>Ga0182024_10002660_pt1 | contig 43894 bp, 40 predicted proteins | sample P32metaG_FD_120480 | JGI IMG/M metagenome (GOLD analysis project Ga0182024, IMG submission 120480) | Permafrost microbial communities from Stordalen Mire, Sweden - P3-2 metaG (Illumina Assembly) | ecosystem: Environmental > Terrestrial > Soil > Wetlands > Permafrost | place: Sweden: Stordalen... | reverse complement strand
GGAAAAGTCGATATCGCAGATGGTCTCAAGAGGCTCGATATATGCTCTCGCAGAAGGCCCGCTATGCCCTGCATGCCTTGATCGTGCTCGCCGAGCACGGGGACAGCGAGCCGATCATGATTGCCGATGTCGCTGCCCGGGCGCGCGTGCCGAGGAAATTTCTCGAACAGATTTTGCTCGATCTCAAGAAGCGCGGCATTGTCCGCAGTCTGCGAGGACGATCCGGCGGCTACCTCCTCGGGAAGGCTCCAAAAAACATCACCTTTGCCGAAGTGATCCGCACGATCGACGGACCGCTCGCCCTCGCCCCCTGCGTCAGCGCGACCGCCTATCACAAATGCGACGATTGCCTCGACGAAGAAACCTGCGCCATCCGCAAGGTGCTGCTGGCGGCGCGCGATGCGACTGCGGCGATCCTGGAGGAGCGGACGCTGGCGGGCGCGCTTCCATCCAAACGCCGCGCCCGCGCTCCGGCGTAAGGATCTAACCAGACACCTGCTCCTGAACTGACTGGCTGGGCGCATCGCGCCAAGTGAGGTGCAGGTCATGCCTGCATCAGTGTAGGACGATGTCCTATACTCTATTGACTCTGTCGTGTCGATGCTTAGGATGTTATTTTAGGTATCAGCACGGCGGAGGGTATACATGGGACGCCTGTTTCGGGGATTGGCTCTCGCGACTGCCACAGTCCTGTGCGCGAGCGCAGCCTGTGCCGCGGCCGCCGAAATCAAACTTCTGAATGTGAGCTATGACCCGACGCGGGAGCTCTACCAGGACATCAACGCAGCCTTTGCGGCGCAATGGAAGGCAAAGACGGGCGACAGCGTAACGGTCAACCAGTCGCATGGCGGCTCGGGCGCGCAATCGCGCGCCGTGATCGACGGACTTGACGCCGACGTGGTCACGCTCGGGCTCGCCTACGACATCGACGCGATCGCCGACAAGGCGCAGTTGCTGCCGCAGAATTGGCAAACGAGGCTGCCGGAAAACAGCACGCCTTACACTTCGACAATCGTATTTCTGGTCCGCAAGGGAAATCCCAAACACATCCGCGACTGGTCCGACCTGGTAAGGCCCGGGGTCCAGGTGATCACGCCCAATCCCAAGACCTCGGGCGGCGCCCGCTGGGCGTATCTTGCAGCCTGGACCTACGCGCTGAAGGCGCCGGGTGGCGATGCCAACAAGGCCAGGGCGTTCGTCGGCCAGGTCTACGCCCATGTCCCCGTTCTCGATGCGGGCGCACGAGGCTCGACGACGACCTTCGTCGAGCGCGGGATCGGCGACGTTCTACTGGACTGGGAGAACGAAGCGCACCTCGCGCTCAAGGAGCAGGGCAGAGACAAATTCGAGATCGTCTATCCTTCGGTCTCAATTCTCGCCGAGCCGCCGGTTGCGATCCTCGACAAGAACGTGGACCACCACGGCACCCGCAAGGTCGCCGAAGCCTATCTGCAGTTTCTGTACTCGAAGGAAGGCCAGGAAATCGAAGCGAAGGATTTCTACCGACCTCGAAATCCCCAGATTCTGGCGGCTCACGCGAACATCTTTCCCAGTCTCCCCCTTCACACGATCGACGAGATCTTTGGAGGCTGGAGAAAGGCGCAGGCCGTGCATTTCTCCGATGGCGGCGTGTTCGACCAGATCTACAAGCCCGGACAATGAGCGTTGCGACCGCGCCGGCGTTGACCGTCCGCTGGCACAACAAGAGCGCGCTTCCGGGGTTCGGTCTGACGCTGGGCTTTACGCTCTTCTATCTTTCCGCGATCGTTCTGGTTCTGCTGACGGCGCTTCTGATTCGTCCCTGGTCGCTTGGATTCCAAAGCTTCCTTGCGGAGATCGCCGCCCCGCGTGTTGTCCACGCGCTTGATCTGTCTTTCAGCGCGTCGGCAATTGCGGCAGCGATCAACAGCGTGATGGGTTTGCTTGTGGCGTGGGTGCTGGTGCGCTACCGCTTCCCTTTGCACCGCCTCGTTGATGCAATCATTGATCTTCCTTTCGCACTGCCGACAGCGGTGGCCGGAATCGCGCTTTCAGCCCTCTATGCCCAAACCGGCTGGATCGGCGCGCCTCTCGCGCGCGCGGGTCTCAAGGTCGCCTACACGCCGTTGGGCGTGGTGGTGGCACTCGTCTTCATCGGGCTTCCTTTTGTCGTCCGCACGATTCAGCCGGTGCTTGCCGATGCCGGCCGGGAACCCGAAGAGGCAGCTGCCACGCTCGGCGCAACGCGATGGCAGGCGTTTCACCGCGTCGTCCTGCCTGCGCTCGCACCCGCTCTGATAACCGGTACAGGGCTCGCTTTCGCGCGCGCGGTCGGCGAATACGGATCGGTCATCTTCATCGCGGGCAATCTGCCGATGCGCTCGGAGATCGCACCGCTTCTGATCGTGATCAAGCTGGAGGAATACGACTACGCGGGCGCCGCCGCGATCGGCGGGGTCATGCTCGGCCTCTCGTTCCTGATGTTGTTCGCCCTTAACGGGGTTCAGGCCTGGATGGCTGCGCGAAAATGAGCGTCGCAGCTCTCGTTTACAGGAATCCTACGCAGGAGAGCCGCGCTACAAGGTTGGCGCTGACCGTGCTTGCCATCGGATTTGTCGCGCTGTTTCTTCTGCTGCCACTGGTGAGCGTGTTCGCAAACGGGCTTGCCAACGGTATTTCCGGCGCGCGCGCGGCGCTTTCGAATTCCGACACGCTCTCGTCCGTCCGCCTTACGCTTATCGTCGCGGCAATCGCCGTGCCGTGCAATGTGGCATTCGGCATCGCTGCCGCGTGGGCAATCGCGAAATTCGATTTTCGCGGCAAGAGCATTCTTTCCACGTTGATCGACATTCCGTTTTCCGTATCCCCCGTCGTTTCCGGACTTGTGTACGTGTTGATGTTCGGGCTGCAGGGCTGGCTCGGACCCTGGCTGCGTGATCACGACATACGGATCATCTTCGCCCTTCCCGGCATCGTTCTCGCAACCATGTTCGTGACCTTTCCGTTCGTCGCGCGCGAGCTCGTCCCTCTCATGATCGACCAGGGCCGCGACGAGGAAGAGGCCGCCGTATCGCTCGGCGCCTCGGGCTTCAAGACCTTCCTGTTCGTGACGCTGCCCAACGTCAAATGGGGCCTGCTGTATGGCGTGCTTCTCTGCAATGCACGCGCCATGGGCGAATTCGGCGCGGTGTCGGTCGTCTCCGGACACATCAGAGGGCTGACCAACACCATGCCTCTCCACATCGAGGTCCTCTACAACGACTACAGCTACGCCGCAGCCTTTGCCGTGGCTTCGCTGCTCGCGATGCTGGCGCTCGTTACCCTCGTCCTGAAATCCTTTCTCGAATGGCGTTTCGCCGACGAGATTGCCGCCACTCACCGCCACTGAGGTTTCCCATGTCGCTCATGATCGACTGCGTCGCCAAGAAATTCGAGCGCTATCCCGCCCTGCGAGGCATCAGCCTTGAGGTTTCGAAAGGTGCGTTCCTTGCGCTGCTCGGACCCTCCGGTTCCGGCAAGACGACCCTTCTGAGAATTCTGGGCGGACTCGAATTCGCCGATCTCGGCCAAATCACATTCGAAAATCAGAATTGGCTTTCCATTCCCGCGCGGGAGCGGCGTGCCGGTTTTGTCTTCCAGCACTACGCCCTGTTTCGTCACATGACGGTTGCCCGCAACGTGGCGTTCGGGCTTGAAGTACGCTCACGCCGAACGCGGCCCTCGCGCGCCGAGATCCGACGCCGGGTGGACGAGCTTCTCGCGCTTGTGCAGCTCGAAGGCTACGGCGATCGCTATCCGAGCCGCCTGTCCGGCGGGCAGCGCCAACGTGTGGCACTCGCCCGTGCGCTCGCCATCGAGCCGCGCATGCTGCTTCTCGATGAACCCTTCGGCGCGCTCGACGCGAAGGTTCGCAAGGAGCTGCGCGGCTGGCTTCGCACGCTGCATGACCGTCTCGGCCTCACCTCTATCTTCGTTACCCACGACCAGGAGGAAGCTCTAGAGACGGCCGATCTCGTGGCGGTGATGAATGAGGGAAAGGTCGAACAGATCGGGAGACCCGACGAACTGCGCCATGCGCCCGCCACGCCCTTCGTCGCCGAATTCATCAATTCCGGGAAGTCACAAACAGCCGACCGCCCACGCCTGAGCGTCGTGAATCTCTGACTGCGTTCCTCGCCGAACTCAGCCGGGCTTGCGGAACCGCAACGTCATCCGGTCGCTCTCGCCGATCGCATCGTATTTGCTGTGGTCAAACGCCGGATTCGGAGGTTGGCCGGACGGAGCGCTCCGCCGTGTGGGCGGCAGAGTCCACACGCCGAAGGGATGGTCCTTCGTATCTTTGGGATTGGCGTTGATCTCGGACTGCGCGTCGAGCTTGAACCCGGCCTTCTCCGCAACCTTCACGACATAGGCGGTTGACATGTATCCGTCGGTCGCGTCCTTCACCATCGGCTTTGAATCCGCCCGGTGCTGCTCCACCGCCAGAATTCCGCCGGGTTTCAAAGCGGCGTAAAAATCAGCCATCGACTTTTCCACCATTCCCGGCGTGTCCATCCAGTCATGCAGGTTGCGCGCCGTCAGCACGAAATCGACAGTCCCCGGCGGGACGAGCGGTCCCGAACTGTCGTTGAAGACGGTGGTCGCAATGCTGCCGTAGACGCTCTTGTCCCCGAATTTGGCGGGAAGCGGCCGCGTTGCGCTGGGCAGGGCTCCAACGTAGCGCCCATTGGTGGCTTTGGCATACGGCGCGAGAATCTCTGTCCAGTAACCTCCGGACGGCCATATTTCCAGAACACTCATGCCGGGCTTCAGCCCCCAGAAAGAGAGACTCTCGCGTGGATGGCGGAAGCGATCGCGCGCCATATTTTCGGGCGACCGCTGCGAGCCGCGCACCGCGATTGCAAGCGCGGCGTCGGCGCGGATGCCACCGGCAGGCACGACACCGGAGACCACCGCATCCGCGCTTGGCGCCGCGCCGATAACGACAAAGCACGCAAGCGCAACAGCTGTTCGAAACCTCATGTTCTTCTCCCAACGTCAGACGCGTTATGATTTTGCATTCCTGTCTATAGCATGGCTTGGCGCGGTTCTATGGCGAACATGTCCTGGCGCATGCGCATGGTATCGTGTCCTCGGTAATGGCCGGAGATGCCGATTTTCGGGACGTCGCCGCACAAGCGATGAGCGGAAATTGACATCACAATTCCGGGACGCAGGCGCGACGATGCCGTTTTCGCGAGTAGTCAAATTCAGACGGACGATTCCCTGCGAATTTGTAAAATGCCAAGACGGCAGGAAACAATTCCGCATTCCGCGAACTACAAATATAGCGTGTCATCCCGGCCGACGCGAAGCGGAGAGCCGGGACCCAGCTCCGTGAAGAAATTCCGTAAGCACTGCTTCTGGGTTCCTGCTTCCGTGGGAATGACACGCGAAAATGCAATACGAGTTTCGCGCGACGCGACTCCGGATGTGATTGCGAGTGAGCGCAATATCTTGCGCTCAGATGTACGAAACCAGTTCGCCGTTCCTGGTGCACGCCGGCGACAGGAGTTCGAGGATGAGCGGGCAGACCGCTTCCGGCGGATCGAGGGTTGCCGGATCTTCGCCGGGCATGGCTTTCTGCCTCATGCGCGTTCGCAAGGGTCCGGGATTGAGGAGGTTTGCCGTGACAGCCGTGCCGGCACATTCCGCGGCGTAGGTGAGCACGATCGCTTCGAGGGCGGCCTTGCTCATCGCGTAGGCGCCCCAATAGGACCGGAAGCGGTGCGCCGCGCCCGACGTCACAAAGAGCGCGCGGCCTGCATCGGATTTCCTCAGCAACGGATCGAGCGAACGGATGAGACGCCAATTGGCCGTCACATTCACATCGAGGCATTCGGCAAAGATTTTCGGATCGAGATGCGCAAGCGGCGTCAAGGTGCCGAGCACGCCCGCGTTGCCGAGCAACGCATCGAGCCGACCCCAACGCTCGAAGATTGTCGCGCCCAGTCTGTCAATCGCGGCGAAATCCTTCAGATCGAGCGGCACAAGCGTAGCCGCTCCTCCGCTCTTCTGGATTTCGTCGTCAGCCTCTTCCAGCCCGCCAACGGTGCGCGCGACCAAAATGACATGAGCGTCTTCCGCCGCCAGCGCTTTGGCGGCAGCCAGGCCGATCCCGCGGGAGGCGCCGGTGACAAGTATAATACGTCCGGAAAAGCGTGCCATTGCTCAGTGGACAGTCGCGTTCACGCGACTTCGGCGAGAAGAGAGAGCTGGACGTCTTTGCGGCCGCCCATCACGTCGGTGAGCTCGATCGGGTAGTCGCCGGAAAAGCAGGCGTCGCAGAATTGCGGACGCTTGGCGTTGCGCGCGGATTCGCCCGTCGCACGATAGAGACCGTCAATCGAGACGAAAGCGAGACTGTCGGCATGGATGTGCAGACGCATGTCCTCGACGGTCATGCTGTGGGCGAGAAGCTCTTCCCCGTTCGGCGTATCGACGCCATAGAAGCAGGAATTCGTGGTCGGCGGACTCGCGATCCGGATGTGCACTTCGACCGCGCCGGCATCGCGCACCATCTCGACGATCTTCTTCGACGTCGTGCCACGCACGATGGAATCATCGACCAGCACCACACGTTTGCCCTTGAGCATGGCACCGTTCGCATTGTGCTTGAGCCGCACACCGAGATGACGGATGCGTTCCGAAGGCTCGATGAAGGTGCGCCCCACATAATGGTTGCGGATGATGCCGAGTTCGAAGGGAATGCCTGACTCCGCCGCATAGCCCAGTGCGGCGGGAACGCCCGAATCGGGCACCGGAATGACCATGTCGGCCGCCACCGGCGCTTCGCGCGCCAGTTCTTCTCCGATCCGCTTGCGCGCCTCGTAGACATTGCGCCCCTCGACCATCGAATCGGGCCGCGAGAAATAGACGTATTCGAAGATGCAGAAGCGGTTCGGTTGCGGGCTGAACAGATGGTACGATTCAATTCCGTCTTTCGTGGCCACGACGACCTCGCCGCGCTCCACGTCCCGCACGAAGTCGGCGCCGATGATGTCGAGCGCGCAGGTTTCGGACGCGAGTATGGGAGCCCCGTCGAGCTGTCCCAGCACGAGCGGCCGCACGCCGAATGGATCGCGCGCGCCGATCAGCTTCCTCGAAGTGAGTGCAACGAGCGAATAGGCGCCTTCCACCTGCTTGAGCGCATCCACGAGGCGATCCACGACCGGGTTGTAAAGGCTGCGCGCCATGAGATGGATGATGGTTTCCGTGTCCGAGGTCGACTGGAAAATCGCGCCCTGGCGAACGAGATCGGAACGAAGCGCGCGCGCATTGGTGAGGTTGCCATTGTGCGCGATCGCGATCCCGCCGCCCGCCAGATCAGCAAACATGGGCTGGATATTGCGCGCGCTCGGGCCGCCGGTCGTCGAATATCGCGTATGGCCGACTGCCTGCTCGCCTTTCAGCTTCTGCGCGTGCGCACTGTTCTTGCCGAACACGTCGCCCACCAGGCCCGGATGGCGTTCGGCGATGAATTGCGTGCCGTCATAGGTGACAATTCCGGCCGCTTCCTGCCCGCGATGCTGGAGCGCGTGGAGACCCAGCACGGTCAGGGCGCCGGCATCGGCATGCCCGAACACGCCGAACACCGCGCATTCTTCGTGAAACTTGTCGTCGAACGGGGCGCTCATTGCTTTTCGTTCCCCGAGCTTTGCGTGGCTTCGATGAGCCTCTTCTGCAGATCGTGGATCACGTGGGCGGCGCGAACTCCGTCCCGCGCGGCGGGCGCGCGGTCAGCAGATGTTGTTGTGGATCCGGTCGCCGTTGCGCGATAATGGGCGGGGACCAGTGCCAGGAGCGCGTCGCTCGATTCCTGGATGAGCGGCAGGAAACGCGCGTGAGCCAGCCAGGGCGGCGGCTGCGATTGCACTGGAATGAGAAGCGAAAAGGCGAGATAAGAGAACCCCACGAGAGCCAGCCCGCGCAGGATGCCGAACGGAACGCCCAGCGAGCGGTCGAGCGCGCCGATCCGGGAGCGTCGCACAACTTCGGACAACCGGTGGCTCACGAAGGACAGCGCAATCAGCACAACAAGAAAGATACCGATATAGGCGATGAGCGGTGCGGCAAGCGGGGTCGAGATGTGCGCCCGTAGCAGTGCGGTAGCTGCCGGGCCGAAATAGAGCGTCGCAAGAGCCGCTGCCGCCCAGGAGAAGATCGAAAGGGTTTCGCGCACGAAGCCGCGGGCAACCGCCAGGATCGTCGAAATGACGACGACGCCCACCACGGCGAGATCGACCCAGGAGACATTCAGTGCATGCATCGATTCGAGTCTATCATGAGGCTGGTTCGCGCGCTTGCCGGACTCCGGCCCATTGCGCCAACTCGCCGACATTGCGGACCTCGCGCAGCGCGAGGCCGGAATTTGCCGCCTTCATTCCGGGCGGCACCAGCGCGGCGGTGAAGCCGAGCTTTGCCGCCTCCTTGAGCCGCAGCTCCGGCTGCGGCGCCGGGCGAATTTCCCCGGACAGGCTGATCTCGCCGAAGAATACACTTCCCTTCGGCAGGGGCCGGCCGCTTAGTGAAGAAATCAGAGCTGCGGCGGCCGCAAGATCGGCGGCAGGCTCGCCGATCTCCAAACCGCCTGCCACATTTAGATAGACATCATGGCCGCCTGCGCCAAGCCCGGCGCGGGCATCGAGCACGGCGAGGATCATGGCGAGCCTGCCGCTGTCCCAGCCGACGACGGCGCGCCGCGGTGTGCCATAGCTTGTCTGCGCGACCAGGGCCTGAACCTCGACCAGAAGGGGCCGCGTACCTTCGAGGCCGGCAAACACGGCGGCGCCCGGTGCGTTGCTGTTGCGGTCGCCCAGAAACAGCGCCGAGGGATTGGCGACTTCCATCAGGCCCATTCCCGTCATCTCGAAAACCCCGATCTCGTCGGTGGCGCCGAAGCGGTTCTTCACTGCTCGCAGGACGCGGAAATGATGGCCCCGTTCTCCCTCGAAATAGAGAACCGCATCGACGAGATGTTCGACCGCTTTCGGACCCGCAATCTGGCCGTCCTTGGTGACGTGCCCCACCAGAAGTATCGCCGCGCCGGTGCTCTTTGCGTAGCGCACGAGATCGAAAGAGGCCGTGCGCACTTGGGCGATGGTTCCCGGCGCCGCGTCGAGCGCCGAGGTCCAAATTGTCTGGATCGAATCGATGGCGACCAGACCGGGCGTCGGCCGTGCCTCGAGCGTCGCCAGAATGTCTTCGACGCAGGTGGCGGCGCCCATTTCCACCGGCGCATCGGCGAGGCCCATGCGCGCAGCGCGCAGCCGCACCTGCCCCATCGCCTCTTCGCCTGAGATGTAGACGGCGCGTCCGCCGCTCCGCGCGAAGGAAGCCAGCGCCTGGAGAATAAGGGTCGATTTCCCAACGCCGGGGTCTCCGCCCACAAGCAGCGCCGACCCCGGAACAAGCCCGCCGCCGCACACCCGGTCGAACTCGGCAATGCCGGTGGCGCGCCGCGGTGGCGCGTCCTCTTCGGTCTTCAAATCTTCAAGCGAGAAAACCCGGCCCCGAGAGGGTTTGCGCGCCGCCATGCCTATGGGCGCGGCCGCCTTCTCCTCCGCGATCGTGTTCCACGCCCCGCAGGCCTCGCACCGGCCCGACCACTTGGCCGCTGCGGCCCCGCAAGACTGGCAAACGAAATTTGCTGGCGAGCGGGCCATCAGCAAAAAACCAACCAAAAATTGTCATGGCCCGGCTTGACCAAGCCACCCAGCGAGCGCGCGTCTGCGCGCTGAATGATTGGTTCGTGCGGATGCAGCTGGGTGGCCCGCCCCCCGGTTCGCGCGAAGCGCGGCCGGAGGACATCCTTCACGCGGGAGCCATGACACGGATTTTGTCTCAGCCGCGGATCTCCATCTTGATCGGGCCTTCGGCGCGACCGTGTATGAACTGGTCGACGAATGGGTTGCCGCTCGAATCCATCTGCGACGTGAGCCCGTGCCACACGATCTTGCCCTTGTAGAGCATGGCGATGCGGCTCGAGATCTTTCGCGCGCTGGCGATGTCGTGGGTGATCGAGAGCGTGGTGACGCCCAGATCCTTCACCGTCGATACGATGAGATCGTTGATCACGTCGGCCATGATGGGATCGAGGCCCGTCGTCGGCTCGTCGAAGAAAATGATGTCGGGTTCGGCCGCGATGGCGCGTGCGAGACCCACGCGCTTCTGCATTCCGCCCGAGAGCTCCGCCGGCCAAAGCATGGCGACTTCCGACCCGAGCCCGACCTTGGCGAGCTTCTCGATCGCAATGTCCTTCGCGCGCTTGCGCGCCATGCCGCGCCCCTGAATGAGGCCGAAAGCGACATTTTCCCAGACAGGCAGGCTGTCGAAGAGCGCCGAACCCTGGAAAAGCATTCCGAATTTCCGCAACACCGCGTCGCGCCGGCTCCCGGAAACATGCGTCACGTCCTGGCCGTCGACGAAAATCTGACCGGCTTCGGGCCGCAATATACCGAGCACGCATTTGATCATCACCGACTTGCCGGTGCCGGAACCGCCGATGACGACCAGCGACTCGCCGGACTGAATGTCGAGGTCGAGACCGTCCAATACGATTTTCGGGCCGAAGCGCTTCTTGATACCGCGCAGCTCCACTTTGGCCGTGCTGCCCGCCACCGCCCTCACCGCGAGAAAAGAATGGAAGTGAGGAAATAGTTTGCCGCCAGGATCAGGATCGACGAGGTGACCACCGCATTCGTCGTCGCCGTGCCCACGCCCTGCGCGCCGCCCTTGGAATGAAAGCCGTTGTAGCAGCCCATCAGCGCGATGATGAATCCGAACACCGCCACCTTGATCACACCGCTGCGCACGTCGCCCGTGGTCATGAAATCCAGCGTGTTCTTGACGTAGATCGCGCCATTGAACCCGAGACTTTGAGTCGAGACGACATAGCCGCCGAAAACACCGATGGCGTCCGCGACGAGAACGAGCACGGGCATCGTCACGACGGCGGCGACGAGACGCGGCACGACCAGGTATCGAATCGGATTGGTGGACAGGGTGGTCAGCGCATCGATCTGCTCGGTCACGCGCATGGTGCCGATTTCCGCCGCGATGGCGGCGGCCACGCGGCCGGCCACCATCAAGCCGGCGATCACCGGGCCGAGCTCGCGTGTGATGCCGAGCACGACGATGTTAGGCACCACCGCCTCGGCGCCGAAGCGGTTGCCGCCGATATAGATTTGCAGTGCCAGTGCGCCGCCGGTGAAGAACGCCGTCAGGCCGACGACCGGCAAGGAGAAATACCCGATGCGCAGCATCTGTTGGCCGATGAGATACCAGTAGATCGGCGGCCGCACGCAGGCGACGAGTGCGGAGAATGTAAAAAGGGCGAGACGCCCCGTCTGGGTGACAAAAGCGATGAATGCGCGGCCGATGCCGGCCAGAATGTTCATGGCGCGCTCACATGGACGCGGGGCACGCGCGCACCAATTGCCGTCAGGATTTCATAATTCGCCGTCCGCGCTGCTGCCGCGGCCTCTTCCAGCGAAATCGTATCGCCGATGAACTCGATCTCCGTCCCCACGGTGGCGGAAGGGATTTCGGTGACGTCAAGCGTGATGAGATCCATGGAGACGCGGCCCACGACAGGCGCTCTCATCCCATTGATGGCGCCCATTCCCCTGTTGCCGATCGCGCGCATGAGCCCATCTGCATATCCGAGAGCCACGGTCGCCAGCGTCGTCGGGCGCTCTGCCTGGAAGGTGGCTCCGTAGCCAACGACTTCCCCCTTGTCAACGCAGCGAAGCTGCAGGACGCGGCCCGTCAGACACGCTACGGTCTTGAAGGCATTCGGCGTACCAGGCTGGGGATTGCCCCCGTAAAGCGCGATTCCCGGCCGTGCCAGGTCGAACGCGTAGTCCCGTCCCAGCATCACTCCGCCGGACGCTGCGAGACTCGCCGGCGCGGGCGGCAGCATTGCGAGCGCCGCGCGAAAGCGCGCGAGTTGCTGCGCGTTCATCTTCGCCGAGGGATCGTCGGAGCAGGCGAGATGGCTCATGACCAGAACGAGATTCAAATCTCGCAATCTTTCGCGTGCCTCGGATACGAGCACCGTCGCTTCATAGGCCGGCAGGCCCAAGCGGTTCATCCCGGTGTCGATATGAACGGCTGCATCGAGACTTGTACGCCGCGAATGCGCAACTGCCGACCAGACCGCGATCTCGTCCAGCGAATTGAGCGTCGGCGTCAGCCGATGTGCAATCAGCGCTTCCGCGCAGTGTAATGGCGCACCATCGAGAACGAAGATACGCGTGTCTGGAACGATCGGCCGGAGCCTCGCCCCCTCTTCAAGGCGCGCGACAAAAAACGTATCGCACCCAATGTTGGCGAGGGCGCGCGCCACAGGTTCCATACCCAGCCCGTAGGCGCCCGCCTTGACCACGCCGGCGATGCGCGTATCTGCGAGCCGAGCACAGGTGCGGTAATTGTCCACGACGGCAGCAAGCCGCACTGACAGAGTGGCTGTTTCGATATCGGGATTGTTCATGAGCGGCGGAGAATGACGTGTCGAAGCACCGCGGTCAAAGCCTTCGCACCGGACTTCCTGCATAGGCCCGACGACGCGGTGAATGACGTCACACTCGGCCTAAGCCGCTCGATCGGCGAGATCCTTGAAGCGGGTGAAGCGGTCGTCGAAGAAGAGTTCGATCTTGGTGGTGGGGCCGTGGCGGTGCTTTTCGACGAGCAGGTCAGCCAGGTGATTGACGCGCTCCATCTTTTCGCTCCACTTGGTGAATTCCGGATCGTCCTCTTCGGGCTTGCGTGATTTGAGGTAGTAGGCCTCGCGAAAAACGAACATCACCACGTCGGCATCCTGCTCGATCGAGCCTGACTCGCGCAGATCCGACAGCACCGGCCGCTTGTCGTCGCGGCTGTCGACGCCACGCGACAGTTGCGAACAGGCCAGAACCGGCACGTTCAGCTCCTTGGCGAGCGCCTTCAATCCTTTCGTGACTTCAGTGACTTCCTGCACCCTGCTGTCCGAGCGGCGCGTGGGCTCGATGAGCTGGAGATAATCGATGACCACGAGGCCGATCTGCTTCTCGCGGCGGAAGCGGCGCGCACGCGCGGCGATCTGCGCAATCGAAATGCCGCCGCTGTCGTCGATGTAGAGCGGCAGCGTGCTCAGATCCTGCATCTTCAGCACGAAGCGCTCCCATTCGGACTCGGCAAACCGGCCGGAGCGAATCTTCGACATCTCGATCTCGGTCTGCTCGGAGAGTATGCGTGCGGAGAGCTGCTGCGCCGCCATTTCGAGCGAAAAGAAGAGCACGGGCGCCCCGCGTGAAACCGGAACCCCATCCGCCACGTCCTGGGAATGGAAACGGGCGGCGTTGAAGGCAATATTGGTCGCGAGCGCCGTCTTCCCCATGCCGGGGCGTCCCGCCAGAATCAAAAGATCTGACGGCTGCAATCCGCCCAACAGGGAATCGATGTCGGCAAAACCGCTCGAAACTCCGGAAATGCGTCCGCCTCGCTGTTGCGCCTTCTCGGCTATCTCGACGGTGCGCCGCAGCGCCTCGGCGAAGTCGAGCGGACCATCGCCGTAACGGGAAGTTTCCGAAATCCGGTAGAGTGCTTTTTCCGCTTCCGCGATCTGCTCCTGCGGCGGTTTCTCGAGCGGCGCTTCATAGGCCGTGTTGACGATGTCTTCGCCGATATGGATCAGCGTCCGCCGCACCCAAAGATCGTGCAGGATGCGCGCATAGTCCCGGACATTGGGAAGCGCGGGCGCGGCCGCCGCGAGATTGGCGAGATAGGAAAGACCGCCAACTTCGAGCAGCCCCGGATCGGCTTTCATCTGCGCGTGCAGGGTCAGTGGCGTGATCACGATCCCGCCGCGCTCGAAGCTCGTCGCGATTGCTTCGAACAGCCGCTGGTGCAGCGGATCGTAGAACTGCTCGGGCCTGAGCAGCATGGACACGCGCTCAATCGCCCGATTGTCCACGAAAATCGCGCCAAGCAGAGCCTGCTCGACGTCGATATCATAGGGGACGTGGCGATAGACCTCTTGTTCCATTCCGCGGATGCCCGATTGCGCAAGTGGAGGGGAGGCGAATCAAACGAGAGAGCGGGGCCGCCGCAAGGCCGCCCGCATCATTGCCCACAGCTAAATTGCCGGTGTGCCGCTACGCCGCGCGGACCTGGCGCGGCATCGCTTCGGTTCCCGCAAAGCGCATGGTCCGCTCGGATTCGAACATGTAATCGCGGGTCAGCGGCAGCGTGCCGATGCATTTGGTCAGCTGAATCTGGTACACGACCTGCCCATCATGGCGGAATGCCATTTCAGCGCCCGCAAGATAAAACTCCCACATGCGGCAGAAGCGCTCGTCGTAAAGTTCAGCCACAATGGACCGATGCGCTTTGAACCGCCGGCGCCATTCCTTCAGTGTCTCGGCATAGTGCAGCCTGAGCACTTCTATATCGGTAACGATCAGACCAGCACGCTCGATCGCGGGCAGCACCTCGCTCAACGCGGGTGCGTACCCGCCGGGGAAAATGTACTTCGCCGTCCAGGGGCTCGTGACGCCCGGTCCGTCGGTGCGCCCGATCGTATGCAGGAGTGCGACGCCATCGTCGGCGAGAAGTGCGCGCAGCTTATCGAAGAAGGCCCGATAATAGGGCACGCCGACATGCTCGAACATGCCGACCGACACGATGCGGTCGAACGTGCCGCTGAGCGCGCGGTAGTCCACAAGTTCGAAACGGCAGCGCTCCGCAAGGCCGGCATTCTCGGCCCGGCTCCTTGAGAGCGCGATCTGCTCTTCCGACAGAGTCACGCCCAGCACGTTGGCACCGCAGTCTCGTGCGAGATCGAGCGCCAGCCCGCCCCAGCCCGACCCGATGTCGAGGACTCTGAGGCCTGGTGTGTCGAGGTGGAGCTTGGCGGCAATGTGCCGTTTCTTGCCGACCTGCGCTTCTTCGAGCGTTTCACCTGGCGCGGAAAAATACGCGCAGGAATATTGGCGGTCGCGATCGAGGAAAAGATCGTAGAGCTTTCCCGAAAGATCGTAATGATGGGCGGCGTTTCTGCGCGCGCGTGAGGAATAATTGAGTTGGGCAAACCGGCGTGTGACCCAGCGCCAGACTCTTTCAGCCTTCAGCACGCCGCGTGGCGAGGCAAGCGAGAGATTGTACATCAAAAGATCGAGAAGGTCGGCGATGTCGCCGTTTTCCACGGTGAGCCTGCCATCCATGTAGAGCTCGCCCAGTTTCAACTCCGGATTGAGTGCGAGTTCCACGACCGCGCGGCGGTCATGCAGATGCATGGTCACTTGCGGCGTGCCGACACCAAACGTCGTACGCCGGCGGCCCGGCGCGATCAGCGTCAGGCTGCCTTTTTTTACGATCGATGCGAGGAGCCGATTGAGCATTCCTGGCCATCCCCTTGCCCTGCAACCTAGCGTATCAAATCAAAGCGGTAAGGAAAATAAAGTTCCAAGGCGCTAAATGGACCTTGGCCGAAACGGCTCGGAAACCGAGTTTTGTCGCTGGCCAATCCTCGCCCAATGACGTAGGGCTGGCGCGTCGAAGGAACAGGTGATGGTACCTAATAAAGCAAGCTTGACAGCCGAGCTGCTAAGGCTGGGCATTCGTCTTTTTCTGAAGCCGGGGATGCATCCCGGCATCAGCATAGCCGTCCGGCGCCAACGGCTGCAGGCGTACGAGCCTTGGGTGCGGCGAGTCCCGGGCGGAACCGAGACGATCGAACAGGCGCTGGGCACAGTTCGGGCGACCTGCGTGACGCGGCCCGAGGCGGAACCCGGCCGCCATATCCTCTTCCTGCACGGCGGCGGCTATATCACCGGATCACCGGCACTTTACGGTCACGTCATGTGGCGTTTCGCGGCGGCGGCGCGGGCAAAACTTGTTGCCATCGATTACCGGCTGGCGCCGGAGCATCCGTTCCCGGCAGCCCTGGACGACGCGCTCACCGCCTGGCAGGCGCTGCTCGCCGATGGCGTGGACCCGCGGCAATGCGCAATACTGGGCGACTCGGCTGGCGGAGGCCTCGCGCTCGCGCTGGCGCTCAGGCTGCGCGACGAGGGAGGCCCGCTGCCCGCAGCCGTCGTCGCACTGTCGCCCTGGACCGATCTCGCGATCACCGGTGAGTCGTGCTCGCAGGACGCTGCCGATCCCATGCTGAAATCCGACTGTCTGAAGCCCTTCGCCGCGCAGTATCTGGACGGCGCTGATCCTCGCCATCCTTACGCCTCGCCCCTTTACGGCGATCTGCGAGGCCTGCCGCCGACGCTCCTTCAGGTCGGCAGCGACGAAATCCTGCGTGACGACTCCATTCGGATTGCGGAGCGGATGCGCGAAGCCGGCTGCAATGTAACGCTCGAAGTCTGGCCGCGCATGCCGCATGTCTGGCATGCATTTGCGCCGCTGATGCCGGAAGCGCGGCGCGGCATCGCCCGCGTGGGCGCGTTCGTGCAGGAGTGGACGGCGGTGGGCGAAGGCGTTGGGAACTACACCAACTGATAGCGAATGGTGGATCCGTCGATGGCTTTCAGCTCGACCTGAACGAGCTGATGGGTTTCGTCGTACCAGACGTCCTGCGAAAACGTGGTGATAATTTCATAGTGGTGTGCGTGTTGGGCGTGACCGCGGACGATGAGATCGTCCTCACCGCGGTCGACGATCTTGACCGGCTGAACGCTGCCGTCCCTCGGATCAATCGCGGTTTTCTGCGCCACAACTGCCGGGTTCCATAGGCTGAGAGGTATCGCCGTCAGCGCCAGTTCCCTTTCCCGGCCGTCGCCCTTCACAGTGATCTTGCCGTCGCCGGCGGCCGCATTCGTGCGATGCAGCGTGCCGTTGTCGTCCGTCGTCGAATTCATCGCCACGAGGCGGCCATCGGCCCACTGCTCGGCTTCCGTCTGATCGAATTTGTAAAGTGTGAGGAACCCCAGGCCGATTTCCACATGCGTCACGATCTGCACGGTCGTATCCCGACCGCAATGCCCGAATCGGACCGAGTTGGTGCCGATCTGCGTACCATCGCGCAAAACGGCGAAATTCACCGTCGTCGCGTCCGACGCGGCATGAGCACCGGCGGCAAAAAGCGTCGACCACGCGACCAGCGCGCCCAGAGAGATGCGGTACAGGCGCATTATAAGGCCTCTCGTTTCGAGCCGTTTCCGCTCGCCAAGTTGGGCGTTCGTTCTTTTATTCCGACCCATCCGAGATAAACCACAAAAATCTTTCGCTGGGGTGACTCTGACTCGTTGCCAAATGACATTTCGCGGAACCGGGAGGCTGGGCCGCGGGTTGGGATTACGGACGATCCCCCCAGATGCTGAGAGCCCCCATTGTCCGCCTCGTTGAGCTGTCCACGCGGTTCGCGTGGACCGTCATCCTGTTCGCACTGGTCCTGGCATCCTTCTGCACTGTCTATGCGGTGCGGCACTTTTCGATTTCAACGGATGTCAGGCAGCTGTTTCCTACCGACTTGCCGTGGACGCAGCGCGCCGACCAGTTTCTCTCGGCATTTCCGCAGTACGACGTGCTCGTCATTGTCGAGGCGCCGACCCCGGAGCTGACGGAAGTGGCAAGTGCCGAGCTGGCTTCGGCATTGAGGGCGGACCGCGACCACGTACGCGCGGTGGAGGAACCGCAAGGGGACAAATTCTTTGCCCGAAACGGTCTCCTGTTCGTGCCGGTCAAACAGCTCGCTCAAATGACGGTGAACGCACAGCAGTCTGGACCCATGACAGGTGCACTCGCGGCCGATCCGAGCCTCAGGGGCGTTCTAGGCGCGCTTTCCACAGGGCTGATGGGAGTCGAGAATGGATTCTACGGAATCGACGCCTTGGCTCCCGCCATGAACGCAGGCGCCGACACGATCAGCGACGTGCTGTCCGGACGCCCCGCGCAATTCTCATGGCAGTCGCTCATCGGGGGCGAGATGACACGAAACGAGGGAAACCATCGGTTCATTCAGATCGCTCCCGTCCTCGACTTCAAGGCTCTGTCGCCCGGAGGCGCGGTCACGGATGCGATTGCCCAAACGGCACGCCGGCTCCATTTGGCGAACGATTTCCAGGCGCGGGTTCGCGTCACCGGACTCGTCCCGATGAACGACGCACAGTTTGCCGCAGTCAAGGAGAACGCCGCGCTGAATGCGGCCGTTTTCATAGGGGCCGTGCTGATCATCCTGTGGCTGGCGCTGCACTCGTGGCGAATTATTGTGGCCGCCCTTGTCAGCGTGACGTGTGGCCTCGCTTATTCCGCCGCGTTCGGACTATTCCTCGTCGCGTCGCTGAATCTGCTTTCGGTCGCATTCTTTGTCCTGTTCGTCGGCCTGGGCATCGATTTCGGGATTCAATTCAGTGTCCGTTACCGTGCCGAGCGGCACGAAACCGGCGATCTGAACGCTGCGCTGGTCAGTGCCGCAAGAAAGGCGGGCTGGCCTCTCGCGCTTGCGGGTGCGGCCACTGCACTTGGTTTCTCGGCCTTCCTGCCGACCGAGTATCGCGGACTGTCGGAACTTGGCCGGATCGCCGGACCTGGCATGATCATCGCCTTTCTAACCAGCATCACACTGTTGCCGGCCTTGCTTCGGGTTCTGAATCCGCCGGCGGAGCCCCATCCGATGGGGTTCGCCGCCCTCGCACCGGTCGACCGGTTTCTGCAGCGCCACCGCTTTGCGGTCCTTGCCGGTACGCTCGCCGTTGTCGCGCTGGCATCGCCGCTTCTGCTTTTTCTGCGGTTCGACTTCAATCCGCTGCATCTGCAAAACCCAAAAGCCGAATCGGTCGCCGCCTTCCTCGAATTGAGAAGGGACCCGTTGACGGCCGCCAATGCGGCCGAATTGATTGCGCCCGATCTTGTTGAAGCGAAGGGGGACGCAAGAAACCTCGCCGCTTTGCCGCAGGTGGCAGGAACGCGCACGCTCGCAAGCCTTGTTCCAGACGATCAGCAGTTCAAGCTCGCGTTGATCCGCCAGCTCTCGGCCGCGCTTGCAACCGCGCTGACTCCTGCACGGTTGCGCCCGGCACCCAGCGATCACGAAAACGTTGCGGCGCTGCGGTCGACCGCCCGTACGCTGTCCGAATATGCACCGCGGGGCGGCGCCGGAGGAAATGCCGCAAAGCGGCTGTCGGCGCTTCTCGACAAGCTCGCAGCCGCCGATCCGGGCGCGCGCCTTCGCGCAACGGTTGCGATGGTCGTGCCGCTGAAAATCTCACTCGAGGGTCTTCGGCAGGAATTGAAGGCGCGGCCGGTCTCCATCGCAGACGTTCCACCCGATCTGAAGCGCGATTGGCTGACTCCGGACGGGCGGGCAAGAGTGCAGGTCCTTCCCAAGGGAGATCCTGACGACACCGCTTCGTTGCGCAATTTCGTGCGTGCAGTGCTCGTGCGCGAGCCCAACGCGACCGGGCCGGCCGTCATGCTGTATGAAGCCGGAAATACGATCATGCATGCCTTCGTCGAAGCCGGAATACTCGCCCTCGTGGCAATCGCGCTGTTGTTGTGGATAGCATTGCAGCGCTTGTCGGACGTGTTGATGACTCTGATCCCGCTGCTGCTGGCTGCGGTTCTGACGCTCGAACTGTGCGTCATTTTGAATATACCGCTGAACTTCAGCAATATCATCGCGTTTCCGCTGCTGCTAGGAGTCGGTGTCGCTTTCAAGATCTATTACATCATGGCGTGGCGGCACGGACGCACGGCGCTGGTGCAATCGACATTGACCCGCGCCGTCGTGTTCAGCGCGATGACGACTGCGACCGCATTCGGCAGCCTGTGGCTGTCTCGCCATCCCGGCACTTCGAGCATGGGAGAGCTGATGTCGCTCTCGCTCGTCTGCACGATGATGGCCGCCGTGCTGTTCCAGCCCGCGTTGATGGGGCCGCCGCGCAAAGTGGCGATGGACAAGCAGCCCGGGAAACCGGCTGCCGTTCGAAGGGCGCCGGTTATGGCAGCCTACGCGATGGTAGGTCTCGATGAACGCCCCTGAACATCTCGCCGCGCCGCGAGCACCGCGTGCAAGTATCGCGATCAACAATTTGCGCGCCGCCGTCGTCGTCTTCGTGGTCGCAGCGCACTCCATAATCGCCTATCTGTGGTCTCTGCCCCCGCGGCCTTTTGCTTTCGACAAGCCGCCCTTTTCCTGGCGGACCTTTCCGATCGTCGACACGCATCACTTCATCGGCTTCGACATACTCTGCGCCTGGGCCGATCTCTTCCTTATGGCACTCTTCTTCCTGATATCCGGCCTCTTCGTTTGGCAGAGCCTGGAACGCAACGGTGCCCTCGAATTCGCATATCGCCGCGCCCTGCGCCTCGGACCACCATTCGTTTTCGGCATCGCGGTGCTGATGCCGCTCACAAATTATACGACTTACATGCAGACGGCCTCACATCCCGGGCTTGCCGATTTCTGGCTGCACTGGCGCGCGCTGCCCTTTTGGCCGGCCGGGCCGAATTGGTTCCTCTGGGTGCTGCTGGTCGCGGACATTTCAGCGGCCCTCTTTTTTGCATTGTTGCCGCGCGGGCACCGGATCGTGCTCGGGCTGTCACGCATCGCTCGCGAGCATCCCGCCCACTTTCTCGCCGGTCTGCTCGCGGCTTCCACTCTGGCGTATGTCCCCTTCGGGATTCTCTTCGGTCCGATGTCATGGTTTCAATGGGGGCCGTTCTCGTTCCAGCTGAGTTTCCCCGGACTCTACGCGGTCTATTTTTCCGCCGGGATCATCATCGGCGCCTGCGGCGTCGAGGAGAGTTTGCTCACACGGTCGCTCGCCCGGCAGTGGAAGTTGTGGCTCGCAGCCGCGCCTTTGCTCTTCGGCACGTGGCTCGGCGCCTCGGCGATGACGTATGGCAATCCCGCCGCGACGTCGCTCGCATGGAATCTCGTGAACGCAATCGTTTTGCCGCCGGCATGCTTTGCCAGCTGCTGTTGCGCTCTTGCCCTGGCAATGCGTTTTGCACGGGCGCGTACCCGATTACTCGACAGCCTGCAGCGCGACGCTTACGGAATCTATCTGCTGCACTACCTCTTCGTTGCGTGGCTGCAATTCGCCCTTCTCCCGGCTGGCTGGCCTGCGATCGTGAGGCTTCGATCGTTTTCGCGGGCACGATGGCATTCAGCTGGGCGCTATCATCGGCGTTGCGGCGCGTGCCCGGACTCGATTCCGTGATCGGCAGCGGTCAACCCGCGCCTGTTTCTGCAGTGATGGCGATCAATTCTCGCTCCTCGGTATCGGTTGCAGATTGAACACACGGTTGATCCGCAAGAACCGGGTGGAATTCCGGCGTGGGATGCCCCATTTTCGGGAATGATTGAACGTCGGAGTCGTGCCGTGAGCCAGACAGCGCACCGCTATTTCATCTTCGAAACCGCGTGCGGCACTTGCGGCATCGCCTGGAGCAGCGCCGGCGTCTCGCGGTTCCAGTTGCCGGGACAGAGCGCCGAAGCGACCGAGCGGAGTTTGCTGCGGCGCCTGCCCGGCACGAAACCGGGAACGCCTACGCCACAGGTCGCTGATACGGTCGCCGCCGTGAAGCGCTATTTCGCGGGCGAGAAGGTCGCGTTCTCGGATGTCCAACTCGATCTCGACGGACAGGACGAATTCTTCCAGCAGGTCTATGCCGCCGCGCGGCGCGTCGGCTGGGGCCACACAACCACCTACGGCACGCTCGCAAAAGAACTCGGCGGCGGATGGGAAGCCGCACGCGATGTCGGTCAGGCGATGGCGAAAAATCCGGTAGCGCTCATCATCCCGTGCCACCGCGTGCTCGCCGCCGGTGGCAAGGTCGGCGCCTTCTCGGCGCCCGGCGGCTCGGCCACAAAGATCAAGATGCTCACATTGGAGGGCATCCACCTCGGCTCTCCCCAACCGGCGCAGCAGTCCCTGGGATTGTAGCGGCGTGGGCAACAAATGTGCGATCACCGCCGATTTTTTTTCGACATTTCTCGATAACGTGTCGGAATTGCCGCGCACTTTTCGTCATACCTTCGAACAGCTCAAGGAGATTTCCATGCTGACGAGGTTCTCGCGCGCCGTGCTCGCCGGTTGCATTCTTGTCGCCCATTTGGCCATGCCCGCATTGGCAGCGACCACAGCCGCTCCGATGCCGGGCGACATTCGGACGGTCACCTCCGATGCGCCTGCGGGCGACTATGTGCTCGACAAGCCGCATGCGAGCCTGCTCTTCCGCGTCAGCCATCTGGGCTTTTCGCACTTCACGGGGCATTTCGCGCGGTTCGACGCGACGCTCGAATTCGATCCGAAGCATCCCACCCTCTCGCAGGTCGAGGCGACGGTCGATCCCGCGTCGCTCGAGAGCGACAACCCGCCCGCGGGATTTCTCGAGATGCTGCGCGGCAAGGACTGGCTCGATGCGGGCCAATTTCCGCGCATGAGCTTCCGGTCCACAAGCATCACGCTCAGCGGACCCAACAGCGCGCGCATTTTGGGCGAGTTCACTTTGCATGGCGTCACGAAGCCCGTGGCGCTCGATGCCGTGTTCAACGGCGGCTATGTGGGCAACAAGTATGACCGCCGGGCGCGCATCGGCTTCTCGGCGCACGGCTCCCTCAAGCGCTCGGATTTCGGCATTGTGGCCGGCATTCCTGCTCCCGGTTCCAATTTCGGCGTCGGCGACGACGTCGAAATCGTGCTCGAATGCGAATTCAGCGGGCCGCCGCGATGAATTCATCGACATGATACACAAAACGGCAGCCGATTGGGCACGAGAGCGCTTATCTATTCAAGGTATTCCCAAACACGCTTAGAGCGCGTTCCGCTCGTTTAGTATCAAAGCGTGTCATCCCGGCCGACGCGAAGTGGAGAGCTGGGACCCAGGACCGTGAAGAAATTCCATAAGCACTGCTTCTGGGTTCCCGCTTTCGCGGGAATGACACTCTTTGGGGGTGACGATTCATTCCGAGCGGAACGCGCTCTAGTAACCCTGAATCGTACATCAGGATCTTTTGGAACCTGCTTCGCTGTCTCTGCCTTCGCGGGATCGCGCGATACCGTTCCAGGCATGTCCGTCGCTGCGATGTTCAAGCCCTGCGGTTGACTCATCATTAACGCTGACGGCGATCCTTAGACAGCGCTCATCCCGAATTGCATGTGGATGGACATCCGAATGCCGTCCATTTTGTCGCCGGCGCGGAAACTGCGTCGCCACTCGGGGCACCGGTTTAAGCAGTTGTTCAGGCCCGGATGCGAGAATTCCGTCCGGCGTTGAGGAGTGTGGCCGATCCATTCCATCTGGCATCTCGACTGGCGCCTGTTGCCGGTTCTCGATCCCGTAAGCTCAACACGAGCCTATTCGGGCGTATATTCGATCGGCTTGGTCGCAACGTCGGTTTTCGTTGCGATCCTGGCATCGTTCGTGGCCCTGTCGATATCGGCGCGCGTCAGCGCCGCCACCACTCAGCGCGGGCGGCTGGCCTGGACAGGCGCAGGCGCGATCAGCATGGGCGGCGGCATCTGGGCAATGCATTTCATTGGCATGCTCGCCTTCTCGCTGCCCTGCGGTATCACCTACAATCCGTTCGGCACGATGCTGTCGATGGTTCCCGGCATGATCGGGAGTGGCGTCGCGCTCAACATCGTCGGCCGATTGCGCACGCCCACGCTTGCAACCATGGCGACTGCCGCCATCCTCATGGGCGGCGGGATTGGCGCCATGCACTACTCCGGCATGGCGGCGGTCGAGGCCAACGCGTTGCTCAGATACGATCCGCTGTTGATCGCGGTGTCCGTCGGAGTCGCGATTGCGCTCGCGTTCCTTTCGCTCAGCATCCGCTTCTGGATTCTGCGCTCGCGGGCATCGAAATTTCTTTCGACGCTCGTCGCCGCGTCGGTGATGGGCTTTGCTGTCGCCGGGATGCACTACACGGCGATGCAGGCGTCGTTGTTTTATCCGCTCGACAACGCGCTGGTCCAGAACGGAATGGTCTTTCCGCCGACGCTGCTCGCCATGCTGATAACGATGTTTGTGGGATTGATCGCGGCGTGCACGATGGTGGCGAGTTTCGCAGGCCAGCAGAACGAACTTGCCCAGAACCTGAAGGAAGAAATTGCGCGTGGCGACAGGGCGCGCAAGGAAGCGGAGGCGGCCAACGCGGCCAAATCGCAATTCCTGGCGACCATGAGTCACGAAATCCGCACGCCGATGAACGGAATTCTCGGCATCGCGAACCTGCTCTCTTCGACATCGCTGAACGATCGCCAGGAACGATTTGTCGAGAATTTGAACCGGTCGGGACAGGCGCTGCTGGGCGTCATCAACGACATTCTCGATTTCTCCAAGATCGAGGCCGGGCGATTCGAACTGTTCGAGGTCGAATTCGATTTGCGCGACATGATCGGCGACGCGATCGATCTTTTTTGCGAGCGCTGCGCGAGTGCCGGGCTCGAATTCATCTATGAGATCGCCGAAGACGTGCCTTCGCACCTGCGCGGCGATCCCGTTCGCCTGCGCCAGGTTCTGGTCAATCTCATCAGCAACGCCATCAAGTTCACCGAACGCGGCGAGATCTTTCTGAAGGTAGCATCCGAGTCCCGCGCCGCCGATCGGGTGGTCCTCGCCTGCTCGGTCGAGGATACGGGCATCGGCATCGCCGCCGCCGACCACGACAAGGTCTTTCAATCCTTCCAACAGCTGGACGGATCGATGACTCGCGTGCGGGGCGGATCCGGACTCGGTCTCGCCATTACAAAGCAGTTGGTCGAGCTGATGGGCGGCCATATCGGATTCGAGAGCGAAAGCGGCCGCGGATCGCGGTTCCGCTTTACGGTGCAGATGGGCTGTCCGGCTTCCGCTGAACGTGATGCCCCGGCGAAGCATACATTCCCCGATACCTTCCGTGTGCTCGTCGCGGACAGCAACGCGGCCAGCGCGCGAGTCCTGTCGCGATATCTTGAAAGCTGGAACATCAATGCGGACGTCGTCACCACCACGGCGGAGGCGGAAACGAGGTGGCGGGAGGCTGCGAACGAGGGCGCCGATTTCAAAGTCGCGACCATCGATCTCAAGGGCTTCGGACGCGCCGGCGTTGATCTCGCGAGAACGATAAAGGGCGGCCACCCGCCATCGAAGCTGATTCTGCTCGTCGGCATGGAAGCCACGATCGCGGACGAACGCATTGGCGAGCTCGGCGCCTTCGCCACACTCGCAAAACCCGCTCGTCCTTCCGAATTGTACAATTGCCTCGTGCATCTGGCCGCCGCGAGTGGAGAGCGCGACCTTCGAGCCTTCTCGGCGAAACGGAAAAAGCGCGAGAAGCACCTGTCGTTTGAGGGCCGCATATTGGTGGCGGAAGACAATCTCGTGAATCGGGAAGTGGTGACCGGCATTCTCGAATCCATGGGATTGGAGGTCGTCACGGCACCGAACGGTCGCGTGGCGCTCGATCTGTTCATGCAGGACAAATTCGATGTCGTGCTGATGGACTGCGAGATGCCGGTCATCGACGGCCTGGAAGCCGCCAGGCGCATCCGCGCATTTGAAATGCGCAAAGGCCCCGGGGATGAAACAAAGCGGACGCCCATCATAGCGCTGACCGCGCACGCCCTGATCGAGGTTCGCGAAAGATGCCTGAGGGCCGGCATGGATGATTTCCTCACCAAGCCGTTCAACGAAATGCAGATGGGCGAGGCATTGCGCCGCTGGTTGACGCCGGTCGTCCGCGCGGCGGTGACGACCGAGCCGGCGCTCGAAACAAATACGCTTCCGGCGCCTGCACCCGCAATCGATACGAGTGTCTTCGCCGAGATTCGCGCCTTCCAGGGCGCCAAGGGCGCGGCGCGCTTGAGACAGATACTCTCCCGTTTCCTTGTGGAAGCGCCCACACTTGTGAAAACCATTCGCTCGATGCATGCGGACGGAAACCGGGACGCCGTATGGCGCGCGGCGCACAGCCTCAAATCCAGCTCCGCGGCGCTGGGAGCCCTGCAACTCTCGTCGCGCTGCGCCACGATCGAGCTGCTGGCGCGGGAGAATGGACTGGAGCCGGTGACGCCGCACCTTCTGCCGCTCGACGCCGATCTTGCCGCCGCGACCGGGGGGTTACAGCTATTCATGGAGACCGCCGATGTCGCTGCCTGAAGGCCCAGCAACGACCTCCATCCTCATTGTCGATGACGACGAGGTTGTGCGCGAATTCATGTCGGCCACGCTCGAAGACGCGGGATTCAATGTTGCGACGGCCGCCGACGGCGAAACCGCACTCAAACTCTGCATCGAGAATCCTCCGGACCTGGTGATCGCGGATGTCCTCATGCCGGGCATGGATGGCTTCCAGCTGTGCCAGGAACTCCGGCAGCGCCCGGAGACCGGATATATTCCCATTCTCGTCGCGACGGGTCTCGATGATGTCCCCTCGATCGTCAAGGCGTTCGACGTGGGGGCGACGGACTTCATCAACAAGCCGATCAAATGGATCATTCTGAACTACCGCGTGCAATATATGCTGCGCACGAGCCGCGTCGCGCAGGAGCTGCGCGAAAACCAGGTGCGGCTCGTGTCGGCGAAGGAAGCGGCGGAAAGCGCGAACCGCGCCAAGAACGAGTTTCTCGCCAATATGAGCCACGAGCTGCGCACGCCGCTCAACGCCGTCATCGGCTTCTCCAACGTCATGCACCAGCAGATGTTTGGACCGATGCCCGACAAATACCTCGAATATTCGAAGGTGATCGAGGAAAGCGGAACGCATCTTCTCACGATCATCAACAGCATCCTCGACCTCGCCAGGGCCGAAGCCGGCCGGTTGACGCTGAACGAGCAGGAGGTTGAAATTGCGGATGTCGTTGCCTTCTGCGAAAAAATAGTCCGGGTGATGGCGCAGAGGGCCGATGTCGCCTTCGTGCCGGACATCGACGAGGGGCTTCCCCACGTCTTCGCCGATCCGACAAAGCTGCAACAAATTCTGATCAATCTGCTCTCGAACGCGATCAAGTTCACGCCGCCTTCAGGTACGGTGACCTTGACGATCGGCCTGGATGCGGATGGCGATCTGATGTTTCGTATCGAGGACACCGGGATCGGCATTCCCGCCGACAAGATCGAACTCGCGCTGGCGCCCTTCGGGCAGGTGGACAGCCGCCTGGCGCGCAAATATGATGGCGTCGGTCTCGGCCTGCCGCTGACGAAAATCCTTGTCGAACTCCACGGCGGGAAGCTGGAGATCGACAGCGAAGTGGACGCGGGAACCATCGTCACCGTACGGATTCCACGAGAGCGAATGCGCGCGCAGGAGGCGGTGCGCGTCCCAGGTCGGGCGACGGTAGCGCCTGCTCAAGATCGTTTCGATTGGGCGCTCGCCCGATCGTAGTGCCCGTGTCCCTGTATCCCGGATAGCCTGCTTTTTTAGTTGAAGCCGACAAGACTGCAGATCGCCGAGAGCTGCTGCTGATCCGGCCGGAGGCCCGACAGCTCCATGCGCAGGTGAGTCCAGCGAGACCAATAGCAAGAAAACGCTATTGCTTCACGTCTTTTTGCTTTTGTGCACTTTCGCTCGAGTACCCGCAGGCGCTTTCTTCTTCAATTTGTTCTGATTGTAATCAACGGCGGCACGGACGAGAGTCTTCAGAGCACGCGAATTAATCTTATCGCCCTCGAAAAAGTCGATCGCTCGCCACATGTTGCCTTCGAGGCCCGCGTTGAAGAGCTTGTCAGGATCCGGGAGCTTCGCCCCGTGCGAAAAGGTAAGCTTCACCTTCTCTTTGTGGGCATTGCCGACCGCAATCATACCGTCGCGAGACCACACCGGGCTTCCCATCCACTTCCATTCCTCGATGATCTCCGGATCAGCCTCAAGGATGGTTTTGCGGACGCTGGCGAGCGTTTTGCCACGCCAGTCGTCCAGCTCCTTGATTCTCGCGTCAATTAGCTGGGAAGGAGACTTGCTTTCCTGCGGCCCACTTTTCCTCATACCCGTTTCTCCTCCCTGGTCCCGAGGTTTTGATACCGAATACGGTGACAGGAGCAACGATCCCCATGTCAAAATTGTCCCGGGCTCGTGCTCCCGTCGCCCTATTCTATATTCTCACCGGGCAGCCATGCTGCCGAACGCTCGCCCTACCAGCGCGCCAGCTGGGTGATTTGAATGAGGTTGCCGCGAGTGTCGTTCAGCTGGGCGATGGTCGAGCCGGTTACCTCGGCCGGCGGTTTGGTAAACTCGGCGCCGCGCGCTTTGATGCGCTCATAGTCGCCCCTGACGTCGTCGGTAAAAAACATGACCGCGGGCTGGTTCTCCTGGAATATGGCTTGCTGGTAGGCCTTGGCCGCCGGGTTGTTGTTGAGCGCGAGTTGCAGCTCGGTTCCGTCCGGCTCGTCGGGCGAGGCCACGGTCAGCCAGCGATACGGCCCGTTGCTGAAATCGGCCTTCTTGGTAAGCCCCAGCACTTCGGTGTAGAAGCGCAGAGCCTTTTCCTGGTCATCCACATACACGCTGGTCAGCTTGATCTTCATTGGTCTTCCGCCCGGCTCTGCTCGCTATCGCTTACGACTGCACCTTGAGAAGTTCCACGTCGAAAATCAGCGTCGCACCGGGCGGGATCGTGCCGTCCGGAGTGCCCGCGGCGCCATAGCCGAGATCGGACGGAATGATCAGCGTGCGCTTTCCGCCCACTTTCATGCCGACCACGCCCTTGTCCCAACCGGGAATGACATTCCCGGCGCCGAGCGCGAAGGTGAACGGCGTCCCGTGATCGAGTGACGAATCGAATTTCTTACCCTTGGTGCCGTGCTCATAGAGCCAGCCCGTATAGTTGACCGTCACCTTCTGCCCCGGCTTTGCAACGGCGCCGGTGCCGGATTTGACGTCGATGATCTTGAACTGATCCTGCTGAGCGGCCTGGGCCGCTGTGGCCGTCATGGTCACAGGCGCGGCTGCGCCGAGAACGAGCAGCATCGCCACGGCAATCGATTTCGCGTGCATGAGGGGTCCCTGTTTGCGGTGTGGAGAGTTTATCCGCCGCCTCCATAAAGCCTTTTCCGCGCCTTCGCCACCCCCGGGTTCTCGCCTTTGGCGAACAAGGATCTCACGCAGAGGCGCAGAGCCACAGAGGCGCTGGACTCAATCTAGGGACCTGCGGGGTAGCCATTCGCAATGCGCCGGATACCGTCCCTGAGCCGGGGGGCGCCGAAATTAATCAGCAATCCCACTGGCAGGCGAAGCAGACGCAAATAGGTGAGCAACTGTTTTGGATGAACCGGCGAGAGCTGTTCCACCGATTTCAGTTCGACCACAATCGAATGTTCGATCAGCATATCGACCCGAAGGCCGGAATCGAACCTCATTCCGTCATATTCAAATGCAATGACTCGTTCCGTTTCGACGCGCAAACCTCGGCGCGCAAGGTCGCGCGCCAGAACGGACTGATAAACCGACTCGAGCAGTCCCGGACCGAGTCCGACGTGCAGCTTGAAAGCGGCATCGACAATCGTTCCGGTCATTCCTTTGAGATCGCTTGCGTTGACAACATACATTGGCTGCGCCCCAGCTGTTCCGGCGCATTGTTCTACCAATTTGTCGCAGAAGGTTCGGAGCTTCGTCGCAGTTTGTCTCCTCCGTGCCTCTGCGTCTCTGTGTGAAAGGAATCTCACGCAGAGGCACAGAGCCACGGAGGACCCCGGACGCAGGTCCGGCGACCTGCATCACAATTTGTGTCCTCGGTGCCTCTGTGTCTCTGTGTGAGAATCGATTTTTGAGGTGTAACCCGGAGCCCGCGAACCATGTCCGACTACACTCTCTACTACTGGTCCGTGCCGTTCCGCGGCCAGTTCGTGCGCGCGGTCCTGGCCTATGCCGGAAAGACCTGGACCGAGGCGGGCGACGCCGCGATCTCGAAGCTGATGAGCGGGCCGGTGAAGCAGATGCCGGTCCCGTTCATGGGGCCGCCCCTGCTGATCGACAAAAAGGCGGAGTTCGCAATCGCCGAGATGCCGGCCATCGTTCTCTATCTGGGCGAGACGCTCGGCCTCATGCCGGCCACCCGTGCCCTGCGCGCCACGACGATGAAGATCGTCAACGACACCAACGACGTGCTCGACGAGATCACGCTCGATGGCGGCCGCCAGATGTGGACGCAAAAACGCTGGCACGACTTCGTCCCTCGCTTGAAGAAGTGGATGTCGCTCTGGGAGGAGACCGGCCGCCGCCACGGACTGAAAGCGGACCTGGGCTTCCTGCTGGGCGGTGAGGCATCGGGCATCGCCGATATCGTGACGGCAACCCTGTGGTCGACCATGGCCGACCGCTTCCCCACAGTCGCGGCGATCTTCGAGGAAGCTGCGCCCATGACGGCCGGTTTGACGCGGCGGGTCGCGCATCTGCCGCCGCTGGCAAAGCTGGCCGCCAAAGCACGCAAGGATTACGGTGATGCGTGGTGCGGCGGCGAGATCGAGGCTTCGCTCCGCAAGGTCCTGGAAGCGTGACTCTTCACGCTCCTTCCTTCGCGGACGCGAACCCGACCGGCATTCCGATCATAGAGAATGAAGCGACAGAAGGCGCATAAAGTGCACAGCCCCATAGAGGGCTCGTCAGCGGAGTATCGCGGAACAGGAAATGCCTCTCCTGTCCCGCCAATTTCTTTCCGGAGCCGTTAGAATGACTGCTGACAATCGCGAGGGACGCCTGATCTCCTTTGACGAAGCGGGCTTCTGCCGCCCGCTCGCTCGCTTGGAGTTGCCGATTGATACGGTGTCGCTCGCCCGTTATCTCATCGGCACAGTATTGGTGCGGGAGCTGCCTGAAGGCGTCGCCAGCGGTCGTATTGTCGAGACCGAGGCGTATGTCGTCGGCGACGCCGCCGGGCACGCCTACCGAGGTATCGCTCCGCGCAATCGTTCGCTGTTTCTCGAGCGCGGGCATGCTTATATTTATGTGGCGTACGGTATCTCATACCTGCTGAATGTCTCGAGCGAGACACAGGGGGTCGGAGCCGGCGTCCTGATCCGGGCGCTCGAGCCGCGCGAAGGCATTCCGATCATGCAGCGAAATCGCGGCATCGAGCGCTTGCGAGATTTGGCGCGAGGGCCAGGAAGGCTCACCGCCGCGTTGCGAATTGATCGTTCGCTCGATGGGCTCGATCTTTGCAGGGAAGGTCCTCTATGGCTCGCACGCGGTGACCACAAACAAGGTGACATCGGGCAAAGCATCAGGATCGGCATTTCCAGGGACGCGAACCGCCTCCTGCGATTCTATCTTCGGGACAGTCCGTTCGTCAGCGGTCCAAGAACGCTCAACGAATAGGAGCCCGCCGAAGCATACCAAATATTAGCGCGAATGGAGTTCTGGGACACGATACTTAAATCCGCAACCTGTTGCGCAAGAGCGCTACATGTACGGCGTCCCGGTATTTCTACTTGTCGGCTAGCGCATCTACACATCGTGTACGTCTATTCTTTCCTCCCCCGCCCTTGGCGGGGGAGGAAAACGCCGGTCCAGATCTTTAGATGCCGTAGTGCTTCGCGGGGGAGGAAAACGAAAGCTACCTTCACGGGCCGGCAATGGAAATGCCCTCGGCCTTCAGTCTGTCGAGCACGCCGCCTTTGCGCAGTAGAACGCCGATATCGACGACGGCGACGGTGCGTCCGCCCTCCGCAATCGCCTTGTTGACCGCTGCGACCGTGTCGTCGATCGAGCGCGCGTCAATTGCGGTGGCGTGCGACGACAATTGGACGAGACATTCGGTGTACTGCGATGATGACCAGTTCGCCATCATGCCAGCTGCGTCGCCGATTGCCCAGGCATTTGCGGCAGCCGGCACATGCCGGCTCTGAAAACCGATATCCTGGACGGCCGCCTCGATGCACTTGCCTGTCACCACGGGCGGCAGTTTCAAGAGCTCCTCGCCGCTCGGGATCAGGTCATAGGTCGCAATCCGGCGCACCTCCACGCGCCGTGCACGTGCGAGCGCGACGATCGAATCCTCCGGCTCATGCGTCGTCAAATAATCGACGTGCCGGAAATCGCTCCCCAGGCGCATGGCGGCGACAATGGGGGAATTGTCGCTGTATCGATCTCTGGGCTCATGCAGGAATTCGCACGTTGTCGCCAACTCAGCCGCCACACGGGAATCGAGAACGTCCCAGAGTGTCCTGCCGTGAGGCGGATGCATCAGCTCGCTCTCGGTCAGATAGAACCACGCGCCGCTCAAAATTCCCATCCGGACTTGCGGCGGCAGCAGCACGAGACGCGCTCCGCTTAAGGTCGCCTCGAGCGGTTTCGTGTTCCAGGCGAAATTGTCGGGAAGCGGCTGGACAATTCCAACGATGGCAACATCGGCGCCATCTTTTGTCGCGTGCCAGATTGCCGGCCCTCTCGCATTGGCGATGACCGTGACAGTCTCGACCGGCGAAGGCGCCGAGAGTTCCTGCGCCATGCCCCGTAGGATGAGGCTCGCAAGGAAAGTGCCAGCAAGAACAAAGCAACGGTATCGCATGTGAGGATCATTTCTATAGCGCGACAGGTACCATGTGGTTCCCAAAATGGATTATGCGCCCCTGCCACGCGCGCGAGTTGCGGACCAACGACAGATTGCCGCAGTGGCGCCCGCCTTCGTACCGATGCGTTGCGTTCATCCTGTTTCGCTATCGGAGATTGATGAGTTCCGACTCTGCTCGCGTAAATTCGTCATTGCAATGCCGCAACGCGTCGCGCTTAGAATGCGGCTCCGGCATTCGCCGAAAACCCTGAGAGAGGATTCCAATGCATATCTGTCAAACACTGTTCCGTGACGCGCTGCTCGGCTCGACGCTCGCGGTCGCCGCCTTGACCCCGGCCGCCGGCGCGAGTTTATCGCGAGCCGATTGGGATCGAATCCGGGCGGCCACGGGAAACCATTCTTCCGCCGTGCAGAGCGGCGCCGCTTCCGGTTTCACCGCCGCACGCCCGCCCGCCACCTACACCGTGCTGCACGACTTTGCCGGGCCGCCCAGTGACGGCGCTGGTTCCGGCGCCGAAGTCACGCTGGATAGCGCGGGCAACATCTATGGGACGACCGACTACGGCGGCGCCTACGGCACCAATGGTTATGGCACGATCTTCAAGATCGCGACGGGTGGAGCGGAGACCCTGCTCCATTCCTTCGGCGGCACCGGCGACGGCACCACGCCCGATGGCGCCGTCACGATTACGTCAGCCGGGAATATGTACGGCACCACCATAGGCGGCGGCTCGTCCGGCAATGGCGTCATCTGGAAGCTCGTGGCGGGCGGGACTTACACGGTGCTGCACAATTTCACCGCGGACGAAAGCAACTTTGCCCGCGGACGCCTGATCCAGGACAGGAAGGGCAATTTCTATGGCAGCGACCTGTTCGGCGGCGCGGCCGGCGACGGCACAGTCTTCAAATTCAACGCCAGGGGCAAGGTCTCCGTCCTGCATACGTTCAGCGGCACCGCTGACGGCGAGTTTCCGGAACACGGCGTCGTCAGCGACAAGGCCGGCAATCTCTACGGCGTCACAGCGTTTGGCGGCGCCGACGACAACGGCACGATCTATGAAATTGCCAAGGACGGGACCTTCACCACACTTTACACTTTCACCGGCGGCGCGGATGGCGGATTCCCCTATGGCGGTCTCGCCATCGACAGGGACGGGAATCTCTACGGCAGCGCCGATGACGGCGGCTCGGACGGCGTCGGAACGGTGTTCGAGCTGGCCCCCGGCGGAACATTGACCACGCTCTATAACTTTACCGACGGCACCGACGGCGCCAATCCCCAAGGCGATATGCTGCGGGTGGGGAAGGGTCTCTACAGCGCGGCAGCGAGCGGCGGCGATCCAACCTGCAGGTGCGGCGGGATCTATGAGATCACGGCCAAAGGCAAGGAAAAGATGCTCCAGGCCTTCACCCCAACCACCGGCAACGTTTATTCCGCCGGGTTGACGCCGAGCAATGGCGTCTTTTACGGTACCACCCAGTACGGTGGCAACAATGATAATGGCGTCGTGTTCAGCCTGACGAAGAAGTAGACGGCCCACGCGCGCTCGCTCACCCTGAGCTTGGTCCCCGCGTACGCGGGGAAGGGCGCGCGCGTCATGGAAACAGGGGACGGGGCCAACGCTTCCCATCGCACGTTCGATCGGGATACGTGCTCCTGTCACTTTGTTCTCAGTCCCTCCCCCACCCTGACCTCGGTCTGCAGGTTAATCGAGGGGAATTGCGAACGCAGTCACTGGCGTCCATCTCTGTTTGCGTCTGGCGATGCGTGCGGGCACGTCCTCGGCGTCATAATCGACCGGCGCAATGGGGAAATCCTCTCGCGGCGGCGGGCGAAACGCGTTCACGTTGACGGTGAACCAGCTCTTGCCTCCATCTTCCATCAGCACACCGATATAGACACCGCAGCGGCCGCAAATGAGAAAATCCGCTGTGCGAAGACCGAAGCGGTAGCGCACTAAGGTGCCCGCATCGCGGACAGAAATCGACATCGAGCCATTTGGATCGCTGGTATTGCGGGCACTATGCGCGCGGCAGAAGCTGCATTGATCGGCGCGAAGGCCGAGCACCTCCAACGGCGCCGACGCTTCGAAAACGAATGCGAGATTGTCGCAGTGGCACCCACCTTCGTACCGATATGTCCGGTTCATTTCCGCCTCACCGGAGCGAGTATCCCGATGTCCTGGTGTTTGCTGTTTTATTGAGCAATTTGGATACTTCCATAGTTTTGATCAATACCGTCTCTGGTTCTTCAATTGACCAATTGAGGTATTTTTCTCGAGCCATCTTCTCTATTGCTGGTCTGTTCTTTCTGAACTTATCCAGTCTTTGCTCGTTTGAAAGGCCGGTTGTCGCTCCAAAGTTGTCATCCAAAGCTTCGCGACTGATCGCGCATCGAACGGCTGCTCTTCCTGCTTCGCCAACAAAAGTCACGACATCGCGCTCGAAATCGTAATGCGGAACCGGTTCGGAAAACGTCAGATCAAGACCAAGAATTATGTTCCGTGGATGCTCTATGGTCCTTAGGAGTCTGTCCCGAGTCGACGGCGGGATAGAGCCCAATCCTTCAAGGAGAAGCTTCTGCCAAGCCGGACCTCGCCCGTAGGCTTCTTGCCAGGCTGATTTGAGTTCGTAGGGCCTCGTTTCATTTAAGATGTCCAACAACGCCGCCGATTGCCGGACATCTTTGTCCTGTTTTGCAGCGCCTTGCCGGCGGCGACGCGATATAATCAATTTGTGAATAGCAAAGCGCTGCGGTGACGGAACAGCGACGTAGATGCCCGCATCATGCAGGAGCACTGCAGGTTCAGGGTCGTAGATCAGAAAATCCAGGAATCTCAGTGGTTCGGCATCGGTCTGAAAAGCTCGAAGAGGTTGGGGAACATCGGTATCCTCCCCTTCGTTGGGGGTAAGAAAATCAACTCGGAGGCCACCCTTCGCGATATAACTAGTGACATTTTTTTCGTGTATGTTTGGGACTGGCCGAAATGTTTGGTCTATATTCTTAAGCAGATCGAGTGCCGGTGGTATTTGTTCCTCAACTGCAACAGAAACATTCTGAAATTGCGCAATATCCACATCTCCAGTTTGAAGAATTGTCTGAGGAAGCCGCGCACCTAGCATTGGCGAGTAAGCCTGGTAAGCGACTGTTCCGATAAGGACGCCGCGAAGACGAAATACCCCTGCCTTTGCTAGTGCTGCGACGATATTCCCTATTTCTTTGATCGGCCGCGGCAACCCAAATGAGCGCACCAGGGTTGAGACCAATGCTCGACTTTCCCGTTCGTCATCGCGCGTCTGCTTGTGCTGAGCAATTTGCTTTAGGAGTTCTGGCGTTTCGGGCCCTACGTACTTTTGCTCGCGGCCCCCATCACTTTTCTTCTGAAAATACCAATAGCGTTTTCCTTTAATCGTCTTGGGAACGAATGAGCCATCTTCTGGGAAAGCATCATGGAACGCGGCCGCCCGGCAACGATCGAGGAGTTCTGCATAGGTGGTTTGCACGATCAGGGGTGGGGCAGGCATAGGGGATTCTCCTAGGTTATACTCATCTTGCAGAGTGAGTATAACCTAGTATCTTGGTTCGTTATACGCAATCCGCACTTTGAGTATAGCAGCAACCAATTGAAAATAAACCTATTTCCTGGCTGAAATCCGGAGCGGGGACCCAGAGGGAACGGCGTGGAAGGGTTTTGCGCCGCGCCACAATCATCCTTGAGCGGCTGCGGACGCTAGGTCCCCGCTTTCGCGGGGATGACACGCTTGGGAAGGGGAAGTCTCCATATCCTGGCACTCGTGCCCCTTGCAGCGGGCCTTGGTGACAGCAGCTCCTGTCACCTGATGTCATAGACGTGCGGGCAGATTGATGCCGAAGGTCCACTTCCACGTATCGCCGTCCTTGACGTAGACCGACGAACCCCAGATAGGCCCAACCTTCTGGCCGAAGCAGGTCCCGTCGGCACTCGCGTGGAATGTGAGGATACCGACGTTTGGCGACAACATCGTAGCTGCAGCGTCGGTGAGGGCAACGGTCTTCACATCGCATCCCTTCCCGGACCAGTTCTTCAACGCTTCGGTCTTTGTCGCGAGGTGGATGCCGAAAATATTGATGAACTGCACATTCGTCGCCGTCAGACCATCGATTCTCCCGGCATCGTGATCTTTCCAGGCATCCCAGAGCGCCTTCTCCAGCGGCAACAAGGCATTGGTGCCGGCATCCCGATCGGCGGATCTGGCTTGATTCTGTTCGCGGGCCGCCTTCCTGCCAACCGGCGGTGCTGCAGGATCGACAATCGCAGCTTCGGCGTGGAAGGCTGCCTTCCATTGATTGCCGTTGCGAACATACGCTGTCGCCGCCCAACTGCCGCGCGGGCTTCTTTGACCGCCGCAGGTGCCGTCAAGAGTTGTCTTGTGAGTCATCAGCGCAGCATCACGACCCAGCGGAGTCATCTGCACGTCGGAGAGGGCGTAGCTCGCGATGTCGCAATCAACGCCAGTGTATTCCCTGGTCGCTGATGCCTTGTCGAGCCTGCCCGACGAACCCCAGCCGACGAACCTGTCCGAGAGGAATGACTCCCAGAACTTTGCGTCCCTGGATTTCCAGGCCTCATATGCGCTCGTTTCGCGGGACAAGAGGACAGCCGGAGTGGGCCCCGCCGGATCGGCATTTTCCTCTGGCTCAGCGGCGTTCGCCGGTACGTTCGCGGCGCTGGATGCGAATATGAAGGCCGCAATCATCGTCACTTTTGTTCGCGATCGCTTGACCATGGTTGCCCCCGTCAAAATTTGCTTGTTGTTGAAGCTCAAGAGCAGAAAAGGAGCCAGAGTCACTTTGCTCAGGGCGATGACCCCGCGCGAACAAATAACTCTGGCTCCAATTCTCTCCAAATCTGGAAATCTCACGCTGACACGCCGGCTTGCCTGGCCTGGATTCTTCTCGCCCAATCTTCGGGCGTGCCCGCATATCCGCTGGCGAATGTCCACGAGAAGATGCCCAAATCATAGCCATAGGCGACGCGGACCTGAAGCGCCTGCTGGCCGAGAATCGTTGGCGCCGATTTGAACACAATGTTGGCGATGTCGTCCTGAGCCGCTTCCATCGATGCGGGAATGTTGTGCAAGCGAACGGCCACGAGCAGGAAGGTGCGTGTGGTCGCGGGAGCGTTGGCGGACCTGAACCATGTGGTGTTGACGCTGACCTGCGCGGTGTCCGCGCCGGGATAGGCAAGCGCCGCCGCCCGAACCGCCGTCGTCTGGTCCAAAAGCTTTGCCAGATTTGAGTGATACGCATAGAGGCCAATGCCCACCGGTACTGAGGCCACGAGCGCGCACGCCAGCCCGGCAAACACAAGATGTCCTTTCCACATTTGTGCCAGCACTCCTGAACGAGGTGCTCCGGCGTGAACCACAAAGGTGCCCGCGGCGAGATCGTGAAGCGTCTGGCGAGTGCGCCGGTTGAACAGATACAGAAAGACGATAAATCCGCCGCCACCGAAAACCGCGAGTGCGAGAAGAATGTCAATTGCGATGGTGGTGGAACCGGTCGGAAGACCCGACGCGTGTGGCAAGGTGATGACGAGGCCGTTAAGGTAATAGGGCGTCCAGAACACGATCGTGCGCAACGCACAGCGAGGAAATCCGATAGCTTTTCCGTCGCGGGAAATCACTTTGAGGCCAAGCAGGCGCTTGCCCAGCGTTGCGCCGCCGCCCCAACGGCTGTTGAGAACCCCGAAATAGGCAAGCGCGATGGTCGCACCGACAAGCCGCCCTTCCTGGCCAAGCCCAACCACTTGGCGGAACGCAAGCGTGCCGATGGCGATGCCAACGCCGGCCAGAAGGACGGCGTCGATCAGAAGCGCAAAGATGCGCCGCCAAAATCCGCCGATTTTCGCGTCCGTAGATGCACTCTGGCGGGCCGGCAATGACCCTTCGCCAGACGAGTCCGCCCTGTCACTGCACGAATCCCCCATGCGCGAGCCCCCTGCTTTTTCGAGCATCCTATCCCCGGAGAGGAGACGCATGCCAGACGACAATCTTCCTTACGCGATCTTTTAAAGAGACCGAATGCACCAAGACACGGCGACAGCTAACATGAAGAAATGGAGCCAGAGTCATTTTGCTCAGAGATATGAGCTCGCGCAAACAAATAACTCTGGCTCCATTTCTCTTTACGTATGCCGTTCCGGCGTTTGCGCTCCTCGTTGGGATTGAAATATCGGATTCCCAGGTCCGCTAGAGCCGGGAAACTGCCAACCCATATGCGTCACAGTATTGATGACGGCACACGTCAACTCGACCACATGACGGCGGAGTTGGCGCAGATAGCCGACATCGATCGATGTATCGAATATCTTGTTCTTCCTGTCGACGAAGAACGGCACGGACCTGCCGTGCTCGTCCGGCGCTCGCCACGAACCATGGCAGATAACGTTTCGAATGACTGCCGCCTTGCGAAGGCCCTCCAGAAGACTATCAAGATTCGATATCGTCGCAGCTTTGTTGTCGCGAACCGCTTTCCCGTAAGCCTCAAGCAGGCCATTGAGTGGGTCACTAAGGGCACGTTCCAGCTTCGGCAACCACTTCTCCAATTCGGCCTGCGTCTGATCCTCTGGAATTTCCCGAGTCGCGGTGAACGAGAAGATGGCCTTGCCCAGCGTCTCTTCGAGAAATCCGAGCGTCGCAACTGTGCGTCCCAACTCCTCCCAAAACTCGCTTCGGTGCGCGTGCGTCGGAAAGTCGTCCGGCAAGCCCTTGTCGGAAACGATGTACCGCTTTGGCTCGGCACCGCCCGTCAAATCGCTTTGGAAATCCTTTCCTACTCCCACTCGATCGTGCCCGGTGGCTTTGACGTCACGTCGTAGACGACGCGGTTGATGCCTTTCACCTCGTTCACGATGCGCGTTGCGACGCGGGCGAGGAAGGCGTGGTCGAAGGGATAGGAATCCGCGGTCATGCCATCCCGGGACGTCACCGCTCTGAGCGCGCAGACATTGTCATAGGTGCGGTCGTCGCCCATCACGCCCACGGTGCGGACGGGCAGCAGCACGGCGAAGGCCTGCCAGATCTCGTCGTACAAGCGGGCCTTGCGGATTTCTTCCAGATAAATCGTATCCGCGCGCCGCAACACTTCGAGCTTCTCTTGCGTCACTTCGCCGGGGATGCGGATCGCAAGGCCCGGTCCCGGGAAGGGATGCCGTCCGACGAAGCTTTCCGCCAGGCCGAGCTCGCGGCCGAGCGCGCGCACCTCGTCCTTGAACAGCTCGCGCAGCGGCTCGACGAGCTTCATGCGCATGCGCGCGGGCAGGCCACCGACATTGTGATGCGACTTGATGGTGACCGAGGGGCCGCCGAGCGGCGACACGCTTTCGATGACGTCGGGGTAGAGCGTGCCTTGTGCCAGAAACTCGGCGCCGCCGACTTTCTCGGCCTCCTGCTCGAACACGTCGATGAAGGCCGCGCCGATGATCTTGCGCTTGCGTTCCGGCTCGTCGACGCCCGCAAGCTGACCGAGAAACAGCTCCGCCGCGTCCACATGAACGAGCGGAATGTTGTAATGGCCGCGGAACAGCGAGACGACTTCCTCCGCCTCGCCTGCGCGCAGGAGGCCGTGATCCACGAAGATGCAGGTGAGCTGGTCGCCGATTGCTTCGTGAATGAGCAGAGCGGCGACCGAGGAGTCGACGCCGCCCGACAGTCCGCAAATCACGCGGCCGCGGCCGACCTGCATCCGGATTCGGGCGATCGCCTCACGCTGGAACGCCTTCATGTTCCAGTCCGGCGCGATGCCAGCGATGTTCTGCACGAAATTCGCGAGCAACGCCGCGCCCCGCGGCGTGTGCACGACTTCGGGATGAAACATGACGCCATAAAAGCGGCGGCGCTCGTCGGCGATTACGGCGTAGGGCGCATTCTCGCTTTCGGCGATGACGCAAAACCCGTTGGGCAGCGCAGTCACGCGGTCGCCATGGCTCATCCACACATCGTCGCGCGCGCCAAGCGCCCACACGCCGTCGAATAGCGGGCTCTGTCCGCTGACCTCGATCGTCGCGCGCCCGAACTCGCGCTTCGACGAACCTTCGACGCGGCCGCCCAACTGATCGACCATCGCCTGCTGGCCATAGCAGATGCCGAGCACAGGAACGCCCAGTTCGAACGCACGCGCCGGAGCGCGCGGCGAAGCAGCTTCGGTGACGCTCGCGGGTCCTCCGGAAAGTATGATCGCTTTGGGCGGCTCAGATCGGAGAACTTCGTCCGCCTTGTTGAAGGGCACGATCTCGCAATAGACGCCGCCCTCGCGCACGCGCCGCGCGATCAGCTGCGTCACCTGCGAACCGAAATCGATAACGAGGACGGGAGCGGACATGGGACCTGTTAGCGCGCTTTCGGTTTCAAGCAGCGCAATCCTATCTTTGTCATGGCCCGCGCAAGCCGGTCACCCAGCCGGCGCGCGTCCGCGAGTTGAAACGAACGCCTGCGAGGTTTCGTCTGGGTGGCCCGCCCTTCGGCGGGCCATGACAATTTATTTTCGATTCTTCCCATTCAGAAGCCGCTCTAGTTGTCGCCTCGGGGTTTGTCCAGACGGACCAAAATCGCCGCGAAGAATCCATCCGTACCGGTCGCGCGCGGCGTCGCGCGGAAGTAATCGCCCATGCCCGGCGGCGGCGCCAGACAGGTTGCTTCGCGCCAGATTGCCTCTGCGTTGGCGATGCAGAACGCCGGGTGCCGGGCAAGAAATGCTGCAACGCGGTCCGTATTTTCGCAGGCCAGCAATGAGCAGGTCCCATAGACGATTCGGCCGCGAGTGGTAGCGGCCGCCTGATCGAGCAATTGGTCTTGTGTCACCTGCAACTCCAGAAGCCGCTCAGGCGTAAGCCGCCACTTCAGCTCGGGTTGCCGGCGCCAGGCGCCGGAGCCGCTGCAGGGCGCGTCGACGAACACGGCATCGAATGAAGCGCCAGGTGGATCGGCTTCCGCGAGCTCTTCGGCGATGATCGTGACGCCCGCCCGCGCGGCGCGCGGCGGGAGCTGCGACAGCCGGCCGGCATCGTTGTCGCGTGCCAGGATCAGCCCTTCATTGCTCATGGAAGCTGCGAGTGCGAGGGCCTTGCCGCCGGCGCCGGCTGCGAGATCGAGAATTTGTTCGCCCGGCTGCGCCGCGCATAGCAGCGAAGCAATTTGCGCCGCTTCGTCCTGGAATTCGAAGCGGCCATCGAGGAACGCGCGAGTCCGGCCAAGCGCCGCCGCGCCTACATGCTTGGCGATGCGGATACCGTGTGGTGCATACGGCGTGGGTTCGGCGGCGAATCCCTCGTCGCGCAACTCGCGAAGCACGTCGTCGCGCGTGGCCTTGAGTGTGTTCGTCCGCAGATCGATCGGCGCGCGCGCGCACATGGCGCGCATCTCGTCGAGAAGCGCGTCGCCAAGGCTGCGTGCGAGTTCCTGCTCGAGGAATTGCGGAAATTCGTCTTGCACCCACAAGGGCGCCGGATCGGTGCGCGGCGAAAGGATGGCGGCGCGTTCGGATTCGTTTAGAGGCCGAGGACCGTAGCCCGCACCACTGAACAGTCCGTCGATGGAAGCCGGATCGCAGCCTTCCGCGGCGAGACTTGCAAGTACCAGCGCGCGCGGCTGCTCGTCCGCCATGCGCCAGGCAAGCGAAGCGCGATGGCGCAGCACCGCGAATACGCGCTCTGCCACCGCCGCGCGATCCTTGGACCCCGCGTAGCGCCGGGCGCGGAACCAGTCGCGCAGGAACCGGTCCGCTGGCTTCGCCGTGTCCTGCAGCGCCTCCAGAACCTCGATCGCCGATTGCAGCCGCGCAGCTGGGGTCATGTCAGAGACACCGCAAAACACCCCCTGTTGTCGTAGACTGAAAAGGGGTAACACTTTCAGTCAAATTCGGTATTACTCGGAGCTCGGCCATGACGACAATGACCAGCAAGGGACAGGTGACCGTTCCCAAGCGCCTGCGTGATGCGGCCGGCCTCAGGCCTGGAAGCCAGGTTGCGTTCGAATTCGAGAACGGTCGAATTCTGCTGAAACCCCAGACAAGGCGGGGCAAGAGCCGGTTTTCCAAGGTTCGCGGAACGTTGAATGCGCAACTGTCCACCGATCGCATCCTGGCGCTTCTTCGCGGCGACTGAGCGTGATCCTTGTCGATACGAGCGTATTGCTCGATGTGCTCGGCAACGACGCCATTTGGGCCGATTGGTCGCAATCTGCGCTGGAATCGGCGGCCGCCACTGACAACCTGGCGATCAACGACATCGTATACGCGGAGCTCTCGTCGCAATTCGCGACGATCGAGAAACTCGACGCCGCGATAGCTACAATCGGTTTGACCCATGCCGCGCTCCCGCGCGCCGCGTTGTTCCTCGCAGCCAAAGCCTTTCTGCTGTACCGCAGTCGGCGCGGCGCGAGGACGGGCGTCCTCTCCGATTTTTTCATCGGCGCTCACGCGGCCGTCGAAGGCTGCAGGCTCGTTACCCGCGACACACGGCACGTTTCCAGCTACTTTCCGGACGTAAGTCTCATCGCGCCCCGAACATGAATGTCGGCGCGGCAGCCTACGCCCCGCCGGGATAGTTCGGCGATTCGCGCGTGACTACCACGTCGTGGACATGGCTCTCGCGCATGCCGGCTCCCGTGATGCGCACGAACTGCGCGCGGGTGTGCAGCTCTTCGATGTTGCGGCAGCCCGTGTAGCCCATCGCCGCGCGCACCCCGCCCACGACCTGGTGCACGACATTGGCGACCGGGCCCTTATAGGGGACCTGCCCTTCCACCCCTTCGGGCACGAGCTTCAGCACGTCCTTCACTTCGGCCTGGAAGTAGCGGTCGGCCGAGCCCCGCGCCATCGCCCCGACCGAGCCCATGCCGCGATAGCCTTTGTAGCTGCGGCCCTGATAGAGAAACACCTCGCCGGGGCTTTCTTCCGTACCGGCGAGCAGCGAGCCCACCATCGCCACATGCGCGCCCGCGGCGAGCGCTTTGGCGAGATCGCCGGAATAGCGGATGCCGCCATCGGCGATCACCGGCACGCCCGCGTCGCGCGCCGCCGACACCGCGTCCATCACCGCGGTCAGCTGCGGCACACCCACGCCCGCGACGACGCGCGTGGTGCAGATCGAGCCCGGCCCGATGCCGACCTTGATCGCGTCCGCGCCCGCATCGATCAGCGCCTTGGCGCCGTCTGCCGTCGCGATATTGCCTGCCGCCACCTGCGTGTAGTTCGACTCGCGCTTGATGCGCTGCACGGTCTCGAGCACGCCGCGCGAATGCCCATGCGCCGTATCGACGACGATCACGTCGCACTCGGCTTCGACAAGCGCGAGCGCGCGCTTGAATCCGTCGTCGCCCACGCTGGTCGCCGCGGCGACGCGCAATCGCCCGCGTTCGTCCTTGCAGGCGTTGGGATATTTCTGCGCCTTCTCGATGTCCTTGACCGTGAT
>Ga0182024_10002659_pt1 | contig 43894 bp, 38 predicted proteins | sample P32metaG_FD_120480 | JGI IMG/M metagenome (GOLD analysis project Ga0182024, IMG submission 120480) | Permafrost microbial communities from Stordalen Mire, Sweden - P3-2 metaG (Illumina Assembly) | ecosystem: Environmental > Terrestrial > Soil > Wetlands > Permafrost | place: Sweden: Stordalen... | reverse complement strand
GGCGATAGCGCGCGCCAGATTGTCCTCGCCATTGCTGGTGCATTTCATCTGCACCAGTCCAATCGTGAATTTGTCCGCCATGTTTTTAATCTTAGCACGAGCGTAAAAATTGTCTGCGCGTACGATTAGTCTTTCTTTTCCTCGACGTTTGTACTAAAACTCATCACAGAAATAAAAGCATCTTCCTATAATTAACTGATGCGCGTCTCATCGCAACGATTCGGAAATTCGCGAATCGCGGTTCTGACAAAAAGAGGAGTCCTGGATGGCGAAAACGCCAAAAAAAACCGTTACCGGCCGCGTGCTGCACGATCCGGTGAAAGATAAGCTCCGCCCGATCTTTCCCATCGATCTGTCCAAATGCCGCACTATCGATCAACTGGTGCGCGGCATGGCGGACACCGCATTCACCGGGCGCCAGATCGGCGACGCCGCCGAGGTCCTGGAAACCATGGCGCGAGACAAAGACTGCTTTGTGGTGATGACGCTTTCCGGCGCGCTTACCGTCGGCAAAATGGGCCTCATTTTTTGTGACCTCATCGAGTCCGGCATCGTCAAAGCCATTGTTTCGACCGGCGCGCTCATGGCCCACGGACTGGTCGAGGCCACCGGCCACTCGCACTTCCGCTACGACCCGGAGAAAATGAACGACGAGGAATTATTCGTTGCCGGCTACAACCGCGTTTACGATTCCCTCGAACCGGAAGTCAATCTCGATCACGTCGAAGAAGTGATGGATTTAATTCTGGACAAATGGGACGCCACGGAAGTTGCGTGCAGCTGGAAAATTCATCGGCGCATCGGCGAATATTTGGAAAAAAATACGAAAGGGCGGGGAATTCTGAAATCCGCGTATCAGTGCAATGTTCCGGTATTCGTTCCGGCGTTCACCGATTCCGAACTGGGCATCGATTTTGCATTGCACAAGATTGCGCGCACCCAGCAAAAACGCCAACTGCTGCGCTTCGATCCCTTTGAAGACTTTGAGAAATTTGCCGACACCATGCTGGCCACCAAGCGCATGGGAATTTTCACTATTGGCGGCGGAGTTCCTCGCAATTGGTCTCAGCAATTCGGCGTCTACGCGGAGCTACTCGCGCGGCGCGGCTACAAAAATCTGCCGCTCAAACGCTACAACTATGGGTTGCGCATCTGCCCGGAGCCCGTGCATTGGGGCGGCCTCAGCGGCAGCACCTACACCGAAGCTGTTTCCTGGGGGAAATTCGTGCCGCGCGAAGAAGGCGGCATGTTCGCGGAAGTTTTTGACGACGCCACGGTCGCGCTGCCGCTGGTCGTCGGCGCAGTTCTCGAACGTCTGAAATATTACGACCGAAAAAAATAATCGCGGCGTGAAGTTCGCCGCGATCTGCATCACAAGTTTCGCTAAAAATACGAATTGCAAAAGTTAATCGTCTTCTCCGATCAAAATAGCGGCACCCAGCACGGTGGTCCACAGTCCGCGTTTGTCGCCGACGGCCGATTGCGTCACTTGCATGGTGCGCACGATTTTGTTGGAAATTCGGTAGACTTCTTTTTTCTCGTCAAACGATAAATCCGGATCAAATTCCACGTTCAAGGTGGTCGCCAGCATTTCCGCGGCGAGTTCTTCCGCATATTCGCCGGCTACTTCTTCCGTTTCGCCGAAAGAGTGATGCTCGGACAAATATCCGTACATGGTTTTGTCGCTGGGCAGCGCCAACCCGATGCTCGCGGCGATCAAGCGGTGCGCTTCTTTGGTGGAATTCTCGCTGATCACCGTAAAAGCCACTTGCCCGGGTTTGATGTGCTTCAAACCTTCGCTGCGCGAAATCAATTTGCAGTTCGGAGGAAAAATCGACGAAACGCGGACGATATTGCACGCCGCAATTCCCGCGTTGCGCAGGGCCAACTCAAAACTCGAGAGCCTTTCACGATGCTTACCGACGCCTTTGGTGAGAAATATTTTCTTTGCGACGAACGCCATGGGCCGGTTTTTCGTGCCTCCGTGTGTGGTGTGCGGCGGAAAATTTCCGCTGAGGAAAAGTAACAAGAAGGTATTGCACTGTCAATGTGTTTCCGCGTTTTTTGCGTGCGGCGCGGAACATGAACGCCGCGTTACACCCGCGAACTTACTGCGCTGCTTCTGCGGTCAGCCGCGACAGCAATTTTCCGAGCGGTTTGCATAACGCCAAAACCTTTTCTGGGTCGCTCGACGAAAAATCGGGACCCGCATTCATGGCGTCCGCCCCTTTTCGGCTGATTTGCAGGATGCCTACGACGCGCCCATCGTGCAAAATCGGCGCGCCGATGATTTTTTGAATTGCCTCCGCAGTCTGGTTTCCGACTTTTATGCCCTCGCTGGGATCATCGTGCTCCGGGGGGCAACAATCGGCGCAAACTTGCATCGCCGCGAGCAACTACATATACTGATTTTGCCGCAATTCTTTCACACACTTGAGCCCGGTTCCGGGAACTTTGCGCCGCATCAATTGCGCTCAACCTTAACTCAAGGCAGCCAGAAAGCTTTGTGGCGGAGAGGGCATGTCCGCTACGGCAACTCAGCCTGATTCAAGTTACCTCCTTCGCAAACTGCATTCTCTAACCGGAATTATTCCCGTTGGCGCATTTCTGGCGGAGCATTTTTGGTCCAACAGCGCGGCGCTGGTCAGTGCGGAAAAATATAACCAGACTTCCGCGGATTTGCAGACTATTCCGTACCGCGTGTTTGTGGAGTGGGCGTTTATTTTTCTACCCATTTTATTCCACGGCGGATACGGCGTGTGGATTTGGCTGCGCGGGCAATCGAACGTCTCGCAATATCCGTGGGTGAAAAATTGGCTATACACCGCGCAGCGCTACACTGGCTTGATCGCCTTCGTATACATCGGCTGGCATTCGTATACCGAACGTTTTCTGACGCACGGCATGTCCACCTACGCCACCGTCGAGCGTGATTTAGAAAATCCTTTGTACTTCACCTTTTTCGCCATTGGCATTCTCGCTTCTTCGTTCCATTTAGGTGTCGGCATCTGGAATTTCCTTTGCAAATGGGGACTCGCCGCAACGGTGAAAGCGCAGCGCGCTGCCGGGCAGCTTGGCGTGCTGGTGGGCGTGACGTTCGGCGTTGTGGGCATTCTGATTCTGATCAGTTTTCGTTTTGATTGGCATCCTTTTGCATCCTACTTAAACAAATGAGACAGCCGAAAATTATTGTCGTAGGCGGAGGTCTGGCTGGGCTGATGGCCACCATCCGCGTTGCGGAATCCGGAGTTCCCGTGGAGCTGTTTTCCATCGTGCCGGTAAAGCGCTCGCACTCCGTTTGCGCTCAGGGCGGAATCAACGCCGCAAAAAATCAAAAGGGTGAAGGCGATACCACCGCGAAGCATCTGGACGACACGATTTACGGCGGCGATTTTCTGGCCAATCAAACGCTCGTCAAACGCATGTGCGACGCCGCGCCGGGAATTATCGACCTCCTGGACCGCATGGGAGTGATGTTCAACCGCACGCCGGAAGGTTTGCTCGATTACCGCCGATTCGGCGGCACGCTATACCACCGCACGGCGTTTGCCGGCGCGACCACCGGTCAGCAACTGCTTTACGCCCTTGATGAGCAAGTGCGGCGCCATGAATCGGAAGGCCGCGTGAAGAAATTTGAGGGTTGGACATTTCTTTCCGCGGTGATCGACGAAGGCGGCGTAAGCCGCGGCATCTGCGCCATGGATTTGCGCACCATGGAAGTGAAAACGTTTGTGGCCGACGCGGTAATTTTCTGCACCGGCGGGATTGGCGCGATTTTTGGCCGCTCCACGAACTCGGTGGTCTGCACCGGTTCCGCGCAATCCGCCTTGTTTCAACAAGGCGTAGATTACGCGAATGGCGAATTCATCCAGGTGCATCCCACGGCGATTCCTGGTGAAGACAAACTTCGCCTGATGAGCGAATCCGCGCGCGGCGAAGGCGGCCGCGTGTGGGTGCCGAAAGCGGCGGGAGACAAACGCGCGGCGCGCAGCATTCCGGAAAACGAGCGGTTTTATTTTCTGGAAGAGTGGTATCCGAAATACGGCAATTTAGTGCCGCGCGATATTGCCACGCGCGCCATTCACCGCATCGTGTACCAAGAGAAGCTTGGCGTCGACGAGCAAGCCGCCGTTTACCTGGATGTGACGCACATTCCGGTTGAGACGCTGAATCAGAAACTCGAAGGCATCCTGGAGATTTACGAAAAGTTTATCGGTGTGGACCCGCGCAAAGAACCGATGAAGGTTTTTCCCGCGATGCACTACACCATGGGCGGCTTGTGGATCAATGCCGAGGACCAAGCTACCAATGTGCCGGGAATTTATGCAGCGGGTGAATGTGAATATCAATATCACGGCGCGAATCGCCTGGGCGCAAACTCGCTAGTGTCTTGTATTTTTGGCGGCGGAATCGCCGGACCGGCGGCCGTGAAATATGCAAAAGGCTTGACGAGTGGCGCGCAAGCGGCGTCTTCGTCCGCGTTTGAGAGCGAATGCAAACGCCAGGAAGGATTGAATCAGGGGCTACTTTCCGGTGCGGGGTCAGAAAACCCTATCACCATTTGGAAAGAACTCGGCGAAATTATGACCGAGCACGTCACCGTGACGCGCATCAACAAAAATCTGGAACTAGCGTACGGAAAATTGGGCGAGCTCACGCAACGCTATAAGAAAATCAATTTGAGCGATCAGACCAAGTGGTCGAATCAAACGCTGAATTTTGCGCGTGAGCTTGGCAATATGTTGGTGCTGGCGCGCGTGATCACTATGGGAGCTTATCAGCGCAACGAATCGCGCGGCGCGCACTACAAGCCGGATTTCCCGGAGCGCGATGACCGCAATTGGCTGAAAACCACGCGCGCCAAGTGGATCGACAATGATATTCAACTGACTTACGAGGCGGTGGATACATCGCAGGTGGCGCCGCGGCCTCGGCGATACGATGCGGCCAAGTGATGAAGTAATGCGTTAAAAACGGTCGGCGTTGCAGGTAGTGCCCGCGAAGTTGCGAAGAGGGCTTATGGCAGAAGCAGTAGCAGGAAAAAAAGTTATCGTGCGCGTAAAACGCCAGGCTGCGCCGAAACAAGCGGCGCACTGGGAAGAGTTCGTGCTCGATTGGCGCCCGTCAATGAACGTAATTATATGTTTGCGCGATATTGCCGAGCGGCCTGTCACGCACGACGGAAAAATCACTACGCCGGTCGCCTACGATTCCAATTGCCTGGAAGAGATTTGCGGATCTTGCGCCATGCTGATCAACGGTAAAGCGCGTATGGCCTGCTCGGCGCTGGTCGATACGCTGGAGCAGCCCATCCGTATTGAACCGCTGACGAAATTCCCCGTGGTGCGCGACCTCGCGGTGGATCGCCAGTTCATGTTTGAAAGTTTGAAGCGCGTCAAAGCGTGGATCCCCATCGATGGCACGTATGATTTGGGCGAAGGCCCGCGCGTTTCTCCCGAAGTGCAGCAGAAAGGCTACCCGCTTTCGAATTGCATCACCTGCGGAAATTGTCTGGAAGTTTGCCCGCAGGTGAACGAGCACAATCATTTTATGGGCGCGGCGATCTTCAGCCAGGTGCGGTTGTTCAATATGCATCCGACGGGGAAAATGCATGCGGCCGAGCGGTTGCAAGCGGTTATGGGCCATGGCGGAATTGAAGATTGCGCCAACGCGCAAAATTGCGTGAAGGCGTGTCCGAAAGGCATTCCGCTCACCGAGTCCCTCGCGGAAATTAATCGCGATGTGTGGAAGCAGGCGCTGCTGGGATGGTTGGTCGGCTGAACTTACCAGCAAAGTTTTGGTGCCCGGGATTTTTCGTTTTCGCGCTGCTTTCTTTCAGCTAATTTGTGTTTGCGCCGCGTTCGTTCTCGCATTGGTCGTTCGGCGATTTTCGTTTCAAGGGAGACACCGCATGCGCCTGGCCCGTGCAATTTGCTGCGCGATTTGTGTGTTCTGCATTGCCGCCATTTCCACGGGGCGCACTGACGCTGACGAAATCGCGGATCGCGCCCGCGCGCTACATTTTTCCTCGATTGTAATCGACACGCACGCGGACACCACGCAGCGCCTACTCGACGGAAAGTTTGACATTGGCGAGCGCCATTCCGACGGCCACGTCGACATTCCGCGCATGCGCGAAGGCGGCCTGAACGCACAATTTTTCTCCATCTGGATGTCCGGCAGAATTACGGGTGGCACCGCCGTGCAAAAATCGCTCGATCAAATTGACGCGGTGCGCAACATGGTGCGCACGCATGGCAACGATATGATGTTCGCGGTTACCGCCGCGGATGTTCGCCGCGCGCACGAGCAAGGCAAAATCGCCGTGCTCCTGGGTATGGAAGGCGGCCACATGATCGCCAACGATCTCGCGGTGCTCCGCATGTACTCGGCGCTGGGTGTGCGCTACATGACGCTGACACACTTTTACAACAACGATTGGGGCGATTCCTCCACAGACAAACCCGCGCATAATGGTTTGACCGATTTTGGCAAAGCAGTGGTGCGGGAAATGAATCGCCTCGGCATGCTCGTGGACATTTCGCACGTCAGCGACAAAACATTTTACGATGCCTTGGAGATCAGCAAAGCACCGTTGCTAGCGTCGCATTCGTCGAGCCGCTCGCTGGACAATCATCCGCGCAACATGACCGACGAAATGGCTAAAGCATTGGCGGCCAAAGGCGGCGTGGTCCAAATCAACTATGAGCGCAGCTATTTGAGCCAGGAATACAATGACGCGTTCAAAGCCAATGCCGGAGACATCAGCCGGCTCGAAGAGAAATTTAAAAAAGAATGCGGCGACAACGGAGCATGTCTTGAAAAAGCACAGAACAACTATGTGAACCAGTTGGTTGCGGAGGGCAAGCTGCCGCGCGTTAGCTGGGAGAAAATTGTCGACCACATCGATCACTTCGTCAAGCTCATCGGTGCCGATCACGTTGGTTTGGGTTCCGATTTTGACGGTGCGGATATGCCCGAAGGCATGGAAAATGCCTCGAAGCTGCCGAAAATCACGGAAGCGTTGATGCGCCGCGGCTATTCGGATGCCGACATTCGCAAAATCCTCGGGGAAAATACGTTGCGCGTGATGGAACAAGCCGAGCAAGCCAGCAAGGAATTGCCGTCGCGCTAGAACGTGCGCTGTATCGGCGGAGAGTCGTTACTTGTGAAATCCCAAGCCATTTCTTCGCGGGGCCGCAGCCTGCATTTCAATTCGATTGTCGTGGATACGCACGCGGACACCACGCAGCGCCTGCTCGATAACAATTTTGACTTGGCGTTGCGCGATTCGCGCGGCAGTATCGATATCCCGCGGTTGCGCGAAGGCGGCATTTCAGCCATCTTTTTCGCGGTGTGGATTCCCAGCAGGGTGCAAGGTCCGCCCGCCGCGCAGCGCGCCCTTGCGCAGGTGAACGCGGTACGCGAACACGTGGGTCATCATCCGGCGGACCTGATTCTTGCAACCAGCGCAGAAGAAATTCGCACAGCGCATCGCGAAGGCAAAATCGCTATCCTCATCGGCATCGAAGGCGGGCAGATGATCAACAGCGATCTCGCGGTCCTCGCCAAGTTCGCCGCCATGGGCGCACGTTATATGACGCTGACGCACAGCGGCAATGTTGAGTGGGCGGACTCGAGCGGTGACGCGCCGGTGCACAACGGACTCACAGCGTTTGGAAAAAGAGTCATCCGCGAAATGAATCGCCTCGGTCTGCTCGTGGATATTTCCCACACCAGCGATAACACTTTTCGCGACGTGCTCTCGGTCAGCCAGGCGCCCGTGTTCGCTTCGCATTCGTCGTGCCGCGCGCTGTGCGATGCTCCACGCAACCTTTCCGATGAAATGATTCGCGCACTCGCTGCCAAGGGCGGCGTGATACAAATAAATTACCACGTGGGATTTCTCAGCCAGGAGTTTCGCGACGCGGAAAAAAACAATCCGCGGATCAACGATGCCATCGCCGCGGAAGTACAAAACCGCTGCCGCGGCAACGAAGGCCTCGAGCTAATCGAAGGGGATCGGCTGACGCGCGAATTCGTGGTGCGCGGCCAGTTGCCGCGAGTCGGCTGGTCCAAAATCATCGAGCACCTGGACCACGCGCTGCAACTCGTTGGTCCGGAACATGTTGGGCTGGGCTCGGACTTTGACGGCGCCAACATGCCCTTCGGCATGGAGGATGCCACCCAGGTTCCGAAAATAACTGACGCGCTCCTCGACAAAGGCTATTCTGAGGATGACGTAAAGAAGATTCTAGGCGAAAATACCTTACGTGTGATGGCGGAGGTCGAGCGCGTCAGCCGCGCCATGTGTCTCACGCCGTAAGTGTAAGAAGCAATTCCCAGTATTCACACAATCGTTTTACGCAACCATCTTTACGTAACCCATGGAGAGATCGCCGCGATGAAGAAAGCAGCAACTACCCTTATGACCGCGATGTTTGCGCTCACCGCAGTACTGGCACTCGGACCGCGCGCATCGGCGCAAGCACCGGAGACTCCCAAGGCTTCTACAGCGACGCCGCACAAAACTGCCCCGGCTGCAGCTGCTGCAACTTATGACCGTGCATTGTTGCGCCCCGCGGTCCTAAAAACGCAGGCTCCCGAAACGTACAAAGTGAAGTTCACCACGCTCAAGGGCGACTTCGTCATTACCGTCACGCGGGCCTGGGCGCCGCTCGGCGCCGATCGCTTTTACAATCTCGCGCGCCATCATTTCTACGATCGCTCCAATTTTTTCCGCGTGCTGAAAAATCCGCCGTTCATGGTGCAGTTTGGCTTGAGCGCATATCCGCCGGTTTCCGCTGCATGGCACAATTCCACCATCAAGGACGATTCCGTCACCCAGAGCAATCAGCGCAGCTTTGTCTCTTTCGCCACCGCTGGTCCGAACACGCGTACCACGCAAGTCTTCATCAATTACGGCGACAATCGGCGGCTCGATGCCATGGGCTTCGCGCCCTTCGGCCAAGTCACGGAAGGCATGGAGGTGGTCGATCAGTTGTACGGCGATTATGGCGAAGGCGCGCCGGCCGGCGCCGGCCCCGATCAGGAACAAATCGAGAAGCAGGGCAAGCCGTATTTGGACAAGGGCTGGCCCAAGCTGGACTTGATTATTTCCACGACGGTCATCGGTGCTCCGGCGCTTGCGGCGAAAAAACCGGCGGCGAAATCTGCGGCGCCGGTTGCGAAGAATCCATAGGCACTAGCATCGCGCAAGAAAAAGCTTTGCGCTGCATTAGGTATTTACACTGGGCCCTGTCAATAAGCATCTAGCGAAACATCGGAGCGCCGCGGCCGCCCGCTAATTTCTAACTTCGCCGCCTTGGGGCTGCAGTGTCGACGATTCTTGAACTGCCATCCGTTAAAGCGACGCCGCCAGCGCCGCGCGGAACGCATGGATCCAGTGTAGCCGGAAGTTCACCTCATGCGCCGCTAGCCGCGTCCGTTTACGCGCTGGCAGCCGTCGCCGTGGCCGTGCATTTTGCTTGCAACGGCGGCTACGGTTTTTTTCGCGACGAACTTTACTATGCGGCGTGCGGCCAGCGTCTCGCTTGGGGCTACGTCGATCACGCGCCGCTCGCGCCCTTTCTCGCGCGGCTTAGCAGCCTGGCCCTCGGCGACTCTTTGCGTGCGTTGCGTTTTCTCCCCGCGCTCAGTTCGGCGGCAAAAGTGTTGCTCGCCGGATGGATGGCCCGCGAGATGGGTGGCCGCAAAAACGCGCAATATCTTGCCGCGCTCACCGTGCTGCTCGCCCCCATCTACCTGACCTTCGATAATTTCTTTTCCATGAACGCGTTTGAACCGGTGTTCTGGATGGCTGCCGCCGCGGTGGTCATGCGCATCGTGAATGGCGGCGACCGGCGTTTGTGGCTGCTCTTTGGCGCGATCGCCGGGCTCGGCCTGATGAACAAGCACTCCATGCTTTTTTTCGGCTCGGGCTTAGCCGTTGGTCTGCTGCTCACTCCCGCGCGCCGGGAATTTGCCCGCATTTGGATCTGGCTCGGCGCGGCCATCGCTTTCGCGATTTTTCTGCCCAATTTGCTTTGGGAGATTCACAACGGCTGGCCCACCATCGCGCTCCTGCATGCCGTTGTTGGCAGCAAGTATTCCAGCGTCTCGCCGTGGGAATACATTTGGCAGCAATCGCTGCTTACCGATCCGCTGTCCGCCCCGATCTGGCTCGCGGGTTTGTGGTTTTTATTTCGCGACGTCGTAGGGAAGAAGTACGCGTTTCTCGGCTGGGCGTACCTCACGGTGCTGGCGGAAATGATCGTACTTCACGGAAAGATCTATTACTTGGCGCCAGCCTATATCATGCTGTTCGCCGCCGGCGCCGCGTGGATCGAATCGCACCTCCTCCCGCGCACAGGAAGGTGGTTGCTGCCGGCGATTGTCACGCCGCTCGTGGTGGCCGCCGTGATCGCCTTGCCGCTCGCGCTGCCCGTTTTGCCGGTCGTCGCCGCTTCGAAGTATTGCCGCTTCTGGGACGTACAAGCCGTCCACGTTGAAAACATTCCGCTCAGCGATCTGCCGCAGCTTTTCGGGGATATGTTCGGCTGGCCGGAGCAAGCCGCCGCGGTCGCCGCGGTATACAAGGGACTGCCCGCAGCCGAGCAGTCCGAGGCGGCAATCTTTGCGTACAACTATGGTGAAGCCTCGGCGATTGACTATTTTGGTCCGCATCTTGCTCTGCCAAAAGCAATTAGCGGCCACAATCAATATGGCTTTTGGGGCCCCGGCAGCTACTCCGGCGAAGTGGTCATCGCTATCGGCTTTCGGGAATCGCAATTGCGGAGTTTTTTTGGCGACGTCCAGGCGGCCTCCGTCATCTCGCCGCCTCATGCTGTTCCGGAGGAGTCCGGTCTTACGATTTACGTCTGCCGAAAGCCCAGGAGCAGCCTGCAAGCGTCCTGGAGACAATGGAAGTACATGGACTAGCCGCTATGGCCTGCGCTATTCATCGAGAATATCGATTGATTGCATGCAATCTTTGAATCCCTACTAAGTTGACAGGGTATTCCCCTGCACCTTATCCTAGGTCTGCCATGAGCTTTATCTGCCAGATGATCGATTGCGCAGGTGCAACTAACGCTGCGTGTTGCCGCCTCTCCATCTCTGGCATGGGAGATTTCCGGACTTAGCAGTTACTTAGAATAAGTTTCCGAAGCCCACGTGCCAGACGTCCTGGTTACGTGGGCTTTTGTTTTTTGCGAAGAGAGAAAATCTCATGCCCGAAACAACGGCGGTTCTGCAAGTGAAGGAAACGAAAGCGCAGCGCGTCGAGCGTTTGAAGCGCGAAAAAAACGCTTGGCAGTGCCTGGACGAAATTCGCGCGTTCGCGCGCAGCGGCCGCGACTCCATTCCGCAAGAATGGGTCAGCACCTATTTTCGCACCTGGGGCGTGTACACGCAGGGCGACGGCGCGGGGGTCACTGGCGGGAAAAATGGTGAAGGGAAGGCCACGCCATATTTCATGTTGCGCATGCGTATTCCCAACGGGCTGCTGCGCACCGAGCAAGTGCGCGTCATTGCAGACCTCGCGGAAAAGCATGCGCGCGGCGTAGCTGATATCACCGTACGCCAGAACGTGCAATTTCATTGGGTGACCATTGAGTCGCTTCCGGAAGTCTTGGAACAGCTTTGGAGCGTGGGGATTAGTACCACCGGCGCTTGCGGAGACGTGGCGCGCAATATCACTGGTTGCCCGGTCGCGGGGCTCGACGCTGAAGAGTTCATCGACGCTTCGCCGCTGGCTCTCGAAATCGACCGCCAGCTGGGTGGAAATTCTGAATTTTACAATTTGCCGCGCAAATTTAAATTAGCCATCACCGGCTGCCGGGACTGGTGCACGTATCCGGAAATTAATGACGTTGGTCTCACGCCCGTGCGCCGCCAACGCGACGGCATCAACGAAATCGGTTTTTCGTTGCGCGTGGCCGGTGGACTTTCCACCGAGCCGCATCTTGGCGTTCGCCTCAACGCGTTCATTCGTTGGGAGCAAGTGATACCGGTGGTGCGCGGCGTGGCGGAGATTTTCCGCCGTAGCGAAGTGCTGCGCCAGAGCCGCGATAAGGCCCGCTTGAAGTTTCTCTTCCTGCAGCACGGTTGGACCGCTGAACATTTCCTGAGTGAGCTCGAGCAGGTCATTGGGTTCACGCTCGATCCCGCCGAACGCGAAGAAGTGCCGCTGGACGTTCATCGCGATCACACCGGCATTCATGCGCAGCGTCAGCAGGGTTTGGCGTACGTCGGCGCTTCCGTCCTTCGCGGGCGTATCACGCCACAGCAATTGCGTGCGGTCGCTAATCTTGCGGAGCGTTACGGCGACGGTAGTGTGCGCACCACGGTAATGCAAAATATTCTGATCGCCAACGTGCCGGCCGCGGAAGCGCAAAATGTCGCCGATGCGTTGACGCTTGCCGGTTTGCCGGTCCGGGCTTCAGCATTTGCGCGCGGCACGGTCGCGTGCACGGGCTCCGAATATTGCAAACTGGCCCTCACCGAAACGAAGAACTTCGCACGCTGGCTCACTAGCGAACTCGAAGATCGCTTCCCCGGATTCGATCAGCAACTCAAGCTGCACATTACTGGCTGTCCGAACAGTTGCGGCCAGCATTGGATCGCCGACATCGGTATCGAAGGCAAGAAGACGAAGGTCGACGGCAAGATGGTCGACGCCTATTACTTCTGCATTGGCGGCAGCGTCGGCCAATTTGCTTCCGTTGCGCGTCCCGTCGGCTACCGCTGCGCCGCCACGGACGTGCCCGACGCCATTGAGCGCCTTTTGCAGGCATTCAATATCACGCGCAATGAAAACGAAAATCTGCGGCAATTTTTTGCGCGCCACAGCAACGATGAATTGCGCGGATTGTTGGCGGGGACAACGCTCGCTCCGGTTTCGCGCGATCTCTCGACCGGACCCGTTCCGCACAGCGTGGAGAGCTAGCCATGAGCCTCTTTCCCATGTTCGTCAAATTGCAGAATCGCTTGGTCGTGGTGGTCGGCGCTGGTCCCATCGCTGAAGGTAAAATTCCCGGACTGCTTGCCGCAGGCGCAAACATTCGCGTCATCGCTCCGCACGCCACCGCGCAAATCGCAGAATGGGCTCGCGAAGGCCAGCTCGCATGGATCGGCAAAACGTTTGCGTCAGGTGATCTCCATCGCGCCAGCCTCGCTATCGCCGCTACTTCCGCGCCCGGCGTCAATCAGTCCGTTTTCCGCGCCTGTGAAGAGCGCGGAATTTTCTGCAACGCCGTCGACGACATCGAAAATTGCCATTTTTACTATGGCGCCGTGGTGCAGCGCGGCGATCTGCAAATCGCTGTTTCCACCAACGGAAAAAGCCCCGCTCTCGCACAACGCATTCGCAAAGAGTTGGAGGAGTCTTACGGCGAAGGATACGCTGCGTGGCTGGAAAAACTTGGCACCGCGCGTGAAGTCCTGCGCGCCAAAGCCACTGGCTTGGACCGCATCAAGGCGATTCTTCACCGCCTTGCCAGCCGCGAAATGTTCGATCGCTTCCGCCGTCGCCCGGCGCTAAGCGCTCGCCAACAAGGAGCGCTGCGATGAAACCGCTCCGTGCCGGCGGAATGGCCGGCAAAGTATATCTCGTGGGCGCTGGTCCCGGCGATCCGGACTTGCTCACGGTAAAAGCTCTCCGCCTGCTCCAAACGGCGGAGATTGTCTTGCACGATTCGCTGGTGAGCAGTGAGATTCTGGCGCTGATTTCTCCGCAAGCCAAAATCATCGATGTTGGCAAACGCGCCGGCCAAAAACTTCTCACCCAGGATGAAATCGACGCGCTGCTCGTCTCCTACGCCGCCGATCACGCCATCGTGATTCGCTTGAAAGGCGGCGATCCAGGGATTTTTGGACGTGCCGGGGAAGAAATCGACGCGCTCCGCCGCGCGAACGTGTCCTTTGACATTGTTCCCGGCATCACCGCGGCCCTAGGCGCCGCAGCCGCGACCGGTATTTCGCTAACTGACCGCCGCGTGGCGTCGCAAGTCTTGCTGACCACGTTTTCTCGCGGCAGAGATGGCGCACTTATGGACTGGGGCTGCGTCACGAGCACCACCACATTGGTCTTGTATATGCCCGGCCCGGACTATGCGGAAGTTTCGTCGCGTCTCCGCGAAGGCGGACTACCGCTTGATTTACCGTGCGTGATCGTTTCGCAAGCCACCGGTACGCGGCAGCAAATCCATTGGAGCACCGTAGCGCGCCTGGCCGCAGAAGAAAAATTGCCCGCTCCAGCATTGCTGATTGTTGGCCGCGTAGCTTCGCAACACCTTCAGCAAGTCAGCGAACAAGCTTGGCGCGCCATGGCACAAGGCAATTCCAGCGAAACATTGCGTGTCATTTAGGAGAAAAGCATGTCAACTACCGAGAGTGTGCAGAACGAACCATCTTCGGCAACAGGGAAGCGCCCGAAAATTTCTCTCGACACTTGGGCCGTGGTTTTCGCACTACTGGCGGCGCTACTGATTCGCACTGGCGTGTTGAAACACATCCCGTGGTAAGTGCCGTAGGTTCACAACCATAGGTTGGCGCGGCTGCCTGCAAGCCATTCAGAGACCGTACAGAATAAATTTCGTGCCGCCGCAGGGTAGAAATTAGAAACACGAAATGGAGAATCAAAAGGTGGCAGAAACACTCGTTCTACCGCAAGTCCGCAGCGCCAATCGCCCGCTGCAATTTCTTCGCTTGGTCCCTGGCGTGTTGCTGCTTGCCGCTATTGGCTACGCTGGAAAATTACTCGAAAAAAACGTGGGCGCCTACGCTAAGGCCCATCACTGGACTTTCCCGAATATTGAATATGTGTTGTGGGCCATCGTGCTCGGCCTGGCTATCTCCAACACGGTCGGCGTCCCGGCAATTTTCCGCGCGGGCGTTGCGACTTACGAATTTTGGCTAAAGGTTGGCATCGTCCTTCTCGGCGCGCGTTTCCTCCTCGGGGACGTCCTGAAGCTAGGGGGACCCAGCCTCGTTCTTGTCGCCATTGAAATCGCCGGTGCCACCGCTTTCATGCTCTTCCTCGGACGCGCTTTCGGACTCCGGCCCAAGCTCACTTCGCTTCTCGCGGTAGGTTCCGCGGTGTGCGGCGTCAGCGCCATCATCGCCACGCAAGGCGCCATCGAAGCCGACGAAGAGGACTCTTCCTTCGCGATCGCTGCGATTCTGGCTCTTGGCGCGCTGAGTCTCTTCACGTTCCCGCTGATCGGCCACTCCCTTCACCTGAGCGACCACGCCTACGGCCTGTGGGCCGGCCTCGCTGTAGACAACACCGCCGAAACCGCCGCCGCAGGTGCACTCTATTCCGACGCTGCGGGCAAATTGGCCGTCCTCGTAAAGACCACCCGCAACGCCATGATAGGTTTCGTCGTACTCGGCTACGCCTTCTACTGGGCCAGCCAAGGCCAAGCCAAATCTGTAAGCAACAAAGCGCAATTTCTCTGGCAGAAATTTCCAAAATTCGTGCTGGGTTTCCTGCTCGTCTCGATCCTCGCCACGTACGCCGTCTTCAACAAAGAGCAGATCACCGCCCTCGCCAACCTAAGCCGCTGGGCCTTCCTACTCACGTTCGCCGGTGTAGGCCTGCGCACCAATTTCCGCGACATGCGCAAGCAAGGCCTAAAGCCCTTCGTAGTAGGCGCCATCGGCGAAGTCCTAATCGCCGTCTTCACCCTAGCCCTGGTCGTCGGCGCGCAGCGCTACTTCAATTGGTAGCCGTAGTTGCTGCGCACTACCTGTTTGTAGAACGCAGCATGCGCCGCAGCTTGCCCAGGGGTAAACACCTTCAAAGATCCAAAGCATTGCTGAAAGAGCCTGCTAATTGGGAGTGGGTCTACTGACCCACTCCCTGCTAATTTCGTCGCTTGCGGAAAATCCATTTCCGTGGCGTCTTCTTCAGGCATTTATCCAGTAAGAAAGGACGCCCAAATGCGGCCTGAACATACATTGCTGCTTACCACGCGGGCGTCTGTTTCTCCCGCCCGCTAGGTACTCGGTAGCAGAAGAATACGCCTGAACTGTACCCACAAGTGTGCTTGCCGAGTGAGACAGAATTCATTCCGTGCGCCCTCACAGTCCAACATGCACATAATCCATCCGTCGGCCGTAGGATAACCGCCGGCAAAACCATTTTCCCCGCTCATCGCGGGCTTCACCGTCCAAGAGAACGGTTAGAAAGCATTTTGCGTGCTCGAAGTCTTGAAACACCTGTTCGGCGGACAACACCAGTTCGCTTCCGACGGCCTTCTCCTCATGCTGGTCGGTGGGCTAGGGGTGTATCTCCGCGCCATTCCTGAGCGCCTTGGCACTGGCTCGTCGACCAATCCACCATGACCATCACCGTCAAGGATGACGATGCCGCCTTCGTGTGGGTCAAAGAGTGGTTCCTCGAGCAGAAATTTCTCGCGCGTATCCGGCGCGTCGACCTGGATACCACCATTCGCCACGAGCAACCCTCGTTCATTCCAGCGCAAGGTCGCCACTGGTTCTGGCATTCCGGCCGCCCCTTCCTGATCGATTTCTATCGCAGCGACGAGAAAAAAGGCTACGCTTACCGCCGCACCGAGTGGCTCACTTTCACCACCATCGGACGAAAACAGATATTTCTGATGCAATTCGTGCGCGCCATCGTGGCTTCTCATGAACAGCGGTTGGCCACGATCTCTTCGCTGTACATCCGCGACGATGACTACTGGCAGCGCATTCCGGGCTATCAACCGCGTCTGCTCGATTCCGTAATTCTGGGCCACGGCGAAAAAGATCAGCTCGTCGCCGACATCGAAAAATTCAAGGCCACCATGCCGCGTTACCGACAGCTCGGTGTGCCGTATCATCGCGGCTATCTTTTCTACGGACCTCCGGGTACCGGCAAGACTTCTCTCGTCTCCGCGCTGGCCGCGAAATTCGGCATGTCCATCTACGTTATCAGCCTCACCGAGTTCAACGACAGATCTCTGATGAAGGCCATCCACGACGTCCCGCTGAACTCCGTCATCCTCTTTGAGGACATCGACTGTATGAAAACCGGCAAAGCCCGCCCCGACGCCGAGGATCGTGCAAAACGAAATCTGCCTCCCGGCATAGACGAAAAACCGTCGTCAATCGAGGGTTTCAACGTAACGCTGAGCGGCCTCCTGAATGTTCTCGACGGTTTCAACGCGCCCGAAAATGTCCTCTTCGTCATGACCACCAATCAAATCGAAGCCCTAGACCACGCCTTGCTGCGACCAGGTCGCATCGACTACCGCTTGTACCTCGGCAAAGCCACCCGCGAACAAAAAATCGAGCTGTACAGCCGCTTCTTCCCGAAAGCCACGCTCGCCGATGCCCGCAGTTTCGTCGCCGCAAATGCCCACGCCGAAACCATGGCTGAATTCCAAGGCCTGCTCCTGGGCTTGGAGCAGGGAAGCACCGCGCCATCACACGAGACCGTGCTCCTTGACTTGTAAGAGAGGAGAGATTCTGTGCCCGCACAGCCGGGCAAGAATTCTTGCAACGCCTGCTCGATTGAAACATCTAATATCGATCAGTAGCGGCGGCAAGATCGCTTGCTCCTTGATGCTCCGCGGCTAGCCGAAAGCGTCAAGACCGATGCCCTCGCCGTTGCGCCAATCTCGGGTTCCTCAGTTCAAAGGAGGAAATCGGATGGAATTCTCAGCTGCAAAACCGCAATCTGTGGCAGGAGGTAGCATGGCCACTGCCGAGCAAACCTATTTGCGCTCCGAACTTCAACAGCGCCGCGAGCGTCTTCACGCAGCTTTGCATTCACCCGCATCGGATGCTTCTCTTTCTCAGCTGTTACAGGCGGTGGACGCCGCGCTGAGCAGAATCGATCAAGGAACATTCGGTCTTTGCGAGGCATGTCACGACACCATCGAAGCCGAGCGCCTGCTCGCCAATCCACTGGTTCGATTCTGTCTTGACCATCTTACGAGCGCCGAGCAGCGCGCCTTGGAGAGCGATCTTTCCCTGGCCGCTCGCATCCAGCGCGCTCTTTTGCCTAAACAAGACTTGGCACCGTCAGGCTGGGATGTCCGCTATCACTATCAACCGGCCGGCATGGTAAGTGGCGATTACTGCGATCTCTTTGAGACCGACGGCGGGCTGCTCTTCATGCTCGGAGATGTTTCCGGCAAAGGTGTTGCTGCGTCGATGCTCATGAGCCACCTCCATGCAACGTTTCGCAGCCTCGCTGCCAGCCTTCCGCTCGATCGCATGGTGGAAGACGCCAGCCGTATTTTCTGCGAGAGCACGCTCGCCGGGCAATTTGCGACTCTCGTCGTAGGACGCGCTGCCCACGATGGCACTGTGGAGTTTGTCAGCGCCGGGCACCTTCCGGTGCTGCATGTTCATTGCGGCGGTGCAACTCCGAAGGATTCCACGGGAGTACCCCTGGGGATGTTCGGTAATACCCGATTCCCGGTCCATCGGCTAACGTTGGCCAGCGGCGACACGCTGTTCCTGTATACCGATGGTTTGACGGAGGCACGGAATCTCGCAGGTGCGGAATACGGTCTGCAACGAATCCGTGCGCTGGCGGCGCGGCATACGGGGATCGACGCTGCGGGACTCATCTCGAAATGCCTCGAGGATCTGACGAGCTTTGGCGACGGCTTAAAGCAAACGGACGATCTAACGCTTCTTGCTGTTCGGCGCGCGGAATAACGTCAATATCGCTGGGCGCGCAAGAGCCTTGCGACTGTTGGTATGACCGTGAACGAGCGAAGCGGATTAGACTCCCAGAACTGTCACTAGCTCACGAACTGAAGCCGAAGACTTTTGTAGCTCTGCGTTCTCCGCGTCCGTTAGTTTGATCTGGATAATTTCTTCGACGCCGGCGGCGCCGAGTTTCACCGGTACGCCGACGAACAATCCTTTAATTCCGTATTCGCCTTCGAGGTACACCGCGCAGGGCAGGATTTTCTTTTTGTCTTTCAAAATGGCTTCCACCATTTCGACGGCGGCCGCCGACGGCGCGTAGTAGGCCGAGCCGGTCTTCAACAAATTCACAATTTCCGCGCCGCCCTTGCGCGTGCGCTCCACGATCGCGTCGATGCGCTCTTTCGGCAGCAAATCGGGCAAGGGAATTCCCGCCACCGTCGAATAACGCGGGAGCGGCACCATGTCGTCGCCGTGCCCGCCCAGTACAAAGGAATGCACATTTTCCACGCTCACTTTGCATTCCATCGCCACAAACGCACTCATGCGCGCGGAATCCAAAACTCCCGCCATTCCGAGCACGCGATTTTTCGGGAAACCGCTCACCTTGAACGCCGCCTGCGCCATGGCGTCCAGCGGATTGGTTACCACGATGATGATGCACCTTGGCGAGTGTTTTACGATCTGCTCGACGACCGCCTTCACCACATCGTAATTGGCTTTCAGCAAATCGTCGCGGCTCATCCCCGGTTTGCGCGGAAATCCCGCGGTAATCACCACCACATCGCTGTTCGCCGTCGCGGAATAATCTCCGTTCGCGGTGGATGCACCAGCCGCGTGGGCATCGGTGCGTGTAATTGGTCCGGACTCCATCATGTCTAGCGCTTTACCGGCCGGCGCGCCTTCCAAAATATCGGTGATCACCACATCGGCCAGCTCCAGATCCACAATCCGCTGGGCCGTAGTCGATCCCACAAACCCGCTGCCCACTACCGTGACTTTCTTCCTGCTCATCCGTTCATCTCCCCATTTTGGATTCTTCGAATTTTGACGTCGCACGCCGCATTGGTGATCCCGAGCGCAGCGAGGGATTTGTCTTTCGCGTGGTGCAGCAACTCAGCGATCTCTATCGCGCCGCAGCCACCGCCGATTTCATATTCTCGATAATCGCGTCGGCGAACGCCGCCGTGCCTACTTTAGTCGCACCTGGCATCAACCGCTCCAAATCATAGGTCACGCGCTTTTGCTGAATGGTCTTCGCGATGCCGTCCTCGATCAACTGCGCCACTTCTTTCCATCCCAAAAACTCAAACATCATCGCGCCGGAAAGCATCACGGAACTGGGATTGATGACGTCTTTGTCCGCATATTTCGGCGCGGTGCCGTGTGTGGCTTCAAACACGCCAAAGCCATCTCCAATATTCGATCCCGGCGCCATCCCGAGTCCGCCCACCTGCGCCGCGCAAGCGTCAGAAAGATAATCGCCGTTCAAATTTGAAGTCGCCAAAACGCTGTACTCATCCGCGCGCAGCAGCACTTGTTGAAAGACAGAATCCGCGATGCGGTCGTTGACCAGCAATTTCTTTTTCCACTGACCTTTGCCGTGCGTCGCGCCAATCGATCCCACAACCGCTGCTACCTCCGCGACGATCGTCTTCTTGAAGGCCTCCGGAGCTTGCTCGAGTCCCGGCTCAATCATTGCGGCATTTTGTTCCGCGGTAAGCGACGGATGTTTCTCCAAATTACCGAGTATCCAGCTTTCGCGCTCCGTCACCGTCTCCGCGCGGAACTCTTCGCGCGCCAGATCGTAGCCCCAATCGCGAAACGCTCCTTCGGTAAATTTCTGAATATTTCCCTTGTGCACCAGCGTCACGCTTTTGCGCTGATGCGCCAGCGCAAACTTGATCGCGCGGCGCACCAGCCGTTTCGTTCCCGTCGGCGAAATCGGTTTGATGCCCACCCCGGAATCCCAGCGGATCTGTTTCTTGCCGTCCTTCAGCATGTCGTTGTTCAGAAATTCCAGTAGCTTCTTTACTTCCGGCGTTCCGGACTTCCACTCGATACCAATGTAAACGTCCTCGGTATTCTCGCGGAAAATCACGATGTCCATTTTCTCCGGCTGTTTCACCGGGGAGGGAACTCCGGCAAAATAACGCACCGGACGCTCGCAAGAGTACAAATCCAAAAGTTGCCGCAGCGCCACGTTCAGCGAACGAATTCCGCCGCCCACGGGAGTGGTCAGCGGCCCTTTAATGGCTACGCGAAAATCGCGAATCGCTTCGACGGTATCGTTGGGCAGCCATTCCTTAAAAGCGTTAAACGCTTTCTCTCCAGCAAAAACCTCGAACCACGCCACGCGCCGTTTCCCGCCATAAGCGTTCGCGACGGCGGCATCAAACACGCGCCGCGAAGCCTTCCAAATATCGCGTCCTGTTCCATCGCCTTCAATGAATGGAATGATGGGCGCGTCCGGCACCCGCAACTCGCCGCCGCTATAGCCAATTCCTTCGCCATCCCCTGGAACATTCACTCCGTTGTACGACGTTTTCATGAACCCATTCCTCCACCTGCGTGCCCGCGCGCTGCTCAGGAGCGCGACTAGAAAACATATCACAACGCGCGCCAACTCCCGAATTCGCGACAGCGGCGATATACTTCCCCAGCACAAAGCGGCCACGCGGAAAACAGGAGAGACACGATGATGCTCGATTGGAATGATTATCAGAAACAATTGGGAGCCACGATTGGGGAGATGGCGAAACTCAGTCCAGACACCGTTCGCGGATACACGACGCTAGGAGCGGCCAACGCGAAGACCAGCAAGCTCGGAGAGAAAACACGCCAATTAATTTCGCTCGCGGTAGCGGTGACCACGCATTGCGATGGCTGCATTGTGTTTCACACCGACGCCGCATTGAAGGCGGGCGCCACGAAGGAAGAAATTGCCGAAGCGCTCGGCGTGGCCGTCTCCATGAACGCCGGCGCCGCGCTGGTGTATTCAGCGCGGGTGCTCGACGCAGTAGCGGCAAAGACGCAAGCTGCCCACGGGTCGTAGCCGCAGGTGAGTTCAGTCTGTGCCGTTTGCAAGTTTCGCGTTGCAGAAAAGTGCCCAGACGGAAGTCTGTTCGACCGAGACCAGCCTAGAACTGGTTCCAGAGGAACTGGTTGTAGACTTCGTGGTGAAACTGAACTTCCGGCGCTTTCACGAAGGTGCCCAGCGCGCGTGCGCAACGATCCGCAGCGGCCTGTTTGAGGTCCGCGTACCGGCCCTTGACATCTTCGCCGAGGAGCTTGGTGGTCCATGGGGCTTTCCGGAAGTCGTCCAGCGCGGTGTAGATATTGTCCGGCAGATAGCGCTCTGCTTGTCGAAGATTCTTGATTTTGGCGGTGTCGCCCGCGATTCCTGTTTTAAAGATTGAGTACATCACGAGATACGGATTGGCATCCGGCGCCACCGAGCGCACTTCGACGCGCATGCTCTTTTCGTTGCCGATGGGGATGCGAATCATCGACCCGCGATCTACCGCGGACGCTTTAATCTGATTCGGCGCTTCAAAATGCGGATCCAGCCGGCGATACGCATTGACGCTGGCATTGAGCAGCAAACAGATGTCGTTTCCGTGCGTGAGGATACGGTCGACGAAGGCCCAGCCAAATTTGCTCAGTTTTTCTTCGCCCTTCGGGTCCCAGCACAGATTCTTGCCCTTTTCGCTGACCGAGACGTTGGTGTGCATGCCGTTGCCGTTCACGCCGATGACCGGCTTGGGCAAAAAGCACGCCGTCAGTCCCATCTTGGTTGCCACCTGGCGGCAGATCAGTTTGTAAAGTTGAATTTGGTCCGCCGCGGCCACTACTTCGCCGTAGCCGTAATTGATCTCAAACTGCGAGGGAGCGACTTCCGGGTGATCCTTTTCGTTCTGAAAACCCATGGCGCGCTGCACTTCCGCGCTGGTGTCGATAAACGTGCGCAGCGGGTCGCTGGGCAGCGAGTGATAGTATCCGCCGGTATTGACGTATTCAAATTTTCCGGTTTCGTTGTAGCGGGCCTCGGAGTCCACGCCGTTAAAGAGAAAACCTTCGATCTCGTTCGCGGCGTTGAGCGTGTAGCCGTCCTTCTCGTAGAGCTCGTCAGCAAAGCCTTTGAGCACGCCGCGGATGTCGGCCTTATACGGAGAACCGTCCTTGTCGATGACTGCGCCAAAGACCAGCACCTTGCCGGAGCCAAAAACGTCGGAAGGTCCCCAGTAAAAGGCGCTCCAGTCCATGGCTAGGCGCAAATCGCTTTCGCGCTGGGCGGTAAATCCGCGAATGGAGGAGCCGTCAAACGTCAAATTGTCCCAACTCTTGATCAGAAATTTTTTGTCGTAATCAAGCATGTGCAAGCGGCCTTCGAGGTCGCTGAAGAGCACGGTCACCGCCTTGATGCGCTTTTCGTCGGTCAGGTACTTGATGCGCTCTTCCTGAATCTTATGCGCCGCCACGCGCTTCATCCGCTGGTCTTTGGCCTTGAGGTTCAACTCTTCGAGTTCGTCATACGACACGGCAAGGAAATTACGCAATTCGTTCGACATGATTCTCCTCAAATTGTGATGGACTTAAAGACAGCGGGGACCAGCGTCGTGACCAGGCAATATCCATTCGAGCGTTAGGGTAGCGCGCCATCCTAGTTTCCGGCAAAATCGAAAAACCGTTTCATCGAATCACAAATTTGCGTAGTGGCCACGCCAACTTGGCACGGCCGGAGACAGCAAAATTCGCGCTACGCGAAAATGGAGCTAGTCGTAATATTCCTGGCCCAAGTGGGTGATCAAGTCTTCGCCCATCATCCAGCGCAACGTGTTTTTCAGCTTCATAGACTGAATGAATAGGTCATGTTCTGGATACAAACCCGGCGCGGTCATCGGCGATTTAAAATAAAAGCTGAGCCATTCTTGAATGCCGCGCATTCCGGCGCGCTGCGCCAAATCGAGAAACAACACCAGGTCCAGCACAATGGGAGCGGCTAGAATGGAATCCCGGCACAGAAAATCCACTTTGATCTGCATGGGATAGCCGAGCCAGCCAAAAATGTCGATGTTGTCCCAACCTTCTTTGTTGTCGCCACGCGGCGGATAGTAATTGATGCGCACTTTGTGAAACATTTTGCCGTAAAGCTCGGGATACAATTCGGGCTGCAAAATGTATTCAAGCACGCTGAGCTTCGATTCTTCCTTGGTTTTGAAGGAACCGGGATCTTCGAGCACTTCGCCGTCGCGATTGCCGAGAATGTTGGTGGAAAACCAGCCGTCCAGCCCGAGCATGCGCGCTTTGAAAGCCGGCGCCAGAACGGTCTTCATCAGTGTTTGGCCGGTCTTGAAATCTTTCCCGGCAATCGCAACGTTGTGGTCATGCGCCAGTTTTTGAATCGCGGGAATGTCTACGCTCAGGTTTGGCGCGCCGTTGGCGTATGGGACGCCGCTGGTGATGGACGCCCACGCGTACAGCATGGAGGGAGCAATCGCCGGATGATTAGCCTTCATGGCCGCTTCAAATTTTTCCGGCGTGGAGTGCACCTCGCCGGGCTTCAGAAAACTCTCCGTCGAGCCGCACCAGCAGGTCACCAAACGGCTGGCGCCGGAAGTTTTGCGAAACTTTTTGATGTCTTCCTTGATTTGCAGAGCGAGATCGTACTTGTTCTTGCCTTTCTTGATGTTGGGTCCATCGATCAACTTCACGAAATTGTGATCGAAGGCGGCCTTCATGGGCTTGATCTTGGAGAGGAACCCTTTCACCTTGGCGAGATCCTGAGGATTCAAGACCCCGGCGTTCTCCGCGGACTGATAGGCGTCGTCGGTAAAAATATCCCAGCCGCCAAAGGCGATGTCTTTCAGGTTGGCAAGCGGCACAAATTCGCTGATTTTAGGAGTGCGCGCGTCCGTGCGCTTTCCCAAGCGAATGGTGCCCAGTTGCGTCAGCGAGCCCACCGGCCGCGATTTTCCTTTGCGTACCAGCTCGACGCCAGCCATAAAGGTGGTGCTTACCGCGCCCATTCCCGGAAGCAAAATACCCAATTTCCCTTTAGCAGGCGCAATCTTTGAAGGCTTTTCCATGCAACTCCTTAGCAATTTCCGAGCGGATTTACGTGCGGCAGCTCAGCGAAGCCGCATTTCCCCAGAACAAACCAGTAATAATGAGGGAAGCGCGGAAGATTTGCAAATTGCAACGAAATGGCGAGGGTTTTGCGGTCTGTTCATCATTCTTTAACACAGATGTTTTCTGCTGCGCATATCCTTATACCGGCTGGCCCCGCGCGAAATCCCAGGAGAGTGCAACTATGAAAAAGCTTACTTCTTTGACCTGCGTCTCTGTGGCTTTGACGGTGTGCGGCGCAATTGTCGCGTCGGCATCCGGCCAAACGGTGAACGGCCCCTATGAATTGAAAGTGTTTGCCAATGCACCCAGCGGTTTAAGTGCTCCAGACTCCATCGCGGTGCTGGGCGGTCACGTCTTTGTCGGCTACGGCGACGGGCATCTGCCGGACGGCTCGGACGGTTTGAACAGCCAAGTGGTTGAATTTTCAAAGGATGGGGTGGTGCTGCACACCTACGCGGTGCCGGGGCACAATGACGGCCTTAAGGTCAATCCGCGCACTCACGAGGTGTGGGCAATTCAGAACGAGGATGCCAACGCGAATCTGGTGATTATCAATCCGGAGACCCATGATCAGAAGTTGTATACCTTTGGTCCGACGCTGCATGGCGGAGGGTACGACGACCTGGTTTTCATAGGACGAAAGGTATACGTCAGCGCGTCAAACCCCGCGAAGAACCCCAACACCGGCCCGGCCATCGTAAGCGCCAAGCTCGTCGGAAATACGGTGCAAGTGGAGCCGGTGCTCGCAGGTACCGCTAGCGCGATCGATATCCCTAGCGATGCGGTAATCAGCCTGAATCTGCAGGACCCGGATTCCATGACGCTGGATCCCGAGGGCGATATCGTCCTGGACAGCCAAGGCGATGACGAACTGATTATCGTGACCGATCCTGGGACCTCCGTACAGCAGGTGTCGCACCTTCCGCTGACGCAGCGCACCGCTGCGGGGCTAGCGCCTGTCGAAGTTGACGACACCGCCTTCACGACCTCCACCGAGGGGATAATCCTGTTCGCGGATAAGAACTTGAATACGGTTTATACCCTGAAAAAGAAAGCGTTCGCGCCTGGCGAGGCCTACACGGCTGCGGATGGCGGCCCTTTTGTCGGCACCATCGACCTAACGACCGGAATAATCACTCCGGTGGTCACGGGATTAGGCAATCCCGGAGGCATGGTGTTCGTCGATACTTCGAAGCAGGATACGGACGAGGAATGCCACGGTGACAACAGCGACTGCCACGACCATAACTAGATAGACGACAAGAATGAGCGGGAAGGACGCCCCGATATCGGTGGCTCCTTCCCCAGTTTATTTTTGGGAACGCAGAATTTTCCCGGGCCGGGCGTTCAGCTCATTCCTCGCGCAGAGCGCGTACGGGCTCGACGCGCGTGGCGCGAAGGGCGGGCACGATCATAGCGAGAAGCCCGACGACGATTAACAAAATAGTCACCGCGCCGAAGGTCAACGGATCCGTGGCCCGCACGCCAAAGAGCAACGAGGTGACGACGCGACCTAGCGCAAGCGATGCCGCGAAACCGATGCCCACGCCGAACAAAACCGGAGTCATGCCGTCGGTGACAACCATGCGCAGCACACCCGCGTGTGATGCGCCGAGCGCCATGCGAATGCCGATCTCGCGAACGCGGCGTCGCACGGAATAAGAAAGCACGCTGTAAATGCCCAGCGCGGTAAGTAGCAGTGCCAGCCCGGCAAACGCCGCCAGTAAAAACATATTGGAGCGTTGCGGGGCGAGGGAACTGGCGATTCGTTGCTTCATGCTTTGCACGTCGACGACCGGCGCTTCCGCGTCCACGCGACGGATCGCGGCGGTTACCGAGGAAACCATGCTCATGGGATCCGCTGTGCCGGTGCGCACCGCCAGGCTCATGGGAAAGGAGCGCCACGGTTCGGAGGGCGGAGAGAAGATCTGTTCGAGCGGCCAATAAATTGTCGCCACGGGGCGCGTCTCATCGAGCGAATCCAGTTTCACATCGCCGACGATGCCGACGATTTCGCGCGCCACATTCGGATAAAAGGTTAGCGTGAGATGTTTGCCCAACGGATTTTCGTTGGGCCAGAAACGCTTGGCCATGGATTCGCTGATGAGCACGGCAGGATTTCTGCCAGCCGCATCGATACCGGCAAGGTCGCGGCCGCGCAAAAGCGGGATGCGCATCGTTTGCAGATATCCCGGACTGATGAGGCGCACATCCACTTCAGGCTGGTCGGCCATGGGAACCACTGGCTGCCCTTCAATCGCCACCGGTTGATGCGAACCATCTTCATCGAGGGGAAGGTCGTCGATCACTCCCGCCGACTCTACGCCCGCAGCAGCGCGAACTTGCTCGAGCACGCGATCGAAGAAGGCAATCTCCGCGGTGGCCGAGCTGAATTTGTTCGTCGGGATGGGCAGCGTCATGGTCAGCAAGCGATCCGGTTCAAAGCCCGTTTTGACGCTGCTGAGTTCCCACAAGGTCCGGACCATCAGTCCCGCACCAATCAGCAGCACCAGGGAAAGCGCGACTTCGCACGCTACCAGCAAGTTACGTATTTTGCTGCCGCCGGCTTCGGAACTGCTGCGGCTTTGACCTTGCTTGAGCGCCTCGTTCACATCGGCTTTCGTGAAGCGCAGCGCGGGCAGCAGACCCGCAAGGATGCCAACGAGCAGCGAAAGAAATGCCGTGAAAGCTAGCACCGGAGCATCCAAAGTGATTTGCGCGAAATGCGGAAGCCGGTCGGCGGCGAGTTTTGCAATCAGCGTGATGCCGAGACTTGCGAGCAGCAATCCCAACGCGCCACCGGCCAGGGAAAGCAGAACGGTTTCCGCGAGGATCTGGCGCAGAATCGCGCCGCGGCTCGCACCCAGCGCCGCGCAAATGGCGATTTCTTTTTTCCGCGCCAGCATCTTGCCGAGCACCAGGTTGGCGACATTGGCGCACGCAATTAGCAAAACGAAACCTACCGTGCCCAACAGGACCAGCAACGCCGGGCGAACGTCACCAACAAGTTGCTCGCGCAGCGGAAGGATCGTTGCTCCCCAACCCTTGTCATCCTCGGGATAGAGCTGTTCGAGGCGCGAGGAAATCGCGGTTAGTTCGGCTTGCGCCGCGTGGATGTCCACGCCGGTTTTCAGCCGGCCGATGACCAGGTAATTGTGATTCCCGCGCACGGCGCGCTGTTGGTCGCTCCACGCCAACGGCACCCACAGCTGTGCCCAGCTTGGAAATTTGAATTCCGGCTCCGTGACTCCGATGACGTGGTAGCTCTCGCCGTCGAGCACGATGTTGCGTCCTACGATCGCGGGATCGGATGCGAAATGCTCCCGCCACAGCTTGTTGCCCAGCATCACCACGTGGGCAGCGCCGGAGCGGTCATCCTCCGGCGTGAAAGTTCTGCCGAGCAGCGGCCGCACGCGAAGTACGGAAAAAAATCCCGAGGCCACCGGCGCTGCTTGAATGGCTTCCGGCCGTTCGCTTCCGCCGATATTAAAAGCGGCGCCACCATAAGCGGCCATCTCTTCGAAGGAATGATTTTGGTTTCGCCAGTCCAGGTAGTTGGCTGGAGAAACAGAAAATTCCGTCATGCCGGGGAAACTTTTTGCCGGCGGCACGTGCCAAATCTGCATGATGCGAGACGAATCTGGGTAGGGAAGCGGACGCAAAAGTACGGCATTGACTACCGAGAAAATCGCGGTGTTCGCTCCGATTCCTAGCGCCAGAAGCGCCATGGCGGTGGCAGAAAATCCCGGATTGCGACGCAGAAAGCGGACGCCGTGTCGAAGGTTCGAGACGAGATTAAGCATGGAGTGAGCCCCCAGGTCACCAACGCGGAAGCTTCTGGTGATAACCAGGAGACGAAGCAGCCTGGCAAGTTGTTTCTCGAGAAGGCCGAAAGAGAGGTTTTACGAGTTCGACGAAGGACGCCTGGAAAAGTCGGTCGTCGAGTTGACGCCCGCTACGGCAATCAAGGCGAATAGCGCTTCCAGCTAGACCTAAGACTGCGGTCCCGAGCGGTTAGCAGGTACGATGGCGCCCACGACCGTCACCACAATTAGGATAAGTAAGGCGCCCAGAAGGCTAAAGATAATCACTTTGCGCTCCTGTCCTAAAGTACAGGCAAAGCGGTTGCCAAAGAATAGCTATTGTTTTCAGCGAGTTAGCTGCGTAAACGGCAGTGCGGTGAGGTAAAAAATGGACAGTTGTCGTACCTATTTGACATTCTCGCGCCTCGCTGCGGCTAAAATCTGCCACGCAGCCAATGGGTAGAAACCACCCGCCGGAATGTCGCGGGCTGTAGGCACGCCCTTCCACAGGGAACAGCTGTTAGGTTTTGCTCAGTCGGATGGATCCGTCGCCCGTGCTGATCGTGAGCGACTGGCCGCCGCCATTCATCTTGCCGTGGATCTGCGAACTGCTGAAAGTGCCGTCAACGGTGACGGGAATGCCCAGGCTGATGTGGCCGTCGCGAGTGCTGGCGTCGATGTTGGCCTGCAGATCGCCGGGAATAGCGAAGTCCACGCTCCCGTCACCCGTGTGAACCGTCCAACCGGCTTTCAGTTGCGAACCCGGCATAGCATGCGCGTCAATACTGCCGTCTCCCGTCTTGATGGTCAGGCCGTCGAAACGGCCCGCAATGGTGATGTGCCCGTCGCCGGAGGTGGCTTCGAGCGTTCCGTCCAGCCCGCGCGCTTCAATGTGACCGTCGCCGGTGCGCAGCCGGATGTCGCCCTTGGCGCCATCCACGGTAATGCTGCCGTCGCCGGTGTAAATGTCAACGTTACCGGTTACCGCATGCGACTTCACCGAGCCATCGCCGGTGTGCACATTCAAATTTCCCGCCAATTCTTGTGTTTCGACCGAGCCATCGCCGGTTTGTACCTGTAAATCCCCGTTCTTGGGCATGTGCACTTCAATGCGCAGATTGCGCGAATTGTGGCCCCAGGAAATGCCCCAATGACCGCCCACGTGGGCATTCAACTCGACGGAATCGCCGTTCTGCCGCGACTCGATATGCAGATCCTTCTCGAGTTGGTACCCCTGGTAAAACACGTGAAATTCCACCTGCTTGCCGTCCGGAGAGGTGATCACCCGTACGGCGCCGTCGTTGGTGTCGACGCGAACTTGCGCGCGACCGGATATGCTGAAGGTCTTGGCATAGTCTTGTTGCGCACGCGCCGTTGGTGCAAAAGCCGCTGTCGCCAGAAGGGCAGTGGCAAGCAGGAAAGCAAAATAAAAACCGCTAGGTCGGGCGATCCCGGTCCGAGAAATCAGGTTCATAAGTAGAACCCTCCATGAGATAGGCGGCGGCAGCGGCAATCTCGCTGCTAAATGAGATACGCACTTGCTTGGACAAAAGTTCAATGAACTTACCAATATGGCGTCATTTGCCAGCCATGAAGCTGTTGATGTCGGCAAACGATAAACCGCTCTTGGCAAACGTGAACGTTCGGTGTTCCTTCATCTCCTTTGCGGCGTTGAAAAACGCGAATAGCGCGACCTTCGTCAGGCCTGAACCGATGCTCACGCGGCGGACCCCCGCGGCCTCGAGGTCCGCCATGGGTGGCGTGTTGGCCAAGGCTAAAACGTTTAGGGGCCGCGGAGCCACCGCCGCGCAAACCGCACGAATGGCCTCGAGATCTGGCAAGCCAGGAGCGTATAGCACATCCGCACCGGCCCGAGCGAAAGCCTGCAGGCGGCGAATCGTGTCGTCGAGGTCGGTGCGGCCGTGCAGAAAATTTTCCGCTCGCGCGGTGAGCGTGAAGGGAAATGACAGCGCACGTGCCGCTTCCACGGCGGCTGCGACGCGCTCGACCGCCTGAGTGTGATCGTAGATGGGGCTTCGAGGGTCGCCGGTGGCATCCTCGATCGATCCGCCCACCAGCCCGGCTCCCGCCGCCAGATGAATGGTCTCGGCTACGGTTTTCGGGTCGTCGCCAAAACCGTTTTCCAGGTCTGCGGAAACCGGCAGGGCGCTGGCATTTACGATGGCTCGGGCGTGTTCCATCACTTCGGCCCGCGAAACGAGTCCTTCACCATCGCGACGGCCCAGCGAAAAGGCAAATCCCGCGCTGGTGGTTGCCAGCGCAGGAAACTCCAGGGCGGCAAGCATGCGCGCGGTGCCCGCATCCCAGGGATTGGGAATGATGAATGCCCCAGGACCGTCATGTAATTTGCGGAACTGTTTGCCCTTTTCGGCTTGGCTGACGGTCATGCGATTTGCTCCGCACTCATTTTCAGGCTTTGGGTGGCATCCGAGACTGGCAACTCTTATTTGCGAGCTGCCTTCTTCTTGCGAACAACGGTGGCAATATTCTTCGCCACGGCCCTCAGCGGCGGCGGATCGATGCGCGCTGCGCCGGGCTTTGGTCGCAACGACGCCAGGAATTGTTCCGTCGGCAGCGTGTTAATCACGTCGGATGGCGCCAGCCAGCCACGCCGTGCCATGGTCACGCCGTAATTCACATATTTCAGGGCTTCCGAATTATGCGCGTCGGTGGAGATTACCACTTTCACGCCGCGCTCTTTGCACTTGCGCAGGTACACATCTTTCAAATCCAACCGGTCCGGGTAGCAATTACACTCCATGGCCACGCCATGCTTCGCGCAAGCATCCAGAATTTTCTCCATGTCGTAGTCCAGCTCATCGCGCCGCAGCAACAAACGCCCTGTCGGGTGGCCAATGATCTGCGTGTAAGGATTTTCGATGGCCGCGAGCATCCGTTCCGTCATGGCGCTGCGCTCCAGGTTGAAAAAAGAGTGGATCGAGCAAACCACCACCTCGAATTGCGCCAGCAGTTGATCGGAATAATCTAGTTCGCCATCTTTCAGGATGTCCACTTCGGCGCCCGCGAGCACGCGAATGCCCAACTGCTTGTCATTTGCTTTGTGGAGCGTGCGAATATGTTCCGCCATGCGCTCTTCGCTTAAGCCATTCGCGATGGTTACCGATTTCGAGTGGTCGGTGATGGCGATGTACTGATGACCAATGGCTTTGGCGGCCAGCGCCATCTCCTCGATGGTGTTTTTACCGTCGCTGGCAGGGGTGTGCATTTGCAGATCGCCTTTGACGTCGGCAAGCTCGATCAGCTTGGGCAGCGTGTGATTCTCGGCGCCTTCGATTTCGCCGGCGTTCTCGCGAATTTCCGGCGGCACAAATTCCATTTTGAGCTTCGCGTAGATTTCTTCCTCGGTCGCTCCCGCCACGCGCCGTTCGCCTTTCAGCGTAGCCAAGGAATACTCATTCAACGTATATCCGAGATCGTTGGCGCGGCCGCGCAACTTCACGTTGTGTTCTTTGGAACCGGTAAAATACAGCAACGCTGCTCCAAAGTTTTCGCGTTCGAGCAGCCGGACATCCACCTGTAGTCCGCTGTCCAGTACGAAGGTCACCTTGTTGCCGCCGTGCGCCAACGTCTGGTCAATGCGCGGGTATTTTAGAATATGTTCGGCGATGGCATCGATGTTCGCCTGCGCAATAAATCCTTTTGCTAGAATCAGCAACAAATCCAGGTCGCCGATGGTTTCTTTCCCGCGCCGCAGCGATCCCGCCGGCGTGATCGAATCAATGCCCTTGCCAAATTTCTCGATGTACAGAATCAGCTCCGCAGCTGCGGCTTGCACCTGATCCCTGCGAAATCGCCCAGTCGAGCGCTTAAAGGTCTCCACGGCCTTCAAAATATTCTGCTCGGTTTTTTCGCCAAACCCCGGCACATCGCGCAGCTTCCCCTCGCGCGCCAGTTTCTCCACATCCGCGACCGTCGCTGCCTTGAAGTTCGACCATAGAAACGCCACTTTTTTCGGCCCCAAAGATTGCAGCGTCATCACTTCCAAAAGCGTCGCGGGAAATTTTTTCAGCAATTTCTGCCGCAAGCCATAGTCGCCAGTCTTCAAGATTTCCTGGATGTGTTCCGCCATGCGGTCGCCGATCCCGGGAAGTTCCGTCAACTTTTTTGGATCCTGCGCCATCTGCTCGATGGATTCGTGCATTCCTGCGAGCAACTCCGCGGCTTTCTCATAGCTTCGATAGCGCCCAATGATCGCGCCATCAATCTGCAGCAATTCTGCGGTTTCGCGAAGGATTCGCGAGATGGTTTTGTTGTCCATGGCGTCTCAGTATAAACCCGGTGGGCGGCGGCGCAAGAAAGCACTCATTGCTGGAAGTGTTGGCCGCATCTCAGGCTTCGCACAAAAAAAAATGACCGGCAGAGGGCGCCCTGCCGGCCAAACCATTTTATGATTGCATTGCGTTACCTATACAACTGGTTTCGTGACGTTGGCCGCCTGCGCTCCTTTGGGTCCCTGAACAATTTCAAATTCCACGGGATCCCCCTCGTTCAAGCTCCGATAACCATCGCCCGTTATCGCCGAGTAGTGTACGAACACATCAGGACCGTCATCGCGCCCGATGAACCCATATCCTTTCGAATTATTGAACCACTTCACGATTCCTTGCACTTTCGGAGGACCTCCTGCTCTGGGGACTGGTTGTCGCGATTTTTGCAGACTGCCTCGCAAGGCGAAGGCCTCGCGGCGCAGAAATATAAATCGCGCGGAGTGTAACAGATTGAAACAAAGAGTCAATAGAACCAGGTAGGCTACAAACGAACGACGTTCGCGATTTTCGACTTAGAAAATCGATTTATCTGCGCGGCACGCGGACACGCATCATGACAAAAAACGAAAATAATACAAAAGTCCCGCAACGGATTTTGCGTCACGCAACTTGCCTTGATGCATCATTTCTTCGAGTTCTTGCCGCGTATAAGCCTTCGCGACGATCTTTTCATCGTCTTCCGGTTGCGCCTGTCCCTCGCTAAGACCTTCCGCCAGCAGGATATACATCCGTTCTTCCAAAAATCCCGGCGTGGGAAATACATCCAGAAAAATCTTGAAGCGTTTCGCGCGGTAACCCGTTTCTTCCATCAATTCGCGCGCCGCCGCCTTGCGCGGAGCCTCGCCTTCATCGATACGTCCCGCCACCAGTTCCCACAAATATTGCTTCGCGGCATGGCGGTATTGCCGGATCATCACGATGCGCTTATCCGCCAGCACTGGAAGGACCACCACTGACCCGGGATGCGTAATCACCTCGCGTGTGGTGCGCACCCCGCTTGGCTCAATCACTTCGTCACGGCGAATGCCAAATATCGCGCCTTTATAAATCACTTTGCTCGAAAGAACTTTTGCGGTGTGCAACTTTTTGGCGGGCATGTTTTCCTTGGTAGCGTCGCAATGCCATTTTAGACGATAAGCCGCTTCGCCGCACGGCTACTTCGCGTGCGCCGCCCGCAGTTTCTCGCGATAGATTGCCTGCGCGCTTGGCGACCGCCTATACTCATATCCAGCCATCGCGCCATGTCCATCACCACCATCATCATCGACGACGAAAAGCCCGCTCGCGACGAACTCGTTTTCCTGCTGAAAGCTTTCCCCGAAATCAACATCATCGGACAGGGCCGCAACGGCGTCGAAGGCGTCGCGCTCATCAAAGAGCACGCGCCCGATCTCGTCTTTCTCGACGTGCAAATGCCCGGCCTCGATGGCTTCGGCGTCCTCAAAAAATTAGTCGAACGCAAAATGAAAGTTCCGCACGTGGTCTTCGCCACCGCGTTCGATCAGTACGCGGTGCAAGCCTTCGACGTCAACGCCGTCGATTACGTCCTAAAGCCTTTTGACAAAGCGCGCATTTCCAAGGCTATCGCTCGTGCCCGCCGCGAAATCGAAGCGCAAGATAGTCCCGCGGACCGCCTCGAGCAGCTCGTCAATCAACTCGGAGCAGGGAAGCCCGTCAGCACGCAGCCCGTAAAAATTCTCGTTAAATCGCAGCAGCGCATGCTGCTCGTGGACGCCACGGATTTTATTTTTGCCAGCATCGAAGATGGCTTAATCTCGGTCACCGCCAAGGATTGCGAGGGCACTTCGAACTACCGCACCCTCGAAGAACTAAACGCCGCCGTCGACTCCGACTCTTTCTGGCGCCCGCACCGCTCCTTCCTCGTCAACATCCATCACATCAAGGAAGTAGTCCCGTGGTTCAAATCCAGCTACATGCTAAAAATGAGCGACAAAAAACAAACCGAAATCCCCGTCAGCCGCGTGCAAACCAAGCGTCTCCGCGAACTGTTCAAGCTCTAAGCGAAGAACGCGATGACACTTACAAGTCCGCAGTATACGAAGCAGTTCGATTTAGCAACCTGCGCGCCGAAAATTTGGCTTGTTCTTCGGATGGTGCTGGGGATTAAAGTTCTTGTTGGACCGCTTTCTGTTCCACGAATCGATTCGCCACGCTGTGGTCGGCGATATCGTCCTTTCGTTGGTGATCTCCTGGATGTTGACTTGGGATTTTCGACATAAGGGGTAGCAGCGGGACGAACCCCATGTGCTAGCATCCCCTATCGAGTCTGGTGCCACCGAACCAATGGATTTTTCTCTCAACGACCAGCAAAAACTAATCCGCGACACCGTACGCCAGTTCATGGAGAGCGAAGTCCGCCCCAGCGTGAAAGAGCGCGACCGCGCGGAAAAATTTCCCGCGGAAGAAATTCGCAAAATTGGCGAACTCGGCTGCTGCGGCATGCTCGTTCCCGAAGCCTGGGGCGGCGCGGAACTCGATCACATCTCCTACGTTCTGATGCTTGAGGAAGTCGCCCGCGTCGACACCGCCATGTCCACTTCGCTCGGTGTTACCAATTCCGCCGTGCAACTTCCGTTGCTCTCCTTCGGCAACGATGCGCAAAAGAAAAAATTCCTGCGTCGTCTTGCCTGCGGAGAAATTCTCGGCTCCTTCTGCCTCACCGAACCGCAAGCCGGCTCCGATGCCGCAGGCATCCAGGCGCGCGCCACGCGCCACGGAGACACGTATAAATTACAGGGCACGAAAACCTGGGTCACCAACGGCAGTGTCGCCGGCCTGTTCATCGTCTTCGCCAAGACTAATCCCGAAGCCGGCGGCAAAGGCATCACCGCTTTTCTCGTCGAGCCAAACTCTCCCGGCTTCCGCATCGGCCGCCATGAAGAAAAAATGGGCCAGCGCTGCAGCCCCAGCGTCGAAATTATTCTCGATGCCTGCGAAGTCCCCGAGGAAAGTCGTCTCGGCGAAGAAGGGCAAGGATTGAAAATCGCTCTCAGCGCGCTCGATGGTGGCCGCATCGGCATAGCCGCGCAAGCTGTCGGCCTGGCGCAAGGCGCGCTGGATGAATCCGTGAAATACGCCAAACAGCGCCGCGCCTTCGGAAAAAATATCGCCGAATTCCAGGCCATCCAATGGATGCTCGCCGACATGCAAACGGAAATAGAAGCCGCGCGCAGCCTGCTGCATTACGCCGCCTGGCTCAAAGACGCGCACCCCGATAAAATAGGCGCGGCGTCCTCCAAAGCTAAACTCTACGCGAGCGAAATGGTCAATCGCGTGGTCGCCAAAGCCGTGCAAATCCACGGCAGCGTCGGCTACTCCCGCGAAACCGATGTAGAGCGCATGTATCGCGACGCCCGCGTCATCACCATCTACGAAGGCACCAGCGAAATCCAGCGCACCATCATCGCGAGAGAACTGGTCGGCAAACACTAGCGGTTGTAGTGGCGGATCTTTAGATCTGCAGTTTTTGCATTTCTTAAATGTTGAAGGCGTCCACCATGCTGCGCCCCAGCTTGGCAAGGTCAAACGCCCTGCCCGCGTGTTAAATTGTTTGTCCGTGAAGATGCAGAATTAATCGGAGACTGACGCTTGGCAAATGAAGTCGCACCAAAACGAAAACGCGTGGTCAGTGGCATGCGCCCCACTGGCCGCCTGCACATCGGCCACTATTTCGGCGCGTTGCAAAACTGGGAGCGTCTGCAAAACGCCACCTCGCCCTCCGGCACTCCCGAATACGACTGTTTCTATTTCGTAGCCGACTGGCACGCTCTGACCAGCGACTACGCCGACACCTCAGCCGTAGCGCAAAACACCATCGAAATCACCACCGACTATCTAGCCGCAGGCATCGACCCAGAAAAATCCATCCTCTTCCTGCAATCCTCCGTGCCCGAACACGCCGAATTGCATTTGCTGCTGTCGATGGTCACCCCGCTAAGCTGGCTCGAACGCGTCCCCACCTACAAAGAAGCGCTAGAAAATATCCAAAACAAAGATCTACACACTTACGGCTTCCTCGGCTATCCAACACTGCAAACCTCAGACATCGTGATCTACAGCGAAGAAGGCGTCCCGCTGTTCGTTCCGGTGGGAGAAGACCAAGTCTCCCACGTCGAACTCAGCCGTGAAATCGTGAGGAAATCTAATTTCCATTTTGGTTTTCATATTTCAGAGGATTTGAAAAGCGAAACGAATCTAACGTTCCGACTCGAACTCAATAAGCGCGTTCATACCGGGGCATTTAGCCCAGCAAATCCGATGCCGGACTACGCTTGGGTCGAGTGGACCGCTGCGCTTAAAAAGATAGCAATGGAAATAGGACTCCAGAATGCACGACAGGAGCTGCCCGAAAATCTCCAAAAGTTCTACGTGATACAGGATGTTCTTACAGAGCCTAGCGTGATGCTCACCAGAACCCCCCGCATCCCCGGCCTAGACGGCCGGAAAATGTCCAAAAGCTACAACAACGCTGTCACCCTAGGCGAATCCGACGCCGACATCCGCGCCAAAACCAAAGTCATGAAAACCGATCCCGCCCGCCAGCGCCGCAGCGATCCCGGAAATCCCGACGTGTGTCCGGTCTACGACTGGCATAAGCTATTCTCGCCCGCGGAAACTCTCGAATGGGCCGCCGCAGGCTGCCGCAGCGCAGGCATTGGCTGCATCGAGTGCAAAGCGAAAATGGCAGATCATTTAATCGAGTGGATCGCTCCCGTGCGCGAACGCCGCGTCGAATACGAAAAGCATCCCGCTCGCGTTCTGGAGATTTTGGACGAAGGCTCCTACCAGGCGCGCAAAGTAGCGCAGAAAACCATGATTCGCGTCCGCGAAGCCGTCTTCGCCTGGAAACGCAAAATAGACGAAATTCGCGCCAGCACCACCGAAGTTCACGACTCGCACGGCTGAGGAAAGCAGCAAAGTAGAGGCCCGACATGTCGTGCCCGGTTTCAGTTTTAGCACAGCGGTAAGAAAACAAAAATGGCGACGCCTTACAAAATAAATATCCCGATGTACGAAGGCCCCCTCGACCTGCTCCTTGACCTCATCAAGAAGCAGGAAATGAGCATTCACGACATCCAAATTTCCAAAATCACCTCGCAATATCTCGACTATCTCCACCAGCTCGAAAAAATGGACGTCGACGTCAGCGCCGAATTCATCTACATGGCCGCCACGCTCATCTACATCAAATCCAAAATGCTCCTCCCCCCCGATCCGCTCGCCGGACCGGAAGAAGTCACCGGCGACCCGCGCGCCGAACTCGTCCAGCGCCTCGTCGAGCACGAAAAATTCAAAAACGCCGCGCAGCTCCTCTATCAAAAACAGCAAATCGAAGAAAATGTCTGGTCCAAGCCGGACAAATCTCTCTACCACGACGAAGGCACGGAAAGCGATCTGGTGGTCTCGCTCGTCGACCTGGTAAAAGTGTTCCAACAAGTCCTCGATCGCCGCAAAGAAGTCTCCCGCATCGAGCTGCAACACGAACAATTCACCGTAGCGCAAATGATCGCGCAACTCCGCGCACAAATTCTGGCTAGCGACACCAACACCGTAAATTTAATTCAATTTTTCGAAGCCTGCCCCTCGCGCCACGCCATGATCGTCGCCTTCCTCGCCGTTTTAGAAATGGTGAAGCTGCAAGCCGTCGCCCTCGCGCAAGACGCTCAATTCGGCGAGATCGTCGTCCGCAAACACAAATCATTCGACACCGTCTTCGACGAAAAAGGCGAAATCCGCGCCATCGATGAGGAATACCGGTGAGATATTCTCGTAAAACCTTTCCGTGTTTTAGTATTTGTCATCCCGAGCGCAGCGAGGGATGTGCTTTTTCTTTTTCCCCCTGCCACCCAGCCGCAAAGCCTTGTCCTCCCCGCGAAAGGCATCCGTCACCACGAGGTTAAAACTCTATGACCAACGAAGAACGCAAAGCCGCACTCGAAGCCATCATCTACGCCGCCGACGAGCCCGCTACCATCGAGCAACTCGCCATCGCGCTCAACGAAGATAAAATCATCGTGCAATCTTCCTTAGACGAACTCGTCGCCAGCTACGCCACCGAAGATCGTGGCATCGAAATTCGCTCCGTCGCCGGCGGCTATCGCCTGTACACCAAGCCGCAGCATCACGACGTGGTTCGCCGCTTCATCAAGAGCCTGCGTCCGCCGCTGCGCCTCACTATGCCCGCGCTCGAAACGCTGGCGGTAATCTCTTACAAACAGCCCGTCACCGGCCCGGAAATCGCCGAAATTCGCGGCGTCAACACCAGTGGCGTGCTGAAAACCTTGCTCGACAAGCGCCTCATCACTACCGCGGGCCGCAAAGAAGTCATGGGCCGCCCGATTCTCTATCGCACCTCCAAAGAATTTCTAATTCGCTTCGGCTTAAGCGATCTCGGCGAATTGCCCAGCCTCAAAGAGTTCGAAGCCCTTGCGCGCGAAGCTCTCGGCACCGACGAAGGCACGGCCGCCGAAGAAAACTATTCTGGCGAACCGCAAGAGCGCGCCGCGGACGGCGCACTCGACGCGACCGCGGCTGTGGAGCTGGAAAATAATTTCACCGATGTTTCCGGAAGTAAGTCCGAGTCCCCGGACGCGGAATCTGCTGCAGCCTCGGATGGCGAAAACGCCCCCGGAGGCGTTACAAGCGACGCCCTCGATCGCGGCCCTGCAACGGTCGGCAAAGACCTGCTCGAAGAAGAAAAACTAGCCACCAGCGAAGGCATGCCCGCCGGCGAAACCGACGAGTCGCCCAAGGCGGCAGTTGCCGGCGAATAGCATCAACAAGTTCCGTCATTCAGAGCACAGCGAAGAATCTCTCTTCGCTTACTGCTCCGCCACCGCACAGAAAGAGCCCATGCAAGAACGCCTGCAAAAAATCATCGCTCGCGCCGGAATCGCCTCCCGCCGCCACGCCGAACTGCTCATCACCAGCGGCCAAGTCAGTGTGAATGGCCACGTCGTCACGGAACTCGGCACGAAGGCTGATCCCGACAAAGACCGCATCGTAGCCGCGGGGAAGCCGGTGCAATCGAACGAACGCCAAGTTTATTTACTGCTGAACAAGCCACCCGAGGTCGTCGGCGCCATGGCCGATCCCGAAGGCCGCAAAACGTTGCGCCATTGTTTGCGCGGCCTTCCCGAACGTGTCTACCCGGTAGGAAATCTCGAGTACGCGGCCAGCGGCCTCGTTTTTCTAACCAACGACGGCGACCTAGCCGCCAAAATGTTGAAAGACTGGGACCACGTCGACCAGCTCTACCAAATTAAGGTAAAAGGCATGCTCACCATGCCCGATCTCGAACGCCTCGGCAAAGAGATCGGCGCACACATGAAAATCGTTCGCCAGCCAGACGCCACCCGCGGCCGCGCCGCAAATTACTGGTATGAAGTAAGCATCCGCGCCGCAAAAATGGAAACCATGCGCCGCACGCTAATGAAAGAGCGCCACCCCATCGAAAAATTAAAGCGCATTGGTTTGGGTCCGCTATCGGTGGAAGGAATTCCGCGCGGCCGCTACCGTCTCCTCGACAAAAAAGAGGTCGAAGACTTTCGCCACATAAAAAAATCGCCGCCAAAAAATATTGCGCCTAAACCATCGCCAGCAAAACCGAAGTTGTAGTGGCGAACCTTTAGATCCGCATCTTCGAACCATGCCCCAAGAACGCTTACAAAAAATAATGGCGCAAGCCGGCATCGCCTCCCGTCGCGCCAGCGAAGAAATCATCGCCGCTGGCCGCGTCACTCTGAACGGAACCGTCGTCACCGAACAAGGCACCAAAGCCGACCCAGAAAAAGACGAAATCACGGTGGACGGCAAGCCGCTGCGGCAACCGCAAAAACTCCGCTACTTCCTCCTCAACAAACCGCTCGGCTACGTCACCACCGTAAGCGACCCCGAAGGCCGCGCCACCGTGATGGAGCTGATGAAAAGTTGTCCCGAGCGCGTTTACCCGGTCGGCCGCCTCGACTACAACAGCGAAGGCCTGCTGCTAATGACCAACGACGGCGCGTTAGCGCAGATGCTGATGAAAGCGGGCAGCCACGTTCCCAAAACCTACCAAGTAAAAATCAGCGGCAAGCCCAAGGACGCCGCGATCGCAACATTACGCGCAGGCGTAACAATAGAGTTGGAAGACGGCCGCAAAGTAAAAACTTCGCCCGCAGAAATCCGCCTGCTTAAAGACGCAGAAAATCCCTGGTACGAAGTAACGCTAATCGAAGGCCGCAACCGTCAGATCCGCCGCATGTTCCAGTCCGTGGGCCACCTGGTAGAGAAAATCAAACGCACGCAATTCGGCCCACTAACCCTCGACGTCGCCCCTGGCGAATTCCGCTTGCTCACGGTCCGCGAAGTAGCCCACCTAAAAAGCCTCGCCGGTAAAAAATAACTGTTTTCAAAGTGTCTTTCGCCCGGCGTTTCCTGATATTCCGTCGCGCGCGCGTTGTACACTGACTTCGTGAATGCACCGCTATTCAGCAACGACGATCCCCTCGAAATGTACTTGCGCGAAGTCCGCACCATTGCGCCGCTGACTAAGGAGGACGAGACCAAGTTACTGGGGCACGTGCGCGTTCGTGATGACCAATCAGAAGTCGCTGCCAGAACTTTAGTCGAAGCAAATCTTTCCCGGGTCGTTTCCATCGTCGAACAACATCCTTCTTCAAAGCTGTCAAAACTGGAGTTGATCCAGGAGGGCAATGTAGGTCTTATGACTGCCATCGACACCTTCCACTCCAGCTCAAACCAGAATTTTGTAACTCACGCAGAAACCTGCATCAAACAAGCCATTTCTAAAGCGATTAATCAATAGCATTCGCTTGACCGATCGGAGCATGGTCACGTTCATCGAGAAAAAGTAAATAGTTGGAGATTGCGCTTGCCGGGCGGAACTACCGCTAGGAAGCGACCGTCGGGGGAGATGGCGAAATCGCGCAGCGCTAGTCCGTGCAGGACCGAAGTTAGGGTTGGCTCTTGGATGGGGATTGGTCTGCCGGACGCTGGAATTGTCAGCTCGGGGACGTTGATGGAGACGATGTCGCCGGATTTTTTTTCTGGGGCGCGTTTGACGAGGATTTGTGTTTCATCGGGCGACCAATGCACGATAGCGCCGAAGCCCACGCGCAAGCGCGCTAGGAACGTGGGATGAGAGATATCGCGAACTTCGAGCACTTCGTTATCGATGAAATAGGCAACGCGGTGGCCTTGCGGAGAAACCGCCAGTCCGCCAGTGTAGCCGTCGAGAGTGGCGAGTTCCTTGTCGTCTTGCGCGAGTAATTCGAGTTGCTGGAGGCGTGGAGGACCGCTTTGTGCTTTGTCGCGTTCCACGGCGATCGCGGAATTGGTGCGCGGCATGGGTTCCGCGACGACAAAGGTGCGGCCTTCAAAACAGTTTCCTGCCGGGCCAGTGGCGGTATTCGAGTAACGAAAGGAATAGAGCTGGGGCGTTTGTTTCACAGCGGGCGTAGCGTAGACGATGGTGCTGTTGTCGGCGAGCCACATGGCGCCGGCTGCGGGATTCACAAAACTATCGGTGCCACCGAGTTTCACTTCCTTCCCGGTATCTTCAAGCACCAGCGTGGCGATCGCGTCTTCTGTTTTGCCGTTGTCGTCGACGATCGCGGTGATAAAAAGCTGCGCCAGAATGATACGGCCGCCCGGCGACCAGCGAAAAGAATCCACGGTGTAGGTGAAGGGGCGTTCGCCGCGCGTGAATTTGTCGCCCTGAAATATCTTTCGCCGTTTTCCTCCCGCGTCCTGCACCCAAATGTCATCGTGCTCCAGATCGTACTTTTTTGTTTTGTACGGACGCCGCACCGCGTACACGATTCGTCCATCCGGCGCGAAGGCAAACGCGGTAATTTCTTCGTCGATCACCTGCGCAGGTTTGTCAATGTCCTGCGTGCGCGCCGGGGGAATAGTGCAGCATCCAAAAATCACGCAAACCATTGCGCAAAGCTTTCGCAAAAATCGAAACCGGCTCGCCGCACAGAAACAGGTCATGGATTGGGCTGCGCCGCCGGTTTGGATTGCGTTCCCGACGGCGATCCCGGATGCGGGCCAGCATACGATGAACAGCACGGCTGCTTTGTGGGCGTGCGTTCCATAAATTCCACGCGCGTGTCGTCTGGGTCGTACAAATTAAGCTGCCATTTTCCATCGCGGCCGATCTGCGGTTTATCCTTGGGCGTGAATCCGCGCGTCACCATTCCGTCGTAGGCAGCATGAATATCCGTCACGCCGATCGCCACGTGATTCATCACACCGAGCTGGCGCTTATCGGCGTTTGGCGACACGTTTAACATATATTCGATCCAGCTCGTTCCGTCGGGAACTTGCATGTCCACCCAATCGTCGACGTTATCCTTCATTCCACCGTGCCAGTACACATGGAAGCCGAGCAGATCTTTGTAGAAACGGTCCTCCGCGTCGCGGTCATGCACGACAAATCCGACATGGATCACTTCGAGCAATTGTGGATACTTTGCCAACTGATCCGCCTGCTGACTGGTCCACTCTAGGAACGAGATACGATGACCTTCGGGGTCGGTGATGGTGAGGGGCATGCGGCCGGGATCGGCAGCGTCGGGGCGGTTGACCACAGTGACGGGAATTTTGTGAAACTCGAGATAACGGCGCAGGACGGCGATATTTTCGGTGGCGAATGTAATTTCCTCGATGCGGTTGACGCCTTCGGGCTTGGCGCGAGGATCGAGGCCGATGACCTGCAGGCCGTTCGGGGAGAAGCCGTGGGTTGGCGGCAGATTGTCGCAGCCGCCGGGGCAGTTTGTCGGCTGCATCGTCCCGAGCACCGGGGCGTAGAACTTGTTGGCCGCGCGCAGGTCGGACGAGTAGAACTCTACCTTAGCTATTCCGAAGATGCGCGGGCGTGCGGGAGGCTCTTGCGGGATTGCGGTCGTGGCGAGGCCGAGCAGCAACGCCGCGAGCAGCATTCGT
>Ga0182024_10002658_pt1 | contig 43906 bp, 42 predicted proteins | sample P32metaG_FD_120480 | JGI IMG/M metagenome (GOLD analysis project Ga0182024, IMG submission 120480) | Permafrost microbial communities from Stordalen Mire, Sweden - P3-2 metaG (Illumina Assembly) | ecosystem: Environmental > Terrestrial > Soil > Wetlands > Permafrost | place: Sweden: Stordalen... | reverse complement strand
GCGGTCCTTGATGCAGACGGTGCCCTTGCTCCGCCTGCTGATGGAGCCACCCCGAGAAGCCTTCGACTAGGATAAGGAAGAGCCTGGATGGCGGAATCGGCAGACGCAGCGGACTTAAAATCCAACTAAACTAGCATTAAACACATTGCAATCAATTACATATCACTTTACATTTCCTTCCACACCTGCTACACAATTACACACGTGCACGGCATTCCTGAGGCGCGAAGGAGCTACCAATGTCCGAAACCTTAGAAAGCCCAAAACCCCAAGCGGAAACCCACAAAACCATGGGCGGCAAGGTCAACATCTACCGCCGCGAAAACAGCGACAATTGGCAGTGCTCGACCTTTCTTAACGGACGCAACTGGCGCGTCTCAACGCACGAAGACAGCCTCGGTCGCGCGAAGGACTTCGCCGAAGATTGGTATCTCGCTTTGCGCGGCAAGGCGCACGCCGGACTTCTTCCAAAAGAGACGCGGCGGCAGGGCAAGAAATTCAAAGAGGCCGCCGCGGAATTCCTCAAAGAAGCTCCCATCCTCACGCAGGGCCAGCGCGGCCCGACTTGGCTAAATCAGTATGAGTTGAAGCTGAACGGCGTCATCCTTCCGTTTCTCGGCGAGAAGCATCTTGCCGAAATCACATCCGGGGTCATTCAGGAATACCGCATCTGGCGCGCGCAGAACTGCAAGACAGGCAGCACTCCGGCGCGGAGCACGGTACACAAGGAAATCGTCTGCATCCGTCAGGTACTAAAAACGGCCAGGCGGCATGGCTGGATCGAGTACCTCCCCGACATGTCGGTCCCCTACAAAACTTCCGGCAAAATCGTGCATCGGGCGTGGTTCTCACCAGAGGAATACAAGAAGCTCTATGAGGCGACACGTAGGCGCGCGTATGAGCCAAAGCAGGAGCGCTTCAAATGGGAATGTGAACAACTCCACGACTATGTCCTGTTCGCCGTCAATACTGGACTCCGGCCCGACGAGGCGTGGTCCCTGCAAATTCGCGACGTGACTGTTGTCAAGGATGAAGCCACTGGTGAAACGATCCTTGAAATCGAGGTGAGAGGCAAACGCGGCGTTGGCTATTGCAAAAGCATGCCCGGCGCGGTCAGGCCATTCGAGCGCCTAAAGAGTCGCCGGCGTCCTTTGCGGATCGATGAACCGGGACGAGGAGGAACTAATGAAAAGACGCGCATGCCTGAGCCAACGGATCTGCTCTTCCCCAAGTGGCAACGCGAATTGTTCAAGGCCATTCTTGACGAAGAGAAACTGAGAGAAGACCGCGACGGTCAAGCGCGCACCGCTTACAGCTTGCGCCACACCTACATCTGCCTGCGCCTGATGGAGGGAGCAGATATTTACCAGATCGCCAAGAATTGCAGGACATCGGTCGAGATGATCGAAAAATACTATGCCTCCCACATCAAGACCCGCCTCGACGCGGCAGCCATCAATGTCATGCGTAAGAAGAAGGTGGCCGGCAAAGTAGCGAAGGAACTTCGCACCGGCACCTGAGCCTTATACTTGAGGTGGCCACGCGGGCGTGGCGGAATCGGCAGACGCATCGGACTTAGGCGCAACTTGAGTGCTCGCCGGGAAACCGGCGATGCAGAACTGCTCAAATTCGGGGAACCCTGTGAAATGGCGATCCCGAGCCAAGCCCCGACGGAGGACTCCGGAGGGGAAGGTGTAGAGACTAGACGGGCAGCACCTGCCGGCCGAACGGCCATGGTGAAGGTATAGTCCAGACCACAAACCTGCCGGGGCGTCACTCGGACGCGGTTCCGGCAGGGCGGCGAAAGTCGTAGAGGGTAAGAAAATCCGTTGGGGCGCAAGCCCCGTGAGGGTTCAAGTCCCTCCGCCCGCACCATTTTGATTTCTCGCGCCGGGAAACAGCGGGACCCCAGGACCCGCCCCGGCGCCTGGGATGGAACCATCCCGCCATGTCTTCCGGAGTGCCGGACTAGGGCCGCTTCGGCCCTCGCTCAGGACGGCGCTGCAAGGTGCTCCTGCATACGAACTACCTCGACCACTGGCTCGAATCTGTGTGTCCGCCCGCAGCTCCCCGCGCCAAGGGCTTCCGCGACTACTCGACGTCCACTCGAGGACGGTGCACGGCGGAGCCCTGGGCTAGAGCGCTAAAATGTTTCGATGAACGTTCCACCGTTCAAATACGGAAACTACGTCATTGACATTCACTCCTACCCCACCGATGGCGGATACTACGCCAATGCCAGCGTGCGCAGAGATGACGGAGGGGCAATGGTGGTGACTCCGCTATATGGTTCGCAGGTCTTTCCAACAGAGGATGAAGCTGTCCTCTATGCGAAGATTATGGCTCGCCGGAAAATTGATGCGGGGATTGAGGAAGTAGAGAAAGCGTAGGTATTGCCGCAAGGCTACCGCCCGAAAGGCCGTGCCACGGCGCTGTCTCCTTCAGTCCTTTTTCGGAAAAGCCTTGAGGTTTGAAGCTTCGTCTCTCTTCTTGAGCAGAAGGTTCTCGATGTCCTCGCGCGGGACCTTCTCAACGCAATCGAGAAAATGCCAGAGAGCATCCGCCACAATCTGGCTACTGGTTTCGCCGCGCTCGCCGCGTTGTCGTCTGCGGACCTCGATGACCGTTAAGATCACCCGCTCAGCCCCTCCAAGCGACAGAGAAACCACTTTAGCGTCGTCAGGCAACCGCTTTGTTCGTCCAGCCACAGAATCTAGTTCCCTGATTCGAATTCTTTTCAATTCCCTAATAATAATTGAATAATGGGGAAATGGGGATGCCATCAGAGTGTACACTAGACCGCGAGGCTTGCTGCCATCAGGCCTTGGCTCCCTTCTTGACGTTGCATCGACGGACGAATCGGTTTGGGGTTTGAGCCGAGCGAGGACTCGTTGATGCCAGAGCACGAAAACATTCGTCGCGATGCGGGAATCCGTGCCCTTTTACTGCCGTTCATTCGTGGCGAATATGAAGGGCATCCGGACTTGGTCTGTCTTGAAGAGTTCGCGATCTACGGGGGAGCCAACCGAGCAGACGTGGCGGCACTCAACGGCTGTTCGCACGGATATGAGATCAAAAGTGATCGGGATACGCTGGAACGGCTACCGACCCAGGTTGATGCCTACTCTGCGATTTTCGATCAGGCAACCCTCGTGACTACGGCGCGCCATCTGCAACAGGCCAGAACAATCATTCCGCAGTGGTGGGGCATCATTGAGGCGACGTGTTCGACGGGAGGCGGGATTCGCTTAGAGAGAATTCGCGAATCTGGCGGCAACCCAGCCCCACACGCCGAATCAATTGCGTATCTTTTGTGGCGTCCGGAAGCACTCCGTCTGCTAAGCAGCCTCGGATTAGATTCCGGCATTCGATCAAAGCCGATGGAGTGTCTCGTTGCACGTTTGGCGAAAGAGATTCCAGTCCAACGACTCTCTGCCCTGGTTCGGGAAGCCTTGCGTGCTAGGGGAGACTGGCGATCTGCTGCACGACTAAGGCAATGTGATGGCAGGTTCCAGCAGCCCTCCAGTCTGTCGAGCTACCAACGCACTCCTTACGGGCGCACCTATCGATGAAATGGTCCCCGGCACTGAATCTCGGACCCTTCCAAGCAGGGTGGGCTTTTATCTTCGCGGCAAGAATTGGATATTGGACCGTAGGCGCCAGCTTTGCCCTTGCGGCGGCCTCTTCGGGGGTCTGCTTTTTTTTCTTCCGAGGCTGCGCTTGTCCCTTAGCAATAACAAAATTGACGGAGTCCGTATAGCGAATATTGGGACTCATCAGCATGAGCTTCGGGTTAATCTCTGTAAGGATCGGGTGGTTAATCGCGTAGTCGCCAAAAGTTGGCACTCGTTTTACCGCCTTCTTCTTTGAGCGCACGAACAACCATGCCAACCACTCTTCACGTTCTCGCTCTTCTATGCTATTTGTCTTCAAACCCATCATGCTTGCCGGGAACGATGATGACGCGACGGTCAGGGTTCTCCAAGCCTCCAGTGCTGGCAGCGCATCGATTTGGAACGGCAAAGCTGATTTTTGTGGAACTTTAGGCCCAAAATCGACGAGCAGATCTACTTGGTCATGAGGAATGCCGAGGATCTTTAGCAGGCCATCAATTTGTCCCCCTAATTCCGACAAACTCTCCAAGTCTGACTCGACGAGCCTTAAACAGCATCCACGCTTGTCCGTTTCGATGGCGACCTTGACTGAATCCGCATAATCTTCCACACGGTCCAGACCTATTGTTGGGATGAATGGAACGCTCGCAGAGCGGAGCGCATTGAAAATCGCATCCACCGGGGATGAACCGTTTTCAAGCTCATCCTCAAGTTCGATGTAAAAACCATCGACAAACAGTGCTGGCATTCCCTTGAGAGCCTTGGTGAATGCTTTGGCTACCGATTTGATGTGTTCATCGATCGTCTTCCCCGGCACAGGCTTCTGATTTTCACCCTCTGGCCACGCAGGCGGGATTGGGGGTATCTCGACCAGCGGAGTAACTTTCGTTAACAGCTTCGGGTCGGTGCTCTGAAGCGCGTTTAGTTCACCCTGCTTACCTTTGAGAATTGGAACATAGTGGGAGTGATCGAAGCCCATGACGTGCCGTGCCTTTCTTGGCCAACATTATAAGCATCATTCGACGGTTTTCGTTTATGGGCTACGCGAAAACGCCCGCCAATTCCGTTCGTCGGAAGAGGCGGGCGTCTCAGAGAGAAGCGGGTCCGACCACAATACCCCTGAAGTGGCCATAGACCAGACGCACAGGGCCAAATCAAGAACCAGACCAATTCCTCGGGGGGCGGGTCTTCTGCGGGCCTTCTCCTTGACAAAGATCGAAACCTGCCGCGTGCATGGACCACACGTGTGTGCGTGCTCCATGATGGCATGATTCGCCCGAACACCACTCTGCGGAGTGACTGACTCATCTGGGCAGCCCATTCGGTCCGGATTCGGATAGGCCCGCACGATCTGATTGCGGAGCTCATCGAAGAGAGCTTCCTCTTGACCTAGTACCGCGCATTTTGCAAACACCGTCTGCAAGATTGCCGTTGGCAGATTCCCCAGACGGTGTCTGGAGGATTCTCTCAACAGTGCTGAAAGAATCCTGTTGAGACCGCACAACCCATTGGACATCACTAGCATACGCGGTATCATCGCTTCACTGTGCATCGTCACTATCATTCCATTATGGAACTATAGTGACATGACTGCATGCTAAGTTCATACTGACAAGATGCCCCGGTCGCGGATGAACGAACTGATCGCCATTGCCGAAGAAAACGACGGCCTGCTGATGTCGAAACAGGCTCGACGGGCAGGCATACTCGATTCCGTTCTCGTGCGCTTAGCGCAGCGCGGCCGCCTAGAGCGCGCAGCCCGTGGCGTCTATCGAATCGCCCACTACCCGCAGGCCAGATTTTCGCAGTACCGGGAAGCCATCCTCTGGGCAGAGGCGAGCCAAGGACCTGAGGAAGCGGTGCTCTCCCATGAGACCGCGCTCTCCGTGTATGGCATCTCCGACGCAAACCCATCGCAGGTTCACACCACGGTTCCGAAATCCGCTAGGCTTCCCAGAGAGCGGCCAGCCTGGATTGCAATTCACCGGCACACTCTGGGACCAGCGGACGTAACCCTGCATGAAGGTCTGCCCATTACCACCGCCGCAAGGACGGTAGCGGATGTGCTCGATTCATCGGGACGCATCAATCTCGTCCGGCAAGCGATAAGGGACGCAAGGCGTGACAGACTCATCAACGACTCCGACAAGGCTCGTCTCCATCGCCAAGTCGACCAATTTACTCATCGACTCGACGAGAACGGTTCATTGCACGAGGCAGACACGAAATGAATCCAATACCCCGAGAGCGATAGGACAACAATTCGCGCCCGTGGCGCGGGAGCATGGCCTCGATCAGGAGCGATTACGCCGATGGGTGTCGTTTCTGGCATTGGGCGGAGTGCTGAATGACTGGTATCTCTGGTGGCCGTCTGAATGAGCCAGAGCCCAAATGTACGCCACAATTAGCGCGAGTAAAATAAGGGGTCACAGCCGTGTCTTCAACCGTTCGGTTATGGAACAATCAGTGAGGGCGCTTGGAATGCAAAACGCAGTGTTCACGATCGGCCATTCAACCCATACGGTGCCGCACTTCATTGCGCTGTTATTGCGGCACGATATCAAAGCACTGTGTGATGTTCGCTCCCAGCCATACAGTCGGCTTAACCCCCAATTCAATCGCGAAGCGCTCAAAGAAGCCTTGAAGCAAGCCGGGATTGCATATGTTTTCTTAGGTGATGAGCTTGGTGCGCGGACGACCGACAAAAACTGTTACGAAAACGGCCGCGTCATCTATGACCGAATTGCACAGACATCTCTGTTCGCCAAAGGACTGGATCGAATCGAAGATGGCCTGAAGAAGTATCGAATCTCGCTGATGTGTGCTGAAAAGGAGCCTCTCAAGTGTCACCGCGCGATTCTAGTTGCCAGACATGTTGAATGCCGAGGTATCTCAGTTTCGCACATCCATGCAAACGGCACACTCGAGACCCATGAAGACGCGATCAATCGTCTCATTCAATCATTGTCCTTGCCCGACATGTTCTTGCCACAGAACCAACTGATCGCAGAGGCTTATCGGTTGCAGGAGGAGAAAATTGCGTACACTCAACCGGACCGCGATGAGTCATCTGAGCCCGAGATTTGGGAGCGAACAGCGGGATGACGATCTATACCATCGGCTTCACAAAGAAGTCTGCAAGGGCGTTTTTTTCCAAGCTAAATGAGTCAGGCGCAAAACGCCTCATCGATGTGCGCCTCAACAATGTTTCACAACTGGCTGGTTTCACAAAGAAGGACGACCTCCGTTACCTTCTAGATGTGATATGCCAAATGGAGTACTTGCACCTCCCAGAATTGGCCCCCACTCGGGACATGCTTGATGCCTACAAGAAGGAGAAGGGAGATTGGCGGGTCTACGAAGATCGCTTCCTTGCTCTAATGCGGGAACGGCATGTCGAAGAGAGCGTGTCACCCAGAGTCATGGAAGATTCCTGCCTGCTCTGCAGTGAAGAACGGCCAGACCGGTGCCACAGGCGCCTCGTTGCTGAATATCTCAGAGACAAATGGGGCGGCAGCTTGGAGATCACACACATCATTTAAGCAACAGTCCTCGTTCCGCGAAGGTCGCTATGAAGATCGCTGTAAGTCACCTCACTAGAATGCAACCAGGCTACATTTGCGTGGCCGGAATCGATCTCAACAACGGTAAACATGTGCGACCGGTTCTGGGGAGACGCCTCGGAGTTGATTTGCTCCTGAAAAACGGCGGTGTCTTTGAAATTGGAGCGATGGTCGACCTCGGGCCGACACGCTTCGTGGGAACTGCGCCTGAACTCGAAGACCACCAGTTTAACTCCGGAAATCTTAAGCTCCTTGGCATGGCAGAACCGCAGGATTTCTGGAACATGATCCAACAAGAAGCGGCGACAGATCTAGCGGCGGTCTTTGGTCCCTGTCTCGCTCGGCATGGTCGAGCGTGCGCGGTTGATCTAAACCAAGGCGCTGCTTCGTTGGGTTGTCTGGTTTTGCCAACGGGTTCAAGCTTATATGTCGATCCCTATGACAAGATTCGACTACGCTTGGATGATGGTACCTTCGCGCCAGCTTTTTCTGTTACAGATCTGAGGCTGTACGAAGATGATCAAGAGACGCCGCGTCATCGCCTAATAAGATCCCTTGCAGATCGGCTCGTGAAGGAAGACGTCCTGTTGTCGGTGGGGTTATCAAGGCCGTGGAAGAAACCACGCGACACCGAAGAACGGCATTGGGTACAAGTGAACAATATGCATTTCAAGAATGACCCGCTTGGTCGACGGACGTTCTCCTGAGTCCCTCAAAGAGATGCACTTCGCTATCCCATTTGCCGCAAGGCGGAGCCTGTAGCAGTCCCGTAGCGGATGCAAAAGCGGCAGAGGGGAAGTGTAAAAAAAGCCTCTAAAAGAGCTGGCATCGTCGCCCCGCGTGTCTATTCTTCGTGATTCCGATCACGAGCGTAGATGTCGGTGCCAATCGTTTTGGCAAATTCTCGCTCACTGTCAAATTGGGCGCGCCGCGAAAATACGAATCGAGATGTCATGAATACTTGGCCGGAGTTCTCACTCTCTACCATCTCTTGCGTGCAACGAACCGGGGATAAACATTCGTTGAGATCTGTGATAGCGAGCCACGGCGGTTCTCTCGGGTGACAGTACATCACAATGTCCGGCGCTAGCGGAAACACGGCGTACGTGCCGGGAGTTCGGAGGCCATTCCTCCACCACATGGAGTTGTCACCCGTCCTAAAGGCAATAGGGTTGTCCGATGTGACGAACGGAACCTCGGTGTCGTTCTTGCCAAAGATCCACGTGGCCGTTCTTATTCTTTCGGCGAGCCCGTGAACCAATTGGCTGTTCCACAGCATGTACATGTGCAAGTTGCGTCTCTGTTCGGGCGACAATGCCCTCCCTTCGGTCCTTTCGCCGAAGATTGCCAGAACATCTCTCGTATCAACCGTGCGGAGAAATTGCAAAGAGATATGGAGAGAGAGCAATTCTCGATTCGCGTACGGGATCGGAATCGGTTCTCCTGGGCTCATCTCACGGAGCCAATCAAGCCATTGGGAGGTTATTTGAGCGACCTCTCCTTCAATCTCGGAGAACTGCTTTTCCATGGCGAGTGCATCTTCACCAAGTTCGGCCAGTTCATCCGACAAATAGAAGCTATGCTCAGCTGCTACGTTATCTGGCTTCACTGCGAATGTGCGGTCATTGTCACGATCCCATACCCATAGGCGCCCCGAATCGTCGACAAATCGTCGGAGATAAAACTGCGGGACATAATGATGTAGCTTTGGGCTATTCATCGTTTTAGGGAAGAATCAGTACATCCGTGCACAATATTGATTTGAAACGCCAACCGCTGTGCAACACGGTCATCGGTCGCCATCTCGACGGAAATCCTAGTCCCAATTTCGCCTTCCATCAGTGCGCCATGAACCGCTTTCCTCTTTGAAATCGTCGAGCTCCTTTGGCTGCCTCTCATCTTCCCACCAAATCAAGGACAGCGTCGTACCAGAAGACCACATAATTGAGTCTTCTTTCACCCAATATTGATCCGCGCGGAAGTTCTTGATCCACTCGTCAGCGCGAACATCATGTGGCCCACTCGCGCGTGATTTTCCGCTCAGAATGCCAGATGCATGCGTCCATTGTCCGGGCCGATCCACAGGCCAGAGCCGACGTTCGACATCTGAACTCGGAACATACCATCTGCGGCCTTCCGATCCGTTGCATATAAGCATCGCAGGATAGGAGCCGTATTCGACGAGCCGAATCGCCGTGGCCGAAAGGCTCATTTTGAAAACCCCGGCTAGCTCCTGGACTGTTGTAAATGTAATGGGAAGCCCTTTTGCAAGCGGGCGAAACATCTTAGGCGGCATGAGCAGATCTGAGGCGAATCGGTTGGCGCGCTTTTCCGGATTCTCTTTTGACCATTCCCCGTCAATCATCTTGTCATCGCACAGGAAGGCGGCCGTTCCTCGATCGCGCATCCAGTGGCCCAGTTCGTGGCCGGCAGAGAATCGTCTTCGTTCAAGAGTAGACCTGGTATTGACCGTGATGATTGCCTCGTCGCCAACGCCCACGATGCGAGCTTCACAGCCGAAAAGCGGCTTATAGACAATCGTAGCCCTGCAGTGAAACGCAATGGCCTCGATGTCCAGATCCTCCGGTTCGTATATTCCTAGCTCAGCGAGGATCTCAAATGGTGTCGTTCCCTGCTTGTTCATCTCCGCCACGACTGTCTTGCATGACGCTATCAAGCGCGCCGAGCTCCATTAGATCCTCTAGGGCCGATTGAACATCCTCGTCCGTCATGTCCCTTAAATCTCTGAATCGGGCCGTCACCCTGGCGACACGCTCATCGCTGCTTGCTGCCCTTATCAGAAGCGCGAGACGTTCAGCAGGAGTAGCCGGAAACTCAATTCGTCTACTCCTCAGTTCTCTGGAACGTTTTCTGTATCCATGGCGGGCCGCATGGAGTTTTCTCTGTTCAAAGCTGTGAACAGCGTTAAACAAAGTAGCTCTGACGCTGGAAGCAATCTGTTCGGTGTCCTGACCTTCCGCCTTAGCCTCCACTAGAAGGTCCTCAGGAGAAGCATTCTCTACCCCTCGAGCAAGATTGGCGAACAGGATTTCCAATTCTGTGCGTTCTCTGTCAGTGGGCATGGGGCATTCCTTCCGGCCAGCGTTTTTGGATTGCTCGATCCATTCTCCTTACGGCCGTGTCGTATTGCTGGCGCGTGAGATCGAGCGCCTTCATTATTTGGGGCCCGGTGGTCCCGCGCTGCCATTCGCTAGAGATGAGACTCGCGAGCGAGTCCTCGCGAAAAAGTTCTTCAATTTGGTGAAAGAGCTGTTCCTGGGTCAGCTCCTCACTCGCGAGCACCACTTGCTCAGGATCAGGCCGTGGGTCAGCCGCCAATTCCAGAGCGGTGGGAACTTCCGCGCCCTCTGGATCGTCACGCCTGAGGTCGGCTTCGACAATGGGGACCTCACCGCGTTTCCCGCGTTTGAGCCAATCAGACTCGATACTGGCGATAATTCCGGCAAGTTGTCCCACCAGATCGACCCTTTTCGGTTTCCACCGGCGTTTCTCATTGAGCAGCCGAAGAACTGCGTCGTTCAGAAGATCGCCGGCCTCAACCCCCCAGACCCTTCGTCTGAGGCGAAAGATCGCCCGCTCCGCCAGCCGCTGGAGCTTGAGCAGCTCTCCCTCGGTAAGGGCAGAAATTGCCTGGCGGACCTCCTCTGGCCCGGCAATTCTATCCGTCTGCGCCGGCAGTCCCGCCGTTTCTTGCATGTGGCCCGCCGCAAGCCCTTTCTCCCTTATGATGCTCCAAATTTCGTGGATTTGGACGGTGTACGCGGTCGAAAAACGGGCCAAAGTGAAGAATCTCGATTTGGAGCAGTCCAATTCGCTCCGGTCGAGAGCATGACATATGGGAGGCTTCCTGACGGGGGCCTCCGGAGAGTGTCTTGTGACGGAGAACAGCAAACCAGACAACAACGATCCCTTGGCGGCGGCGACTCACGATCTTGAGGCCGCCGAAATGCGGCTGGCCGGCGCGCGCGCCGAGGAAGCCGCTGCCGAACTGGACGTTGAGCGGGCCATCGAAGAGATCAAGGACGCAGAGCGCGACCGCGACATCGTTGAAGTTCACGTAACCCACGTGAACGAAGTGGAGAAGGCGTCGTTCAGGGAGAAGCTCTCGTCCACGCTCCAGCAGGTGTGGGACAAATCCTATATCGAGCTCAAGATTGCTCGTGAGCCGAAGGATGTGTTCCAGACGGGAGGTGAACACCCCAAATCGCTGATGAACTACCTCGGACTAACGCTCGAAGAGGCACGCCGGCAGAAGGTCATCGAGAACTTCCGCTTCGGCATCGCCTCCGAGACTGGCGGCGCTTAATCGTGGCACGGGCAAACGAGCTGCCGACGCAGGATCTCCACGCGGGCGCCGCCGCGCTTGACGAGGACATTCCGCGCGTTCTGAGGATCATGGGGGCTTCATCCCTTGAAGAACTGGGGTGGTCACGCCTGAACAAGTTGTCACTGCTGGTTCCGATGGCTGGCACATACCAAGGCAATGAGGACAGCTATCTTGTGCGGCTCGGCTTCCAGGCATATCGCAAATGGCCGCCGAGTGCGCAATTCGTCAATCCTGAAACCAAAAGCTATGTCTATCCGGACGATCAGCGGTTTGTGCCGAAACTCACGAGTTCGGAATGCTATACCCATGTTGCTTACCGGCGGACGCCGCAGGCCGCTCCGGTTCAGCTGATTTGCTGTTCGGCAACCCTCGAGTTCTACGAGTTCCTGCATCAGGTAAGGCCTGAACATGTATGGAGGGAAACTGACACGTTCCTCACCACAATCACAGCGATTCGCAAAGCGCTCACCTCATTCTACGGAGGACGTTTCTCGGCCAGTGGACAGTGAAGATGATCTTTTCAGGTTGCCGCCGCCGTGCCCTTATGTGCCGGTCGATCTCCGGTTGAGTGTGCCGACCCATGCGCTAACTGCGACAACCTTGCTATTGGGTCGGGCGGGTCGCCGGGAAAGCGGTCTCCTCTGGTATGGTCCAAGGGATGCCGCGGGAAACGGCAGGGTCGCTTTTGTCGTTGCGCCACGTCAGCGGATGACCTGGGGGAATTACACCATTCCTGCTGATGCCCTAGCCGAAGTCGTTCATGGTCTACCCGACGACTGGAAGCCGCTTGCTCAGGTTCACAGCCACCCTGGCAGGCGCGTCGAACATTCTTCTTACGATGATCGTATGGTGAGCAGTCGCCGCGTTGTTTCCCTGGTCTTTCCATATTATGGGCGCAGCAATCAGCCTTTCCCGATCGGCGTTGGAATACATGAATGGCAGAACGACTACTGGCATCTGCTTGACCAAGCTTCCGCTGAGCGACGCGTCATCATTATCAACGGGACTGTGCAGGTGGAGGATCTGCGATGAACACCGATGGAATCGCCAATCGACATCTGTTGGCCGCGGATGGGTTGCGGGACTTACAGCAGGCCAATGAACAGAGCATTCGCATCGTCGTCGCAGCGCGCTGGGCATCATCCTGCGCAGGCCAGCTTCTGGCGTCCTGTCTGGTCAACCTGCTTTGCCGTCAGGTTCGGTTGGTGCGACACATTGAAATCATTGCGCCGGATACACCCATTCTGATCAAACTGCCCAGTGGAGATTCCGGCAATCGCTTTCCAGCATGCCTGGGGTCGCTAGCTGCTTGGGCTGTCAATGGTGCGGTTTCTGTAACAACATTGCGGACCACATCGACTGTTAACTGCACAGTATTCATTGGAGAAGCTCCGCAGGAGCCCTGTCAGGGCCACAGACTTCTTGCAGTCGGCGACGGCTGGAGAGCTTGGGTCGGCGATCCATCCCATGCGAGCCAATCTGTCCTGCCAGCCTCGCCAAACCCGCTTGGTCCGTTCCTAGCCGCTGCTCTCGCGGCCGGCGAAATCTTCAAACACAGTCGGGGTATCCGCCGCGGAAGGTTGCTGTCCGGTGACGGCTATTCTCTCTGGTCTGGAGCATCTTCGCGGAATTGGATGGATCTCCACGACGGCCCGGCAATTTCGGGCACAATCCTTCCGCCAACCCACATTGTCGGTACCGGTGCTGTCGGAAATGCCTTAGCCTATATCATCGCCAATCTTGGACTCGCTGAAGGTTATCTCGTTCTGATTGATGACGATCACTATGACGACACAAGCCTGAATCGCTGCCTACTGGCGGGCTGGCTGGATATTGGACAGCACAAGGTCCACGCGATTGGGCGTGCGCTGAAAGCCCGAGGCATCGAGGCTTTCTCCTTTCTGGGAACAATAAAGTCCTATACGGCAGATGTACGACTCGGTCTCCACGCAGACGTTGCGCACGAGGTCGACGATCTGGTCTTTTCAGTTGTGGCTTCATGTGTTGATAAGGGAGCTGCGCGCCAAGATGTTCAGGGCCTTCATCCCCAGCTCCTGCTCGGCGGGAGCACATTAAATCTTCAGGCCAAGAGCAATTTATACAGCGGCCGATCCGGAGCAGCTTGTCTCGCCTGCTTCAACCCGGCGGGGAAGGACGGCGAGAAGATGCGCGCGCTCGAAGATCAGCTCCGCAGAATGCCTGATCACGAACGACGCGAATTCCTCACGGCGCGTGGTTTGGATGCGGAAGCTATAGAGGAATACTTGTCTGGTACCCAGTGCGGCAGGCTCGGAGAGGCTGCATTGAGGGATTACGTCGTGCGCCCGCCCGCCGATTTCTCGGCAGGCTTTGTATCGTTAGGTTCTGGCCTGCTCCTTGCATCCGCACTGTTGAGGAACACGATCTTCTCAGCAGATTCACCGGCCCGTGGCGATATGACGACGCTAAATTTTCTTAATGGGGGTCTCGGCGACTCCGGGCTCGGAGCGGATGACAACTGCCAACTCAGCTGTCAGTCGAAGCATGATGGGAAAGACAGCACGGCTAATCGCAGATGGTTCATCTGATGGGCTCGTCCAGACGAGGCCCTCATCGTCGCCCGTTTCTGTTGTCGATCCGGGACACTAATCCTGCCGCTGAACCTGTGCGCCCTGCCAGCACCCTCCGTCATTTCCCCGTTCCTTACAAACCGCTGTGTACCTTATGGCTATCGGTCAGGCTCGTCGCTGACCTTTTCCGAACCCCGGCACAGGTCGGACACTCATTTCCGCCTTCGGGGGAGGAAGCCTCCTCCCTGTCTGCGGCCGGCTAAGCCGTCCTCCGCCACCCACCTCAGCGGGGCCTGTTCCTGCCCCGCAACGCCCGGCCCCCCAACGAGCGCCGCCGCGATTGACCCGAAGAGCAACAGGAAGGAAAATCCCTTGACACGAAGTTCGTCTCTGCAGCCCCTGAAGGCCCGAAGGTTTCGCCGAGTATCAACACTACGCTTCGCGAAAACGTCAACGTTCGTCGGTTGGGGGCGGGCTGCTTAGGTGGCCTAGCCGATGACAGTCTTAGCGCGCGCACCATCGTGCTCACCGAGTCCGAAGGCACCAAAGCTTCACAAACGCTTAAGGAGGCTCTGAAGAACTCGAAAATCATCCCTCAGCGCTCAAGCCGCATGCGTTTTGCGCCACTTTATGGCACGACTGAAGCCGTGCCCTTTCAAAACACAGACTTAATCAGAGGTTCCTTAAGGCCTAATCGTCTTGTTCAGAATCATCCTCTGGCCGGTCTAAACAGACCGACTAGACGGCTCAGAAGGGCATGGTAATGGTCCGTTTCGGCGAAATCCTCCTCTCGAGGGCGTGGAGCCAGCACTTCGATTGTTTCCCGGATATGGAGCGGACGGTCGCCCAATACAAGTATGCGATCTGCGAGCCAAATCGCCTCTTGAAGATCGTGCGTTACGAGCATCACTGCGCATTTGGTATCGGACCAGAGATGTTGGACCAGCCGATACATTTGATATTTCAAGTTCACATCGAGCGAGGAGAACGGCTCATCGAGAAGCAACAGGCTGGGGCCCCTTATCAGGCAGCGAGCTAACGCCAAACGTTTGCTCATCCCACCTGACAACTCTCCTGGATAGAGCGTTGTCTCAGTGCCAAGCTCTAGGTGTCTCAGGATCTCCCGCACTGCCTTGTCAGACGGATGTGGACTTGTGCCACTCCCCTTCTTCACATTTTCCCAAACGGTAAACCACGGGTATGCGTCGTAGTCCTGAAAGAGAAAACGCAGAACATCCCGATTATGCCCGGCCACTGATCCGCCTACTGTTATCTGACCGCTCGTCGGAACCTCGAGTCCGGCGATTAGACGCAAGAGAGTAGATTTCCCACAGCCAGAAGGCCCGACCAGCGCAACAATCTCCCCATTCTCGACGGTGAGATTTACATGCGATACAACGGCTTCTGTCAGGTAAGCGAAGCTCACATCCGAAATCTGAACCAAAGCCACGCCGGTCTCCTTCAGCGCTTTAGCGCCACGTAGTACCACCGGAATACGCGTCGGCTCACCCGTTCAAGGGCTGCATCCGACACAAGCCCGATGATCCCGAACGCGAGAATCCCGGAAAATAAGTCCCCCATTCTCAGAAACCTCTGGCTCACCGCAATGAAGTGCCCAAGGCCCCGTTCGGCCCCTATCAACTCTGCCGCCACAAGAAAGGTCCACGCAGCGCTGAGGTTGATCCGAAGCACATCGAAGACCCGTGGCCCCGCAGAGGGAACAATAACTTGACAAAATATCTCCCAGTTTGACAAACCACTTGTCAAAGACATCTCAACATATCGATAGTCCACATCGTCAACCACATCAACGACCATCTGAACGATGAAAAAGATCACCCCAAAGAAGACAACTGCATATTTGAAGTTCTCCTCTACCCCGAAATAAACAATCATAAGGGAAATAAAGGCTGTCGGAGGGATGTAACGGAGAAAGCTATTGGCCGGCAAGATGAGCTGTCGCCCTACGAAAAATGCGCCAACCAATAGGCCAAGCGGGACGCCGATGATACTGGCCAAGGTGAAGCCGACGGCAATCCGCCTACAACTAATCAGAGCTTCAATGGGGAGTATTCCTGATACCGTCAACGAGTACAGCGATTTCGACAATTGTCCAGGAGTTGGAAGTATTTCCGTGGAGACAAGGCCAGAATACGACACAGTACCCCAAAGGGCAACGAGCAAGAACGGGCTCAACCAATAGAGCAAATAGACTCGCTTGGAAGGCTTTCTTCGTTCAACGTTGCTTGCAAGGGATGAAAGTAGCCCCTTGCGGATAATGAGGCCTCCGAATAAAGACGCGTAGACGAGCGCCAACAGAACCGAGACAGACAAACCCGCATTCAATCTGAATCCGATGCCTCCCGCCATCCGCCACGCACCTATTTACCTCCTGGCCCCGGACGCTCAGGAATGCCATTGAAGATGCCTGAAATTAGGCTCGGAATCTGCGGAACCGCCGAGATAATGCCTTGACGCTTCCAAAAATCCCCCGCGTCCTCGGCCACCAAGGCCAGTGGAGACTTAGCCAAATCACTCGAGTCGAAGAAGTAGCGGTTTCTCGCTGTATCAGCGAATCGCACACCAGCCATCATCCCCTCCGCGTCTTCCTTCTTGACGCCAAGCCCCGTGGCCATGACCTGCGCCGACTCATTGGGGTGAGTTTCGATATACCCCACAGACTCTAGCCATCCACGAATGAAGTTCTTGAGGACTTCGGGCTGCTGAAGCAACTTGGGCGAGGCTACCAGCAGGTCGACAATCGTCCCAGGGAAGTCCCTGCTGCTTGCGAGCACCCGCCCCTTTCCGGATTCCTTGACCTGCGTTAGGAACGGCTCCCATGTGACAGCCGCATCAACTTTACCGCCGATGAACGCCTGACCGGCAAGTCCTGGATCATCTACCGGCACTTGAACAATGTCTGCTGGCGTCAACCCCGCATTCTCAAGCACCTTAAACAGAAGATAATGCGACGGAGTCGCTCGCGCGAAGGCTACCCTCTTTCCCCGAAGGTTCGCGATTGTTTTAATTTCGGCATTCACAACAATGCCGTCAGCCCCCGCTGATTCGTCCGTTACCAGAAACGCCTGACCGTCTAGCCCCTGAGCCTTCTCCTGTACCCAGAGATCCATCGATGAAACCATAATATCCAAATCACCGCTGCGAAACGCAGCGTGACGCGCAGCGAGATCATCAATCGTCCGGTACTGTAGGCTAATTCCTGGAAAGTACCCCTTCTCATTGCCGACCATGCCAGAAGCAAATCCGGGCCAAGTGGCAATGCCAATTCTGATCACTGAATTTTCGTGGCGAAAATTCCGCGACCAGATTAGCCAGCTCGCAGCCAATGCCGACATTATGACCGCAGCAGCAACCCCTATTAGCACTTTTCTACGAAGGCTCGACGAACTTGGATCAACCTGGGCAGGAGATGACGTCGATGGAATTTCTTGGCTACTGGAAGCTCCCTTTCCACCTGATGCACCGGCTTGAACAACGTCAGATTCCTCTGAATGAAAAAGTATCCAGAAGATCAAATTGGCAAACCAAATCTCCACAGCAATGGCCCCAGCAGAAAGGCCAGTCACGAACACCTCATTGAACCTGCCCGAGATTGTGTCAGTGGGCAGAAGCAAGTGCTTGTACGAGAGGGCCAACACGAGAGTCAAGAAGATTGAGCCGGTTACTGGTATATCAATAAGGAACACAACATCCCTGAAGTCCTTGGTCAGCCTGGCATTCTTCATTTTCCTGACGGCTGAAAGCATAAACCAGTCAAACACCAACATCCATATTGCGGTAGCAAGTGCGAGCCCCTTCATCGCGTTTAGACCGTACAGTGATACCGGCCAAACAAGACAAAGCATGCCGGCAAACGGAAGAAAAATAGCAAATAAAAGGACGAAGTGCGCATAATAAGGGAATCGCTTCAGTTTCCGTAGGCAGTCATACTCCTGTTCGATCATGAAGCTCGTAATCACTTTATAGGTAATTATTAAAGTGGTGCCAAAGCTCGCCAGCAACCATAAGCGACCGCCAAAATCGTATAGTGAACTCCAACACAACCCCATAAGAAAATGCAGACTGCCCAATCCTAATAGTCTCGTGCCCAACGAGAAGCCGACCGTTGGAACCGCGAGCATAAACCCGATTGAGGCACTCAGCGTAATCCAGGCGCTGGCTGTCTGCATCCTTCCTGTCATCCGCTATCCTCAGTTCCGGGTGGTCAAAAGTTCCTACTGACGCAGAAAGCGACGGCTTTTCGGGATTCGGACTTGAGCGTCGGCGGTGATCCAGCCTTAGCCTGAAGCGACCTCAGGTTCTGCAGGCTCAGAGTCTGGCCCGTCTTCTCGTAGAGTACTCGCTCCCCAGTGCAAATGAGACGGTCATCGAACCCGGCTTGCGGTCTTAGATTAGCGTAGAGAGTTGGGAGCGAATCGCACAGCTCGCGAAGGGAGGCTCCGTATACAGTCCCAATCTTATGTTCGGTGTTAACCAAGTTCGGGCATGTATATACATTGCCCTCCGGAGTGATGTAAAAAAGGCCGCGGTAAGCCGCCACACATTCGTGCGCAGGCGTAACATGTTCCGTTTCCTCTCGATCGAGAATATGAGATAGGCTGCCTGCTAGTAATTTCTTGGTTGCTTGATCGCCGGTTTCATATACAGCTTGGAGTTCGCGATGAAGGACCAGATGCGGAACTTGCATTGATTGCAGTTCAATGCCAAAACCTTTAGGGACCAGCGGCAAGAAATTAATCTGATCGACGCCGAGATCCTTTGCGAGACCAATGTAGGCTGGAACCTCTTTTACATTTCCTGCATGCAAAACACAGTTGAGATGAGCCTGTACATTCATTGCCCGCAATGAACGAAGAAAGCCGACAGTAATCTCAAACTGACCGGCGCCCCGTAGCGCGTCATGCGTCGCCGAGAACGCGCCATCCAAAGACACGATCACTGTTACATGACCGTGAAGCCCATCATTGCACTTTCGCAGACTCTCAAGAACTTTTGCACTTGTATATGTTCCGTTCGTCGTCAACATTAGACGAAGCGATTGCAACTCGACGAGGCGCTCCATTATCTTCTTCAGATACGGCACAACGAAAGGCTCTCCGCCCTTCACATGAAAGATTCCGCCGAATGCGCCCCGCTCATCCAGAGAAACTTCACTCCACTCTTCCACGAGCCGCAAAGCAACTGCTTCGGGCAGCAGCTGCGCTGCATGGTCAGGAAGGTAACAGTGCCTGCAGCGAAGATTACATGCATGGGTTGGAGCAAGGATGAGGTGATACGTGTCGAGGGCTTTCTTCGTGGCTAATCCCTGCATTACGTAGTTGCTGCTCGGTTGCCTCGGTCGCCAATTGTCAATCGTAACCAACGATTCGGCAGAGTCAATAGCGCTGTTCACTTCAAGGACTCCTTAGCCCGCGCAACTTCGGAATGGTGAGACTGAATTGCGCGAATTATAACATACAGGGATTCTAGTCCTCCCGTAGAACCCTCGTCGCGTCCATTGCCCGCAAAACAATGCAGCTCAACGCCCGGCCCTGGCGTGCGTAATGCCGATTCGGAATCCGTCCCCGAATTTCTTCTTTCGTCTGTGCCCCCGCTTCAGGCGGCTTTGTGGCAGAGGCGGTCGGAACCCGTCAAGGTTCTGCGCTGCGCTTCGACCGCTGACGCGGCGCTGCCGCGACCTTGACTGAACCCGCCTCGCCCCTGCCCGCCGCAAGAGCCATGAAGCGGGAGCACTTAACAAAAGAAATTTGGGTTTCAGGCGAGTGCTTCCCTCATGCACGCAAATCGCCCCTGAGCGGGCACATGAGGAGCACGAACATGGCATCGCCAAACACCAGCACCGCAGCCTTCGCCGCCAGCAATGGCCCAACCAGCAGCAACTTCGCGCCGCACAGGGAAAATGCGGCGCAGCGGAACCGCAGCGAGTCGCCCTATCAGCAGCGCACCACGCAGAAGGACAACCCCACCCAGGTCCTGATCAAGCAGGCCGTGGACTACCTCATGAAACAGCTTGAGGCAGGCCACAGCGAAACCCTCACAGCGTATCTCGGCGCGATGGCGCGGTTCCACAACTACTCTTTCGGCAACATTCTGCAAATCGCCCGTCAGCGGCCCACCGCTACCCGCGTTGCGGGATTCGGCGCATGGAAAGAACTGGGCCGTTTTGTCAAGAAAGGCGAGAAGGGTATCCAAATTCTTGCGCCCGTGACCGGCTATCGCCGCAGGAAGGACGAGGCCGAAGGGGAAACCGACAGCAAGCCGCAGCCGGTGTTGATGGGCTTCCGCGCCGTGTATGTCTTCGATTACGCGCAGACCGAAGGGGTAGACCTGCCGGAACTGGACCACACCATCGGCGGTGAAGTGGGCGGCAACCGTGACCGGCTGGTTGCCTTCCTCACACAACAGAACATCGCCCTTGAGTTCAGCGAAAACATCGCCCCGGCGCTGGGTGTCTCTTACGGCGGCAGGATTGCGCTGCTGCCCGGCCAGTCGAAGGCCGAGGAGTTCACCACGCTGGTACACGAGACGGCGCACGAACTGCTGCATAAAGCCGAGCGCCGCACCATCACCACCGCCACCGTGCGTGAAACCGAAGCCGAGGCCGTGGCCTTCATCGTGGGTCAGGCCGTGGGCTTGGAGATGGGCACGGCATCGAGCGACTACATCCAGCTTTACAAGGGCAACGCAGCGTTGCTGGCGGAAAGCCTTCAGGTCATCCAGCGCACGTCCGCTGTCATCCTCGGAGCTCTCCAGGTGGACGACGAGCGATTTACAGCCGCCAGCTAACCAACATCCTGAGCGGGCGCGCTCAGGGTGTGCCCGCTTGCGCATTCACGCTCGACAACCTCAAAAGGAGAATTTCCATGACTACCGCTGTTCAGACTCCAGTCCAATCCGAATATCGCAACCTGCCGCTCGAAAGCCTCACCGAATCGCAACTCAACCCGCGCGGCACCTTCGACGACGCGGCCTTGCAGGAACTCGCCGAAAGCATCCGCACGCAGGGCGTGCTGTCGCCTCTGCTGGTGCGGCCTAAAGGGCCACAGACCTATGAGATTGTTGCTGGGGCGCGGCGCTACCGGGCGGCGCAACTGGCGGCAATCGGGTATGTGCCGGTTCGCATCGCCGACCTCAGCGACGCTCAGGCGCTCGAAATGTCCATCGTCGAGAACCTGCAGCGGCGGGACGTTCATCCGCTGGAGGAGGCGCAGGGCTTCGCCGCTCTTCTGCGTCTAGAGGAGCCGACCTATTCCATCGAGCAGGTCGCGGCCAAGTGCGGCAAGCAGCCGGGGTACGTGGCTTCGAGAGTTCGATTGACCGAGCTGGCTCCCGCAGTCGTCGAAGCCTTTGCGAAAGATGAGATCGGCGTGGGCCATGCACTTCTGCTGGCCAAACTTCAGCCCGAGCAGCAGGAGGAAGCCCTGGCCGCCTGCTGGCAGGAGAGCTACGGCAACGGCAGCAAATCGAAACGGATTCTGCTGCCCGTCCGCCATCTCCGGGAATGGATCGAGCACAACATTCTTCTGGAACTTGCCGCCGCGCCGTTTTCCAAAGACGACGCGCAGCTTGTACCGGAGGCGGGCTCCTGCGTTGACTGCCCCAAGCGCACCGGGCACAACACGCTTCTGTTTGAGGGCGTCGGGACGAAGCACGACAGTTGCTCCGATCCGAAATGCTATGCCGTCAAACTGGAGATTCACGTCAGGCAGACCGTGGCCGCGAAGCCCAGGCTGGTACAGATCAGCACGGCCTATGGGCAACCGAAGGACGGTAACGCCGCCATCCCCCGCAACAAGTACGTTGAAATCCGGCAGGAGAAGCCGCAGAAGAAAGAACAGCGCGACTGGCCGGAATACAAGACGTGCAAGTTTACCGCCGAGGCCATCGTCACCGAAGGCAGCGAGAAAGGCGAACTGCGCCGGGTGTGCGCCAATCCCGAATGCCCGGTGCATCACCCGAAAAAGCAGCAACAACGGACACGGGCCGATGCCACATTCAAGGCCGAACAGGAGAAGCGCCGCCGTGAGGAGGCGCTGGCCCAGGTGACCGGGCTACGCGTCCTGAAAGCTATTGGCGAGGCCGTTCCCGTCCGCCTGATGAAACGCGACCTGCTGTTTGCGGTCGCCCGGCTGACAGCACTCCTCGACGAGCGCCGGGTTGCGGTACTCATCCGGCAGCACGGCATCGGCAAACCGAAGGACAGCGAGGCGCCGGCGAAACTGCTGGCAGCTTTTCTGCCGAAGGCGGAGGAAAGTCAGCTCGGACGCGTTTTGGTCGAGACGGTCATTCTGCTGTCCATGCGCCCCGAGGCCGATTCTGCGAAGGTGCTGCGCGATGCCGCTCAGGCCTACAAGGTGGACGTCGAAGCCATCACCGGGAAGGTCAAACAGGAGTTCGCGGCGAAGGAGAAGACGATGGGCGCAAAGAAGGCTGTCTCCAAACCGGCGGCGAAGCCGACGAAGAAGACTGCCGCCTGACCATCAATTTGTCCGTCGGACTTGCGGAGCCTGCAACCACAGGCTTCGCATTTTTGTGCTCGCCAGCCCGTCCTCCCACCCTTTGGCGATGCTCCTGCCAACCGGCAGGAGCGGCATCTTTCGCCCACCCGACGGGCAGCCGCCGCCCCGTTTGGGGCGGGATTACCTGTTATTGACACCCGCCTCGCGTCCGCCTACGCTGAAAATCGTATGGAAGTCCAGCTCACACCTGACCAGAAGGCATTTGTCCGCCAGGCCATTGAAAGCGGACGCCTCCACCGTGAGGAGGACGCCGTTCAGGAAGCTCTTTCCCTGTGGGAAGAGCGCGAGCGCACGCGCGCGGAAATCCTTACGGCCGTTGAACTGGCAGACGCTTCCATCGCACGAGGCGAAGGGCGCGTCATCACGCGGGAATCCATGCGGCAACTGGCCGACGAAGTGAAACGGCGTGGCCGCAGCCGCCTCGCCGCTGAGCAGTCATCGTCCCGCTGATGACTCACCGCCTTGCACCGGAAGCCGAAGCCGAGCTTGATGACATCTGGTATTACGTCGCCAAAGAAAGCGGCAGCGTCGAGATCGCCGACCGCCTTATTGATTCCATCACTGAAAGTTTCTATCTTCTGGCCGGTCACCCCCACATCGGACGCCAGCGCGATGTGGATTTGCGCCCCGGCCTGCGTAGTTTTGCTGTTGGGCAATATGTCGTCATTTACCGCGTCGACCAGAGGGACGTGTTGATCCTTCATGTATTCCGGGGCAGCCGGGATATCGAGTCCCTGTTGCGGCAGTAAAGACGACAGCTGCAACAAACTGTCTAGAAGAGTCGATTATCGTAGCCACACTACGACTGGAAACATGAGGTCTCCTGGATTGTTACGCGGGGCTGAGAGATTTAATATGTCGCGAATTTAGAGATTTCTGTGCTGAGCCTGCCCGTCTTCCCACCCTTTATTGATGCCCCGGAAGAGCGCCGGTGCGACATTTTCGGCCCACCCGACGGGCAGCGCCGCTTGTCGCGGCGCGCGAGCCGACTCGGCGGCTCCCACTGACGAGCACGGATTCAAACCTCAACGATGCTCAAAGCGAGCACGTTTACCGTTTGGTCGGCTATGAGAATCAGTTTCAGGGAGACCGCCAAGTCATGTACGCAGGGTTGCGATTTGCGTATTCTTTTCCATTTGGGTTGAGAATGGCAGCGACGAGGAGCTCAAACCGGGGACTGCCCGGAGACTCGGCGGCAGAATGACCATGATTGAAACAATCTATTCGAGAGACCATGATCGGCAAAAATATCTCGCGGCCCCCTTGTTACGCGAACGCGAAAAATATCTATCCCACCTGCAACGTCAGGGTGCCCCGCCACACGAGCTGCGCACGACGTCTCTCTACCTCAGGCATATTGTCCGGGTCATGAAGCTCAAATGTCTTCGAAAGGTTACGTACCAGGATATCGATGCGGCGGGTGCTCGTTGGGCGAAGTATATCGGTCCGTATCGTCGCAGCCTGCACCGTCGAGGCACATCCGTTTATTTTGTCCGTAATGCAAGACAGTGGTTTGGATTCCTCGGAAATCTGACGGAACCACCTAAGCCGCCGTTCCACAATTTGCTCATTCGATTTGCGAAGGTCCAGAGGGATCGAGGGCTATCACCGGTGACCGTAGAGGGCTGCCTTCGCAAAACGTGGCGCTTTCTGATCTGGCTCATGAACCACGGCTTGTCTTTGGCCGCGATTTCGATCAACGACATCGACAACTTCCTCGTTGACCTCCGCGGTAGCGGCATGGCCATTAACAGCCTTGCAGCAATGTGTTATGGGTTGCGCACGTTCTGTGCCTTCCTGGAGCAGGAAGGAATTTCCGCTCCCGGGATAGCGCTGGGTGTCCACAGTCCGCGAGTTCCTCGACACTATGCCTCTTATGCTGGCCCCGCTTGGGACGAAGTTAGGCGGCTCCTCAGCGCATTGCCGGGTGCAACTCCGACACAGTTGCGCGCAAAGGCAGCGCTGCTTCTGTTTTCGATCTACGGTCTGAGATCCAGCGAAGTGGGCGCGCTTCTACTGACTGACTTCGATTGGCGAAGGGAGACATTCGCTGTCCGTCGGGCGAAGCGAGGAGGGATACAGTATTTCCCAATCCAGTTCGAAGTCGGGGAGGCCATATTGGAATACTTAAGACATGGCCGGCCCAATGCACCGAGCAGGCACATGTTTCTAACGGCACGGCGGCCGTTCGTCCCAATTGAACCCGGAACCATGTGGAAGATCGTGGGGCCGGCAATGCGAGAAGAGGGAATTTGCACCCGGCATATCGGTCCCCATTCCCTAAGGCATGCGTGCGCGACTCACCTCCTGAGAGAGGGCAGGACACTGAAGGAGGTTGGTGAATTCCTGGGGCACAGAGATGGCGGATCTGTTGAACTCTACGCCAGATACGACGAGCGCTTGCTCAAAAAGGTGGCAGACTTCAGCCTCGCAGGGGTTCTATGAACCTCGATCTCGCGGTGGAACGATACATTGCAATGAAAAGGACGCTCGGCTTCGACTACACCAGCTGCGGGAAGGTGCTTTGGTCATTCGCCAAGCCTCTACAACGTATGCCGCTTGAGAAGGTGTCCCAGGAGCACGTCCTCATTTTTCTGAGCGGTCCACGTACATCACGGCGCGCGTGGCATCGTAAGTACGCCATCCTGTGCAACTTCTTCCTGCACTGGATCGCCCGGCAGCAGTTGGACGAGATGCCGATGCCCCCACGGCTTCCAGCCGCTGAACCAAGTCGCTTTATCCCCCACGTTTATACACAGGCGGAGATTAGACGAATCCTCGATGTGATCGCAACGAGCCCGAGCGAGAAGCGCAAGATTGCTCCGGTCACCCTTCGCACATTTCTGATCGTTCTATATGCCACCGGGGCGCTCGTCAGTGAAGTGCAGAGTCTGATGTGCACTGATGTCGACCTTAGGGCGAGGACTTTAACGTTCTGCGGCAGCCACTGGACAAGACCGAGGACGGTCCCGATCAACCGGGAACTTTCCGAAATATTGCACAGCTATTTCAGGTTTCGATCGAACGTGCGGTGCTCCCATCTCTTTATTGATAAAGACGGCAAAGGAATCAGGAGCCGGACGCTTTTGAACAGTTTCGAGAGGATTCGAGATCGAGCCCTTGTGCAGCGACACGACCGCAATCCAAGGAAACCGCGGATGCAGGATTTGCGATATGCATTTGCTGTTCACCGGCTTGACGAGTGGTTTCGAAGTCGCACCGATTTGAGCCAAATGATCCCGGCTCTGTCTGCGTACATTGGCCAAGTGAAATTAGAAGCGATGGATCGTTACCTCAGATGGTCGTCCGAGCGCTTTAGGGAGCACTTGAACGCGTTGAGCCCAAGGCCGAGCCGGAAGCGGTGGTGCGAAGATCCGACGCTCATGAAACTCCTTGAAGAACTTTAGGCAGGGATAGCCAACGAATGTGGGTTCAACTTGATCGCTGCAGGTAAGCGCAGCAGGAATCAGCGGTCGGTCGCACTCGCCGGCCGCTACGAACCGCAGCGCAGTTTTCCCTTTTTTCTGGCGATGATTCTGCGGCGCGCTGAAATCGCGGGTCCCCCATCAAAGCGGTCTAAGGACGCTATACACTGTTCGACATGGATACAACCACGCTTCTCTCCTCAATCGATTCGGAGATTGCCATTCTTCAGCAAGTTCGTGCTCTTCTGGTCGGCAATGTCAACCATGTCCGCCGGAGCGTAGGACCGAAGAGGAAGCGAATCATGAGCCCCGCAGCTCGTGCCCGGATTGCAGCCGCTCAAAAGAAGCGTTGGACTGCGTGGAAGAAAGCAAACAAATCCTCTTCATGAAGTAGTTCAGTCAACACCTTGGCGTTCGGATGACGAGCAGCTCGTCAGCCTGCTATAACCTCGCCATCAGGGGCCTCTCAGGATTTCTGCGGCGCTGATTCCAAACGCCGACCCCTAGGGCAAAAATGTGAACTGCGGTTCAGCTCCGAGCTAGGGATGATTGGGTTCTACGCGGAGATAGGCAAATAGTAGGGGTTTGCCGCTGGGATGGTTGCTGCCCCCATCTGGTTCGACGGTAACAAAGACGGCGTCGATATTGGCGAGGGTTTGGGGGTCGTCGGCCTTAAGAACCCAGCGCTTCTTGGCAGCATTGTCTACGTAGAGGATGCCGAGATTCACGGAGTTCGCCTGGTCCGCGCCGCGGCGGCCCCAAGCCTGAAAAGTATTCGTGTCCCGCAATCCCGGCTGTTGATCGAGATCGTAGGCATAAAAGATCAGCGACTTTCCTTCTGTATAGAAGACCCGTCCGAAAGGTCTCTGGGTGTTGCCGCTCTTGGCCACATCGTAGACTTCGGCAATATATAGGCTGCGGGAGCCCATGAGCTCGCGGATGTCCTGGTCGTGATCGAGGAGTTCCTGCTCCCGAGCGAACTCCTTATCGCGCTGTTCCAGGCTATTTTCGAGCTCATCGATTTGGCTGTGGAGCTGGGCCACCTCGACGGTTTTCTCCGAGTTCTGAGCTCCTGCGGCTTCAAGATGTTGTTTGGTCGCTTCGAGATCTGCCTGGCTGGCGGTCAGCTGGCGGGTCACTTCAGCTAGATTTCGCTGTAGCTCGTCGCGTCCTGGCTGGCTCGCACGCAGATTCTTCTCCAAAGCTGTCTTCTCGGCTTCGAGCCGTAGGATTTCGGCGGCTTTGGTGGCGAGTTGCGAACTCAGTGCGGCAACCTGAGAGTTGTCCGGCTGGTTCGGTGCTGGTGTCGCAATCGCCGAAGACGTCCCTTTTCCGTCGGCCGAGCGGGCGGGCGGAGCAGACGTTTCGGCCATCTCCACACCTTTATGAATTCCGGTGCGGTACAGGGAATAGCCGAGGGTAGTGACCAGAAGAATGCCGGCGGCGTACTGCAACCATTCCTGCCGCCGGAAGAAACCGTTGACTTCCGCGCCAAGTTTGGGCGGACGCTGAATTACCACTCGTGGGCCGTTTGGAGGCCGTTGAACTTGATTCTGATCGTCTGTTGGCTCTGCCCTCCGCATTTGTTCCCGATCCAGGTTGGCGAAAAGTGCTGCCTCTGAGTCTTCAATTGACCGGTCTGGAACTGATCCGACGGGATATTTGCCCCCAGGGATCAAGCTAGCGAACGGAATGCCGACGTCGACCAAGGACCGATATTGGGCGCACATCTCCCGGCAAGAAGAGCAACCGCGAAGATGCTCCTCAAGCCGACGGCGCTCCTGGGCACTCAGCGGTTCGGCAGTCGCAAGGGCGCAGAGCTCGAGGAATTCGTCGTGAGATCCGCTCGGCGTCGAGGGCCAGGCTGACTTGCCGGAGCCATTCTCTCCCATATTGCTCATTTCTCCGCAATCCCGCTCTGAAAAAGCTCTTTTCGCATTTTCTCGAGAGCGCGGTAATAGTGGTTGCGGACATTGCCGACGGACTGGCCGATCATGCCGGCGATCTCCTGGACCGTATAGCCGTCGAAGAAATGGAGGTGCATCACGCGGCGCTGCACTTCCGTGAGCGCTTCGTCAATACGGCGCAAGGCGTCCTGGCCTAGGGCAGCTTCGATCGTGTCGTCGTAGGAAGTGGTCAACGCTGCCGGCTCCTCGGCCCGCAGCACGGCCTCCTGCAGCTCGAGGTTCGAATAGAAGTGTCTGGACGCGAGGTAGCGGCGGCGGTCGAAAGCCCTGTGGTACGCCACTTGGGCGAGCCAAGACCGAGCAGAGCCGCGGTCGGGATTGAAAAGACCGGCCTTGCGAAAGACAAAGAGAAACACTTCCTGGACGAGATCATCGGCTTCGGAGGCATTGCGGAGGATCCTTTCCGCCAGAATTCGAACCATCCGCGCGTGGCGACGGAAAAGCACGGAGAGGGCTTCCCGGTCGCCCCTGCTCACGCTCTCAAGAAGGACCTCATCAGTTGTGATGGGTTCTGGCGCTACACCAGCAGCCGTTTTGGCCTGTTCGTCAACGAAATTTGGGCGCCCTCCCTCGTCTTCTCTCCCTCGCGTTGTCTGCTGCCGTTCGGGCGACGTGACGGGAAACGAGATAATCGCCTCTGAATCCACGAAGCACCTCTCCTGGTTCTGGCCGGCAAACCCGCTCCTTTTAGCACAAGTAGGACGGATCGCGTTCGGACGCCTCATCCAGTCTCCCGGCGTTTCTGGGATGCCAGAGATTCGTTTCTGCAGCATAACGACGGTATCTGGACATGTCCAGCGAGAATGACACAGTGGCTGGTATGGCGGACAAGCAGTGCCGACCCACTTCTGCCACGATTCGCGGGCCCGCTGGCGACCGCCGTGCCTTCAGACTCAAATTCCCGCGCACGCTGCTGCGCAGCGGGTGAACGTTGACACGTCATCCCCAAAGGGGTTGTGTTCTCTTTAATTTGTGAACATCTGGATTTTCAGGTACTTAGCCGGACCGTGTTCCCGTCCGTAAACGCGAACTGCTGATGCCACGATACCCCGTTTACAAATGTGAACGTCTTTCAATGTATCCACTTACGACCGCAGCGTTTGACAATACAAGGCTCCCGGGGTACTTTGCGGCTGAGGCGACTGATTTGATGTCTTCCCCCGAGACCAGACCGCCATCTGTGGTTCCGCCAGCTGTGCCCGCTTCCCGGGCAGGTGAGAGCTTCCGGGCAAAATCCATCGCCACCCGGATTACCGAGACAGAATTTGCCGAGGTTGAATCGGCCGCTTCCGCCCAGGGCAAGAAGGTCGCCGAGTGGCTCCGCGATGCTGCCCTCGCACAAGCCCGAGGGCGGCGCGCTGGCGAGACGGACCCCGTCTTGCTCGCAGAGTTGATGGCGGTTCGAACCCTCCTCGTGAACCTCTTTGCGTCGGCCTCAAAGGGTCCGCTTAGCGAGGAGTCCATCCGCAAGATGACCGTGTACGCAGATTCCATCAAGCTCCAAAAGGCTGAGGAATTTCTAGCAAATCGAAAGGACGGAAAGACAGGAAAGATGTAGGAGGTCATACTGTGCCACCTCTCCGATTCCCTCGACGGTCCCTGTTCTGGCTCGTACTGTTGTTTGGTGTGTTCCTCGCGCTTCCCGTCCTTCCCCTGTTGGCCTCCTTCACGTTCCTGACTGAGTCCCCGTTGCAGCGGTACTATTCGCTCGCATATGTAGAAAGTGCCAAGATCGCGGGCCAGCGCAGTGCAACGACTCCGATTGTCTGGCTTTACAAGACAGCTCCCGGTCGGCGCCGTGTTCTCCTCACCGAACGCGACGTCCAGCCCACGAAAAGTGGAACTCTCGGTGTTCGCCTCTCTCCGACGGCCCAGGAGGATGGATGGACGGGCGTCGAGGCGGGCGCTCAGGAACGAGTGGCCTCGACAGAATTGCAAGCGTTCCTGCGGGCGAACATCTACGACGGCCATAGCGTTGAATGGGTGATCGCCGAGCCCCTGCTGCCCGGCTCTCTCGGAATTGCTGTATTGCTCGCGGTGGTAATCGCGATCAGACGCAGATCAAATACCTCAAGAAGTCACGAGCAGCGACATGGAAGAAGGACGAAGGGGCCGGAGCTGATTTCTGCTGCCGAGTGGAATACCAAGCTGCAGCCAGATGGTCTTCGGCTCCAGTTGGATACGCCCACGTTGCTCGGTCAGGTCCAATATCGCCTGCTGGGCCGTCGCCCTGCTTCGCTTGGGATTCGCAGAAATCTTGAATCTAGCCACATCCTGATCATGGGCGACAGCGGCAGCGGAAAGACATCTGCCATGCGCCAGATCCTGCGTCAGGTCGCCTCTCGGCAGGAAGCAGCAGTCGTTTACGATCCAGCCCTTGAGTTCACACGGGAGTTCTATTCGCCAGAGCGAGGCGACATCATTCTGAATCCTCTCGACGGCAGGTGCCCCTATTGGGATATAGCGGACGAATCAGAATCTGACGACGCCAATGCCGCCATGGCGGCGGCGTTATTTCCAGATAAGGACTTCGAAAAGGAGTATTTCACTGACGCGCCCCGCCGGGTCTTCACCTTTCTAATGCGCCGTCGCCCTAGCCCTCAACAGCTGATCGCATGGATGGGCAATTCGGACCAAATCGACGCGATGGCGAAAGGCACCCCTTATGCAGCATTCCTTGATCCCGGAGCACCTGCCCAAAGAGGGGGCGTGCTTTCGAGTTTCAATATGATCGCCGAGAGCCTCGAACTCTTGCCTCCGCAGGATGACTGCCGCCCAGTCTATTCGTCGGGACGCTGGAATGCTGAGAGGCGGCAGTGGATATTCTTGACTTCGAGTCCCGCCTCTCGCCAAAAGATTCTGCCTCTTCACAGTGCATGGTTGGACATGCTGATCCTCCGAACGATGACGCCGGCAATTCATCGCGCGAAGCCCGTGTGGTTTGTTCTCGATGAAGTGGCGAGCCTGAATAAGCTGCCTCAACTCCATACAGCAATCACGGAGGCCCGGAAATCGGGGAATCCGGTGGTGCTTGGCTTCCAGGGGCGTAGCCAAATCGAAAAACGCTACGGAAAAGACGCTGAAACAATGCTCTCGCAGCCAGCGACAAAATTCTTTCTGAAGACCTCGGAGCCCCACTCAGCGAAGTGGGTTTCTGACGCTATTGGAGAGATCGAGGTGGAGCGTCTTAAGGAGTCGCGGCGGCACAGCTTACTTCCCAGCAATAGACAATACACCATGGAGATCGTGAACAAGCCGCTCGTCATGGCTTCGGAAATAGCGGGATTGGAGCCCCTTAACGGCTACATCAAGCAGGAGAACTACGTTGTTCGAGTGCGCTTTCCGTATGTCGCACCGATAGAGAGGCAGCCGCGATTCATCGAGCGAAACGTATCTGTTGCCGTGCAGCAGGCATCGGTTAACTTTCTACATGCGAATACCGCCCCGGATGATCCACCGAAGGGGCCGATCAATAAGCAGTCGATATTCCCTGGGAGCACACGACAAAAGGCCGTGAATGAAAAGCCGCGTGACTGGCATGAATCGGAGTGGATCGAGTGAAACTGTAAAAGATGCCTCCCGAACAGTCCATCGGCGCCCCGCCGACGATCGATACAAATCCAATTCTCAACGAGCGAATCGGCGATAATGTGCTTATTGACGATCCACAACGGATCGCGCGATCCAAGCCCGTTTTTTCGTTACCGACGAGCCCCCCTTCTACCAGATTGCCAAACTCATGCTTCGAAAAACCCGGCAATAAAACGCTTGTACTCCTTAAGCCAGTAACGGGCCGACGATTCATGTAATCATCGACGCGTGGCATCCCGCATATCACCTACTGTCGAGCAGTACATCGCGGCTATGCGCACCGCACGCTCCTTCGGCGCGCACACCGCCGAAACCACCTTCTATACGCCGCTCTCGAACCTGCTCAACACCGTTGGCGAAGCACTCAAGCCGCGGGTCGTCTTTGTCGCTCATCCCGGCAGCCGCGGCGCAGGTCTTCCGGACGGCGGTCTTTTTCCCGTTGCCAACCGCCGTCAGACTGAGCCGCTGCCCAACCAGCGCCCCGAACGCGGCGCGGTTGAAATCAAACCGCCCGGCGAAAGCCTCGCCGCGCTCGCCCAATCCGAGCAGGTCCGGCGCTATCTGCGGGAATACGGCCTCTGCCTCATCACCAACTACCACCAGTCCCAGCTCGTCGAACTCCGCAACGGCGCTCCTTCCGTAATGGAAAGTTACGATTTCACCCGCAGCGCCGACGACCTCTGGAACCTCCCTATCAGCGAGCTCGCCAAACGCCACGCGCAGACCCTCCCGGACTTCCTCGCCCGCGTCCTCACGCGCAGGGTTCCACTCGAAAGGCCAAAGGACGTTGCCGAACTCCTGGCCTCTTACGCGCGCGAAGCACGCGAACGCGCCGCAGAGCATCCCATCGGTGCGTTCGATGGCGTGAAGTCCGCCCTGCAGGAGTCTCTCGGCATCACCTTCGAAGGCGACAAAGGCGAGCATTTCTTTCGCTCCACCCTCATCCAGACACTTTTCTATGGCATCTTCTCTGCCTGGATTCTCTGGCGCCGCTCGCCCGACTATTCGGCGCACAGCGGAATATTCAATTGGCGTCTCTCCGCTGAGTACCTCCGCGTCCCCGTTCTCCGCACCCTCTTTCACGCCGTCGCCGAACCCGGAGCGTTAAATACGGTCCAGATCACCGAAATCCTTGACCACGCCACCGAGGCCCTTAACCGCGTCCAGCGGGACTTCTTCACAACGTTCCGTGAGGAAGACGCCGTCCAGTACTTCTATGAGCCCTTCCTTGAAGCCTTTGATCCCGAGCTGCGCAAGGAACTCGGGGTCTGGTACACCCCGCGTGAAATCGTCCGCTACATGGTGGAGCGGGTCGATCATCTCTTGCGTACCGAGCTTCATGAACCTCCCGGTCTCGCCAGCTCCAACGTGCAGGTGCTTGACCCATGCTGCGGCACCGGGGCCTACCTCGTCGAAGTCCTCCGCCGTATCGAGCGCACCCTACGCGAACAGGCGCAAGACGACGACGCCTTTGTTGGCGCTGACCTACGCCGCGCCGCCATCACTCGCATTTTCGGCTTCGAGATTATGCCCGCGCCCTTTGTCATCGCGCACCTACAGATCGCGCAGCTTCTCGAAGACGCCCGGGCCTCCTTCACGAACACACAGCGCGCCCAGGTCTTCCTCACCAACGCCCTCACCGGGTGGGTTCCCGCGCGTCATCCGCAATCCACCTTCGGCTTTCCCGCCTTCACTGCCGAACGAGACGCGGCCGAAGCCGTCAAACAGGCGGACACCATCCTCGTCATTCTCGGCAATCCGCCCTACAACGGCTACGCTGGCATAGCGAAGATGAACGAAGAACGTGACCTCAGCGATTCCTACAGGAGTCAGGTAGAAGGTCTGCCAGCGCCAAATGGTCAGGGCCTGAATGAGCTTTACGTACGATTCTTCCGAATCGCCGAAAGGCGAATCACGCAGAATCTTCAGCACCGCGGCATCTTTTCCTACATTTCGAACTATTCATGGCTGGACGGTCTCTCGCACCCAACGATGCGCCATCACCTCCAACACAGCTTCAACGCCGTCTACATCGATAATTTGCACGGCGACCGCAGGATCAGCGAATATGCTCCAGACGGCAGAACGAGCGAGACGGTCTTCGCCATGCAGGGCACCAGCGTCGGTATCAAGGTTGGCACCGCTGTTGCAACGCTTGTAAAGACTGGCGCGCCAATTGAGCACGCGACTGTTTACTACCGGGATTTCGAGGATGCCCGTGCCTGTGACCGTCGAAGCCATCTCCTCGCCAGTGTCCATGACGAGGCAAGTTACGAGATATTAGACCCGAATCCGATCCTCGGGCTCCCATTTAAACCTCGCAGAGTAGAGGCTGATTATCTCGCTTGGCCTCGCCTGCCAGAACTATTTCCGACATCATTTCCGGGCATCAAGACAAGCCGCGATCCTGTCGTAGTGGATATCGAGAGGGAGCGTCTGGCCGAGCGCATGAATTTCTACTTGGACAGTCGCAAAACCGATGAAGAGGTTAAGCGCGAAGTTCCCATCGCGATGACGGATGCAGCACGTTTCAACGCGGTTGATACAAGGCGCACTTTACTGCAAGTTGAAGCTAACGCATATGAGCAGGCTGTTAGAGCCAATCCACAACTCACAGCGAAGGAAGTAACCAGCCAACTCGTTGATTCACGTATCAAGCGGTACTGTTATAGGCCGTTCGACCTTCGCTGGATCTACTGGGAAATGCATACAAAGCTTCTGGATGAGAAGCGCGAAGATTATGTACATGCACGGGTAGAGGGCGGTCCAGCGATGCTCTCGGCACAAGCAAACCGACGCGCGTTCGATCCTCCCTGTATAACCCGTTCCCTCGCCAGCCTGCACGTTGACGAACGCACCGCGCTAGTTGTACCGCTACAGGCTTTTATGCCCACCCTGTTCCATTCGAACGTTCTGCATCAAAATGTTTCTGCAGTAGTGCAAGAGAATTACCCTGAGCAGGAGCAGCAAACGAACCTCTTCTTCCACGCCTTGGCTATCATGCACACCCCGCTGTATCGCACCGAAAACTCCGGGGCTCTCCTCGGCGACTGGCCGCGGATCCCGCTCCCTGCCAACGCCGAACTCCTCGCCCAATCCGCCGCCCTCGGCCGCCGCCTCGCCGACTTCCTCGACCCCGAATCCGACTTGCAACTCGCCGCCGAGTGGAGTTTCCTAGCTCGCCTCTCGATCGCCGCTGAGTTTCCCGAGAACACCCCCGACCGCGACCGCCGCAACGCCGCCCGCTTCGCCATCACAGCCGGCTGGGGAGGGCGTGGACCAGGTGATACGGTCATGCCTCGTCGCGGTAGGGCTCCCGAACGCGATTGGAACCCCACAGAGCTTGAGCGTCTCAGAGCCCTCGCGGCCGTGGAGAACCTAAGTCTCGATGATGCTCTCGTTCTCCTCGGCCCGCGCTGCGTCGATGTCTACCTCAACCATGCAACATTCTGGACCGCCGTCCCCACCAACGTATGGGAATACACCCTTGGCGGCTACCAGGTCCTCAAGAAGTGGCTCAGCTACCGCGAGGAACCGCTCTTGGGTCGCCCGCTTCATGAAGACGAGGCGCGCTATTTCTCTCAGGTTGTTCGCAGAATCACAGCCATTCTTCTTCTCGGTCCGGCCCTCGACGCCAATTACGGCGCCATCCTCCCCACTGCGCGCGGATTACCGAGCCAATTAACGATGTGAATCGGCCAGAGTTCAGGAATCAGCGATGTTCGTAGACTTCAATTGTTGCTTACCGGGCAATGCGCTCATTGAAATCGGGATGGGCCTTCGCTTGAGGATCAGTTCCTATAGTTCTTTAGTGGGGATAAAATCTCAGCAGGCAGAAGCGAGATGCTGCCGCGCACTTATGGAGTCATGCGCATGTTGACCATCTCCAAATCGTTGTCTGCGGGCCAGGCGCAAACCTACCACTCCCGTGAATTCGCGTCCGAGGAACAGAACTACTGGAGCCGTGACCGGCGAGCGCATAGCGAGTGGCAGGGCAAACTTGCTGAGGAATGGAATCTTGTTGGACCAGTCCGGGCCGATCACTTTGCCCATCTGAGTGAGGGCCAGCACCCTGACAGTGGTGTGCAACTTGTCAAACATCAGCCCGCAAAGACCTATGAGAATGAGTACGGCAAGCAGATAACCAGCGCAGAGCATCGCGCCGGGTGGGACGCGACATTTTCAGCGCCGAAGTCCGTATCACTCACCGCTCTCGTGGGCGGAGATGACCGCGTGCGCTACGCTCACCGCGAAAGTGTCCGCGTGGCTTTGGGTGAGTTGGAGCGTTACACACAGGCCCGCATTGGCAACGTCCACGCGCCTGAGACGACCAGCAGATTTGTTGCAGCAACCTTCGAGCACGACACGGCTCGCCCGGTCGAAGGATACGCGGCGCCACAACTGCACACCCATGCTGTCATCTTTAATGTCACGGAGCGCGACAACGGTCAGACGCGCGCGCTCCAGGAGCGCAGCCTTTTCCAGTCCCAGCATTATGTGACGAGTGTGTATCGTTCCGAGCTTGCCATCCGGCTTCAGGGGTTGGGATACGAGATTCAGACCGGCAAGCACGGACAGCCAGAGATCAAAGGCTATACCCAGGAATATCTTGACGCGTCGAGCCCCCGCCGTGAACAAATCAAAGAACACCTGCGAGAGATCGGGAGAGAGGGCGCTGGCGCCGCTCAGGTGGCAGCCCACCGCACGCGCGACAACAAGGAATTGCTTTCGCCTCAGGAGGTACTGCAACGCCATCGGGAACTGGCCGCACAATTTGGTCATCAGGCCGACCGCGTGGTGGCACAAGCAAGAGAGCAAAGTCTCCATCGAGCCGAGAGCCCAGAGAAGACGATGCAGCAGGCGGTAACGTACGCGCGACATCACACCTTTGAGCGTTCCGCCGTTCAGGACGAGCGAAGGATACTGCAATCCGTGTTGGATCGCGGCATGGGGAGGTTAAGCCACGGAGAGGTGCGCAACGAGTTTGAGCAGCGCGTCGCAGATGGGGAATTCTGGAGGCTCGAAGATGGCGCAGGGCGGGCAGCCCCTCAATATACGACCGCTGAGATGGTTCGCCGGGAAAAGGAAATCATTGGCCGGATGCAGGAGGGCAACGTGCGCGGACCGCACGATCCAATGCTCGTTTCACAGGAACTGCGCATTGGCACCGAGAACCGTCACCCAGAGTTGAATGTTTCGCAGCGCCAGGCGGTCGATGATGTCTTTCAGTCTCGCGAGAAAATCGTTGGGATCGACGGCATTGCCGGAGCGGGGAAGACCACGGCGCTGGCGGTGGTCCGTGAAGGTGTGGAGGCAGAGGGCTATAGGGTCGAGGGATTCGCGCCCACATCTCGTGCAGCGCAAAAGCTCGCGGAGGCTGGGATCGAAACTTCGACGCTGCAGCGGCACCTTGCGCGAGGGGAACAGCCAGACACCGGCGAACGCAAGCTTTACGTGCTCGATGAATCTTCATTAGCGTCAACCCGTCAAATGCACGAATTCATTGTGCGGTTACACCCGAACGAGCGGGTGCTATTAGTCGGCGACACGCGACAGCACGAGGCAGTTGAGGCGGGTCGACCCTTCGCGCAGCTTCAGGAAGCCGGCATGAGGACAGTACGGCTCGACGAAATCGTCCGCCAACGCGACCCCGAGCTCAAGCAGGTCGTGGAGCAGTTCGCTCGTGGGGAGATACAGGCAGGCGTGGCGAGCCTGGAACGCCAGGGACGAGTGATTGAAATACCGGCACGCACGGACCGGATCGCTGCCATTGCACGCGAGTATGCGCGCGCCCCAGACGGCACATTGGTAGTCTCACCCGACAACCGTTCCCGCACAGAGATCAATCAGCGGATCCACGCGGAGCTCCAGGCGCGCGGCATCGTGAGTCACAATGAATACAAAGCGGAGACGCTGGTCGCCCGCCAGGAGATGACGGGCGCCGATCGCAGTTGGGCTCAGAAATATCAAGTGAACGACGTATTGCGATATTCCCGCACCTCAAATGAAACCGGCATGAAAAAGGGGGAGTACGCGCGCGTAACGAGCATTGACGCTCGCAGCAACTTGTTGACAGTCTCGCGGGTGGATGGGAGCGAGCCCACGTATGACCCACGGCGGCACACCGGAGTGTCGGTCTACCGTGATGAGCAGCGAGCCTTCTCTGTCGGCGATAGGGTTCAGTTTACCGCTCCGAATCATAACCTGAAGATCGCAAACCGCGAGCTTGGAACCATAGAGGCTTTCGACGGCAGCGGAGGAATGACACTCCGGCTTGATAGCGGGCGGCAGCTGCGCTTCGATTTGCTGCGCCACCCGCATCTGGATCACGGTTATGCGGTCACCAGCTATTCCGGACAAGGGCAGACTGCAGATCGCGTCTTAATCCACGTCGATACCGATCTCCCCGCCAAAGACCTAATCAATAACCGAATGGCGTACGTCGCCGTCTCGCGAGGAGCTTGCGACGCCCAGATTTTTACGAATGACCGCGGCAGACTCGCCGAGGCGTTGAGTCGAGATGTCTCCCATGAGAGTGCGCATAAACCGGAGAGGGCAATTCCTTCCGTCCAGGAACACGTTGCGAAATCGCCGCAACCTGCGCGGGCCCATGGGATTGAAGTCGGCCTTGGCGCCTAGGCGCGTCTCATTTGGAAGTGATATCGATTTTCCGGGTACTGTTGGGAAACGTTGCCGCTCAACCGGATTTGCACAACAAGAGCAAAGGGCGAGCGGTACGATGACCGCTTGGGGGCCTGTCGTGAGAGATCGGATCACAGCGGGATATTACGCCCACCACTCTTTCTCTGTACCAAGCCATTTTGTGTCCAGTCGAATCCTTCCACTAGCTATAAGCTGCCTAAGTCTTTCCCGCCATTCATCACCGATCAGATGTGAATAGTCTGCTGGTGTGGACTCCCACTCATCATCCTCCGCAGGGGGAACGGCTCTCACCACGCCCAAGGAGTGAACAAAGCACGTGATCCTAGTGAACATCGCTCTATATCGACTCAGTACGCTCAAGAGCGACCTCTCAGAAAGCTCCCGTGGCCGAAAAGGAAAGGAAAACTCACGCGTGTTAAATGGGGAGACAAGCGTCGACACCGTCTCTTCAAGGACCCTCCAATGCCTCATCAGTGAATGCTCCTTTTTGCTAAACACTGAGGTTCCGTAATCGACGATCCGGAAATCCGGGCAGTGCTGAGACGGAGGGACACTGCTTAGAGCTACGAGCACGTTTCCTAAATGGAGGTCGCCATGAATCACTCCGTACGACATGGCAGCGAACGCTGCCTCCACAACCGAAAATGCGAGCCAGCATCGCAAGGAAAGGGGAGGGCACTGCTCCGCTAACCACCGACGGGCTGTGATACCAGGAAAATACTCCATGACAGCGAAGAAGAGGCCGCCTGCGTTTCCTGCGTCGAATACTCTCACAGCATGTGTGTGATCAATTCTCTCGGCAGCAGCGGCTTTGCGGGCTTCCGCAATCCCTTGCTTGAACTTATTTCTAGCATCGTTGACTTTAAGCTTGAGCCAGACCTTAACGGCAGCCTCGTGTGACAGATAGCGATGCTGTGCGCGTGCGACAGCGCCGTTCGCACCCGAACCCACGATATCGATGACGCGATAGTTTTGGATCCGGAGTCGCCTTACGCCCACAATCAGCGAGCCATCGGGCATAGCCGAAACTGAAGTGCCTACGGGCATCCGATTTATCGAATCCCATTAAACGCCATAGATGAAACTAATTCTGTCACATTTCACGGCAAGCTCCTCGCATAAAGCGGGAGGACGCATTCTCCGGTCCTGCAAAATGTCGCGCAATCGTCGCAACCTCAGCTTCCCTTGGAATGGACGTCACATCGGCGCCTAGATTTCTACGTGAGAAACAAACGCTCGTTTGTGGCGTGGCGCCGGGGTGATTCAATTCGGCACTGCGACTAGACACGCCTCAATAAAGCGACTCGGCTACTACTACGCTCCCAGTCACACGGCTCGCGTGGTCGCCGACCGATCTCGGTTCAGGAGACTGTACCCCATCGAGCTTCATCAAGGTCGACGATCAGCGACTGCCATGTGGACCTGCTCCTAGGGTGGCTCATTTGTCGCAGATCAATCTTCTTGAGATGTTGGCTTTTACGTTCGGGCCGGAGTTCGAGTAATCGGCCAGGAGGAATATTATCCTAACGCCAATATCGTTTCAACATGTCGCCTAATGCCACTCCGTCTTTCAAATAGAGGCGAAGCATGTTTTCTTTGCCGGATTTTTCTCTGTAAACGCCAGCCGTGAACCTGCCCGACGTAACAAATAGGAGAGCGGGAAACATTCGATTCTGCCATAGCACAGTCTCTAAGTCTGGCCGATCGACGACTTCTCTATGTTTTACTTCAATAGCAATAGTCAGCGGCTCTTCTCCCGGAATGAGCACGCCTCGCGCCAAAATGTCGCGACCGCCTTGCGGCCGTTGGCGCACAATATGGATTTCCATTCCTGCAGCGCGAAGGATCTCAGCAACGATCTCCTCAAGTTGCTGCCAACTAACCTGTCTGAGATTAACCTTCTCGGCCTTGAGTGCTGTTAGAACTCCTTGAATATTCTCGGTCAGGATGATCTTCTCGCTCTTTTGGGCCTTCGGAGTCCAGAGTCGTGAGTCCCAAAGCGTGACCGGCGCATCCTCCCACCGATCACAGATCGAATAGAGCCGAGAGAAGAGATCCTCCAAAGGAATCTGCAGTCCATATTCGCCGAGATCAGACTCCGCATCGGCGACCTCGCGACGCCAAGACGAGGGCGTATAAAAGATAAACTCAGACGCTCTGTTTTTGGGCGGATAGATTAATTGCCACCAATCACCGCGTGGCCGTCGAAAGAGTGAGAACCTCTCCGTATCCGACGGCAATGTATACGCGCATCGGCTATCTGAAGCGTGCACAGCGACATATTCATCGAAACCAATCGGCATCAAAAGGTGAGGACGCTCGTTGAAATATCGAGTCGCCATCTCATCCAAAAGTGGGTCACCCCGATGCATGGCAGCGATGCGCCATTGCGGGTTCTCGAGGCGTTCAATGAACGCTTCTAGTTCTTGGACTTCCCGCCGCGCGATTTTCATTGCTAAAATCTGAACTGAAGTTTCGAGTGGCCATCCGGCTTCGAGTTCCTAAAGGGAAACGCTGCAGTCATTGTATTGTTAGCGCATCGATCGAGTTTAGGCTAGTTCTCTGCGGCGTAAGATTGTGAGAATAGGCCCTCAGGGGACAACGGAGAGTCCAGGAGTCTGTCCAGTCCCGATCTTTCAACCTGTTGCGTACGGAGCCTTAATGCGCGGTGCCGGACTGAGCAATTGGGTCAGGAATTGAGGGTTTTCGGCCGGATAATCGCAACACTTTCACATTGCATTACACATCCCCTCGCCCACCATGACTTAAAAGCCTTATTATCATTAACTTATCGGCAGACGCAGCGGACTTAAAATCCGCAGGGAGCAATCCCATGGGGGTTCAAGTCCCCCTCCGGGCACCAAAATAATTTCTACATAAGTCTAATAAAATTGGACACATAGATGTTGACTGTTCGCTGGATCGGGTCCTGAATAATTTCAGGTATTGAGTGGTACATTGCTTTTCGGGTACAATTTCAGGTACAGTGCGGGTACAAACGAGGTACAAACGCACTTTCTGGAGACCCCGATGGCTACTCTCGTAAAAACCCCATCCGGCAAGTGGAAGGCAATCATTCGCCGGGCCGGTTGGCCTCTGACTGTCAAGACGTTTCGAACCCAACGAGACGCCGGAGACTGGGCTCGCCGAACGGAAGACGACATGGTTAGGGGGGCATTTATCCAGCGGGCTGCTGGCGACCGGATGACGGTCGCCGCCGCGATGAAGCGCTACCTGGCGGACGTAGTGCCGTCAAAGCGGCCGACGACACAGGCGGCTGATTTGAGGCGCTCCAAGATAATCGTCAAGCATTTGGGAAGATATTCCCTCACCTCGCTGACGCCCGAGGTCATCGCCCAATTTCGCGATATGCGCTTGGCAGGTGAAGATCGTAAGAATGCAGCCGGAAATCCGCAACCGAGAACCAACAGTACGGTTCGCCTCGATCTGGCCCTTCTTGGTCATCTGCTGACCATTGCGATCAAAGAGTGGGGCGTGAACTTGCCGGCCAACCCTGTCACAAATATTAGGCGCCCAGCATCGGGGCCGGGCAGGAATCGTAGGCTATCGCAGGAGGAAGAGTCGCGCCTGTTGGCTGCCGTTGACCTGCACTCAAACCCGATGATGGGTTGGATTGTTCGGATCGCTCTTGAGACTGGTATGCGGTGGTCAGAAATACTGACTCTCCGCGAATCGCAGGTGGATATCAAACGCCGGATCGTTCGACTGCTGAAGACAAAGAACACTCAGCCGCGCACCGTTCCCTTGACTCTGTCGGCTGTCGAAATGTTCAGCAAGGCGATTGCGAATCCCGTTCGACCTGGCGATACGGATCTGATTTTCTCTGGTGCACCTGGCCGAGATGGTGTTCGGAGACCTTATCAATTCGATCGGATGTGGCAGGCAATCAAGCGCAAACAAGGTCTGAAGGACTTTCGCTTTCATGATCTACGCCATGAAGCAGTGAGTCGATTTGTGGAGGCCGGGTTCTCTGATCAAGAGGTCTCCGCAATCAGCGGCCACAAGAGTATGCAAATGTTGAAGCGATATACGCATTTGCGCACAGAGGATCTCGTTGCGCGCATCGAGGAAGCGGCTCAGCGTCGCAAGAAAAGTGCATGACTTGTTTCGGTGCTATTTGTCCGGCTTCTTCTTGCGGAGGCTATGAGACCTCTCGGCCTCGCCCTCCAAACGCAGGTTTTCCGCATGGTGCCGCATCGCAGCTTCATAGATCATTTTCCAGGCAATGGGGAATTCTCCTCTTGACCCGGCGAGTCTGACGATAGCGAATTCAGGACGGCTCTCAACAACGATCTTGCGTTTCTTGCCGTTCTCGCTCACGGAAGATGCAGTGACATAGAGGCTCCGTGCCTTGCGCTCAATTAGGTAAGCCATTCGCACTTGCTCCCATCACAACCCAGCCTGCACGATGTACTGTTTCAGCAAGGTAGTCAGCTTATAGCGACGAAATAGCAGGACACGTCGTCGCAGTCATGGGTATGGAAAGCGGATAGCTTTCCTTGCTTTAGGGTAGTTACGGCTATTTTCACAACACGCAAGGTAAAGAACCCAAGAGAGGGTAAAGTATGGCGCTGGAATCATGGCGTGTTACCTTTCTCTTTGTTGGAATCCCGTCCGTAACCGCAACATTGTTTGGACGATACAACCGGAAAAACCGCTCAAGTGCGAGTCTGACTTTTTTCCTGACACTCAAGGCTCCCGCAGCATGCGCTTTGTCGTCTCAACCCATACGGCTAGGCAGAAACCGCTCAATCCCCTGTTCTAAGACATAACTACGGCTGGAATGCTGCGCTACGGGGTCAGTGTCCATCGCCAGCATGATGAGGCGCCGGAGGTTGGCAGATTGCTCAGCCTGGCTGAGGGGCGCCATCGAGTCGGATGCGATGCTGGGTGTCGCTTCCCATTGCAAGCTCAGGTTGTTCTTGCGTGCCAGTTCCACGGCAAATTCCTGGAGGGTGATGTCGTTCCCTGCCAGGAACGGCTGTATTGTCCCAAGGTCGTAGAGATATGTCGAGGCGCTACGCGCCCACTCTTCTGCGCTCAAGCCTTTCAGGTGGTTCTCCCTTCCCAATCTGTCGAGCACACTGTTGAGGGATTTCTCCACTTGAGACCCGGACACGTTGTCGGCGTCGATCGATCGCAGCTCTCCGGCCCAATCGTAAAGGTCTTGATAGAGATGGTGGTGAATAGCCTGCAGGTGCCCGGAGTCAAAGCCGCCTCGAATAGGCGAAGCATGAAGCTCGGCAAGGCGAAGGACAGCGGAATCTGTCGTAGCTTTCAAAAGAGCGGCGGAATCGGTGATGCCGAGTTTGTTTCTGAGTACGCCGGTGCCCGGAATTGTGAAGTCGGTTGCGTCGATCATCTTCTGCCCTCTCCTCTCGTCATGGATGTTTTCGCGGGGCCTTGCTTGAGTGCCGCCATGATCCGGGCCAGGTAGCCGTTGTCAATGCCGCGCTGGGTGTCGCCGGTGTTGTAGCGAGAGATGGCGTGCTGGAGCGCCGGTTGACCGGGTCCGTAGGTTTTAGTCTCAAGCTGGTAGGCGCTGTCGAGAATCTGCCAACCAGCGCGAAGATTGAAGCACGGGTCTAAAAGAGATTCGGCGGGAAGCCCGCGGCGATGGGCCTC
>Ga0182024_10002657_pt1 | contig 43921 bp, 28 predicted proteins | sample P32metaG_FD_120480 | JGI IMG/M metagenome (GOLD analysis project Ga0182024, IMG submission 120480) | Permafrost microbial communities from Stordalen Mire, Sweden - P3-2 metaG (Illumina Assembly) | ecosystem: Environmental > Terrestrial > Soil > Wetlands > Permafrost | place: Sweden: Stordalen... | reverse complement strand
TGACCGCGTAGCTATTGAACGCGCCGTGGATACTCTGGCACCCGGCTATAGGAAATTTTTTCTCCTCCATGATGTCCGTGGTCTTGAGCATCGCGAGATTGCCTCAATGGAAGGTTGCAGTCTGGGCAACTCGAAATCCCAGTTGCACAAGGCGCGGCGCGCCTTGCGCGGTGCCCTTTCTGTATATGCAGGACGGGGACTGTCCGACTAGCGACGGTACAACGCCTGTCTCCGGGAATGAATCCGGATCTGCAAGGGAAATCCTTCGGGATATCCGCATCTCATGCCGTCCTCTCGTCCATGCGGAAGGGCATTCTGCGCAGTCGCTTGCCGGTGGCCGCGAAGATGGCGTTGGCAACCGCTGGTCCCGTGAGCGCGATGGCCGCGACAACTTTGCAGGGAAGGGCAAACCATCCTGCCGTCAGTCGCGTCGGGTTTGCAGGAGCGCACAAGCTTGAGAACTGGATTCTTTGCTACGAAGTCGGCACATGCGCGTAGAAATTGATGAGGTTTCCGTCCGCATCGCGAAAATAAATTGAGCGTGTGCCCCATGGCTGCGTGGTTGGCGGCTTGACCCAGGTTTTCACCAGGTCTTTCAGCCGCCTGTATTCGGCATCCACATCGGCAACTTCGAATTCCAGAATAATGGTCCGATTCTTTGCCGCTTCAGCCGATCCAGGAATGTATTTTTCCTGTGCGTTGGCGGAGAAGATGGCCAGCACGCCCACGCCGGTTGCGAACTCAGCGTAATCTTCGCCCGACCATTTTGCCTTCAGCTCGAGAACGGGCTCGTAGAACCCGACGAGACGCTTTACGTCTTTGGTGATCACACACGTACTGATGAGAGCGGGACGAATGCTGCGCTTTGAAGATTGGCGTGTTGCCCGCTGTGCATGGACCTGCGAGGACGCCGCATTTCCCCAAAATGCGCATCCCAGCACTCCCGCCGTAGCCACGCGACTGACCGTCCTCTGCAGTCTCAACATGCATGTAAAGCTAGCGCGCCGCGCCGCGCCGTGTCTTGAACAAATCGGCCACTGACCGCCGATTCTGGTGCTGCACACGCTGGTTCTGGTTGGATCGTGGCTCAACTGGCGCCATATAGTAGGCAACACTCAAACAGTAACTGCCGGGGAGGCGGTGATTCGGGGGGTCCAGCTTTACATTTTTCTTTATCGTTCGTCCTATATGCTAGGGTGCGGTGCTTAGGCCCTGGCTACCGGGCGGCTTTTTCTTTCCGCCGGAGGCGCTGATGGAAATACTGCTGCAGGATCTCCGCTTCGCATTCCGGCAGATCCTCCGTCACCCAGGCTTCTCCCTTACCGCGGTCCTTTCACTCACCCTTGGCATTGGCGCCACCGTTGCCGTCTACAGCATCCTCTACGACGCGGTGCTCCATCCCTGGCCGTATGCGGGAATCGACAGGATCTGCGATGTCTGGACTACGGACAGCGCTGGCCACGATGGAATCCGGGGACTGACGGGTCCGCAGATTCGCCAACTGCGACAGACGCATGCCGCTGAGGATATACCTGCCTTCTCCTTTACGGGTCAGACGATCACGGGCAGCGATGTGCCCGACGAAGTGGACACGATCATGATGACCGGGTCCGCCTTTCAGTTCCTCGGCCTCTCCCCCCTGTTGGGCCGATACATCGTCCTTTCCGACGCGCCCGACGGGCAGGATCCTCAGCCCGTGGCAGTGCTCAGTTACAAGTTCTGGCAACGGCACTATCGCGGCGATCCAGCCGTCGTGGGAAAGACCATCCAGCTTACGCACAAGACCTACGCGATTCTCGGCGTGATGCCGCCGCGTTTCACGTGGATGGGTGGCGATGTCTACTTGCCCCTGAAGCTGGAATCCGATCAGACGCATCGGTACAGAACCCAGATCAAGTTGAGACCCGGCATCAGCATGGCCGCAGCCGAGGGCGAATTCCGGCCCTTGTACCAGGAGTTCGACCGGCAAACCCCGAATGTCTTCCCCAAGCAATTCAAGATCAGCGTGCGCGGACTTGCCGATACGTACACCCGCGATCTGAAGAAGACGATGGTCCTGCTGCTTGGAGCCGTCGCGCTGCTGTTAGCCATAGGCTGCGCCAATGTCTCCATTCTGCTTCTCGCCCGTGGCACGGCACGACAGCATGAGTTCGCCGTCCGCTCGGCCGTGGGAGCCAGCGGCTTCCGCATCGTCCGCCAACTCCTCACCGAATCGCTGCTCTTATCCCTGACCGGGGCGGGACTGGGCGTGTTTGCAGCCTACCGGACGATCGGGTTCATCATTCCGCGCCTGCCGGAGTACTCCTATCCCTACGAAGCCGACTTCCACATTAACTTCGGGGTCCTGTTTTTCAGCGTAGGCCTGGCGTTGCTGAGTGGAATCGTCTTCGGCCTCTTTCCCGCTCTGCGGTCGGCGCAGCCGGAGATCAACCAGGTCATGCAGGCCGGAACGCGGCGGCTCACAGGCAGTGCGAAAGGCAGACGTCTGCATACGGCCCTGATTGCGGGACAAATCGCTCTGACTCTCCTGCTGATGACGGCGGCGGGGGCTGCCATTCAAGCATTCGTTCGCATGAACCGCGTATCGCTTGGCTACGATCCTCAGCATGTGATGTCGGTCGTCATTCCGCTTCACGAAAACGCGCACACAACGTGGGCCGACCGCAGCCGATTCTTCGCGCAGCTTCGTGAGAAAGTCGTCGAAACGCCAGGGGTACTCGCGGCCGGAATCTCGACCAATGCCACTCCGCCGGATAGCGGCTGGACCCTTCCAGTTGAAATCCTGGGAAAGCCGGCTTCGCAAGCGCAAGAGGCGCATGTGGAATTTGTCAGCCCTGAATACTTCAGCACGCTGCAGATTCCGCTGCTCAAGGGGCGCGCCTGGGACCAGAGTGAGATCGCGCGCGGCGCCACGCTGGTCCTTGTGAATCAGGCATTCGTGCGTCACTATCTCTCCGGCGGGGACGCGTTGGGCCACTCGGTCCGCATCTCGCAACTCACAAGTAACCCTCCCTATCGGCTGGCCGCAACCGGAAGCGACGGATGGCTGCCGATCATCGGAGTGGTCTCCGATTCGCTCGATGATGGGCTGGACAAACCCACGGCGCCCGCAGTCTATGCGCCGTACACCCTTGTGACAATGACGGGAACGCAAATCCTGGTGCGCACGCGAGGCGAGCCGCTCTCCCTGCTGCACAGCATCCGCCAGCAGATCGCCTCCATGGATCCGGACCAGCAGATCTTCCACGACGTACGGGACCTTGAAGGCTGGATCCAGCGCGAACGGGAGTATGCGCGGGCGCGTCTCATTTCCATGCTCTTCGGCGCGTTCTCCATACTTGCGCTGACTCTTGCCGCGGTGGGCCTCTACAGCGTCGTCTCTTACACGGTGGCACAGCGCACGAGCGAGCTGGGGATTCGTGTTGCTTTAGGGGCCCGGCGCCGCGACGTGCTGCGGATTGTAGCGCTCTCTGCTGGAATGAGTGTCGGGGTGGGCATCGCGTCCGGCCTCGCGCTCAGCTTCGGCTTGAACCGTCTGGTCGCCCGCTGGATCGAAAGCGGAACACGCGATCCGATCATGATTTTGGCTGTGTCCGGTCTACTCATTCTGGTCGCGGCATGCGCCTGCCTGGTTCCCGCGCGCAGAGCACTCGCCATCGACCCCATGGTGGCGCTGCGCAGCGAGTAACTCGATTTCCGTCGCGGTCACGTACTTCTTAAGGACCTGCTGTTGCTCTTTGCCATGCAGAATATGGGTGCCCCATGTCCGGGGTCCCCGGCGACAGGTCTTCGCCGCTGGGGTGGATGTCCCTACTTCATAACGTGACCCAAAACCTGCCGGGAGCGCAGCAGCGCCGTCACATCTAACGCCGGGATCGGCCGGCTAAAGTAGAACCCCTGCATCTCCGCACAATCGTGCTTGTTGAAGTAATCCTGTTGCTCGCGCGTCTCAACCCCTTCGGCAATGCAGACGATCCCCAGATTTCGGCTTAAGGTCAGGATGGTTTTCACCACTTCCTCTGCGGCGGGCTGCGAGTGCAAATCCTTCACGAACGAACGATCAATCTTGATTCGATCGATGGGGAAGCGCCGTAGATAGGACAGCGAGGACCACCCCGTACCGAAATCGTCGAGCGAGAGGCTGACACCAAGCCGCTTCAGCGCGAGCATGATATTGATTGTGGCATCGGAGTCATCCAGGGTTTGGCTTTCGGTCAATTCAAGCTCGAGGAATTTCGGATCGAGCTTTGTCTCCTGCAAAACCTTGGCAACCGCTTCGGCGATGTTGCCCTGATAAAACTGCTGCGAAGATACGTTCACTGCAACCCGAATGGGGGGGAACCCGTTTTGCTGCCATTCCACAGCCTGACGGCAAGCGATTCTGAGAACCCAACGGCCCACTTCTACGATCAGGCCTAGCTCTTCCAGTTTGGGAATGAATTGACCGGGGAAAAGTAATCCCTGTTCCGGATGGCGCCAGCGGAGCAACGCTTCCATTCCTGTAATACGGCCCGACTTGGTTTCCACAATGGGCTGGTAATGAATTTCGAATTCGTCGTGGGCACACGCTTGAACCAGATCGCTCTCCAGTTTCTGCTCCCGCCGTGTGGCCTCAGTAAGTGCCGGCGAGAAGAAGCAGAACCGGCCGCGCCCTCTCTCCTTAGCCTCGTACATCGCAACATCGGCAAACTGCAGCAAGTCTTCCGCATTCTTGCCGTCTTCAGGAAACTGGCAAATGCCGATACTGGCGCTGATTTGTAACTCGCGGTCCTCAACCTGGAAGGGCTCAGACAGCGTATCCAGCACTTTCCGGGCCACCAGCTCAATGCCTTCGAGACGATCGGCTATTTGAACGGCGATGGCGAATTCATCTCCGCCAAGCCGCGCAACCGTATCGCACTTGCGGATGCAGGTCTTCAGCCGCTCTGAAACCAGAACCAGAAGACGATCGCCAACGGAGTGACCGAAAGAGTCGTTCACGTTCTTGAAGCGGTCCAAATCGAGGAGAAGCACGGCAAGGTGCTTATGCACCCGTTGTGCCAGCGCGATGGCTTGGCCAAGACGATCTTCGAGCAGCGCGCGGTTCGGCAGGCCTGTCAGCGAATCGTGCAGCGCCATATGCTGAATCCGCTGTTCGGCTTGCTTCCGATGGGTAATGTTGTGGGCAATTCCCATGGTGCCAATCACATCGGCCCTGCGATTCTTGAGAGGGATCTTCGTGGTGAGCGCCCAGGTCTCGCGCCCATCCGGCCAGGTCTCCTTTTCCTCTTTCTCAATCATCGGCTCACCTGTGCGCAGCACCCGCTGTTCATCTGCCAGTGCCTGACTGGCATGTTCTTCGCTGAAGATGTCCGCGTCGGTCTTACCAATGGCGTGAGCTGGGTCCTTCAGGCCGCAGTAGTTTGCCATCGCTCGGCTAATGCGAATAAACCGGCTCTCTCTGTCCTTGAAGAAGACGTTGTCCGGAATATGCTCAAGAAAAGCCTCGAGCAAATCTCGATCGAGCTGCTGGCTCCGATCTATGGTCGAGGCAAGGTAGGAAAGGCCGAGCAGAACAAATGCCGCGAGGCAAAGCACCGTCGCAACCAAGAGGCCGAATGAGTATAGAGTCGGGCGAACCGAAATAAGAACCCAATTGGGCACAATGGCGATGCCAACCGCGATTCCCAGCAGGATTGCCGCCAGTAGGATCGAGACGCGTGGAACCGACGTACCGTTCGGACCAAATCTCATACCGAATCTCATGCCAAATCGATAAAGGAAAGGACAAATGCTTCTGTCCTTACTAGTGAGCTTACCTGTTTTGATGTGCCCTGTTGCGATGTATGTCACATTAGAACCGAAACCAAAGTGTTATGGAACGGCTCTGGAGCTTACGACCAGGAACGGGAAAGCGCGGATTCAACCCGATTCGAGCCAATCCGTGCGTGATACGCTCTGGTTTGAACTAAGAGGTTGCTAGTTATAGCTGTTCTCCAATTGCTGCAGAGCGTAGCGCAATGAGCGACACCCCTTACGACGCGGAACCGTCCGACGGCAATCAAAAGCGCCCCGCGGAATCTCCGAAAGTGCAGCGTCTGCTGGCCGGAGCGATGCGCGACCATGAGGCTGGGCTTCCGAACGAGGCGAGGCAGCAGTATCTTCAGGTACTCGCGCTTCATGCGGGGCATGCCAGAAGTCTCTATGGGCTCGGGCTCATCGCTCACCAGGCGGGCGATTTCGAAGCTGCCGTTCGACTGCTTCGAGACGCAATCGCGGCCAGTCCGAACGATGCCGCGTACCACTTCAGCCTGGCGGCCGCCCTCCAGGCCCAAAGAAAACCTGAGGAATCTCTCGCCGCCTATCGACGTACGCTTGCACTCCAACCAGATTTTGCCGCTGCGCACAATAACATGGCGGGACTCCTGCAATCCCTCGGGAAACTGGAGGAAGCAAAAACCCACTATGAGCGCGCAGTAGCCCTCAAGCCGGACTATGCCGTGGCCTACTGCAACCTTGGCGTGGTTCTCCAGAACCTGGGCGATCTCACCAAGTCCGTCGCCTGCCACGAGAAAGCACTTCTTCTTAGACCGGATTTTGCGGAGGCGCATAACAACCTTGGCGTTGTCCTGCGACAACAAGGAAAGCTCGAAGAAGCAAAGTCGCATTATGAGCGGGCGGTGATCCTTCGGCCGAACTACGCCGAAGCTTGGAACAACCTCGGTGTTCTCTTGCGGCAACTGGGGAAGCTCGAGGATTCCGCAGCCTGTTTCGAGAAGCTACTGATGTTAAGGCCGAACTCCGCGGAGGCTTTCGACAATCTGGGGAACACCTTGCGGGATCTTGGCCGGCTCGAAGATTCCGTCGCAAGCCACGAGCGAGCACTCAAGCTCAAGCCTGATTCGGCAAAGGCGCACAACAACCTTGGCTATACGCAGCGCAAACAAGGCAAGCTGGCGGAATCCCGCCAAAGCTTCAATCGGGCTCTTGCTCTGGAGCCGGAATCTGTCGATATCCGATGGAATCTGTGTCTGCTCGATCTGCTGGAAGGGAACTATGCCGCGGGCTGGAGCGGTTATGAAGTCCGTTACGAGCGGAAAGAGAATCGACCACGGAGCTTCCCCAAGCCGATCTGGCGCGGGGAGCCGCTCAACGGCGCGCGCATTCTGCTTCATGCCGAGCAGGGCCTGGGCGATTCCCTTCAGTTCCTCCGCTACGTGCCCATGGTTCACGCCGCGGGCGGGAAGGTGATCCTGAGCGTTCCTTCCGCTCTCGCGCGGCTGGCGGCAAACGTGCACGGAGTCGACACCCTCACGATAGATGAGGAGATTCCGCCGGCCTTCGATCGGCATTGTCCTCTGATGAGCTTGCCCCTTGCCTTCAAGACAACCCTCGATTCCATTCCCAGCGAGGTCCCCTATTTGACCGTTCCAGAAGAGGCGCTTCGGGCCGCAAAGGATCTCAAGTGGCCCCGTCAGAAGCGACGCGTTGGACTTGTATGGAGCGGGAATCCTAAATGTACTGAAGACCAAATACGCTCGATGCCACTGTCCTGTCTCCAGCTTCTCCTTGATTTCGAGAGTGACCTCGAGAGTGATCTCGAGGGCGATCTCCGTCTCGAGGGTGATCTCCAGGGCCTGCATTTTTTCTCACTGCAATTGGGTACGGCAGCTTCGCAACTGACGATCCAAACGCCGATCACCGATCTTCGCCACGCGATCAAGGATTTGGCCGATACCGCAGCGCTGATGACCCATCTCGACCTGATCATTACAGTGGACACATCGACGGCACACCTGGCGGGCGCACTCGCGAAACCAACCTGGGTGCTGCTGCCCTTTGCGCCTGACTGGCGCTGGTTAATGGACCGCGAAGATAGCCCCTGGTACCCGACCGTGCGCCTGTTCCGGCAGCCTAGCTTCGGCGACTGGGACAGCGTAATTGCGCGCGTGCGTCACGAACTGACCGCGTTGGCCTAAATGACTGAGTTGGCCTGAACAGGATGGGTTGATCCTGAACAAAGCTCGGCAAGCTTCAATCCGCACGAAAATGGGCGCCCCATCCTAGCTCCGCTAGGGTGGGAAAGCACGACGGCAAGCTTTTCGTCGTGCGGGTCCGAGTCGTAGGCTTTATCGCCGATGAGCCTTTCGGGAAGCTGGTCGAGGAAGCTGGCAGCAAGAACCTGTTCCACAAGCCGGCACTTGGGACAATCGCGGTCGGGATTGACATGACACGCGTGCGGTGCTGAATGGACTGCTGTGGGTCCTGGGCACCGGGGCACAGTGGCGCGAACTGCCTGAAAATACCCGCCGTTCCAGACCTGCCATCGCCGATTGCAGCAGTGGGTGCGGAGCGGGAAGTTAGAAGAAGCGGTGAGATTACTGGTATTTGGCGCAGGATCGCGATTCTCACGTGCGAAAACGACTATTCTCCCCCGTTTGGCTGGCGCGGAATCAGCAAAAACTCACGATGATCGGATTATTGGACATCAAAAATCGATGTTTCTACACCGATTGCCAATATACAACTTTTGGAATTCAGCTATTTCGTGACCGTTTGGCCAAGAATTGCCTGGATTGACGACGACAACAATGCCGCCTCACGCTTTTCAGATTCGCATTGGCATCAGGACATAGCGGGATTTGTATTCGGCATCGGGATCCTCGGGGCGCATCTGGCCTGCGGACTGCGAGTCCTTGAACTCGAGGCGCACTTCGCCTTCGTTGCCCAGCGCCTTCAAGAAGTCGATGATGTAGGACGAATTGAATCCCACCACGATTGGATCGCCGGAGTATGGCGTATCAATCGTGTCCTCGCTCTCACCGCTCTCCGTCGATTGCGAGCTGATCTTCAGTTCATTGCTTTCGAGGCGCAGGCGGATCGCTCCCGATCGCTCATCGGCAAATTGCGCTACGCGCTGAATCGCAGCGGACAGTTCGCTCGAGCGCACTACTGCAAATTTGGTATTGTCGCGCGGCATCACTGCTTCGTAATTGGGGAACTGGCCCGAGAGCCGCCGTGTGCTCAGGGTGCGATGGCCTACGCGGAAAAACAGCGTGTGCTCATCGTCGGCAAAATCCACCTTCTCGACGTCGGTGTTCGCGAGCAACTGCTGCAGCTCCTGCAGGGCCTTGCGCGGAATCAGCACGCGTTTCTCGCCGCTGATGCCTTCCAATGATTCGCCGGGCTTTTCGACAAACGACAGGCGGTGGCCATCGGTCGCGATCATAGCGAGGGATTCGGCCTTCAGCACCAGTAGTGCGCCGTTCAGCGTGTAGCGCGATTCCTCGTTTGAGATCGCAAAAATGGTTCGTGCAATCAAAGTCCGCAGCGCCACTGCGGGAATGCTTGTTGCCGTGACGACCGGGAACTCGGGCACCTGCGGATAATTCGCACGGGCCATGCCGACCATTTTTGTATTGGAGCGGCCACTGCGAATCTGCACCCAGTGGTTCTCCAGCATCTTGATCGAGATGTCGCCGTCGGGCAGCAGCTTGATGTAGTCGTACAGCTTGCGCGCGGGAATGGTGCATGACCCCGGCTTCTTCACCTTCACCGCCGCGCTGGTCCGGATCGCCTGGTCGAGATCGGTGGCCGTGATGTTGAGCCGTTCGCCCTCCGCCTCGACGAGAAAATTCGAGAGGATTGGAATGGTCGTCTTTCGCTCCACCACGCTCTGCGTCGCGGTGAGCTCTTTCACCAGTTCCTGGCGGCTTACGGTTATCTCCATCGCTGCCCCCTGCGCGGCCGGTTTTTCGACTTCAGTCTCCACCAACGGCATCATCCCCACCTCGTCGATCGCGGATTCCGGCCAGCTAAACCAGCCATTTCCGCCAACCGCTGATCCCCGATTGTCAGCCCGCCGCCTGGACTGAGGCTACAACACACACCTAACCCGTCAGAAACGGCAGCCGTTTCTGCCTCTGATTGTATTCACCTTCGCAACCACCCATCCGTGGAAAACCGGTCTCCTTCTGTGAATTAGACGTCCAAAGCTCTGCGAACTCCCGCATCCGTGAGAACGAGAGTGCCCTATTTTTGGTGCATCCAGCGTATCTCGGGTGGGAAAGGCGGGAATCTTCTCAATGGAGTCATCCGGCGCGCAGCACGTCTGGTCCCGGTGACGAACGGGCGGGCGGCCCAGGAGCTGTATTTGAGTTGATTCCCTACTCGCCCCGGATGGCTGCTATGGGATCGACCTTGGTCGCGCGGGCGGCAGGAATGAAGCAGGCCATGAGCACGACAACCGAAAGTGCGGCCGTCACGGCCAGGAGAATCCTGGGGTCATAAGGGCCGATTTGAAAGAGCATGCTGCGCATGAAACGCACCAGCGGGAGAGCCGCCCCGAGTCCCGCGCATCCGCCCAATGCTGCCCACTTCACTCCCTGGCCAAGAAAGAACCTAAGGATTTGACCTTGCTGGGCGCCGAGCGCCATACGCACGCCGATGTCATGCCGGCTTTGGGCTACGGTGTAGGACAGAACTCCGTAAATTCCAATGGCCGCGAGGAGGAGAGCCGTGCAGGCGAAGAGCGAGAGCGTGAGCGCAGGAAAGCGGGTTTGCGCCATGGACGAAGAGACGACCTGGCGCAACGTCGCTACCTTATATATGGGCAGCCCCGGGTCGATCGACTTGAGTTGACCGTGAATCGCGCCGACGATTTGCTCGGGGTCTGCAGCCGTACGGACGACAAGCGTCATTGAGCGCAGATCGACCCAGATCTGGAACGGCTGGTCGGTAAGCAGGAAATACATCTCGGGCTTGGTGGCGACATTCGAGCCGTGGTTCTTGATATCGGCAACAACCCCAACAACTGAAAGCCAGGGGTAGCCTGGGCCAAGCCTGATTCGCTTGCCGATGGGATCTGTCCCCGGCCAAACTTTCCGAGCCAACGTTTGATTGACAATCACGGAAGCAGGAGGAAGCTTGGCTTCTTCGGCCTTCAAGAATCGGCCCCGCATGAGCGATATACCCATTGCGCGGAAATAATCTGGGCTGATGATCTGCGTATCTGCCACGTTGATATCGGTATTCGACGGCCTACCCTCGACATCAAACGAAGCATTCGCGGTGACGTCGGTCATGGGCAACTGATTTACGGTTGCGACCGCCTCCACTCCAGGCAGACCGCGCACTCGGTCCTGCAACTGGTGGTAAAAGGCGGCGGTCCGTGGGATGGAATAGCGAGCTTCAGGAAGGGACACCCGCATCGTAATCACGTTCTCGGGATTAAAGCCGAGACTGACTCCGAGGAGGTTTCGAAGGCTGCCCATCATGAGTCCCGCCCCGGTGAGCAACACCAGCGAGAACGCAATCTCGGTCATCATGAGCAGGCTTCGAGTACGCGTGCGATGATGGCTACCCGTCGCGTCCCGGCCGCCGGTTTCCGCAACGTTGAGATAGTCGGCTGCGGAGAGCGTTTTTATGCAGGCCAGGGCGAGCAGTAATCCCAGTGCGCCGCCTGCGGAAAAGAGCAACAGATTCTCAACCAACACTTGATAGAGGATGCGCAAGCGCGTGGCACCAAGAGCAGTTCTGGTTGCGATCTCTCGCTTGCGGTCTTCTCCACGAGCCAACAACAGGCTTGCCACGTTGGTGCATGCGATGAGCAGCATCACACCCACTCCGCCCATGAGAACCAGCACGGTCGGGCGCAGGTTTCCCACCATCTGCTGACGCAGGGGAATGAGGCTGACGATAAGGCCGGCGGCACCGCCGTAGTATTTGGGATATTTATGCAGGATTCGATCCAGGACGGTAGCCATTTCGGATCTAGCCTGGTTCAACGTTGTTTGCGGTTTAAGGTCCGCGACGAGGTTGAGGTAGTGGTTACCGATCTTATCGCTTGCCGGAGCGATGGGAAGCGGCTGCCATACGTCCACATCTTTGCTCGGAAAATTGAACGTCTGCGGCATTACCCCGACGACCGTGCAGTTTTGCCCATTCAGGAGAATTGACCTTCCGATGATGTCCCGGTTCGACCCAAAGTGATTTTGCCAAAGCCGGTAACTCAGGACGGCGACCTGTGCATGCCCTTGCAGCAGTTCGTCAGCGGTAAAGACGCGGCCAAGTAATGGCTCGGTCTCCATGACCGAGAAGAAATCCGACGTTCCCCAACTCGCCGCCACGTGCAGGGGATCTCCGCTCCCCGTAAGGGTGAGTGTACCCACGGAAAACCCAGCAAGATGTGCGAAGCTCTGGCACTGGCGATATTCGTTGAACTCGGGCTCTGAAACTGGAATCTCCATCATCCCGCGGGGTGCGAAGGTGTTCCAGATTCGCAGGACGCGGGATGCATTGGGATACGGGAGGGGTCGCAGCAGAAGCGAATCCATAACGCTGAAGATCGCAGTGGTGGCGCCAATTCCAAGCGCCAGTGTGAGAATGCAGATCGCAGTGAAGCCCAGGTTTTTGCCCAATTGCCGCAGCGCGTATCGAACGTCTTTGGCGAAACATTCCAGGCGCGCCCACCCCCAGGCCTCGTGGGTCTGTTCTCGGATCAGAGTTGCATTGCCAAACGCGCGTCGAGCGGCGTAGTGGGCCTCTTCTGGGGACACGCCATTCTCCCGTTGCTCTTCTGCAGTACACAGAGAAATCGAAGGCGTGAATCGGCACCGACGACTTTTCGGTCATGCGCGCAAAGGTCCATGCGACCGGAGTGGCCAGAATCAGCCCGCAGAGCAGACCGATTGCGATTTGCTTGAGTCCCCGTTTCATCACCGATCCGAAGATTGACTCACGCGTTGCACCGAGCATATTCGCTTGCGAAGGATTCGAGCCAGTTCCAGTTCCAGATTGCGCGCGCCTGTTCCCGGATCAGAGTGGGATTACCAAAAGCACGTCGAGCAGCGTAATGCGCTTCTTCTGACGACATGCCATTTTCTCGCTGCTCTTCTTCTTCCAGCTCTAGATCGGAACGCAGCTCCCGCTCGAGGTCCGCATCTCTCTTTCCGATCTGCCACCATTTCATCTCAGCTCTCCTCGGCGGTGGGCCACATCACGCTCGCCACAGCGTCGGCCATCTGCTTCCACTGCGATTCCTCGACCACGAGTTGCTTTCTGCCTTTCTCCGTCAGCCGGTAATATTTGAATTCCCGATTGCGGTCTGGCGCCGTCTCCCACCTGGAAACAACCCATCCTTTTTTCTCCAGGCGGTGCAGCGCCGGATACAGCGAGCCGTGCTGCATTTGCAGGAAGTCGTTCGTGGTCCTCTGAATGTGTTTGCCAATCTGGTGACCGTGAGCGGGCCCATACAGAAGGGTGCGCAGGACGAGCATGTCGAGTGTGCCCTGCAGGAGGCCGTTGCGTTGGTGTGCCTCTTTTGCCATGGAAGACGTTCTACCCTCAATGTGGAGCTGATGGTAGACACTCGACCATCGGCTGTCAAGAGAGACGGTGATGCATTTCGTCACAAATTTTCAGCCGAGAAATCGTCCTGCTCTCTTGAGCGCGAAAAGAATGCTAGTTCTTTGACCGCGTGATTTCGCATTTTGGGATTCGTGCTTTCCCACCCTTTCGCCAGAAGTTGAACTGCAGGTCCTTCGACTTCGCGGCGCTCCGCTCAGGATGACAGAAAGGATGGGGCACGGAGATAGCACCAGAACAAGCGGTCAGAGATGCTCCCGAGCTTGTGTTCGGGGTAGACAAAATGATCGCAGGAGTAGACGTCGCCGGTGTGCTCCATCGCCAGGGCCGTGCCGCAGGTTTTGCGGAATACGCAGAGACTGGGCTCGAGTCCAAGCCAGCTCTCGAGAGCTACGTCGAAGAGTTGCACGAAGTATTTCATAGGTCGTCGTTGATGACTTCACCGCTGGCGGGACAGACAAGGAATGTGAAGGCCTTATACCCGGCCGCAACCATATCGTCGGGGATGTGCTTCTGTGCAAGCGGCACGTTGTGCACGCCGCAGATGGGAGGATTTGAGCCCTTCTTCCTGAAGCACCGCTTATTCATGTGCTTTCTCCGGCTGGATATGTCGGGTACCGATCATAATAGCGGAAATCGGTGTGGTCTGAATTGACCATTCGCCAGTGGATGCAAGGAATAGTGTTGCCCTAAAACCAGCCCTTCCTCAAATCTGCGAAGCAACACCTCAAATCATCCGACCAAACAAGCCGCATCAATGCCCCTTCCTCGCTGGGAAAGAACCGAGAGGAATCTCGGCTCATCCACTCAGTTTTGTGGAGGTTGCCAATGTTGTGACAGTGCGCGTTAACCTCAGTATCGGGTAATGTCATGCGGCGAAAATACAGCATTTGATAACTGCCGGATTGGCTGTAACCCGCTAGTCATTTTGGGACCGGCGATGGTAATATTCTGAGTCTCTCCCCGAAACACTCCGAAGGAATGTCATGAAACTCAGATCCCTCTATGCCTGTTTTCTCGTATGTGCCGCCGCTGCAATTCCCTCACTCAGCCAGGCGAAAAAGACGGTAAACAACGAAGCTGATCTGCCGCGCTTCAGCTTTCCTCTCAGCCAGCCCGCCGGCCAATTCCTTGTCGCCGATGATGCCACTTTCGCACCGTTTGCCAAGCAGGTTGGCTCTGCCGTCGATTCCGTTCTCTCCGGCTACTCCATCGCCGACAAGCAAACCCTGCGCGATTTGCTCTTCGCCAAGGCCGAAGTAGAGCTACTGGGTGGAAACGCCAAGGATGCGCTCGTTTTGCTCGACCAAGTTCGCGACCTCCAGGAGAAACCTGCGGCAAAGCTGACGTCTGGCCTATCGCTGCGCTCCATCGCGCAGGCATTTGAAGATACCGGATCTGTGAGTGGCCCCGCTTTCGAGCAGGCGTTTCAGAAACACTTCTCTGATGCCATTAACCCTCTTCCCTGGACTCCCGTTCAGGACACGGTCAAGAGCATGCGCAGCAACTACGAGATCATGTCTCCCGATCTGCTGGCTGCAAGCGTCAAGCAAGAGCTTGATCCGCAGGTGGCAAAGACCGGCGGCCTGGACCTTCCCAGCGCGGAAGAACTGGTGAATATTCGCGTGGTGCGCAAAATGCAGCTGCCCCTCGCAAAGACTGCTCTTGCCGTGCTCGAACCTTACATCACCGCGCATTCGGTCAAAAAGCCCGACATCTGGGCTGCGCGCGACGTTACACTCACGCCGCCGGACAAGCTGCGCCAGGTGCGCGTCGCCATCTTCGACTCTGGCGTGGATACTTCGCTCTATCCGAATCAACTTTTCGTCGATCCCAACCCGGAAGGCCACGGCCCGCACGGCCTTGCCTTCGACACGCAGGGCAATCTTTTCGCCGGCGACCTGCAGCCTCTCACCGACGAGCAAAAGGCCACATACCCAAAGTTCCTTTCACTCTCGCAGGGACTCGACGATCTGCGGAACGGCATCGACTCCGAGGACGCAGCCACAACGCGCAAAACGCTCTCGTCCATGCCCGCCGACCCGCTTGCGCCGTTCTTGAAGACTGTCGATTTCCTCGGCCAATACGCGCACGGAACGCACGTGGCCGGTATTGCAGTGCGGGGCAACCCTGCTGCGCAGCTTGTGGTGGTGCAGTTCAATGATGGGTTGGCCGATCTGCCCTTCGAACCCACCGTCGCATGGGCCGAGAAGTTCAGGGCTGATTTCAAACAAATTGGCGACTACTTCCGCACCCATGACGTGCGCGTGGTCAACATGAGCTGGGGCGATTCCGTGAGCGAGTTTGAACAGTGGCTCGACAAGACCAGCTCAGAAAAAGATGCCGAAAAGCGCAAGCAGACGGCGAGCGCCATGTATGCCGTGTGGCGCGAAGGCATTGACGATGCAATCAAGGCTGCGCCCAACACGCTGTGGATTTGCGCGGCCGGAAACTCTGACAGCAATGCCAGCTTCGTGGGCGATGTGCCCGCCTCGCTCGAAGAGCCGAACCTCATCGCGGTAGGCGCGGTTGACCAAGCCGGCGACGAAACAAGTTTCACCAGTTACGGCAAGACGGTGGTGCTTGACGCCGACGGATACGAGGTTGAAAGCTATCTGCCCGGCGGCACCAAAATGCGGTGGTCGGGAACGTCCATGGCATCGCCCAACGTGGCCAACCTGGCAGCCAAGCTCATCGCATTCGACCCCAAGCTGACGCCTGAGCAGACGATCGCGCTGATGAGAGAGGGCGCGACAACCGCCGCCGACGGCCGCCTTCACCTCATCGACTCCAAGAAGACCGTAGAACTGCTCAAGGAACATATGGCGGGGAGGTAGCTTTTTAAAGGCTTACCGTCGGAAGTTCCTTCTTCGACAATAGCGGCGCTGACCTGTCTATGGTCGTGCGGATGGGTAGGGCCGACGGGGACCGTCGATTACCAGGCAAGGGTGACGGTCAAGGTTTGCCAGGCGCTGGTGGAGGTGGGGTTTGGCGGGAAGTGGAGCGTGAGCTTGATGGGGACGGAGGGGTCGCGTTCGCCTGCTTCGTCCATTGATGATATGGATGCCGCTGGATGCGTGTGGTTTGGATCGTTCGCCTTGTTCTGAGGGGAATCCACCTTTAAGTGAGGGAGGAGGGAGCGGCGGAGAATCTCTAAGGTCGATGTGGCGCCGGCTTTGCCTTCGAAGATCAGCGTCGCACTGGCGGGGGCCCATGCTTCGCTGAGGATGCGGGAGTTTTCTGTGCGTGCCCCGGGGAGCGGCGGTGTGAAGGGTGCGGAGATTTCCAGGGGTGGAAGCGGGATGCGGATGCCGATGGAGCCGCTGGGCAGCTGCGCGGATGTGGCGCTGGGGAGGTCGCTGCGCAGACGGAATCCGGTGTGATGATTGTCACTCGCTGTGACTTCCAGCACAGCTCCGCTGCGATCAAAGTTGAGTGTTTCTTCGCCGCCGGGAAGCGCAAGATGGTTGATGGCGGCGTGATCCCAGCTGGCGGGGAGATGCGGGTTGACGGTGATGATTTTGGATTGGGCATCGATCGAGATGCCGAAAAGGCCGCGGAGGGTAGGCGTGATGACCATGGCGCTGGACCAGAGTTGGTGGCTCGTCGAGCGGCCGAAGGGGACGTAGAAGTCGCCGCTGAGAAGTTCGGTGTCGGCTCCGAGATCCTGTGCCCAAGTCAGGTTCGCGTTTTCGTTTAAGAGCTGATAGCCGGCGAGGGGCTGGTCGGCGCGGTACTCGGCGAGCGCGGCCCAACCGGTGAAGAGCGGCCAAACGGAGCCTTGGTGGTAGCTGAGGCCGTCGTAGATTTTCTCGGTGTCGGCTACGTCGCGGGTGCCCCAGTCGGTGTTGATGGCCGATGCAGCGAATTGCCGCAGGCAGCCTTCGGGGTGGTCGAGGATTGATTTTTGGTTGGCGGGGTCCCACCAGGCCAGGGCGGGATAGACGGTGGTGGTGCGGTCGTTCGTACCGTCCAGGTTGTGGCTGAAGTCATAACAGGATTTTTGCGGATCGTAGTATTCGGAGTTGATGGTCTTCGCGATGGTGTCGGCCCTCTGTTGGGCGGCGGTGGATTTGGCGGAGTCTTTGAGCAGTTCTTCGATGGTTGCCATCGCGGATGAGGCTTGCTGATCGAGAAGCGCCAGATAGATTTCCTGGTGGGGCATGCCGCCGGGCCAACTCTCGACCCAGCCGGTGCCTTGGGAGTTGTCGTAGATGCCGTCGTGGTCGGTGTCGTGAGCGGGATCGGTTTCGAAGGCCCAGGCATTTTCTATTGCCTCGCGATGTTGGGTGAGGAAAGCGATGTCGCCGCTGGCGCGGAGGTAGTCTGCGACGGCCAGGAGGAAGAGGGGGGTGGAGTCGGCGGCGGCATACATATAAGGAAAGGACTGCCAGTCGATGGCGGCGGCGGTTTGGGAGTACTCGTGCATGATTTTGCCGTCGGCGCGCTGGCGGTGGATGAGGAATTCGAGTTCGGATTTTGAGAGGGCAAAGTCGCCGTAGCCGTTGACGGCGTAGAGGGTGTAGAGGGCGTCGCGGCCGAAGAACCAGCCGAAGCCAGGACGCGCGGAATCGGCGGAGGTGAAGTAGCCGGCGAGGAGTGCGGTTTCTTCCGGGGCTAAAGCCCCTCGCTCTGTCGGGGCCTGGAATTCAGGGGCCTGAAGGCCCCTGCTCCCTCCATTCATGTACTTCATGTCGGCAGGCGGAGAGCTTTGGCCGGGGATGATTTTGGTCTTTAGCTGCTCGATAGAGACGATGGCCCATTGGAAGGCTTCGTTGAGGGATAGGTCTGGCGTTTCGATGGAGACGGTGTTGGCGAGGAGTTTTTTGTATGCGTCGGCGTGGATCTGGTAGAGGGCGGGGATGGATGCGTTGAGTTGGGCGAGGGTGGCGGCGAGGGCAGCGTTGGTGGCGGTGGTGGTGCTCATGCCGGCGGCCATCAATAGAGGAAAGAGCTTCTTCTGGTCTCGGACCGGGTCAATGTGCAGTTTGAGCTCTACGGGATGAAACTGGGGGCGCTCCTGATAGGGCGCGAGGATGCCGGGTTGGGCGCCGGGAATGGTGAGGGCGCCGGCCAGGTCGGGGTAGTCGGTGTGGAGAACGTAATAGCCACCTGCTGCCGTCGGATTGTGGGGATCGGGCGAGACCCATTCGGGGCTGGGCGCGCCTTCATTGCGCTCGGGCCACATCCAGCGGAGCTCGGGCGTGAAGCGGAAGGTGAAGTCGGTGGGGTGGAGGCAATCGAATTCGAATAAGACGATTGGGCCGGTTGATGCAGGGCCGGTCTGCGCGGGATTTGCGCCTGGGCTGGATTGGTCGCCACCCACCCTTTTGTTCGCTCGCGCGAATGGAAAGGATGGGGCACCCTGGGCGGGGGAGAACATGATCTGGCGGACGGTGAAGGCGGGATGGGAGTAGGTGATTACCGTGCGGTCAGGGCGGACCTCGATGGCGGCGGATTGCTGGTTGACGTCGATGGGGACGCCGTAGCCTGCGACGTTGGCCTCAATGGTGAGGTGGGAGAGAAGCTTTACGGGAAGGATCCAGGATTCAAAAGCGCCGTCCTGCTGGCCGACGAGGACACCGCGCTGGCCTGCGACCGTGAAGGGCTTGAGGGTCTCGGTGTGGGCGCGGATGACCGGGCCGGTGGTGTCGAAAGCAATTAGGGCAATGGAGGTGAACACAGGCGCGGGCGGCGGAGCGGGAGCCGGCTGGGCTGGGCAGATCACGGGGAGAACGGAGACTGAGGTAAAAAGCAGGGCTGCTTTCCGGCAGAGAGAGCGCGCAAAACTTGGCATTGCGGAATCCTCGGTTGCGGTTCAAAGGGAACAGTCTACTGCCATAGCGTGGTTTAGATCTTTGGAATCCTTGCGGACTTCTTGCGGGTCGCTCAGGATGACAGGACATCACATAGGGATTTGTGCTTTCCCACCCATGAATCAAAAAGCGATTCAAGGATGGGGCACCCGTGGCACCCGTGGTCCAGCTTGTTGGAGTGGCGCATTATTGCGTCTGTTGTGGAGGGGTGCCGGCTTCCTTCATGGTGCTGGGTTGTGTGATGAAGACTAATTCAGAACCTAGGGGATGCTGGAGATGAAGCTCGAGTCCCTGACCCATGAGTTCCCTTCCGGTAGCATCGGTGTCGGGAGCGCTGTCGTTCTCGAAGTGGAGCTTGTAGTGGGCGGCTGGGTTGAGTCCGGCGAGGAGGAAGGTGTGGCGCTTCTCGTTGGGAATGGTGCCCCGAAAAGCGTAGACGACGCCGTTGCGGTGCGCTGGATCCCAATACTCGATGGCATCCCAATATTCGCCGTCGGGGCGCGGCGAGATATGAAAGAGAAGCGCATCGCGGATGAGCGGACGCAGTTTTTCTTTGTAAAGGGCGATGGCCCGGCGCGCGGTGTCTGTCTGTTGCGCAGACCACTTTGAAGTGTCCTGCATGATCGTGACCCAGCCCATCATGCCGCTGCGCAGCATATAGAGAAAATTCTCCGGTTGAGGAGTGGGCCATTTTTCTACGTAGCTCTCGAGCATAGGCGCGGGTAGAAGATAGCTTGCGTCGTAGAAGGCGCGGCGATTGGAGAGTGGGTCGTAGGTGTCGGTGATGGAGAAGTAATCGCCATGCGCCGCAGAACCGTAGTCGACCATGCGGCCGCCGTCGTTACAGATTTCAAGAAGCAGGCCGGGATGGGCGCGGCGGATTTGCTCGTAGATGCTGTAATAGGCGCAAACGGCGTGATAGCTGACGTCAGTGGAATTGGTGGCGTTGACGAAATCGAAGCCCGCGTCGTGGGTGATTTTCATGGTGGAGCGATCGGGCGGGGCGTGGGGATGATCGTCGCGGCTGCAGCCCTGGGCTACGAGATAGCCATCGTGTTCGAGCATGTCCAGGTGATTGTCGCGGACGACGCGTTCGAGTTCGCCAGCGAGTTGGAGTTGCGCGGCGGGAACTCCGAGATCGATGGTCTGGCCCTTGAATTCTTCGGGCTTCCAATTCGGAGGCACGTCGGCTACCAGCCAGTCGCGGACTTTGGGATCGCGAACATTCAAGGCGCCGGGTGTGGAGTCGAGACCGGCCTGGGTCCAATCGAGCCAGAGGCCGAAGCGGAGGCCCTGCTTGTGGGCCGCGTCGGCGAGAGGGGCCAGGCCGTGAGGGAATTTTGCGGGATCGGGATACCAGTCGCCGACTCCACGGAACCAGCCTGCGTCGAGGTGAAACATTTCGAGGCCCAGCTGCTTTGAGGCGGCGATCATGCGCAGGGCGAGGGCTTCGTCGACTTGCGTGCCGTTGCCCCAACTGTTGTTGACGGTGAGCGGATAACGGGGATCGCTCCAGGTGCGGGGATTGCCGAGGATAGTGCGGACCCAGTGGTGGAGCTGGTTTGCTGCGCCGTCGGGACCGCCGGTGAACGCGCCGAGGAAGACGGTTGGGGTTTGAAAACTTTCGCCGGGTGGAATGCGGGTGCGGACCGAGCCGGGATCGGGATTGAGGCCGAGTACGGTGCGTACGCTCGAGCCGCTGCGGTCGAGGGCAATGCGGGTGCGACCGCTGAACTCGATGCCGGTGTACCAGCCGAATTGAGCCTGATCCGCGGTGAAGACAAATTCGGCAGGAATGATTTCGCGCGCTTCGCCGGGTTCGGGATGGGCGTAGGTGGAGGACTTGCCGGTCCAGTGGTAGCCGTCGTCGATGGGGTCGAGATGCGTGCCTTGTGCGGAGGGCGTGTCGGCTCCTTTTTCAACGTAGAAATGGCGGAGTGACGTATCGAACGGATATGTGAAATTCAGGCGGAGTGAGTCGAGGAGGGGTAGCCAGATTTCCTGGGCGCTTAGATTCCGGATTTTGATTTCGTGCTCGATGGGGCCGTTGGCTGAGCGCGTTTGCCATTGCCAGGATGCGCGCAGATGCGGATGCGCGGATTCATAGACGTAGGTGATGGAGTGGGGACCGGTGCGGGTTAGCGCAGTGTTGAAATGCCAGGCGAGTGGGATTGGAACGCCGTTTTGCAGGATGCTGGTGGGCAACGGTTCTTCCGCCTGATTGCGGAGGGAGAGGTTGGGGCCGTGGAGCCAGTTGAGATGCGGGGCATGCGTGCCTGGGGTGAGTGCGATTGCGATGTCTGCGTTGGCGAGGACGGCTGGCGGGGTGGCTTGCGCGGCCAGGGATAATGCGAGCCAGAGAAAGAGCGCGGCATATGAGAGACGCGCGGGTTTGGCGGGAATGCGCACATTGGGCATATTCGCAGTGCGGAGTGGTGCGCGGCTAGGGAAATGCGGGGTGGGGTTGGGTTCGTTCTTTCCCACCCTTGAATCAAGGAACGATTCAAGGATGGGGCACCCGGCACCCAGCATCGCGAAAAGGGTTCACAGTTTGTAGCTTTCCCATCCTTTCCGCAGAAAGAAACGGAAAGGATGGGGCACGGTGCTTTGTGCTGGATGGAAATTCGCGGAGAACCGCGTGGTTCAGGCTACGGCGGGGGCTTTTAGGAATTCGAGGGCGCGGATCAGGTAGCTCTTTAAGTCGCGGCGATGGACCACGGCGTCGAGGAAGCCTTTTTCGAGGAGGAACTCGGAGCGCTGGAAACCTTCAGGAAGTTTCTGGCGGATGGTCTGCTCGATGACGCGGGGGCCTGCGAAGCCGATGAGGGCTCCGGGTTCGGCGATGTTGAGGTCACCCAGCATGGCGAAGCTGGCGGTGACGCCGCCGGTGGTGGGATCAGTGAGGACGCAGATGTAGGGAACCTTTGCTTCGTCGAGTTGCGCGAGGGCGGTGGAGATTTTGGCCATCTGCATGAGGCTGACTATGCCTTCCATCATGCGCGCTCCGCCGGATGCGGCGACGACGATGAGCGGGCTGCGGGTGATGCGGGCGCGATCAACGGCGCGGGCGATGGTCTCTCCGACGACGGCGCCCATGGAGCCGCCGATGAAGGCGTATTCCATCGCGCTGACGACGACACCGTGGGGGCCGAGCTGGCCGATGGCGTTGATAATCGCGTCATCGAGGCCGGTCTCCTCCTGAGCTTTACGCAGGCGCTGCTTGTAAGGCTTGAGGTCGACGAAGTTGAGCGGATCGGTGGAGCGGAGACCGCCGTCGACTACCTGGTAGTCGGGGTCGAGGAGCAGGTCTAGCCGCTGGCGCGCGCCGATTTTGAAGTGGTACTGGCACTTGGGACAGACGTTGAGGTTGGCTGCGAGGTCTGGATTGAAGATGGCCTGGCGGCAGCCGGGACACTTGGTCCAGAGGCCTTCGGTGCGGACTCGTCTTTCTTCGTCGCCGTTGTTCTCGGGGCCTTCGAACTCCCCGTCTTCGCGTTTGAACCAGGACATAGGGCCTCAGTCATTGTATATCGACCTGCGGGTGGGGCCAACGCCGCTGACGCGGCCACCTGCGGTGGGGCCAGTCGCCGCTGGCGCGGCAATAGTGAGTCGGAGAGATGAAGAGACGGATGAAGAGGCGGAAAAAAAGGAGACTATTTGCGGAGGGCGTTCCAGGTGGAGCGAAGGGTGAACTCCAGCGATTCGCGTGGAACGCTCTCGACAAAGGGTCCAATCAACCATGAAAGGGCGGGTGGAATGGAGCGCGAGAGGGAGACGGACTCGATCTGCATGTAGAGCCCGCCGTCGCGCTCTTCGAAGCTCCAGTAGGTATTCAAGCGCCACAGGTAGCCGTGTTCCTCGGCTGAACTCAACGCGTGTTCTTTTGCGGCGCCGGGTGCATCGATTTCCGAGATCTTCGTGCTGTGCGCGATGCTGAACTGGTGCTGAAGATCGAGGCGCCCATAGGCAACGTCGGAAGAAATGTCGTACACGATTGTGATGATGTGGTGCTGGCGGACCCGCATCGATGCCTGCAGACGATCGCCTTGGTGTGCGAGCACTTTCGCGTTGAGGATTTGCGGTGCAAAGTATTTTGGATAGGCGTTGAAATCCTGGGTCACGCGCAAAAAATCCGCAGCCGTGGCTCCGGCGACAAACGCGGTACCGCGCCAGTGGTGCAGCATGGCTCCTGGCATGTTTGGTGGAGGGGAGGGCGTGAGTTTGTCGATGATCAACTCGCCGCGACGGAGCCGTGCCCCGGTTTCCGGAGCGGAAGCCAGCGGCGTGAGGAAGGTCTTTTGCGAACGATGCTGTTCGGCGAGGCGCGATTCCACGGCATCGACATACGAGTTGAAGGCGGAAACTGCTGCCGGCGCCGGATCCGCGATTCCATGTACGGAACCGGTCGCGAGGATAAGGAGGATAAGGGCGAGTCGGAGCCGAGGATTCACAGAGAGCACCAAGTGTAGCGCACGGGTTGGTCATTGTTCCGGCCGACAAAGTGGGCATAGGATGGGACGTTGCGATGAGACGCGGACTTTTCTTCGTGCTTTTGGTTTTTATGGCAGTGCCGGCCTTGGCGGCGAAGCGCGAAACCGCGGCACAACTGGAGCAGGCGCTGATCGCCGGGTCGTCCGCGCACAAAACAGACGCGGAGATGGCGCGGCAAATTGGCAGCACGGAGCTTTCGGAACAGCTTTCCGAGGCGACGCTCGATCGACTGCGCGCCCAAGTGATTCTGGGCCCGCAAGCGACGGTGTCTCTGCAATTGCTCGCGGACCAGTCGGCATTTCTCGATCCGCCGGCCAGCGAGTTGCCGACGATGGCTGCTCCCGAGGCCGCGGCGCAGCAGAGGATGCTGGCGGCGGCGCGCAGTTACGTGGGAGAAACGCTGCCGCGGTTGCCGAACTTTCTGGCGACCCGCACGATCAATCGCTACGATGACAGCCCGCAGGCAGTGAAGAAGGATGGCTGGCCGGTGCGCGCAGGACTGCATCGTGTGGACACGTCGAGCCGGGAGATTTCGGTGCGCGATGAACGGGAGAATCAGCCGCCTACACAGGGATCTGCAGTTTGGGAACGGCAGATTGGGCTGATTTCAGGCGGTGAGTTTGGTACGACGCTGGGGATGATTTTGACAGATACGTTTCAGGGTAGGGTGACGTGGAGCCACTGGGAACAGATTGCGCATGCGCCGGCCGCGGTGTTTCGGTATGAAGTGCCGCGCACTGCTTCGCACTTCGAGTTGATCAGTACATTGCAGCGGGAGGCGGCGGTGGAGGGATTCGCAGCGCCGAGCGGACCCCGTGGGATTGCGAGCATCGGAGTCCGGCCCAACAACGATCCTGCGCGCACGTCGATCGTTCGCGTGAGGCCTGCGTATCACGGTTCGCTCTGGATTGATCCGGCGACCGGGACGATTCTGCGCATCACGATGGAGGCGGAGCTGAAGGACAGCGATCCGTTCCGGCGGGCGGCGATCTTGGTGGAGTATGGGCCGGTGAAGATCGGCGATGCTACGTTCATTTGCCCGGTACGCAGTCTCGCTCTTTCGCTGGCGGCATTCGACACGCAGGGGAGTGCGAGCGATGCGCCGACGGAGTGGTTGAACGAGACTTTGTTTACGGCTTATCACCGTTTTGCTTCGACTACGCGGGTGTTGGGGGATTCGGCGCCGTAGTGATGGGGGCGTTGCTTTGGTCATGATGACGACATTCGTTAGTCGTTTACTGGACAGAGGTAGGTATAGGTTTAGTACCCACCCTTGCGACAGAGACAAGTCGCCCGGCCACCCCGCGGACGAAGACCTGTCCGTGGGGACCCCGGTTCTGGGCACGGGGAATCGTTCGGATTGCTGTATCGCGAAATGGGTGGGGTTGGGTTCGTTGCTTTCCCACGTCTCAGAAGCGAGACATCCACCCCAGCGACGAAGACCTGTCGCCGGGGACCCCGGACATGGGGCACCCATGGTCGTGCCGATTGAAGCTTTGTGAAGAACAGAAGCAGGTCCTTCACTCCGCTGAAAGACGCTTCGTTCAGGATGACAATTCAAAAGCAAATTCAAAAACAGAAGCGGGTCCTTCGACTTCGCTCAGGATGACAACTCTTTTTGCAGAAGACGCTGAGTGGAGGTGGATTCCTTTTACAAGAACTGGAGAACCGCTTTTGACCTCGCATGGGCGCGCTCCAATCCCGCCCAAGGCGGTCCTCCAAATTTAGTGGCAAGGCTACCGCCTTGTACATGGGCGTTCGACTACTTCTTCTTTCCCGGCTTGGCCATGAAGAAGCCGCGGCGCGCCTCAAGGTTCACGTCGTCCCGATCTACTTTCACTTTGAGGCGGTGGTAGTTGCCGTCGGGCTTGATGTTGTCGAGGGAGAGCTCGAGGATGTAGACGACGTCGGGTGCCTCGGTGAGGCTTCTGAAGCCACCCTCAAGGTCGTTGCTGTTGTGAAAGAAGGTGCCGCCGGTTCCGTCGGCGAGAGAGGCCATTGCGCTTTCGGCCGCCAACATGGAGGTGCGGCGAAAGTCGGATTGTTGCTGTACGTTGCCGAGCGTGGAGCCCGGGGTGTGCTGGCTGGCATCGAGTTCAGTGGTGTAGAGCCCGCGCGCATCGAGAGCGCTGACGGTCACGTTGGACTGGGCGGCGAGGTCCATGAGCTGCGATTCCGCGAAAATAGATTCCTGCTCGATGGAGACGAAGCCGGGTGAGACGAGGACGATCATGCGCTGACCGGGCAGATTGGCCATGGCGTGGACAAACGCGGTGAGATTCGCGTAGGTGATGTGGACATCCTGCCGGCCAAGATTGAGGACGCGGGTGGCGGTTGAGTTGACCTCGTTTTCAATCACATTTTGCTGCAACATCGGATCCAGGCTCGGATTGCAGTTCATCACCTGGCTGAACGCGTCCTGGAATGCGGGGCTTTTGTTGTTATGTTCCTGCTCGATCTGGACGGCTTGGTAGTAGGAGATACTTGGACACTCTCGAGTATCGGCGCGAAAGACATTGTGCGGTTGCAGGCTCATGATGGCTTGCTGCAAGTGGGCATGATCGCGGGTAAAACCGCTGTTGGTTTTGCCGGAGAGCGACAGGACAGCGGCCATATCGGAGGGAGTCAACGACTCGTCGAGAGCTTTTACGCCGGCCTTTTGGACATACGCGAGGTCTTCGTTGGTGATGTGCAGGTCATCGAAGAGGAAGACGATGAAGCGCTGGGTTGTGGGCGGGGCGTGCGGAGCGGTGTTTGCGGGAGACGATGGGTTCGTTTGTGCGTTTCCGGTTGAGCCACGCTGCTCCACATTGAAGGCGGAGATGGGGCGCGGCTTGTCGTTGTCAAAGACCTGAAAGTCTTCTTTCGTCAAGCCGGCTACGGGGTGGCCCAGTTTATCGCGCACGACTACCGGGACCAGTACGCGGTTGACGTTGACTTCGAGGTTGGGGGTGGCAGGCGGTTGCTGCGCGCTGAGAGGGAGCAGGCAGAGGATCGCAAGCGGCACTATGAAAGTTGAAGCGCGTGGGCCCATGTTTACCCTGGATGCAGTTGGCTATCAGAGAAAGGAAATTGTTCTGGTTTCTTGAACAGGGAGATTCTAGTCCTCGTTGGGAGTTGGTGGGTTGCTGAACTCGCGAATGGGGTGGTTGCTCAGGATGACGGAGGTCAATTTGAGTTCCGTGGTTTCCCACCCTTGCGACAGAAAGAAATCGAAAGGATGGGGCACGGAGGGGGCAGTAATTCGATGCCCCGCTTGCTGGTGAGGCCGGATTTAGAACGGGGGCGCGGCGAGGATTTCGAGGACGCTGAAACTGTCGTCGTCGGGCTGTCGTGTGAAGTGGACTCTGGCTTTGACCCGTGCAGCCATTGAGAAGAGTTGGAGCGACGATCTGGGCCTGGTTCCCACGAGCTCTCGCAGGAGATCGAAGCCATTCATGGTCGAGGGAGGGATGAGGACGACGCTGAGCATGCGCCTGGGGCTCATATCGCGAGGGTATCGAGGCATGCGCTGCAGGGCGCTGCCCAGATTTCTGCACATGGCGACGCTGGGCGTCGTGGTACGCAGGCAGAAATCCATGGTGGCACATTGCTGGGAGGTTTTGCCGAGGCAGTATTTCTGAATGGGGACTGGGATCCACGCAAGAACGTAGCCGTCTTTGCCATTCTTCAGCGGCATGGTCTGGATGAAGAGGATTTGTTCAAGGTCAACCGAGTTCGGTTGAGCGGCTGGTGACTGGGCGGAGGGCGGGCGGGCGAGGTCTAGCGGGTTTCCGAGGAGGGCGCATACCAGGAGCGCGCCTGAAGCGAGCGTTCGCAAATGCAGTGAGATTTTCATCGATTGCCGGCGATTCCAGCCATTGTGCCATACAAAGCCGCGCGTGGAGAGTGGCGCGTAGGGCTCGGCTCCCGCTTTTATTTCACCTTAATGGTGTGGCCCGTGGATCAGTACTCGATGCCGCGCTGCGCGAGGATGCCTTTTTGGTAGGCGTGCTTGACTTCGCGCATCTCGGTAACGGTGTCGGCGAGTTCGACTAATAAAGGATGGGCATTGCGGCCGGTGAGAATGACGTGGACCATCTCGGGGCGGGCGCGGAGGGTTTCGGCGACTTGCTCAGGGGCGAGCATGCCGTAGCTGATGGCGTAGTTGATTTCATCGAGGATGACGAGGTCCCACTCGCCGGAGAGGATGGCTTCGCGAGCTTCGGCCCACGCGGCTTCGACGAGGCGGATGTCTTCCGGGTCAGTTTCGGCGCCACCGACTTTGACGAAGCCGCGGCCCATCTGCTTGAGGACGAAACTATCGCCGTGAGGCAGGACGGCATCGAGCTCGCCGTAGTGCCAGGAGCCTTTGAGGAATTGAAGTACGAGAACGCGCATGCCATTGCCGACGGCGCGCAGGGCGGTGCCGAGGGCCGCGGTGGTTTTGCCTTTGCCGGGTCCGGTGTTGATGAGGATGAGGCCGCGGCGGGAGGAAGTCTCGGACGAGTTCATAGTACCGAGTTCATAGTTCTGAGTTCTTAGTTCACAGTTCCTGATTCAGAGTCCTGGTTCAGAGTTTACAGTTCTGGCCGCCTTGCAGCAGGCTCGGGTGACAACTAAGAACTCTGAACTACGAACTGCTCTTCAATGACCGGTGTGGTAGGGGTGGCCAGTGAGGATTGTGCAGGCGCGGTAGAGCTGTTCGGCTAGGACGAGGCGGGCGAGGGCGTGTGCGAGGGTGAAGGAGCCCAGGGAGAGAAGGAGCCTGGCGCGGGGGAGCGCAGCGGGAGACCAGCCACTGGCGGGGCCTATCGCGAAGACGATGTGCTGGACGCTCTCGTCGCGGCGCGCGCCGATCCAAGCGGCAAAGGCTTCGGAGGTCACGGAGCGACCGCGGCTATCGAGCAGGACGACGACAGCGGGGGTACGTCCCTTCTGCCCATCGAGCCATGTGAAGAAAGCGTCTTCCGTTTTGAATGCCTGATCCTTGAAAGCCTGACCCTGGAACGCCTGGTTCGGGGTGCGCAGCATATTAGAGCAGCGCTCGAGGTAGAGGGCGGTGAGGGATTGGAAGGGATCGTTCGCTGTGAAGCGGGCGCCGATGTGGGCCAAGGTGACGTGCATGGGGAGGAGGATAACGCAGGTTTAACGAAGAAGAGCAATTAGGGGACGAATTCCCCAAAAACGAGAGGTGGAACCCATTTTCTGAATATTCAGGTTTTATTATTCTGATTTTCATAGAAGGCGGTTTCAGTACACCTTCAGTGGTATGACCTAAGTTATGTGTTTTCAGGCGATCACAAAAAGCTTGCACCGTTTGATGGGAATGGCAACCGTCATGCACTCTGTATCACAACTGTAGCTTCCATCGTTGTTGCTTGCTGAGATCCACGAATCAGTTTTGTGTTTTCCCAATTAATCGAAGGCCTTTAGGAGACATGGACCCTATGAAGAGCTTAACGAGGCTCCTCTGCTTTGCGTTGTCATTGCTCGTGTTGACATCTCTAACGATCTGTTACGGACAAGACGTATCGGGCATGGCAGGCGAGGTGACTGATCAGTCCGGCGCCAAGGTGCCGGACGCCGTCGTTACTCTAAGGAACCCGAGCACGGGGGCGAAGTACACCCAGACCACGAACTCGGTGGGATTCTACCGGTTCGCTGAGGTCCCGCCGGGACAGGGGTACGAAGCCACCTTCACGGCCAAAGGTTTCTCTCCGGTCGAGGTCAAGGGTCTTTACCTTACGGTATCGACGACCCGCACCCAGAATGTGACCCTCACGGTTGGCGCGCGCGCAGAGGCAGTTGAGGTGACAGCCTCGAATTCCGAAGTGACGATCGATACGACGAGCGCGCAGATCGGCAACACCTTCGACGTAGTGGCGCTGAATAATCTTCCCGTGCAGCAGCGCAACGACCCGACCGCGCTGTTTACGTTTCAGCCTGGTGTGACGGACAACGGGTCTGTGGCAGGCGCACGCGTGGACCAGAACTATGTCACGGTCGATGGACTGGATGTGAACGATCTTGCGACGGGCGGAGCATCGCAGGGCAACTCGGGAGCTGGAATCACCGAGGGTTTCGGCAGCGCCATCGTCGGACATGCTCCGGTCGATTCCGTTGAGGAGTTTCATGCCAACGTGGCCGGCAGCCAAGCAGCAACGGGCCCCGGCAGCGGCGGCCAGTTTCAACTGGTAACGAAGAGCGGCACGAATAAATTTCACGGCAATGTGAATGAGTATCATCGCGATGGCGCGCTGGTGGCGAACAGCTGGTTCAGCAACAACGCGACACCGATCATTCCGAAGAACAACCTGATCCAGAATCAGTTCGGCGGCAACATCGGCGGACCGATCAAGCGCGACAAGGCGTTCTTCTTTTTCAATTTCAGCGACTCGCGGATCATCAGCTCCGAGCTCGTGCAGAGGACGGTACCGCTCGACAGCCTGCGGAACGGCAACATCAACTACTGCACCAACGCCAGTACGGATTGCAGCACGCAAAACACGCTTTCGCCCGCGCAGGTGCAGGCTCTGGACCCGGCCGGGATTGGCGAAGATGCGAACTGGGTCGGCTACTTTTCGAAGCGCTTCCCACACTCGAACAACAGTGTGACGGGCGATGGCGTCAACTCGGGCGGCTTCTCTTTCAATGCGCCGAACAACGATTACGCCACCAACTATGTGGCGAAGATCGACTACACCATCAACGACAAGATGAAGCTGTACGGGCGGTTCACCATCTCGCGGGAGAATGCGGTGGAGACCCCGAACGAGTTTGCGGGAGACCCGGCTACCAATCCACTTGTCGATCGTTCGTACGCGTTTGTGATCGGTCACAACTGGGTGATCGGGGACAGCATGACGAACCGGTTCTACCTGGGCGAGACGGTTCAGAAGCTTTCTTTCCCCAACTCGTATAACCCCCTTGGATCGACCTTCTACACGTTTGGCGACGGCGCCGATCAGGCTCTTTCTTCCAGCCTGTATGTGAATCCAAGTGCGCAGGCGCGCCGCATACCGATTCCGGTGATCGGGGACGACTTTAGCCGGACGAAGGGGAGCCACACCTGGCAGGTGGGCGGAACCTTCAAGAACATCCTGGCGCACGAGACGACCATCGCTGACTACAACACGACCGAGATCGGTCTGGGCGGATATATTCTCGGGCTTTGCGGACCGACGGCGGGAAGTTGCGGTGCCGGCAATCCCAGCCTGCGTCCGAGCGATGTCGACCCAACCAACGCGACTCTTTGGGATGAGCCGTTCACGTTCATGCTGGGTCGCATTGCCAATGTGCAGAGCGACTACAACTACAATGCGCAGGGCAGCGTGTTGAAACAGCTCTCGGGCGATCAACGTCTCTACCGGAATTACCAGACGCAGCTCTATGCGCAGGACTCCTGGAAGCTCACGCCCAGCCTGACGATGTCGTATGGTGTGACGTACCAGTTGTTCTCCGTACCCTATGAGGTCCACGGCCTGGAGAGCGTCGAACCGTACACCTTCGATCAGTACTTTAACGCACGCGTGTCGCAGAGTTCTCTGGGCGAGACGGGTCCGGACGCAGTTCCGTTGATCTCGTACTACCTGGGGGGCAAGGCGAACAATGGTCCTCCGCTGTTCAACCAGGAATACAAGAACTTCTCGCCGCACGTCGGTTTTGCGTGGAATCCCGGCTTCGACAAGAAGTCCGTATTCAACCTGAGCGGCAGCGTGATCTATGACCGGTCGGTGATCTTCTCGATCATGCACCTGCAAGATGGGGATTCGTACCTATTCCAGCAGACCAAGCCGACGCCGCTGGGAATCCCGAACGATCCGTACAATTCGGTCAAGGGCGACCCGCGCCTCGATTCGAGCAACAGCATTTCGGCGGTGACACTGACACCCCCGGCGACGCCGCGGCCTCCGTACCAGCCCTTTACCACGGGTGGTATACCGAATGGCCTGCAGAACGGTCTGGCCTTCAACGAAACCATCGATCCCGGACTGAGAACGCCGTACAACATCACCTACAACGCCGGCTGGCAGCGCTCACTCCCTGGGGACATGGTGGTGAAGGTCAGCTACGTGGGACGTCTGGGACGCCGTCTTCTGGCGCAGGCCGACGCGAACCAGGTCCTCGACTTCGTGGACACCGTGTCGGGGCAGGAGTTTTCGCAAGCCTTCGGGGCGATCACGTCGGCGATCCGACAGGATCCCGATCCTACACATCTGCCCACACAGCCATGGTTTGAGAATGTTGTCACGCCGGGCATCGGAGTTGCTCAGGGATTCGCCAACAACACGCAGTTCCTCGGATCGGCAATCGGGGGTCTGGTGGCGAACGGCGATATGGGCGACTTCATCCAGGCGATTTCGAGCATTACCCCCTACAACGTCGGTTCAGCGGCTCAGTTCTCAGAAAACTCGTTCCACAACAACGAGGGGTTCTCGAGCTACAACGGCCTGTTGTTAACCCTCTCGAAGAACACCTCGCACGGCCTGCACTATGACGCGAACTACACGTGGTCGCATTCGATCGATAACATATCGTTCTTCGCCAATTCACAGGGCGATACTGGTATCGGTGGCGGCGGTCTGATCTGCGACGTAGTACGTCCTCGTGAGTGCCGCGCGAGTTCGGACTTCGACGTTCGGCAGTACTTCACTATGGACGCAGCCTACGATCTGCCGTTCGGCAAAAACAAGATGTTTCTCGCCACTTCGTCGGACCTGGCAAACGAGTTGATCGGCGGCTGGAGCATCAGCGGCGTTGTCGACTCGCACACCGGGCTTCCATGGCAGACGTCGAGCAACGCGTTCGTGGCCAGCTACTCGAACGATGCTCCTGGGGTCCTGGTTGGCAACCCCGCGCTTGCCAAGACGCAACTGACGAAACTGCCCGGCGGCGGGGTCCGTGACTTCAAGGACTCCTCGGTGGCCGCGGCACAGTACATCGGGCCCGTCGGTTTCCACATTGGATCGCGTAACGACCTGCGTGGACCGGGATACTTCAATGCGGATATGGGTCTGGCAAAGAACTTCCCGATATTATCCGGCGAACGGATGAATCTGAAGTTCCGCGCCGATGCATTCAATGTGTTCAACCATCCGAACTTCGAAATCCCCTCGGAGAATGTCTTCAACGGACTCGATGAAGAAGACATCCAGCGCGGGAAGGGGTTCGGCCAGATCAGCTACACGGTGAACCCGGTTGGCAACCTGAATAACGGCGCTCGCGTGCTGGAACTCTCGCTGCGGTTGGAGTTCTAAGGCGCAAAGCGGAAGGCTACATAATGAGGGGACCGCTTCGGCGGTCCCTTTTTTGCGTCTGCAGATTGTTCCGCGAAAGTCTTGCTGATCGCCGTGTCGCTCACCGTGAGTAGAAGCTCGATCCGATACGCACCTCACCCTGCGGCGAGGGTTGCCGAAGCGCCGGTGTGGTCAGGCTTTCTTCCTGGATGGCTTTTTTGCGACCGGCTTTCGTGGGGATTTCTTGGCGACGCTCTTGGCGGGTGCCGGTAGCTTCTTGGCGCTCTTTTTGGGCTTTGGCGCGACGGAGGTTTTCGCCGGTGCCGGCGCGGTCTTGGTTGAGGTTTTGCTGCGCGTGGCGCGGGTTTTGGCGGCTAGGGCGGCTTTCAGCTCGGCGTCGAACTCGGCTGGCGTGAGAGGACGCGCGGATTTGCGCAGGCGTTCGATGTCGTAGAAGGCGCGGCGCTCGGCGAGGAAGACGTGGACGACGAAGTCAACGTAGTCAAGGAGGATCCAGTCGCCCTGGCGACGTCCTTCGACGGAGGTGGAGTAGACACCGTGATCGCGCTTCAGAGTGAACTCGATTTCGTCGGCGATGGCCTGGGCCTGACGGTCGTTGAGTGCCGAGGTGATGAGAAAAAAGTCAGAGAGGCCTGAATCGATGGGATCGAGTTGGAGGATGCGCGTGTCTTCGCCTTTTTTGTCTTCACAAACTTTAGCGGCGGCCTGAACGAGGATGCGAGTTTGCTGGTGCGCTTGCGAGGTGGTCATTCGAGGGAATCGGTCTCCAAAGGTCATGGTAGCAGCGAAGAGTTCGTAGTTCACAGTTCGTAGTTCTTGGTTTCCAGGACACCGTTTGTAGGGAACGAGGGACGGGGACCGAGAGGAGAGTCTCTGCGGCGCGAGTTGTGAACCAAGAACTGCGAACCAACTAAGAACTGCAAATCAGGGATTGGGAACTGGGAGCTGCCTTACCGGTACAGGTTGTGGGCGGCGATGTAGTCGAAGACGGCGTCGGGAAGGTCGCTGTGGTGGCCTTCACCCGCGGGGATGCGCGCGACCTCACTCTGGACTTCTTCACGAATGGCGGTGGCGCTGATATCGATGTGGAGGCCGGGCAGGAGATGGAAAGGCGCGGTGGCTCCGGCGGCGTTGCGCAGCGTGCAGGTGCGCAGCTCGATGGCGGCGACTGGAGAGGAAAAGCAGGGTTCGAGCGAGAGGCCTGCGGGCAAAGCGGCGGCCAGGTCCGCGAGGTTCTGGCCAGGGCGCGAAGCGACGATGAGGGGCGCTATGAATGGGATTTCGGCACCTCGATGCCAGTGCCTCAGGGCCAGGAACGAGTCGGCGCCCAGAAGGCAGAAAAGCTCACTGTGCGCGGGCAGGTCTCGCTTGAGTGCAACGAGCGTGTCAAATGTGTAGTTGGGGGTGTAGTTGGGCGTGAGGTTGGATGCATCGTTCATTTTGGGAGCGTCGGCGAGGGAGAGAGCGAAGCCTGGCTCGTTGGCTATGGCGAGACGTGTCATGGCGACGCGATCTTCGAAGCTGGCGGTGGAACCGAGTGGCTTGAGCGGCTGTGCACCCACGGGAGCGAAGAGGACGGTTTCCAGATCGAGAGCGGCTTGAGCGGCGTGTGCCACGGCGAGATGGCCGCGGTGGGGCGGGTCGAAACTTCCTCCAAAAAACGCGATACGGGTACCTTTGATCACGGGCTGGAGCATGGGTTCATGGTAATGCCCTAGGATCAAGGATGAGATGATGCGCTGGGTGATTGCGATTTTGTCCGTGGCTGGTGTGGTGGTTTCCACGCTGGCGTTGCAGGTTCACTATTCAACTGCGACTGAACCGTGCTCGATCAACGAGCGGTGGGATTGCGGCGTGGTGAATCACAGTCCGTTTGCCGTGGTAGGGCATGTGCCTGTGGCGGCGATCGGCATCGTGGGCTACCTGGCACTCGCTGTCCTGGCGGTGACGCGGCAGCGATTTCTGCTGCATGTCGCTGCGTTGGTTGGATTGATTTTTGCGTTGCGCCTCACGTTCATTGAGGAATTCGATTTGCTGGTGTGGTGTCTTTATTGCGCGATTTCGCAAGGGATTATTGGGTTGATTTCACTGCTGAGTTTGGGATGGCTGGCGGTTGAGTATTTTGGGTTGAAGCGCGGGACTCAGCGCGTGGCGTGATTACAGCCGCGGATGAAGTGGCGTATATGGGTTCGTGCTTTCCCAGGTCTCGGAAGCGAGACCTGAGGCACCCATGGTCCTGCTGATTGGAGCTTTCTGAAAAACTCCGGGGCTAAAGCCCGCGATCTCCGTGTTTCTCGATTCAGAGGCCTAAAATCACCCCACGGACGAAGACCTGTCCATGGGGACCCCGAGTCGGCCTCTGCTCCCTCCGTTATCACAGGTCAAAACCGGTTCAAGTATTACTCGCGGCGCATGCGTTGGGGTTCGGCATACGAATGCGCTGATAAAATTGATGCATACATATGTTTAGAAAGAGATATGCGCGCTGGATGTACGACTGGGAATACCGGCTGACGACGCGCGACGAAAACCGAGTGGTGCGCCCGCTGGAGTGGGGGTTCGAGTGGGTTGAGCCTTTTCTCGAGGCGCATGGATTTGGCGCGGCTGTGCCGGATCCGGAGAGCGTGCGGGACGAAGCGGCTGCCGAAGCTGCGATGGTGCGCATTAACCAGTTGCTCATTCGCAACAGCGACGTGTTTTTTGGATATGAGCGGCCGACGGATTTTCGTTTGGAAGAACGGTATCCGATGCTGTTTCCGACCAACGTGCGGCCGGAGACCTTGGCACAGGATGCAGAGATTCGCGAGCTGGCTGCACAAGGAAAGATCGAGAAAGCGCGGTTTCTTCGTTTCACCTCGCCGGAGCGGACGCCTTATCCGGAAAATGATTTAGTGAATGCGCGGTGGTATCCGGCTCCTGCACACAAAGATCCGAAGAGACCGAAGCAGGCGATCGTGGTGTTGCCGCAGTGGAATGCGGATGCGTTTGGGCACAACACACTGTGCACGATATTCAACAAGTTTGGTGTGTCGGCGCTGCGGCTTTCGAAGCCGTACCACGATGTTCGGCGGCCGAGCGAGCTGGAGCGGTCAGACTATGCGGTGAGCGCGAATATCGGGCGGACGATTTCGGCGTGCCGGCAGGCGGTAGTGGATATTCGCTGCTGCATTGATTGGCTGGAGGAGCGGGGGTACGAGCACTTCGGCGTGCTGGGAACGAGCCTGGGCTCATGCTATGGATTCCTGGCGAGTGCGCACGACAAGCGGATTCGCGTAAACGCGTTCAACCATGCGTCGACGGCATTTGGCGATGTGGTGTGGGCAGGGCAAAGCACGCGGCACGTGAAGCAGGCGCTGGCCGATGCGAGACTGACGCAGGATCGCATTCGCGGCTTGTGGTCGGCGGTGAGCCCGGTGAGCTATTACGACAAGATCATGCGCCCCGAGGTTGCAGGGGCAGACAAGAAAGTGCTGCTGGTGTATGCGAATTACGATCTGACGTTTCCGAAGGAGTATTCGCTCGAGGTGGTGAAGGCGTTTAAGCGCGTTGGGCTGAATTTTACGGCGCGCGTGCTGCCGTGCGGGCATTACACCACGGGCGAGACGCCGTTCAAATTCATCGATGGCTGGTACCTGGGATCGTTTGTGCACAGGGCGTACAAGGAGCTGCGCGCGGAGAAGGCGGCGGGTGGGGATTCGGCCGTTGCGTGCTCGGAGAAGGTAGAAGAGGAAGTGGGCGCGGGGTAGGTCTCTGACCGCGTGAACTCGCACTTTGAGATTCGTGCTTTCCCACCCTTTCGCCAGAGAAAAGGCGAAAGGATGGGGCACGGAGATGGTACAAGTCTAGGCGGTCAGAGACCTAATTGGTCGCTCGTTGCGCGGATGCTTCGCGGGAGGACGACTCATGTTCGTCTGATTGGCAACTGGATCGTTAATCGGTCGAGTGCATGAGCAGATATTGCCCGAGTTCGCGATCCGTTGTCATGGTGTGGTCTTTGACCCAGTCTGCAAGGAATACCAAATACTCGAGGGTCGTGGCATTTTGTCCGCTCTCGAACCTATCAGCGAACTCCCGAGCACGCTTGGCCAATTGCTGATGCTCGAGGATGTGCTGTTGGCGGTCTGGGGAGTCGATTTCATACATGAGTTCCTCTTCATGGGCGAAATGGCGAAAGGTGTATTGGGTAGTTTCGGCGAGGACGGTTCGCAGGATCCTCTTACCAGCACCGTTGAGAAAGGCCTTATGAACTCCGCTGATCAGGGCAAACCACGCCTGATGCTGCCTGTCGATCTCTGCGTTTTGAACCGAGTATTTGGGCTCCCATTCCAGGAGAGTGACATTTAGGTCGTCCTTGCTTTCTTTCATAGCCTCCCCGTTGGGTTTATTGAGTTCATCGGCAGAATGCGGTCGGTGATCACAAGAAACTCGGTTATGAAGGTGTGCGCGTGAGGTGAGGGCGGCTTATCGGGATTCGTGCTTTCCCACCCTTGCCTCGCAAGGATGGGGCACCATGGTTGTGCTGATTTCAGGTCTCGACGAAGCCGCCAGGGCTAAAGGCCACACCTATTCATCTCCTCGTTTCAGAGGCCTGAAATCACCCCATGGACGAAGACCTGACCATGGGGACCCCGAGTCGGCCCTGCTCTCTCCGTGAAAAGAAGCCGATGCGGGTTCGTGCTTTCCCACCCTTGCTTCGCAAGGATGGGGCACCCGTGTTCTTGCTGATTGAAGTTTCCCGAGAGCAACCGCGGTCCTTCACTCGGGGGGAGCGTATTTGGCTCCGCGCCTTACAAAAACGGACCGGAAAAGTGGAAACGAGTGCTTCTCTCCTATGGCGCATAGTAGTCTGGCGAAGTATTCTTGGACGACACGGGATATCCCCCTTCCCCTTCCCTTTCCGGAGGCGACGAATGCCTATCCGTTTGCCTGGACGCGTGGCGGGACTGTGCTCGCCGGGCGTACGTGTGTTCGCTCTTGTCCTGCTCAGTTCTGGTATTTGCCATGCGATGGAGGCGCCTTTTGCGGCGCGGATCGGGAATGCTGTCGTGGTCCTGACCGGTCCGTGGAAGTTTCATCCTGGCGACGACGCAGCCTGGGCGAATCCAGACTTTGACGACACGGGCTGGGGCACCATGGCTCTGACGCCGCCGGAAGGCTCCTATGACCCCATCACCGGCTCCAGCGGTTTTGTGCCCGGCTGGACGGCGCGCGGCTATCCAGGGCTCAACCGCTATGCGTGGTATCGGCTGAGCGTGAAGGTGGAGAGTGACGGGGCGGGGACGGGAACCTCGCCACTGGCGCTCACGATGCCGCTGAACTTCGACGATGGGTACGAGGTGTTTGTGAACGGCCGGAAGGTCGGCGCATTCGGGCAATTGAATTCCAGCTCTGTGCTGTATTACAACTCGCAGCCGCGTGCGTTCCCCTTGCCGGATGACCTGCGCAACGGAGTAATGACCATCGCCATTCGCTTCTGGATGGATCCAGCAACGGTGTTGTCGTCCCCCGATGTCGGGGGCATGCATGGACCTCCGATGCTCGGGCAGCTTTCGGCCATTGACGCCATGCTGCGCCTGGAGTGGGACGCCGTGAACCGGACCCAGGTGGGCAACCTGCTGAGCGTCGCGTGCCTTTTTCTTGCGGCTTGCCTGGGACTCACGCTCTTCTCGTATGACCGCCAGGAGCCTGCCTACCTGTGGCTGGGAGCCGTGTGCCTGGTGGGCTTTGTGGCGAGAGGCACAGTCATGCTGGGCTACTACACAACGCTGCTGCCGATGACCTGGGAGGTTTTCTCGCAGGATGTGGTGCTCGAGCCATTGACGCTTACCTTGTGGACTTTGTTCTGGGCTTATTGGTTCGGACTGGAGAACATCGGGCGGATTGCGCGCATTGCGTGCGTGTTCGGATCTCTGCTTTCGCTTGCGCTGGCTACGATTCGGCCACCCTTGTATGGAACGGTGATTCCCGCAGGGGTGTCTGCGTGGATAGTGCCCCTGAGCCTCATGCTCAAGCTCCTGCTGGGTGGGCTCCTGCTGTGGGTCACCTACCGCGGAATCCGCAAACAAGGTTCGGACGGGTGGCTTGCGCTGGCTCCAATTCTGCTCACGATTTTCTGGGCTTATCAGGAAGAGCTCACGGTGATTCATATCTTCTCCATCGTTCGTTTCCTGGGAGTGACTCTCAGCGCTGGCGTGCTTGCGAACCTCTTCATGCTGGCCATCATCTCCGTGCTGATGATGCGACGCTTCATTCGCGGCCAGCGCGAGCGCGAATTATGGCGGCTGGAGATTGAGCAGGCGCGGCAGGTGCAGCAAGTGTTGATTCCCGAGGCGCTGCCCAAGGTGCCGGGATTCCAATTGGCGAGCGACTACAGGCCGGCACAGCAAGTGGGAGGCGATTTCTTTCAAATCATGCAGCTGAAGGGCGGCGGGGTGCTGGCGGTGATTGGCGATGTGAGCGGCAAGGGCATGCCGGCTGCGATGACGGTGAGTTTGCTGGTGGGTACGGTGCGGACGCTGGTCCACTTCACCGATGATCCGGGCGCTATTTTGTCGGCGATGAATGTGCGCATGCTGGCACGAAGCCATGGAGGATTTACGACGTGCCTGGTGCTACGTGTCGCGGCCGATGGGCTGGTGACGGTGGCCAATGCGGGGCATCTTTCCCCATATTGCGCGGCTCGCGAGCTGGAACTCAAGAATGGGCTGCCCCTGGGATTGGCTGCCAACTCGACGTATCCCGAAACCCAGTTTCAATTGGGAATCGGTGAGCAAATGACGCTGATGACGGACGGAGTGATCGAAGCGCGGGGGAGGAATCGGGAGCTTTATGGTTTCGAGCGCGCGGCTGCGATCGCGAACCACTCGGCGGAGTCGATTGGGAGGGCCGCCCAGGAGTTTGGCCAGGAGGATGACATTACAGTGTTGACGCTGACGCGTGTCACCGCGCGCCAGGAACCGATCAGTCAGTTCACTTCACCTGCGCTTTCGCCGTCGGTGGCATAGAGGCGCGCTTGGCTAGTGCCTGCGCGGGGCTATACTTCCCGCGGAGAACCCGGGGCTACAAGTATCACCTGTTCCGCTAGGAAGCCCATATTCTGCTGGGTTTTACGCCTGCTTCCGACGAGAAATGAGCCGGAAGTTGCATTGCCCCGAACGGGCCATCCCTTCTAACTTATTTGGAGCAGCCTGCAACAGGTTGCTTAAGCGTTGAGTGGCCGATAGAGAGGTCGCCATGCTTCTGAGCTCGTTCCAAATCGCCGCGGTACTTTTCGCAGCCCTGTTTCTGGGGCGGTGGAGAGCCGGGGTGCAGCGGCGGAATGGGCAATCGTGGGAATCGCTGATTGCCCGGCTGCAGCACGACTGCAACGTACGCGAAATGAGCGCTCATTTTCTTTGGAAAGAGGGATTAAGCGCCAATCCTGAGGAGGCCTGGGCACGCATCAAGGGTCCGCGGGGCTTGTGGGCGATGTACAGGAACGCCGGGGTCATGATGGAGATGGCGGAGTTTGCGGCGCGTCACAGCGACGTGGACGAAGCGCTGCTGGAGACGCTGCGGAGCGATGCGGCGCAGATTCGAATCTGCGTTCTGAAAGCGCTGGCGCAGTACGGGATTCAGCAGGCGAATGAAGGCGTGAAGATGCGCGCCTTCCGTGCGGCCTCGATGTATACCGGCATGGCAGCGCGGATGACGCAGTTGCTGCAGGAGCATGCGGTTGGAGCGTTGCCAGAGTTTGTGGCGGCGATGTAAGGCGCTGCCCGAGCCCGCTTGGGATTACAAGATTAAAACTGCTTGACCCCGGGGATGGGTTCGTTGCTTTCCCACCTTTGCGACGAAACAAGTCGCAAGGATGGGGGCACCTATTTTCGTGCTAATTGACAAGGGGAACAACCGCAGGTGCTTCGAGTCGCTCCGCTCCCGGAAGATGACCTTTAAAAACAGACTTAAGAACAAATCAAGGACATAAGAACAGGCGCGGATTCTCGCGCCCACGAGCGAGGATGTTGTCGCGGCCTCTGCACCGTATCTTGTGCAGACGGCGCGAGGCAGGCGGAATGGGACAAAAGTAATATGACCTCCGTGATTAAGGAGCTATTACTGAGTGCAAGGGTGCACAAGCCCTCACGTTACGATGATCGGATACAACTGTAGCGGAAAGAAGGAGCAAAGACGTGGGCGCATTTGAAGAAACCAAATGCAGACGCAGTATTGTCTCCGATACCTTTCAATGCCTCACAGACCAGGCGAAGCGCTTGCGGGAAAAAATCGACCTGCTTGAAGCGGGACAGCGCCTGGATCGAGATGAAGCAATTGCCGATCTTGGGCACCTGTTCGACGCGTGCCAGAATCTGCGCGACGCGATTCTCTCAGAAGACAGTGGCGCGACGTGGAAGAACACGGCTGAATTGCATTCGCTGGTCGATCGCCTGGATGAAGTTGCGGCGAAGCGGAAGCGGTATCTGGATCTGGCGCAATTATTGGTCGCAGGGACGGTCTCGCATCGACGCGAGCGGACGAAACAGGAACGGCTGCGGCAACGCGATGCGGCAGTAGCGGAGTTGATGGAAGTGTCGGCACAACAGACGCTGCCGGAACTGCCAGGCCCCGCTGTGGGAGAGTGGTTGAACTGGGCGTGCAGCCTGGACGACAGCACGGACGATCCCGCCCTGGCGAAGCTGAAGAGCAGTTTGCCGCGCGTGGATGATTTTGTACGACAGCTGGAAATTGAGATGTGGCAGGATGGGCGCATTTCGATTTCCGAGCAGATGGTGGACGCTGTGCCGGCGATGAAGAACGAGCCGAGTGGGACCGCAGATGGGACCGGACATGGGACTGGGGGGACTCCGGTGGCGGGGACTCCGTCGAATGACGGAGGCGCAAAGGCGGAAGCTGCGTCGAGCACGGGGAATAGCGTTCTGCTTCAGGAAGCACCCGCGGAAGCGGCAACGAGTGCGACCGAAGCAGCGACGGCGGAAGTAGACGTTGTCGAACCGAAGGCCAGTGCTGAGCCGGCGTCTGCACCGAAGGCACCGAAGCCGGCGAGGAAGATTGTCACAGACGGAAAGAAGGCGCTGTTCTTCGATCCGGAAGAAATTGAAGGTTTCAAGCGGTATATCGAAGAGGCAAAGACGGAATCGAAGTCGCTGCGGAGTGTGCGCTCGCTGTTGGGCGTTTCACAATGGCTTTTGCCGAGCGACCAGAACCCGATCCTGCATCCGACCTTCGGGATTCGTGCGCAGGTTGGGTACGCGGGCAGTTCGGATTTACTCGCAGTGGCACCGGAGGAAGCGGCGCGTGCGATCGATACAGAGAGCGATCTGCTGCTGTTCACGGGTGGTGCGGACCTGTTGCGGTGGAGCATTGCCCAGCGCGTGGAGGGGCACGAGGATGGGATCGCCGCAATTCGGCGGCTGACGATTGAACAGATTCGGGCGTGGTTTGGCGAGGTGTACAAGATCGAGCTAGCCGAGCCGCAGGTGCTGGACATGTTCCGGCTGACGACGGGAATTCCGCTGCTGGTGGGCGAATTGCACCGGCTGGTGTTGCCGAATCCCAAGACGCCGCCGACGTGGCTTGGCTATGCGATCTGGACCAACGTGAAGACGGCGTTTGAGCGGCGCCTTCCGGTACTGGCGCGGGAGCTGCGCAACGGATCGCCCGCGGTACGGCTGACGGAGCAGGAGATCCGGGTGCTGAAGATGGTCGTGATCGCGAGCGACGATTCAACGCCGGATACGATCCTGACGAACCTGAAAGACAATTGGGATAAATATCACAGGCCGGAGATCCAGGCGCTGAGCACGAAGGATGAACCGCGGGTGAAGCTGCTGCAGACTCTGGGTCTGTTGCCGATCAAGACGGGTGCGGGTGGTGGGCCTCTGAAAGCGCTGCTTCCGGTACAACCGGATGACGCGTTACGGCAGATCGTAAGTTATTTATAGCTGGAGAGACTACATTAACTTATCGAAACTTACAGCTTATAGCTCTTTATAACTATAGATAGATGGGGTGGGAGCAGACGTAGATGTATGTGGAGAGCTGATGCGGGGCGGCGATGAGCCGCCCCGCTTAGCTTTTGGGGTTGATCGGCATTTTGGAGATCCGTTGCCGGAGCCAAAGGTGAAACTACGGAAGGCTGTCACGAGGTTTCTGACCGCGTGATTTTCGCACTTTAGGGTTCTCGATTTCCCACCCATTCGCCGCCGCCCCACAGACGAAGACCTGTCTGTGGGGGCCCCTCGGAAGAAGGCGAATGGATGGGGCACGGAGATGCTACAAACACAAGCGGTCAGAGGCCTAGTTGGCTCGCAGCGCGACCATGGGGCTGATGCGCGAGGCGCGGCGTGCCGGAATGTAGCCGGAGAGGGCCGCGACAGCGAGCAACGCTGCCGCCATCGCGAGGTAGGTTGCTCCATCCCATGGAGACGTGGCGAAGAGAAGCGAGGCGATGAGCTTTGCCGTGGCGAGCGAGGCAAAGGCGCCCAGGAAGACTCCGACGAGAGCGAGCCGAAGAGTGCCGACGAGGACCTGGCGCTCCACAATGCTGGCGGAAGCGCCGAGAGCCATGCGGATGCCGATTTCCTGAGTTTGTCGTGTGACGGTGTAGGAGATGACGCCGTAGATGCCGAGAGCGGCGAGGAGAAGGCCGAGGCCGGCGAACGACGCGACGAGCAGCATGAAGAAGCGGCGCGGCGAGTTAGCGTGATCGACGATTGACTGGAGCGGGCGGAATTCGGCGATTGGCTGCTTGGGATTGAGATCGCGCAGAGTGTGCAGCACGCTGGTGGCGAGCGTCGCTGGAGGCAAGGTGGTGCGGACGACGAGTTGGGCGCCAGCCGGACTGGCCTGCGTTGCCGGATAGTAGATCTGCCATCCAGCGTCACCGTCGACATTTTCTTCGTGCACGTCGTCGACGACGCCGATCACTTTCAGATCGTTCTTGGGATCGTTCTTGGGGTCGTTGGTGATGACCTGGCCGACGGCATCGTTGTTGGGCCAGTGGGTGTAGGCCGCAAGGAAGCGTGCATAGGA
>Ga0182024_10002656_pt1 | contig 43921 bp, 39 predicted proteins | sample P32metaG_FD_120480 | JGI IMG/M metagenome (GOLD analysis project Ga0182024, IMG submission 120480) | Permafrost microbial communities from Stordalen Mire, Sweden - P3-2 metaG (Illumina Assembly) | ecosystem: Environmental > Terrestrial > Soil > Wetlands > Permafrost | place: Sweden: Stordalen... | reverse complement strand
GCAATACCGGGAGAAAAGGGCAGCCAGGACGTTACCGGACCGTACGAAGTGGTCCCGGACTGGCCGAAGCCGCTTTCGAAGCTGCCCGGGCATGAAAAGTGGACCTGGGGAGCCGTCGAGAGCGTCTTTGCCGAGAGCCCAAACCGCGTGTTCATTCTCCAGCGCGGCGAAATACCAAATATGACCAGACCAAAGGAAGTTGCCTATCCCGAGGTTGGGCCCAGCCTTTCTTTTCCCGTTTCTCAATTGCCATTTCGGAACGCTTCGGTTGGACCAGTCACCGCGGCAGGTAACCCCGTATGGGCCGGCAAATTAGGGGTCGACGCGCGCTGGGAAGATTGCATCGTGGTAGTGGACGCCGGCGGCAACATTATTGAGCGCTGGACGCAATGGGATTCGATGTTGAAGCGTCCGCACTTTATTACGATCAATCCTTACGATCCGGAAAAGCATGTATGGGTAGTGGACGATCAAGGACACGCGATTTATGAGTTCACGCATGATGGAAAACAACTGGTTAAAACGCTCGGAACACCTAACGTCGCCGGGGAGGATGAAAAGCATTTCAACCGGCCGACCTTCATCAATTGGCTGCCTGACGGCAGCATGTTTGTTACGGACGGATACGGGAACACGCGCGTGGTCAAATTCGACAAGGACGGCAAATACTTAATGGCTTGGGGACAGAGAGCGAATCCCCCGGACGACACGCGTCCAGGATATTTCGACGCGGTGCACGGCGTTGTCTTCGATACGCAGCGGCATCGGGTTTTTGTGACGGACCGCTCCGACCATCGCATTGAGATTTTCGATGAAAACGGCAAGTATCTCGATCAGTGGAGCACGGGCAAACCATCGACGCCCCAGTTTTTGTATATGGCAGCGGACCATAGCATATGGATCGCTGACGGGACGACCTCCAAGATTCTGAAGTTCGACATGGATGGGCATTTCCTTTATTCCTGGGGGAGCCAGGGCGACTGGCCGGGAGCGATGTGGAACGTTCACGGGATGAGCGTGGACCAGGAAGGCAATCTATATCTCGCCGAGGTGAACAATGGGAGGGCGGAGAAGTTTCGTCCGCGACCGGGCGCAAATCCCGCGCTCATCGTGGGTCAGCCACTTCGGGCGGCGTGGCGATAGGAATTGCTCTGATTTCCCCGGTGCACGATCCCTGGGAAGATGGTGACAAGTTCATTGACGTGGAAGCGATCCGGGTGCAGATTCGCCGGCTATCCAATGCCGAGTTGATCCGGGAAGGCAGAGCTGCGCGCCAGTTGATTTCGCCAGCGGACCGAACGGCATGTTCTACACTTGTGTTCTGGACGCACCCGAAGTTTGGCCGCCATACTAACCATTGATCAGGAGGCGCATGCGGTTTTCAAGAAACAGCGTTGGGGCAGTTGGCATAGTAGCGATCGTCGGGTTTGTGGCCATATTGGGGTGGTTCGATCCGGAACCCGTACTGGCCCAAGCTCCAAGCTTCACTTTTCATTTGCAGGAGGCAACCATCTCGGATGTCCATCAGGCTATTCGCTCCGGGCAGATCACCTGCCAGCAATTGGTGCAGCTCTATATCAATCGCGCCAAGGCCTACAACGGAACCAGCGACCGTTTAATCACTCGCGACGGCACCCCGATTCCTCAAGCCTTTGGAACCATTCGCGCTGGTGCGCCGATCAAGTTCCCCACTGAGACCGTCGCCATCGCTTCGCTGGTCCCGAACTTCGAGCAATACGCGGGGCCGCCGATGGAGTTCGGCCGCATGGAGGCCACGGCGACAGACCCCAGCGTCCAGCAGCAGTATGGAATGACGATCGGGACACCCAATTCTGGGCACCTCAACGCGCTGGCCACTCTCAACATTCGCGGCGAGCGTTCCGTCACCTGTAAAGGCGATCGCGACCGGAATCCATCGTCGGGTCCGCTGCCTGCCGGCTCGCCTGCGGTTTGCGAAGAATTCCGCAAACAACCGGATGCGTTGGAGCGGGCGGCCGAGCTCGATGCTCGCTATGGCCGGAACCCAGACCTGAATGCTCTTCCCATGTATTGCATTGCCTTCTCATTCAAAGATCCGTTCGACACCATGGACATGCATTCGGCCGGAGGCGGCGATGCGCATTACGACATTGATTTCCCCGCTCGCGATCACACCCTGGTTGCGCAACTCCGCAAGAAGGGCGCAATCATTTATGCCAAGGCTGTCAATACTGAATACAACGGGCGCGCCGGCAATCCGGGTGGCAAGAATAAGCCCGATAAAGTGCTACTGTCCACGCAAGGGTACCAGCGCAGCTCATGGGCCGGTAACCCCAGCAGCGTTTATGACAGTACCCGCGCCGCATCGCTTGGCTCCAGCTCAGGGTCTGGCACTTCCGTCAGCGCAAACCTCGTGATGTGCAGTTTGTGTGAAGAAACCAGCATGTCCTGCCGTGGGCCGTCCAATCACAACTCGGTTGCTCTGATTCTTCCGCACAAGGCGATGATTTCCTTCCACGGCGGAGGCATCGGCGCCGACATCTATAATGACCGGACAGGCATTATGTGCCGCTACGTGGGCGATTCCGCCAAAGTCCTCGATGCACTGAAGGACCCCATTAACGGATATTACGACCCGCGCGATGTGTTCACCACCGTGCCGCGCTCCAGCATATACCCTGGATCGTTCGCGGCCGCCGCCGCTGAGTCTGGCGCGCGCGGATCGCTCCGCGGCATGCGTATCGGCGTCGTTCGCGAGTCCATGCTGAAGTTTCCCGGTGTCAAAGCGGACGAACCTATAGTGGAAGCGGCCGCGAAGGAAATTAAAACCGTGCTCGGCGATTATCTCGGCGCCACGCTCGTCGAATCGGTCGATCCTCTGTGGCCGGACGATCCCGAAATCGAGAACATGAATCCTTCTTACAATCGTGCGCTCGCACAAATGCTGCCGGTGTTCTTTCCTGAAATACTCTACGGACTCGATCGCAACGGCCAGCCTGCGTTTCCCGAGTTCGCCGCGAAGATCAAGCCGACTGAGTTCGCGCCGGGCAAGGTGTTCGGTACGGGCACTATGGCGCCCATCGACTACATGGTCTCGCTGGCAGATGGGCACGAGCCTCTGCCCAAGAATCTGAACATCCGCTTCATTCAGGAAGTGGTGGAATCGAATGCATTCCGCTTCCACTTCGTGCAGTACGCCCAGCGCCGCGCCGCCGACTGGAAGGAGCGCGGCTTTACCGAAACACTCACCGATTTCAAGGCTCTCAATGAGCGCTCGAAATTCTGGGGCGACGATCAACGCGCCGCATTTAAGAATTACGAGCAAACCGATGACATCCGGCGCCCGTTCGGCGAGCGCGAAGGCATCGACGATAAGCTGAAGCTCCGCGAGCTGCTGCGCCGCCTCGACATGAAGGTGATGCAGGAAAACAAGCTTGACCTGGTCGTTCGGCTGCACTATTCGCTGCCACCCGGCAAGATCGGCTTGGCGCCCCAACCCCAGCCGCAAGGCGATGTCCGCGGCGAGCTGCGCATGGGTCCTCACGCCGGTGAAACAGAAGTATTGATCCCTGCCGGCTATGTGCAGACCGTCTACGATCCTACATTTACATTAGCCCGCGACCAGCGGCGCTACGTGCCGACGAATAACAATACGCCCGCGACTATTCCGCCGCCCGGCTTGCCTTTCTCTCTCGTTTTTCGCGCCGATCCCGGTCGGGAAGACGTCATTCTGAAAGTCGCTTCAGCCTACCAGATGGCGTCTAAGCGCCGCGTGCCACCGCCCATGTATAAGCCTTTACCTGGCGAACCATAACCTGACAAGTGCTCAGCGCCCGGCGTGCAAATCTCACAGGCCAACTTCCCGTGCTTCTGCAGGGCTTGTTTACGCTTATTCGCGACCAATTTGTGGTTCCTCTCACGCGCTAAGTGCGTGCGAGTCGGCACACGGCCCTCCGGGCTTCCTGGACGTATTCATCGAGATCGCGCTCAGGCCAAACCAGGTCAGCTCCGGATTGGATAGGCTCGCTTGGATGGCTTCTTATACCTCACCCGCACGGGCAAGAGGTTTCATCGCGATGGATACCGGCACCTATCGATGAGTAAGATTCCCATTAGCGTGAAGGACGCGAAGGCAAACGGATACACGGCTTGCAAAGTGTGTCATCGCCCGGAGTGATCGTCACCGCCGTATCGTTGAGAAGCCTATGCGAACCTGGAGCTGTCCTGAGCAAGGAACCAAATCCGAAAAACGTCACGGCGGGTCCTATTCGTCAACCGCACCTTGCGCCGGAACTAGCCATACGAATAGATGCCATACGCGCAGCGGTCGCCGAAGTGTGTCCGATCAGCGCTGAAGAATGGCTGGACGGGTTTCAACGTGACCAGCATCCTGAACGTGAAGTCGTTTGGTGGGAACGCTTAGCTCGCTGCTACTCGGACTTTACCGCGAAGAAAACGTTACCGTCACAACAAAAGCAAGCTGCATTCAAGGTCATCTTCGGTTTGTTCGGTGTTAGCACCAGTTTAAAATAGCCGCGATTGCACCGATTTTGACGCTATTTGTGCCACCGGTTTTGACGACGGCAGACACCGGTGCACAAGCCGGGACGACAGGGGCCGGCCGTCGAATCGAGTTGGGGAATCAGCGAGAGGCTCAGTGCAAGTCGGACCCTCCCGCGCCGTCAGCAGGAACAGGAGTGATGGAAAGCCGCTCGTGCTTAGTGTCGGGCTTGACCGATTCGATCACCAGGTAGAGTGTACCGGCACTGTTGACCTTGCCTGCCTCACAGTAAGGCCGATCAGGCGCAAGGCTTGCTCCGGCGTAGGGTCACCGTAAGAACTCGCGCTGTTCCGCTCGATCTGCTCGCGTACAGCGAGACCAATCGTTGCCAGGCCACGCGCGGTAGGCGATTAACTTAAGATACGATTGGCGAGTCCGCTGGAAATCCAGATGGGAGGGCAGATGGATACGACTGAATGCGCGGAAGATACGATTAGAACACGTCTCAGCTGAAGCGTGGAGAATCATTGTCCGAACCATTTGAGGCGATAACATGTGGTTTAGTCCCTTCAGGGTGGTAATCGTGCGAGGGACATGATCCGCGGGGGTTGGGATCTCAGCGGTATAGCAGTGGCACGTAGCGGCGAAGCAGAAACCGCAATTCTGTCCTTCGACGACACGAATACCGGAAGCTTCGCGCCGTGGCCCAACCGCGTTGGCAATCCCACTGATTTCTCGTACGGCCAAAGCATCCAGGCGGCCATGGGGTGCCCGGTGGGCCACCAATCGCTCACGTGCTTTTACAATCCGGCGGCATTTGTCCTGCCTCCGCTCGCGCCGGGCCAGACATTTGCGCGCGAGTTCGCTAACGGGGCAATGGCAACCAGCGCCGGCCCAGCCAAGTGAATTTCGACATCGGACTGATGCAAGACTTCTCGTTGACCGAGCGCCAGAAATTAACGTTGCGCGCTGAGGCCTTCAATATCGGGAATCACCCCCAGTTCGAGATCCCCAACAACAACCCGGACATTTCCGGCGGCCAGTCAATCACCGCCGCGCTGCCCAACAATCAACGCGAGATCCAATTCGCTTTGAAGTGGAATTTCTGAGCGCGTCCTGAACCCAAGCAATGCGCTGAGTGTCATACTCGACAAGCGACAACTCGATCAAACCACGCCTAGGGAGTTTTGCTCGTGCGTTGATTCGGGATATCCCGATCTGCGCTGCTTTCCGTCAAACGGATAGGAAACGGAAGCGCCTTGGACCGTACCGAGCGGCGTGCGGATAAAGTTATTGCCGATGTCGAAGATTTCCTGCTCGCGCAGTGTTTTGCTCGAAAGGCCGAGCTACAGGATGGGAACACTGGACGCGTCATACTTCAGCACGTTGGCGGGAAACACGCCCGTCGGCATATTGCGAAGCGCTGTTTCCATGGTCGCGGTCACTTGCGCCACGGCCATGTCGATCTTGACGTTAGGGTGGAAGTAAATCCGTTGCACCGAGTAGCCGCTGTAGGACTGCGATTCGATGTGTTCGATATCGTTTACGTTCGAGGTGAGGGTACGCTCAAAATTGGTGGAGACGCGCTTTTCCATCTCCTCCTTGCCGAGGCCTGGATAGAACCAAAGCACGCTGACAATGGGAATGTCGATATATGGAAAGATGTCGACCGCCATCGTGGTGATAGCGGCGCCGCCCAAGATAGCGATCAGCACCGCCATTACGACAAAGGTATAAGGGCGACCGAGTGCCAGCCGGACGATCCACATAATCTATTTCCGGAATACACGTTCTGAACGGACGCCCCCCGGTAAAACGATGCGCCCACCTTAGTCAGAAGTTGCCGCGGTGGACAGCATACATCGTCGGCTTAATCGCACAGGCAATGGCCCAATAAAGTAAGGAGGCTTTTCAGTGCGAGGGATTCGGCCTCGCCGCGCGAGTCTTAGCATGTATTAACGCAAGTCCGCTTGCGGGCATGCGGGAAAGCGTGGCTTCGGGGTTTTTGTCGACAACTCGACCGACCCCGTGCTTTTCGTGCTACAGCATCGAGCGCTTGACCCGGGTACCAGTTTCCGGACGCCTTCGTCAGTGTGGCATTTCCAACCTGCACATTGACCCCTCTCAATAACGCGGGGCCAGTAAATCGCGTCGAAAACTGTTTCGTGGCCATCTTAAAAGGCGGTTCGAGTTGCGTCGGTGGCCCGACGGGTGGGAGTGACGGAGAGCGCGTCTGGATCGCGTCAGACCAGACGGGACCATTTCCGTGGCATGTCTGGCATGACGATGCGAATCTAGCGTTGGACGAGCACGGGCACTGTCGCCAGGTCCCGAGTGACACCATCCTCGGCTCTCGCTTGGACCACAATTTCATGCCACCCTACGGCGAGAGTAGATGTGTCCACCGTCAAAGTGTAACCACAATTTCGAGCGTCTCTGTAATCCGGCTTAGCCAAGACTACATCCGGCCGGGCCATTTTTGTGGAAGCCGCGGTCAGATACTTGCCGTCGATGTAAACGGAGACTTCCCGGATCGGCTGGTCGGCAAGTGCCCAGCCTGCTACTTGTAAGGGACCCCGCACGGTGGAGTTCGGCGCGGGCAGATCGACGCTGCCAAAGGGTAACGCAGAACGACTGATAGTTGCCTCCCGATTGCAGGAGCCGAGCGCTACAAAAACACCGGCTAAAATGAATCCGAGAAGTACACGTCGATTCATCTCCCCCCAATCCCCACCTTGCTTTCACTCACGTGCTCGCCTCTCGATGGCGGAGCTGCGGAGGCGCGACGCGAGGCGCTGCCTGCCCAGAGGCCCGTGGAATGCATAAATGAACGCTTATGGTAGCGCAATTGAAGAAAGTGAGCTTGATGTTCGCGCCATAATGAATGCTTAATGCTTTAGCCGGGAGTTCGCCCGTTGGCTCTACTCCAACGCCGTGTGTGCTACTCAAAATGGAATCTGAGAAACTCCAGCAGCGTCGTAAGGTCTCGATTGCGGATCTGTTGACCACAGCCGGCCAACTCCAAAGCCTACGACGAGACGATCGCGCTAAATACACCGGCAACTTCGAAAGTTTGAAGCCGATGACCGATCTTGTTGCGGACGAAAACAACTGAATTCATCTTGGCTGGGCATGTCGTCCAGGAAAGGCGAGGGCAGCAAGCCCGGTGGATTGGCATGAGCAGCAGGATGGCGAGGCAAGCCTGAAGTTACGCTTAGGCATGGCATGAAACCGACATGGAAATATTGCATGTTGAACGACGCGAATTTCTATGTACGTAATTCGCCCACCAAAAATTGTTTTCCTTCAAATTCTCCGAGTGATGAGTTACAATTGGCCATTCTGATCCGGACTGGGCCTATATGCGCAGGACGGGAATCTCCTATTGCCCATGACATCGGCGACACCTCGCGTCACGAAAACGGCCCCCGCTGAGGAGTCCGCTCCGGGGCGATCTCGCAAAGACCTGTGGATCGCCCTGCTGATATGGGCGGTGTGTCTGTTGACCTACAACGCGAACATGCGCCTGATTGGAGCGGGTGACACCTACCCGGCTCGCTACCTTCCCTTCGGCCTCTGGCGCTACCACACTCTGCGGCTGGATCCTATCGAGACGATTGCCTCCCAGGGGAGAAAGATCGGCGTACCGCCTGGACACAACCACCCTCCTGACGAGTGGCGGTCGAAGGCGTACTGGATGGTGTGGAGTGCCGACGGACATAAGGTCTCGATATACCCGGTAACAATATCCGTTTTGTTGGCGCCGCTCTACGCGCCCGCTGCGTTTTACCTCAGCATGAAAGGCTGGGACCAGTGGCGGTTCGACTGGGTGGCGAGAATCATGGAAAAGCTCTCGGCATCTTTGATCGCTGCCATCTCCGCCGCTCTCCTTTATCTGCTGCTGAGGCGCCGGGCCGGGCCCGGGCTCGCGTTGCTGCTCACCTTCGCCTACGCTTTGGGAACCACCACATGGATGATTGGCAGCCAGGCACTCTGGCAACACGGCATGACGGAGCTCTTGATCGTTGGCATGTTGCTCGCGGTAACCGGACCTCGCTCGCCGCGCGCAGTTGCGATGGCGGGTCTCCTATGCGGGTTGGTCGCGTGCAACCGACCGACCGATTCCATCCTCGCGGCAGCCATCGGTCTATACGGATTGTGGTGGGCGGGCCGCAAGGCTCCTTTGCTGGTCGCTGCCGCGCTGGCTCCGGTGCTCCTTTTGTTGGCCTACAATTTGGGGATCGCCGGCCACTGGGCAGGTGGCTACGGACTGGTAGGCAAGAAGACGTTCTTTGCTTTCAACCCGGTGACCGGTGTGCTGGGATTGCTGTTCAGTCCGGCGCGAGGGCTGTTTGTCTACTCACCTTTCCTGCTGTTCATTCCGGTCTTCGCCAGGCGAATCTGGCACGAGCGGGGTACCCGGTTCCTCTCCGTCGCGATGGGCACGGCTGTAGTCCTACTGATCGCAACATACGCCAAGACCGACTGGAGACAAGGCTTTGCGTGGGGACCGCGGTGGCTTACGAGTGCACTGCCAATGCTGGTCTGGATGCTGCCTCCTGTTTTCAATACACTTCGCTGGTACGGGCGAACGGTGTTTGTCGCGACCTGCCTGATCGCGGTTACATTGCAAGCTATCGGCGCGTTCTGGTACACGGGTGCCAGCGAGGCCGCCCTCTTCGCAGTGCAGAGTGGACCGGATGCCATGCGCTCAGCCTGGGATCCGCGAAACAGCCCTTTTCTGACGGAATTGCGGCACCCAGCCGCCCCACCGGAATTGAGTACGGCCGTGCGCGGTAGCCTGGAGATCGCAACGACGTATGACGGAGCACCGTTGAGGTTCGCCGACGGTAAGGAGATCAACCTGGAAGGATGGGCGCTGGCAAACGGACGCGATCCGAGAGAAGTGATCGTCATGTTGGATGGCCAGGTGGTTGCTTCAACCCCCAATTTTTCCGCGAGACCGGATATCACCGAAAAACTGGGAGTGCCGTTTGCCTCGGGCTGGCGCTTCAGACTGGCAGCCCACGACATGGATCCGGGAGACCATTTGCTGGCCGTCTTTGTTCGGGCGGTTGAAGCTGGCGAAGTGTTCTTTCTGGACGAGGCGAAGTTCGCCGTGGCGGAAACGGTGGCACCCATGTCGCTAGCGAAAACTACGGCTGCACCGGACCCGCAGACACTATCGGCAAGAGCGCGGCAGGCGGCCAGTTTCATCGCATCGCATCAGGATTCTCAAGGCTACTGGCTCACCGACTTCACGAAAACTCCGAGCTACCGGCATCCGCGGCCGGAAATGAGCACCTACTTCAACGCGATGATGGCCGATCTGCTTGCCCCGATTGCAGGGGAGGCTCAACTGGAAGGCAATCTGACACGTGCCCGCCGGTTTCTCGCCGCGCAAATCGAAGACGGAGGTCTTGTCCGCTATCATGGCCGACCGGACTCTCCGGTCATCGGCACGCTGGGTTGTGCCATCACTCCTGACGCAGATGACACTGCTCTAGTGTGGAGAATCGCCCCTGCTGACCGCAGGCGGCTAGGGCAGGCGCTGGCAACCCTGCGCAACTACCGGAAGCCCGAGGGGCTTTACCGGACATGGCTCAGCCCCCGGGAACGCTATGAGTGCATCGACCCGGGCGCCGATCCGAATCCCGCTGACGCTGGCATCCAGATGCATGTCTTCATGCTGCTCGCGACCGAGGATCCGCCGGCTGCCCGCGCGTTATGCCGCGCTCTGGGCAAGCAGATAACGAAGGATGAGACTTGGGTCTACTACCGGATGGCCCCCGTCATTCCCATCCTGCGTCAAGCCGATCTGTACAATGCCGGCTGCACGGTTGAATTGCCACCCTCTCTATTGGAGCGGGCCGCAGCTGGGCAGCAGGAGTGGATCGCCGTGGCCCGATTGCTCCAGCCCTTCATTCGTTCCGGCGCCGCGCCGCCCCGACGAACAGAGGTCGAAAGCCTGCTCAAAACACTTTCCCGCGACGATTTCGCGCTCCTGCGGCAAAACCCTCCCCTGCTCTACCACAACGATCTGACAGCCTCGGTGCCAAGATTTTACTGGTCCGAAAGCATGGGATACGCCCTATGGCTTAGGCTTTATTTCGAAAACGAGCGGGCTGTCGCGCTACGGAGCAAGCATTGATGTCGCCGACTACAGGGACTGCGCTGACCTTTCGACAGCATCCGGCCCATGGCGTGCTTCGCTTGCTTTCGTGTATTCGCCTTGGTGAAGTGCTCGTGCTGCAGGGATCGCCGCTGCTCGGAGCACTCTTCGCAACAGACCACCTAGCCAGGGCGCGGTGCGGCGCAATCGCTCTGCTGGGGGCTGGCAGCACTTTTCTCATAGCGCACGTTTTCGTTCTGAATGACTGGTCGGGCATGAGCTACGATCTTCGTGATCCGAACCGGAGGAACGGCATGTTCACAACCGGGGGCATTACTCGCAATGGCGTCGGCTACCTGTCCCTGGCGCTGCTGGTGGCCGCCCTTCTGTTGCTGAGCAAGTTCGGATCGTCGACGCTGGCAATCGCCGTGGCCATTGCGGGACTCAGCGCACTGTATTCCTTTCCTCGGGTTCACCTTAAGGGCGTTCCCGTGCTGAGTTCAGTACTTCATTTCGCCGGAGGACTCCTGCACTTCCTGCTCGGCTACTCGGTATTCACTGCGCCCGACTGGAGAGGTATTCAGATCGGCAGCTTCTTCGCGCTGGTCTTTGTGGCTGGTCATCTGACCCACGAGACCCGTGACAGCGATAGCGATCGGGTGAATGACATCAGAACCAACGCGGTAACGTTCGGCAAAATGCGAAGCTTCATCGGAGGGCTGATTCTCTTTACGATTGCCGATATCCTGTTGGTCGTGCTGGCCCTGTGGAGTATAGTGCCCCGTCCCCTGTCGGTTGTTGTCCTCATCCTTCCGCTGCACGTCTATTGGTCTCTAAAGACCATTCAGTCCGGCCTGACGTTCGCAAGCATCGAACGACTTCAAGCACGATATCGTGCCCTCTACGCTGGGATGGGATTGTGGATGGTGGCAACGTTGTTGTTCGGGCGATGAGCTTCTGAAAGTTTCGGGTTTTCTATTTCGCCAGCCACCGGCCGTGATCGATCCATTCGGTTCTCAGACCGCTAACGTCAAGGTCGTACACGTATACATGCTGAAGGCCCGTGAAGGAATGATCCAGAGCGACCGGCATTCTGAGTGACAGCGTCTTTTCTTCAAGCGTAGACACGGCATGTTCAAGCGCTATGCTGCACTGTGAGTTCGATAGAGTCAAGTGATCTCCAGGATGGCCGGAGCCGGCCGAGCCCCGCCCGCCGTCACCGATTAGCCAGAGCCGGTCATCTGCAACGTCATAGCTGACATAACAGGCGTGAGCACCGTTCAACTCGTGATTCACTAAAACTTGAACAAGTTGAAGATCGCGCGCGCCATTCGGATCGGCGACGGAAACATCAACCATAGCTGTGCGCCCTGGCCCTGGCTCCAGTTTGACTTCTGGCACGGACGGCCGCGCTGGTTCAGCTTCTGAAGGACTAATGGGGCGATCCGATCTAAGCAGTCGCCAAGTGTATTGTTGCCGGAACACCCACGCACTAGCGGGCGCAACCAGCCGGAATCGGACCACCGCATCGTTCGCGCGTCCTTCCAAGAGTTTCTCGAGTTCGAACTCCGACTCGGGAAGATAGTTAATCAGAACCCCATTGATCGCCGTGCGTGATATGATCCGAAACTGACTGATTCGTCCGCTAGTCCGGATCAACTCGATGTTCAGCGGAGGAAGCTGATAGAGGATGTCTGTCAGTGCCCCGGCTCCTGTCGGACCGACGTCCAAAGCGGCGTATTCGACAAACTGAGTCTGCGGCACACTGATCCATTCATTCAACGACGCGCGCCCTCTGGCAAGCTCCTGAATCGTCTCCGGCCGGAGCTGGTCTCGCGCGAGCAGAGCTCGACGTCCGCTCCTGCTGACATCACGGACCCTGTAGTGCTGCAATACGGTTCGCCACGTCTCGGGTGTGTCGAGCACAGGATTGCGCCCGTCAATTCCCTCGTATTGAACAATTAGTTCGTCCGGACCTTGGTTCCTGAGTCCAGCGGCCGTGGCCGCGTCGAGTGCCTGAGTATAGGCCGAGTAAAGCTGCAACGGCACAAGAGGCCGCCAGTCCATCCTGTTCGCCGCGGCGATTGAGAGCTCCGAAGGGAGGACCGATACCGTGGTCCTCGCAGTCTCGAAGTGTTTTTGCCACGTTTCAGGCAAGTAGTCGGCGCGTAAGTTTTCACTCGCCGCCGTACGCAATGCAGCCCGTGTTTCCTTTAGAGACAGCAGCTTTGAGATCGCCTCGATCCCATTCTCCATGGAGGCAAAGGAGCGTACGTCAGCGATAGGTCGACCAGGGAAAGATAGATAGTTGCTGGCATAGGCAATTCTCGTTCCACTCAGCAGCATGAAGCAGAGCGCCATGCGCCGTACTTCTTTCTTCTGTAGTTCACACAACAAAAGCAAAACTGGAATCGTCGCCACCGCAATGAAATACGCAGTCCGGTGGTCGTCCTGACGGACGAATCCTTCCTTAAACGCAAAGTAGATGCCTGGTACCAACAGCCAGAAACCATGCCTGGTTGCCGGGGCCAAACCGTACCAAAGCCCTGCCAATACGAGCACATCCATCGCGGCCATGGCGAGCGGAATCCATCCGCCCTGAATACTCATGGCCGCACTGTATCCTCGCGCGATTTCCTCCGACAGGCTGAGCCAGCGCCACAGGTTACTTAGCGAACCACAGGACAGCAGCCCGAATGTCAAACCGGACAAGCCCAAGGAAGCGATGCCAACAATCAGCTTGCGGCGAGGAGCCGAGGTGGAATCCTGTGAAACGAATATCCAGGACATGACTACGATACAGATCGCGGATATTCCAACGCTGAACTTCACGAACAAACACGCGGCCGCCAGCACGCCGGAGAGCGCGGCCCAGAGCATCGTTGAGCTGTTTTTCCGTATGCTGAGCAGACCTAAGACGCCGGCAAGGAATAGGAGACGCTGCTCGTCCCACAGTCCGAGTGCGCACAAGACGAAGTAGCCCGCGCAAAATGTGACGAGACGACTAGTGTGTTTGCGCAAACGCCAGACCGCAAGACAGAACAAAGCAATGTGCAGAACGATCCAGACCACGAAGGAAGCGACAAGAGTTGTCCCGTTTCCTACCTCTCGCGGGTGTAAGACAAAACCCCAGGGGCCGTACGTAAAAGCCACGTTCCTTCCGATTCCGTCGGTCGCGGAGGTCGCAAGTCGGTTGATAGCATACATCCAGGAGCCGTCGAGTCCGCTCTGCAGCGGCTCAAATTGCATCGGGATGGTACAGATAAAAGCGTAGAGCACCACGACCGCCAAGAAGAAATTGCGGACGCTCTTCCAGTAACCTTCCGGCCCGCTTCGGCCACTTGCCACGACATTGGCTAGAGACGATTTTGTTCTGTAGGATCGCGGATGCTCGCTACGCAACATTGGGTTAGCGGGATGCCACAGCGCGGCGCCGGCCAAAAGGCTTCTGTGGAGCGGCGGACGCCTCAAGCCGCTCACGCATCACACGGCCGACGGCGGCGGCGCTCAGGTTGGCGCGCACAAACGAGTCGCCCATTGCGGAAAGCCGTGCCCTAAGTTCGGCGTCTGACGCAATCAGCGACATGTAGCGCGCCGCCTGATCGATATCCGGATCCGCCCAAAGGCCCTGGGGACTGTATGGCTCATGGCCCAATCCCACAGGTATCAGGCGGTAGTTCACGAGCATTGCATTCTCGGCCGTCGTAAAGTCCGTGTTACCGGAGTAGTTCGTGACGATCACGGGCTTCTTGAAGTACATGCCTTCTGCGATCAGCAGACCAAACCCTTCCGAGCGGTGAAGTGACACGATACAGTCGGCACACTGCGTGAGAGCATACATCTCAGAGCGCGTGAGTGTTGCATCAATGATCTTCACCGCACCGGATTGGCTCGCCTGCCGGAGCTCATCCAGGTACGCACTACCAGTAACGACATGGTTGATCTTTATGACTAACTGGCAGGGTGAGCCGGCCGGGAACGCTCGCTCGAAGGCGCGCACAGCAGCAATCGGATTCTTGCGCTCCGGCACACTAAGTACGTCGAAGGCGCAAAGGAAGGTAAAGCAGTTCGGATCGAGACCAAAAGCCTGCCTGTCCATTGAGGCATCGTTATCAGGTTCAACGGGATAAGGCACGCGGTAAACGGGCAGTCGGCTTTTTTTACTAACGGCGTCACAGCAGAAGTTGCTTGGAGTCCAGATTTCGCCGTAAGACTGGAACGCGTCGTCCCATTGATCGGGAAACTCCCCCAATTCCCAGGTCCAGAAACCAATGCTGCGGCAGTTTCGGTAGAAGTCACCTCCCAGTTTGCGTCGTACGACTTGGGTCTGGTCGGCATTCACATAGAACAGGTTGTTTGAGTAGCGAATAGGCGTGATCGGATCGTCGCTGGGATTGCAGTGGGAAGCCGATGCCGAATCATGAATGACACGGCGTGCTACGGGTATCTCCGCGGCCTGGAGCGCTCCGTACGCGGACCGAACCGATTGACCCACCCCAGTTTCCGACTGGAAATAGCCCACCAAGTTTACGCCGAATTCGAGTGGTCGCACGTTCCTCGACCGCATCGTCACTTGCTTAGTCGGACGCTGTATTCCCGAACGAAACAGTCGCCTGCCCAATAGACTGAGGCGCCTCAATGCGGTCCGCGCATAAACAGACGCGCCAAACGCGCGCAAGGTCACTTCGTATCGGAGACGCCGCAGAACAGTCGGTTGCGCGTTGACGACCGAACGCCACTGGGCCTTCATGGGAGCTAGATGAAGCGCTGTGAGGTTGTGTTCTTTCTTGCCGTAGGTGAGAAGCCAAACCAGGAATGGCGCACTTTCGCGTCCGCATGGATCCGGGAAATACCGCTGAAGTTCCGGTCGTGACTCGTAAATTGCAAGTGCGATCCGCGTCAACCGAAGATGCGTGGTTCCAGCTCCAGCCGGCGCCGCCGAAACCGGCCTGTCGGCGAATTCGTTGTCTCTCGCCAGGACTGGCGATCGGGTGACCTCCTGCTCCTGGAAGACCTTTACGGTATGGATAGCATCGACGACGGTGGCCAGAAATACATCTCCCAATCCATGTTCGGCTTTTCCGCTGACGAGCATCCACTCGAGAAAACGCCTGTAATTAGATCCAAAGATGTCAGGCATCGCGGATTGCACGTCGGTACGCGTGCGATAGATCCGGTAGCCCAGCCGGGAGATGCCAGGGTGAGTACTGGTTCCTACGTCCACCGGAGCATTCCAATTACTCACAAATGCCTGGAAGCCACCTTCAGAGAACGGGTCCTCGATGGATTCCATCAGTTCAGGCGCTTCGTGATGGATGGGCCGGCCAAGATCGGGTATGACAGTGCCGTTGGCAAATGTGCCAAACGCATAGGGCCATTTCCGGCATTGAGCGAAGCCTGCCTCAAGCAATTCGTGGCGATAGGCCAGTATAATTTCCTGGGTCGCCATTGGCAGATCTCGCATCGCGTGGCGGTTCTGATGACGGGAGACCTGATCGGGCAGGTCGGGATTGTAACCGCTGAAATGAAAAAAGCACAGCGGTGCTCCGTTTACTTCATATCCGGATTCGCAATCGGAAATGCTGCGATGAGAAAGGTTCCAGTAGGCGACGTTATAGCCGGGATCGCGAACGATCGCTACACCTTCGAAAAGCCCTGGCACCATGTCGACCCAGCGCTGGTCGACGAAGAGACCACGCGCAAGATCGACTACACAATGATCGTAGAGCCTTTGCTGCCACCACGCAAGAAAGGCCGCGGTTTCCGGCGAGCGGCGGAGCGCGATGAACCCGAGGTTATAGGTGCCCGCGCGGAGAATGTCAATTTCGGTAGGCCGCCGGTCGTCATCCAAGGCAGCCGTGAGGTGTGGTGTGAGAACAATATCCGCCGAAGCTAACGCATCGGCCACCCGAACCATCCTGGAGAAGACTTTAATATCCGGATCGAGATAAAAGATGTGTTCGAAGCCGTATCGTTCCAGCAAGTACTGAAAAGCATAAGGCTTTACGGCGGTGCTCAGTTCTAGAAGAGTGTATTTGAAATGAAACCAAGGAGATCTCGGAATCGCCAGATTGCTGGATAGGACAAGCTCGAAATCTTCGGCATGCGGATCGAAGTGACCATCGACGAAATCCACTAATATGACGAAACGCTTCCATTCCGGATGCTGCTCGGCGAGGGAGCGCATCAACACTCTTGCACTCGGAAGATAGTTTTTGGCGATGATGGTGAAAACTGCTGTCATCAGCTACCTTCAGGCTTCGTCTGCTTGGGAACGGTCCCCCGCGTCTTTAGCTCGTTGTCCCCGACAATATGCAGCGCCTTTTCAAGCGACTTGGCATAACGCTCCGCCTCCGCACGCATGCCCTCGCGTGTACGATTGTCTTCCAAGAGGCTCAGGGCATACCGTTCGGCATCCCGGAACATAACTTCGTAGCGACGTACATTATCCAGAAGCGAGCGGAAAAATGGGAGAGCGACATCTGGCTCCTCAGACTCTCCGAAGACGATCGGAAAACGCTCGCCCGTCAGCGCGTTCAGCGTTCTTCCATCCATGTAACAGGCGCTCAGGGCGCGTCGCGGCGAATTCGTATGATTAATATCGCTGCGATGCAGGAGCCAGTTGTGAAGTAGAAGCCCCTCGCCGGCGTCGAGTTCGAGGTGTTCGATTTTATTCGCCGGGCAATACCGTTCAATGTTTGCTTCGCTGACGTTGCTCCCGCGCTTACTGAGCAGCCCCAGGCGATGGGACCCTGGTATGACCTGCACGCAGCCATTGGCGCGTGTAGCGGGATCAAGAGCAATCCACGTGGTCACAAGCGGGTCTCGGTCGAGCTTCCACACGTCTCCCGCGTCCTGATGCCACGGCAAATAGGTGCCCTGGCCGGCAGGCTTATTCATCATCATCACGCGAAAAATAGAAACGCTGGCGTGCCTTCCGTAATGACGCGCGCAGATTTCGCGAAAAATCCCGCGCGTGATCAATTCCAGGATCATCGGATCAGCCTCGAGACCCTGAATCTTCCGGTACGCAAGAGTCGAACGGAGGAATCCGCGAACCGGATCCGACAGATCCTCGTAGGCGCCGCCGGTATCGAGTTGCATCTCAAGCGTCGGATAGTGGATCTGACCGAGCATGATTGCATTCAAGCGTTCACCGAGGGCGGTAAGAGCGTCGTCGCTCAGAATCTTGCCAAGGCGCAAATATCCCTGCTGCTCGTAAGTAAGCCAGTCTTCTTCCGTGAGAGTGCATTGGGACTCGGCATTCGCGGCTGAATGGCATCTCAGAGCTGGTGCTTGCGAGGCTACGAGCGTACCGTTCGGTTTCAGCTCTAAAGCGTCACAGATCGCCGCCCAGCGTTGAGCCTCTTGCGGCCAGGCGGTGGCGCGCAAGTCCGCCAATCGTTCAGACACTTGGTTCCGCTGGCACCACAGCTCGGCAGCCAAAGGGAACAAGTGACCTCTCTCTCCCATCGCGGCCGAAATGCACCATGCTTCCAGGCCTGCATTGCCAAGAGCCGCGCGAAGTTTAATGCGGCTGTAATCGTCGGAATAAATTCCGATGGCGGGCACTCCGGAGGCCGTGGCAAAAACCAGCGCATGATAACGCGTGGACACCACCATCACGGCACGGTCGATCAGCCACCGCGCCTCGCGCGGCGACCAGAGTCCCACCGATGTGAACTTTGAACCCAAATGCTTCGCAAGTGCCCGGCCGGCGACCTCATCGGAGAGCGCGTCACCCGCATCCCGCCCCCCGACGTGTGGCACGAACACTAATGACGCTTGAAGATGTTGCGCCAGGCTATCCAACTGGCTCGCCAGCACCTCGACACAGCTCGCTCTCTCCGGAGCGCCGAAAGAAGCGTCGAGCGTAACTACGATCCATCTGCGACCTGGGTCGCAAAACGGTTGCGCTCGATCATCCCCAGGCTCCCGCGAATCAAGAAAAAAAGCGTCGTCCAGCTGGAGGTGGATTCGATCGGACGGTGTCCCAAGTTCAAGGGCCATGGCGGCCGACGCGTCGTCACGCACGCCCAGCCATTTGATGTGAGTAAAGGATTTCCCAAGAAGACGACGCTCGTCAGCCGTCAGAACCGGCCCTAGCGTTTGGCCGAGCACCACTACGGGAATGTCCGCCTTCACGGCCGCATCCATGAGAGCTACCCGCTCATGAATTTTGTCCGGCCAAGTCGAGCACAGGTTGCCTCCTCCCGATATGATCAATCCGTTGGATCTGTGCAGGTCATTTACGATGTCGCTGCCGAGCCACTGCTCCGAACAATCTATCCCTGGCGACCATTTCGGCATGGGCAGTGAGTCGACGCCATAGTTCTGGGCGGTCCAGCTTGGATCGCGGGACAACGCCGCGAACTGCATGTTCGGAAAAAGCTGACGAAAATGTAGGATATTGGCCTCCAGCATGGCCTCGTCGCCAAGGTGGTAGAGGCTGGGTCCGCCGACGTCGCCGACTATGCAGAGCCGTCGTGAACTCATACCCGCATGGGAGACAGGGGGGACGTAACGGCTTCCATTTCAGAATGATACTACGCGACGTCCCCGGCGTCGTCTTTCGCTGGCCCCTCGCCGCCAAAGGCTAAATATTTCACAACGCGCGATTTCGACGGGCATGGCTGCGGTCAAAATGTTGCGTTGCTTGTGATCACTGCCCGTGATTTGCAGTGTCTCCCAACGATGGCTGATGAGCTCAGAATAAACCGGCACTGGTCTGTAGTCGAACCCCGTTGTGTATGACTTTGAATCGATTCAGTTTTTCCCGCGCGGTCGGGCGCAACTTACCTGAGCCGCCCGTGCCAGACCAACGCGGGGCTTCTCATGTGACAAACGAGGAATGGGAATTCTTTCTACTATTAAAGCCAGATGAACGAGTGCATGCCCACAGATCCTCAAATGCCCCCCTCCGAGAGGACATCCACCGGCGCTCCGGGCCGCCACACTGCGATCGTCGGCGCCGGCCGCCCTCTGTTTTTCTTGCACGTGCCCAAGACTGCCGGCACGTCTTTGCGAGAGCTTCTCTCCACACGATTCGCCCGCACGGACATTCTTGCCTTCAACCGGAATGACTCACCTCAGGTCCGTTCCGAGAAACTGGCCAACCTCGATCAATACAAATTTATTCATGGCCACGAGCCTTATGCACTCATAGACTCTTTCCGGAGCCGCCCTTTCGTGGCGACGATCCTAAGAAACCCGCTAGAACGTGCCCTCTCGGTCTTTCATTACATGCGGCTACAAGCCGCAGGCATTTCCAGGGCGTTTGAGAAGGGACAGGTTTCCTCCGCTCGTGCGTATGACTATGCTGCCAGTGCGCGGCTGCAACTCGGCGAATTCCTCCATCATGAGCCGCTCGCCGCTTCTAGGCATCTCGGAAATATCCAGACCTGGTTGCTCGCTACTACGGCCTTAAACGCCAGGTTCGAATACCGCGATGACTATAACGTTTCCGTGTCACAATCCGATCTGAGCCGCGCGAAAGAGCATCTTGCCTCGTGCGATGTTGTCGGCCTAACCGAGCGGATTCGAGAATCGGTGGACCTTCTCTCGTGGTCCTGGCAGGTTCGGCCCTTCGGCGAGATCAGCACCGCGAATCGGAGCAATGGCCGGGAAGCCCTCAGTTCCCTGGATCGTTCCACGGTAGAGACGCTGATGGAATTCACGTCTCGCGATCAGGAGCTTTACAACTTCGCGTGTGAATTGTTTGAGGAGCGCTACTGGAAGATGATGCGACAGCGCTTGCTCTTTAACGCGAATCGAGTTAGCGCCGAGTCCGTGACTCGATATCCTTCGAGCGCAACGGCGTTCACCTTCGAGGGCCCTATCCCGGGCGATGGATGGTACGCCCCGGAGCGCTCCGGCGAACGCTGGTTTAGCTGGACCGGCCCCACTCGGGACTCGACAATTGACCTTGCGTCGCCGCCGGGCCGAGAGTTTTATCTGATTCTTGGCGTATTGCATGCCATGACGGCTGAATCTCTGAGCTCGATAGAAGTGCGCCTCAACGGAGTTCCACTTCAATTGCGGGCGACCCCGGCAGAAGCGGGCTCTTTTCTAACAGCCGCCGTCATCGGCACAGCCCTCCGGCCTTGCGGTGAAAACAATCGCATATCGATCCGTGTACCTGTGGTGATTCGCCCATGTGAGCAGGATTCCACGGCCGATGACAGCCGACTCCTAGGAATCGCCGTGTATCGAGTAGAGCTCACCGCAAAAGATCCGACCTCTTGGCTACACGGATCAATCCCAAGTCTGTAAGTGCAGGTACATCGCGTTTTGCGTGGCTGGCGGCGACAGCTTGAACCTGGGTGCCGGAACCAGCCGCAAGACCCTCCTCCGTTATTGTGAGCGGCCGCGCGCTTATTGACATTCGGGAGCGCGTGGGATTGGCCAACCTGATTTACGCGGGCAACCACGGCCTGGAAATTTCGGAAGGAGGGCTAAACTTTGTCGAACCCGACGCCGTCCAGCGGACCAAGTTACTAGGCGAGTTGTCGCGCCGGCTCCGCGAACGCTTACGCATGTTCCCGGCGTGGCAATCGAAAACAAAGTTCTTACTGCGACCATACATTTTCGGCGGGTTCAGCGGGGCGGCCGGAACGAAATCCGAAAGGCGTCCACGCATGGATTGGAACAGAGGCGCGGCAGTCCGCTGGATCGAAGCGATGAGGGGAAGTGCAGATACATTCACCTTTTATATCGGCGATGACCTGACTGACGAAGACGCATTCTCCGCTCTGCCGACGAGAGCGAGTTCCTGCAGCAGATACGCACGGGCCTTGCGGAGTTTGCGCGGTTCACGGTAGCAAGAATGGCGGATATTCAGCCGCTCCTGGAAGACCACAAGGAACATTACGGGCACATCGTCGTCTGTCCTCCGTGCATGCAAGACGCGCTCATGTCGGATTGCGATGTACGATGCGCATTCTGCGGCTACGCGGCAAGCGCCGAAGATGCCGCGGAACTCTATATCGCCAACACCATCGGCACCAGCCGCCACCACTGCATGAAAGAAGGCGAGGAGTACCCGCTGTGGAACTGCCCGAACTGTGACAACCAAGCGCTCGTCTTCGAGGAAGGGTACACAGAAACCAACGGCGTCTGCTTCGCCTGCGGCGACACGCCATCACCGGGCGAGTACGTCTCCTGCGACCAATGCCAGGAGCTGTGCCGTGACGAGGATCGCAGCGGCGGCATGTGCTCCGAATGCCTGAGCGCCTACCTCTCGCAAGACAATAGCTAAGGATTCAGACGCTGCTTTTTGACCAGGGCGTGTCGGTGACTGTGGCATAGAGGCCTTCCGCTCGTGCCTTGCCGTTGTCGCCTGTAATATTCCGCGCCGAAGTATTTCTCGAATGTCTCTCCCACTCTGGAGGGTTTCGCTGCAATGGCTTCTTCTCGCGGGCGAGCTGAAGTGGCGCTCGGCCGAATCCAGTCTTTTTGTTGAGCGCGCGTGTTCGTCGGGAAGGTGTCCTGGGCATGACGGACCGGTTAGGCCGATTGCTCATGTTTTACGGCGCGACCCACCCCGGAATAGGTAAACGTTCCACGACGAACTACCAACTATTCAGCATGTTTCTTTGCCGGCTTAACCGCCTTGGATTTCTTCGCACTGTTCGCGATCGCTTTTTCAACGGCGCTGTCAACGATTTTCGCCGTGACACCCTTGTGCACAGCTTTCCTGACGGCTTTTTCGATAGCCTTCAATGCCTTCTTTTTAGCCTTTTTCTTCGCCATGGATTTGTCCGGTCTCCGGTTTTCAGTATGGCATCATGCCGCTATGCATAGTCGCGAGTTCGATTTCATTCCGTACCCGAATAGCGTTTTGCCCCACGGGCCGGGGCTATCCATCCCCCAACTGACCTTTAAACGGTCATTCAAAGCGGGGAAGGTATGAGGCCACTGGAATGCTCACCGATAATAGGAGAAAAAATGCCTAAACACGATCACCACAAAGCTGCCGAGCACCACGACGAAGCTGCCAAATCGGATCGAAAAGCCGCGGATGCTCATGATAAGGGTGAACATGCGGACGCTTCCCAGCATTCGCAAATAGCGCACGACCATTCCACCAAGGCTCACGAGGCTTCCAATAGCGCTCACGAGAAGACCAAGGGGCCCAAAAAGCTCTGACGCAACACCCTCAGAATCGGTAAATTAGCGGACTAGCGGGCAGAAGTTTCGCCCGCTAGTTTCTTGACCGGACAGTTACGCCGCTGGCCGTAACGGAGGCGCGCAGCATGCTGGGGGGAGCGGGCTATGGATCCCAAAATCGACGGTTCATCAGAGCAGGCCGCTTCGGATTCCGTTTGGCTTGTGGCTCTTAGCGCCGCGATAGGCTGGGGCCGCATGTTGGATGAACAACACGGTCACCTTGCAACCGTGGAAAAAACGCCGTGATTGGCGCCGAGAACAATTGTCGTTAGCGCTACGCGCCTGCCGAGTTCCGGCGAGCGTTGCGTAACAAGCCCAGTATCCCAGCCGGAACATAAAGAATGGCAGGCAGCGGAGTTGGAATGGCTGTCAATAGGGCCACCACAATAGCCTTGATTTTGGCAGACTCCTTATCGTCGCCATACCAATTCATCTGTGCTTTATAGGTTATATAGCCAAGTACAATTCCCGCCGCGATCGAGAATGGCACGAGCAAGCCCATACTGACGATTTCTCCGGCATTCAGCATTAAATCGACTATGAGCATTAAGCCCGCAATGCGAGGATCAAGCCCAAAAGTTTGACTGAACCCTCTGGTCGGCGGTGGGTTCGACTGAAACCGGAAATAGGGCCTAGGGTTTCCCACAGCGCCGGGAATCTGTGGAACAGACGTCACTTTAGCGCCACACATCGAGCAAAACTGGCCCGGTCCGTTCAGGGAAGCGCCACATTGAGTGCAGGAAATCACGTCGTTGTCCTTCGAAGGTAAGAAAGCCTACGTGAGGGTAGACCTGTCTAGATTATACTTAACCGCCGCTCTTGAAATCAGTGCGAGGCCGCTCTTGCCCTTGGACAAATTTTCCTTACCTCTAGTGCGGAGGCGTGATGCCGCGCTCTTGGAGCACCGATTTGACGACCGTCAAATCCGTTGGCCAAGGCGCAGCAATGAAGCAACTCTTGATCCGGGGGCTGCGACGTGTCGTTGAAGATTTTGTTGTGCTCATGCGTCACGTGGCTCGGAGTGAGTAGCCTTTTTGGCCCTCATGCCTTGCGGCAACTGTCTGTCCATCCCAAACCTCTTCCGCGCATCGAAGACGTAGGCGCATTCCCGGCCGGGGCTTTCATCTCGCCCTCAAGAAGCTCTACGCGAAGTCTGTTGATGGCAACAATAGCACCGGCTATCGATACGGCATTGGCATCCCCAAGGACAGCGTCGTGAAATACGAGACGGCGCTGAAGTCCGACCAGTTCCTCCTTCTGGCTCATGGCACAGCGGACGAAGTGGCCAAAGCGAGGGACATCCTGCAGACGACGAACCCGATGAAGGTTGCAGTCCATGGGGCGCAACGGGAGCAGTTCTCCGGGGCTAGCGTCAGATAGGTGTTATTGAGAATTGCGGCCTCCAGCTTTGGGACCGCGCGGCCGTTGGATCAATACAGTTGACACCCGCGTGTTCCCTTTTTCGATTCGCTGTATATCAGCGTCATGGAATGTTCGCGCCGGCCAGCAGATTCTCTTCACTGGGCGGAACCGGGCGCTTCCTTGGCAACTCGCGCGTCGAGCGCTATCCCCGCGATTATTCGTTCGAACGGAAGCGGCTGCGACGAGGTTGCAACTGGCGCGAATCCGAACCAAACGTAGAAAAACGCCGCCGCAGGCAGTAGAATGATTCCGGCGATCAGACCAAGAAAGAATTTCTTCACGATTTCAGTTCCTTCCCCAGCCCGTCTGGCGTGAGTAGCGCGCAAGGCCCCCCTGACAAGTTCACTGTAGAGGAATCGCCCGTCAAAACGGTGTCAAAAAGGAAGACGGCGTGGGGTTTGTGTGTCTTTCCTTTGTGCATACCCCATTGCTGTGCAGCATCCGGGGATCGAGCTGGGATGCGACCTTCGTGGGAAAGCGCCACCTGTCTCGTACTGTTTCGCTTAAGGCGGCGCGATCAAGCGCGCCGATTCAGCAGTACGCATCCAGGCCTTCCTCCAAAGACTCCATCACCCGGTGCTCGGTGATCACGCCCTCGACTTTCGATGCCTGTTGACAATCGCTCGTCGATGCCACCAAAGCAATGGAGGCGTGCTTGGAACGCATGGCAGAAAGAATATCCTGGAAGGTGGCCTCCGGGCCCACCATCACGTAATCGGTTCGAGCAATGGATTCGAGGTTGACGGCTGAGCTGAGCCGGCTGATTTCGGCGCCGCACTCGTCCCGAATGACCACGCCGGCAATGTTGTCCCGGCCGTCGGTTACCACGAGTGCCGGGGGAACTTCTCCAGATAAGGTCTTAGCGAATTGGCTAATGGTTTGGGAGCCCTGGGTCACGGCGAAATGTTTGTCCATAATTCCGCTCGCGCGACGAATCAAATGAAAATTCGTCTGCAGGGCTTCGGGCACGTTGTGGCCGCGTAGCGTGAGTTTCCGTGTGTAGATGCTATCCCTGATCAACATGCGTCTCACCCCGTAGCTGAGCGCCACGGTAATCGTCATCGGAATGATGACGCGGTAGTCCATGGTCATTTCGTAGATCATCACAATCGCAGCCATGGCCGCGCCGGTCGCGCCACCAATCACGCCGCCCATCGCGGCGACTGCGAAGCCAGGAGCGCTGATATCCAGCGAAGGGAAGAGGCGATTGAGAACGATTCCGTACGCGGAGCCGAGCGTTGCGCCGAGAAAGAGCGCCGGAGAGAAGACTCCGCCGGATGCTCCGGATCCCAAGGTGAGAGACGTGGCGATAAGCTTCAAAGCAAACAGAAGTACAAGCAGATACAACGAAGACTGTCCGTCGGAAAGAACATCCTGAATGGTCGCGTAGCCAACGCCTTCAATATAGTAATGGCCAAAACCCGCCAGTATGGCGTACATCATCACGCCTACCGCCAGCATCCCGAGTCCGTGTTGGACGTAGTAACCGCCTTTGATGCGCGTCTCGAAGAACTTTTCAAAACCGTAAAGCGAATAGATGAAGAGCGCTGAGACAAGCCCCATCAGCACCCCCAGTCCCGCGTAGGACACTAATACCCACGGTTTGGCGAGCTGGAAATAGGGAGTTTCAAAGGCCGGAATCACAAACGATGGGTGCGAGCCGAAGAACAGTTGCCCGACGTAAGTGGCGGTGGCCGTCGCTATGGCGACTGGAACCAGGGTCTTGGCACTGACCTCGTTCATCGTCATCTCGACCGCGAACAAGACCCCGCCAACCGGCGTATTGAACGTGGCGGCGATCCCACCGCCGGTGCCGGCCGCGATCAAAGTGATGCGCTGCCACAGGGACAAACGCAGTACTTGCCCCAAAGTGGAACCAAAGCCGGCGCCAATTTGAATGATGGGTCCTTCCCGTCCCACCGAGCCACCACTCCCTATGGAAATCGCGGACGCAACGGATTTCACCAGCGCCACGATGGGCCGGATCACGCCTTTGTCGTAATAGATCGCGTCCATCACCTCCGGCACACCGTGGCCCTTGGCTTCCGGGGCGAAGTTCTTCACCAGAAAAGCCACACAGATAGCTCCCACCACGGGCGCAAGAATTATGAACGGTCCCCACGGGCTGGGAGGCGTATGGACGTTGGCGTCGTAGGAGAACGAGAATCGATCCAAGAAGAAGAGGTTGTGGACCAGCGCGATCAGTGCGCGGAACGCTATGGCGCCCAACCCGGCGATAATTCCGACCACCATTGCGGCGAGCCACAAAGCTAGCGGCCTCAAGGCAACCTCGCCCCGCACTGGCGTCACAAACCAATCGAGCCGCGGACGGATGCTTCTTTTCAGCCACCGCATGGCTAGGGGCGCGGCGCAACGCAGCCGAATAGCCTTCCGCCGTGTGGGGCGGCCGGGTTCGGCCATTCTTGCCGTGGGATCTCTGAAACGCGGTTTTGGATGATCGTCACGTGTTCACGTTCGCCGCATAATCAAGAACTCAATTCGCAGCAGGATCTTCATTTTTCCCATCGATCGTTTGCAGGCCCGCGTCATGGAATCGCTCAAAAATGGCGGATCGGCCGGCGCGGCTTGGCGTTACAATCACCACGTAGACTGCGGACGCCGATCCGCGAGAAAGCTCCGGCCTCAATGGGAATTGCTTTTCGCGGCGGAAATAGAGCTTAAATATTCTACCAGCGCCGTCAGTTCGTCGCCTTTCAGCGATACCGGTGGCATTCCACCTTGTTGCATTTGGGCGGTGGGATGCCGCAGCATTGTGGTTAGGAGCGCAGGCGTCAAACTCTTGCCTCCCGCCAGCGCAGAGGCCGCTGCTGTGCCGCCGACTCCATCGGTCCCATGACAGTCAGCGCATCCGTATGCTTTGTAGATCGCTTTTCCCTTGGACTCTGCTTTCGACGATCCGGCTACCGCTGCTGGTTCCGCTTTAGCCGGCGCAGGTGAGGCTGGCCCGGAGGCTGGCGGTGTCGTCCCGGAGGCGTCCTTCGATGGCCCGGTTGTTGCCGCAGGTCCCGCTTTAGCGGGCGCAGGTGAGGACGGTGCGGAAGTTGGTGGTGTCGCCGTAGCGGCGGCCGGTGCTCCTCCCAGGCTAGTCACGTAGGAAACCAAAGCTGTCATGTCAGCGGCACTTACAGTCAGAGCGACCATGCCCGCAGCTTTCATCTCGGCAGTGGGCGCTTTCAGAAGTGCTGTCAACTTAGCTGGGGGATATTGACTGGAAACATGCGTCAGCGCTGGCCCGGAGCCGCCTCCTCCGCTCTCTCCGTGACATCCACCGCAGCCTTGAGAATCGAAAATGCTTTTCCCCTGAGTGGCGGTGGCGCCGCCTGCCGGACTTGCAACTGGCGCTTTCGCCGGCGCGGCCGACGCCCCCGCGGAAGCTGCTGGTGTCGCCGTAGGGGCCGCCGCAGGGGCCGGCGATGTTCCTCCGAGGCTGGTCACGTAGGACACCAGAGCCTTCATGTCAGCGGCATTCACAGTCAGAGCGGTCATGCCGGCAGCCTTCATCTTGGCGGTGGGCGCTTTCAGAAGTGCTGTCAACTTAGCTGGCGGATATTGACTGGAAACATGCGTCAACGCTGGCCCAGAGCCGCCGCCTCCGCTCGCGCCGTGGCATCCACCGCAGCCGTGAGAATCGAAAACGGTTTTCCCCTGGGCGGCGGTGGCGCCGCCCGCCGGACTTGCAGCCGGCGCTTTCGCCGGTGCGGGCGACGCCGATGTTCCCCCCAGGCTGGTCACGTAGGAAACCAGAGCCTTCATGTCAGCAGCATTCACAGTCAGAGCGGTCATGCCGGCAGCCTTCATCTTGGCGGTGGGCGCTTTTAGAAGCGCTGTCAACTTAGCTGGCGGATATTGACTGGAAACATGAGTCAGCGCTGGCCCAGAGCCGCCGCCTCCGCTCGCGCCGTGGCATCCGCCGCAGCCGTGAGAATCGAAAACGCTTTTCCCCTGGCTGGCGGCCGTTGTTGCACCGCCCGCCGGACTTCCAGTTGTTGGTTTTACAGATCCGGCTGTTGCCGCAGGTTCGGCTTTGGCCGGCGCCGGTGACGACGAACCGGAAGCGACCGAAATCGGTGCATTTCCCGGAACCCACATTTTCAAGTGACCCACTTCAGATGCGTTGTGAATCATATCGTGGCACGTAAGACACGATATCTGATTTGTGGTGAGCGAACCCATAATCGCGTTGTGAGCGGGATTGTCGCTAAAGCCCCGGGCGCTAGCATGGCAGTGCAGGCACTGCAGGTTGCTGTACGCGCCGCTGATTCGAATTACTTTGGGCGGCGTACTCACATACTGCATATAAATGTACTTTAGGCCCTTGAGCTTGTCCTTCAAAGGGCCATAAATGGCGTAGTCGGTGTGGCAGGTATAACAGGCCTGGTCCGGCGGCACCAGGTGATTCTGAAAATGTTGCGCAGGGATATAGCTCGGATCTGCCACGTACAGGCTCTTTCCGTGGCTCTCCATGCTGTGGCACGAAATGCAGTAGCTGGTCTGTTGGGAACGCTGCTGGTGAACGGACAGGCCCGTGCCGATACACAGCACCGGAAGAACGCATAAGCCTACAAACGCGAGAATCTTGCCCGTGGCGCCCACAGTAATTGAGGAACGCACGAGAAACACTCCGGCCAGCGCAATCGTCAGTGCGATCAAAGCTATGAGGATCCCGGTTGTTCCAAACACAACACCTCCTTACCACGCGCTCGTGGCGCGCACTTCATCCGCGGTTCTCGGTGGGTACGGAAATAGCAAAGACCAGCGAAATGAGGTAGACCACAATTCCCAGTCCTATTAACGTTGCGCCCACGAAGGCAAACAGCACAAACGAGAGCGGATGAAACCACAGCAGGCTCACAATTTCGACCAGGAGGCCCAAAATAATCAAGCTGCTCGAAACCTGCAGAAACCGCCGGATTCCGATGGCGCGAAGTTTCATTGTCGTGGCTCCACATTGTCAGGTCATCCAAAAACTGCGGGTGTCGTCCAACCGAACTTGGCCGATGCGCCCGATAGTGTGATTCCATTGAGGGCCTGCTCCTTTCAAAAGCTCAGCAACAGACCGATAAAGACTGAGTTGTTTCCGGAAGCATTCCGGCCAGAACCGTCGTAATCGTGGCTCGCACCATTGAATTTCGTATATGCGGTGTAGGCGGTGGATAGTTCGATGTTCTGTAACGGCCAGTACCCAAATTGGCCGATAAAGCCGTTGCTATTGGGGCTACCCAACAAACTCCCGGTTACTGGAGCGGGCACATAAAGAAGTGGATCGCCATTGCCAGAGGTGGCAAACCCGGCAAACGTGAACGTATAGCGGCTCCGCAGGTGATAAGTAGCGTCGGCCCGAAATGTGTTCAAGTGATGCGTGAGTTCTGCTGCTCCGCCGGCCGCAAACGTGGCATTAAGGTTAGATATTTCATGAATATAAGTCGTATGGGCCGTCAGTAGATTCACGCCAAACGGCCGTTCGTACTGAAGATCGAACGAGGGGTCCGCGTACGTGTCGCGTAATCCCGTAACTCCATCCGGAGTCGAACTCACATAAATGCCATAGGTTCCAACCTCCAGATAGTTCAGTCCCCAGGCTTGCTGCCATGCCAGCCGCCAGTAAGGGGCAACTCCCTGAATGTTGAAGGCAAACGTCGTACCGGTCAGAGGTTGGGCCCCCCCCAGGTGGAGCGACCGATACACGCTGAAAACTGCATACAAATGGTTATCCCACATGGCGTATGCACCGAGGCCAAGCACATCCTGAGCAAGCGCTCCTTCAATGAGTGGCTGAGCGCTTGGCGTGGGAGCGTTCCCGCCAAACCACGGATAGCCCCACGCTGGCGTACTGTTCCAGACATCTTCTACGGTCGGGTTATTGTTTATCGTAAGCCCATATAATAGGTCCGTCGAACCTAAAGTGGTGTGGTTGGCATACCGGACATCCGTATTGTTCAGCGTGAAATGATCCGACTGAGTGGAATAGCTTGCTTGAATCATTCCCCCAAAATGCGGCGCCATTTCACCCGCCAGGTAAAGGGTAAGATCCGCGTTGGCAGTCCAATTTTGCGCACCGGGCTGGGGTGCGTTCGTGGCAGTCTCGCCGAGGGCAATCATGCCGCCGATCGGGAAATAGCGGCTGAGCTTCAGGTCCTTGTCGTCGATGGTCGTATCCGGCCTCTGGTCCGTAAGCGTGTAGCCTTCGAGCTTGAATTTGCGCCCGAACGGAGTTAGCTCAGGCGGATTGCTGTGACACACGGTGCAAACCAGTCCGGTCTGCCGAGTGAAGCTTGGAACAGCCTGTGCGTCGGGACACAAAGCCACCACAAAAGCAAACAGAACCAGACCTGTCCTTAGAGTTCGTGACAACGGAAGACGAATCGGTTGCTCCAGCCCTTGAGCCATCTTTGGAATCTATCCCCAAAAAGGTCAAAACGCCGTCAAAAATGGTCCGAGTCGATTGGTCCCGACATGGGAGCCGTGATGGACAACCGACTGTTTTGACGATGTGGCCGCGCTGGCTCAACTTCGGATTGCCCCTGATTAGGCAACTCCGCCTGCATAGCGCGCAAGAGCTTCGTCATTTCTTTTTCGAGCCCGGTGAATGATTGCCGCGCTTTCCTGCGCTGCCCCGTGCGCGGACCTGGCCGTTTCCACCCGCCTGGGCCGCCGCTATCTTACGCAGAGGCACCTTCGCACGCTTCGGCTTCATAGACGTCGCCTTGGACGACCCTGTGTCGGGGCCGCTGCCTTGCGCCATGTCCAATCCAAAGAGAGCGGACAGGTCTTCCCCGCCGAGAACCTTGGTCGCAGCCGTTGCCTTCCTGGCCAGCGGAAGAGCCTTTCCCGCCCCAGCGATCAGTTCCTTTTCGTCTACGTCATGCAAGCGGAAGAGAAGGTCGGGCTGTCGGTCGATCCGTGCGCCGATGCCGTACAGCACCGCCGCGACATGCTTGCACATCTCGGCCCAGTCCGGGCAACTGCACGAAAGCTTGATCTCAGCCGGCGACGGGAAAAGGCCAGTCTTCTGCCTGCAGACGCGTTCCATGACACCCTTGGAGAAGCGTCCCTGTAGAAGCTCGATGAGCGAATCGATGGCGCCCGCGCAGTCCGTGCAGATGGATTGCCAGCGCGCCTTCGTGACCGGGGCGACTTTCACCGCGACTTTGTAAATCTGCGAGCCGCTGACCATCGCTTTGATCTCGCCAGGCGAAATCTGAAGATCGATCACCGAGCCATTACGCACGTAGGTCCGGCCGCGCGGCAAGCGATTGGCATAGTCGCTATAGCGTTCGAGGTTCTCGCACCACGCCTTGCCCCAGAAGGTCGTGACAATGGTGCGGCCTTCGACGATCACCGGCGACACCGGATTCCCCTTCTTCTTGAGCTTCGCCATCTCGGCGGCCGCTTTCCGCCGCCGCTCCCCAGCGGAGACATAGGGTCTCCATCCGTAGTAATCCATCGATCACGACTCCTTCAGCGCAGTATTGATATCAAGCGCAACCAGCTTCAGCAACTCCTCGTCTTTCAACTCCGTCAGAAGCAGGTCGGCGCCGCCTTCCAATAAGTCCCTCGAAAGTTGCCGCTTCGATTCAATGAGCTGGTCGATTTTCTCTTCTACGGTACCGCGACATACGAACTTGTGCACCAGCACGTTTTTGGTCTGTCCGATGCGGAAGGCGCGGTCCGTGGCCTGGTTCTCGACTGCCGGGTTCCACCACCGGTCGAAGTGCACTACGTGCGAGGCGGCGGTAAGATTGAGTCCCGCTCCCCCGGCTTTCAGGGAAAGAACGAAAAACCCCACGGCTTCGTCTTCCTGGAAGCGGCGCACCACTTCTTTGCGCTTCTTCACCTCGGTCTCGCCATGCAGAACCAGGCCCGGGCGCCCGAAGACCGACTCGAGGAAGGCTGCCAGCGGAGCGATGGTCTCGCGAAACTGGGTAAAGACCAGCATTTTCTCTTGCTTCGCCGCAATCACCTCGGCGATATCGCGCAAGCGCGCCCATTTGCCGCTGTCTTCTTCGCTCCAACTGCCGTCTCCCAACCATTGGGAGGGGTGGTTACAAATCTGCTTGAAGCGCATCAGGTACGACAGCACCAGCCCCTTGCGCTGGATGCCCTCGGCATCCTCGAGTTGCGCGGCCAGATCCTTCACCGACTGCTGGTAGAGGGCGGCCTGCTTGCGGCTGAATTGGCAGAAGGCTTTGACCTCGGTTTTATCCGGCAGGTCGGCGATCACTGTTTTGTCGGTCTTCAATCGCCGCAGAATGTACGGCCGCACCAGTTCACGCAGCGGGCCGTACGAATTGTGAGGTCCGGCGGCAAGACGTTTGACGAAGTTCGTGAACTCCTTCGACGATCCCAGCAGCCCTGGATTCACGAAGTCGAAAATGGACCACAGATCCCCAAGCCGGTTCTCGATGGGAGTGCCGGTGAGCGCAAATCTCGCGCGTGCGTCGAGCCCCTTAGCGGTCCGGGTTTGCTTGGAGTCCGGGTTCTTGATCGCCTGGGCTTCGTCAAGGACGACTACACCCCAGGCGGTCTTCGCGATCCAGGGAACGCGGAGTAGCGAGCCATAGCTGGTAATCACCAGGTCCACGTCCCGCAGCCGATCTATCCCTAGAGTCTTGAGCTCGGCTGCCGGAAGCACCGAGGGATGCGCGATGAGCGCCTTCAAACTCGGCGCAAAGCGTTCGATTTCCGACGCCCAGTTAGCAAGCAGCGAGGCGGGAGCTACCAGCAGGCTTGGCTGCTGTTTGCCATTCGTTTGGCGCTTGAGCACGAGCAACAGCGCAAGCACCTGAATGGTCTTTCCGAGTCCCATATCATCGGCAAGGCAGGCCCCCAGACCGAGCTTCGCCAGGAGATACAGCCAGCGCACTCCAACCTGCTGGTAAGGCCGCAGGGTGGCGTTCAGCGCCACACCAGGGTCGATTTGCGCCAATCCTTCCGGGCTGCGAAGCCCTTTCAATGTCTCCGCGAGCCAAGGGCCGGCGACTACTTGCGACCACTCGACGTCGGCAGCTTCAGGGGTATCGCCGACGGCTACTGCGGCGCCCGCGAGCAACCGCATGGCCTCCCGGAAGTCGAGCCCATTTTTCGCGGCCATGCGCTCGGCCTTTTGAAAGTGCTCCATCATCCGTCCCAGCCGCTCGCGGTCCACCTCGACCCAACGCCCTCGGATCAGCGCCAGACCGTCGGACTTGGCCAGTAATTCCGCAGTCTCGGCGGCGGTCAACCGCTCGCCGTCCAGCGTTACTTCCATGCGGAAATCGAGAAGCGCGTCCTGGCCCACTCCTGAAGGCGGCTTGCCACCGATTTGCGCAGTCACCCGCGGGCGCGGAGGACGGCTCGCGCGCCACACCGCAGGCATTCGGACCACCACCCCAGCTCCTTCCAGTTGCGGGACGTCTCTTAAGAGCTGCATCGCCTCCTGTGGAGTCCACCGCAGTGGGTGAAAAATCTCGCCTGAGTCGACAATGGCCTTCAGCCACGGGCACGTCTCCGAAGCCAGTTGCACTGGAACAAGCAGAGACAGGAGCCGGTCCTTGTTGGGCGCGCCCGCGTACTCACGGAGAGCCTGCCCTAGCGGAAGGTGTTGCGCTTTGGCGTGGGCCGACAATCGCGTGGTGTAAGTAGCGAGAAAGGCAAACGGCGCCTCAGCGTCCTTGCGGTTTTCGGCCAGATTGAAATGCACGCGGCCGACCAGGTTCCAGGCGGGATTCCGACGCTTCAGGAAGTCCTGCACACCGCACTTCGCTTCCGCCAGTTCCATCCCGAAAGCGGTGTCCAGATCCTGCCACAAAGTCTGCAGGATCTCCGCCGTCAGATACTCGGCACCAGTCATGGGAGGCACGGTTAGAATCAGCCGGTCGAACTCTGCGCCGGCCGGAGCCGGCACGCGCACGTGCTGTCGCGCCGACCCGGTATCGGTTTGCGTGCAGAGGGAGGTGACGTAGCGCGCACCGAATTCTCTCCAATAGGAAAGATCGGGAGGAAGCGCGGCGCCCACTTCATCCGCGCCGAGTTGGAGAAGTCCGTGGCCCGGTCCACGCGCGAAGGCATTCAGCAGGCGTTGAGTAAGCGCGCGATCGAGGGCTGGCGCGTCGGCGGCTGCGACCAAGCTGAGATGGCCGTGTGGAGTCAGGATCGGGGCGAGAGAAACTGAGTCCATGCAGGGAGTTTACCAACCGCAGCCGCATGCGATCTAAGCGCTGCGCCGCCGCATTGCCCAGGCATCCGGCCGACAGCACCACGCTCCCGCACAAGCATTCTTGACGCGATCCGTGAAGATGCTTGAGCGTGTGAGTGCTTCCGCATCCTCCGAGGCCCTAAAGTCTGCTCTGTCCTCTCCGACCGATATCGGCGGCCTAGCAACGCTGCTGTCGGATCTTGCTCCCCTGGCTGTCAGTCTTTCCGCACTGGATCCTAACGGGCGATTCCGCGTATGGTACCTCGGAACCACCCTCGAAGTATGCTTTGCCGGGACGTTGCTCCGTAATCCGCCCGTAAGAATTCTGGCGCTCGACGATCTCGCCGGGCGATCCATCGCGACTGTAGAAGTACGCCGCGATCTGCAACTCGTGCCGATTCACGCGCCAGTCTCGCCCGTTTAGGGGTTACGGCCGAACTGGCAAGCGGCAGCGACTACTTGGGCTCGCAATTTTGGTCCCGGGCCCTTTGGGAGCACAATGACAAGCCGGACGGAATTCTGTATCGATCTCGCCACGACGACTCTGCGTTTTGCGTCGCCGTCTACAGCCGTGCAAAAGATGGTTTGGCCATCGTTCAGGATCATTCGTTTAGCTGAAGAACCTCAATTGCTTGCGAGACTTCTAACGAGATATGATCTGGGGCTGACCAACTGAGGGTGAACACAGGCCGGGGATGTTTGCTCTGCAACCCTCGGTCCTTAATTGATTGCCGTTTGAAGGCAAGCGTTGGGTTGTCGACCGGAAGCCTGATGGCGCCAAAATAGACTCCCCATCAACTTCCGTTACGATAGCCAGAGACAGGAACGCTCATGCCCAAAGTCGGTGGTTCAATCCATCCCCGCAACCAACAAAATCAGGGATGGGACGCTCACCATCACGCAACGAGAGCGCGAAGACTTCGATTGCTCGCCGGGGAAAAGTTTGCGATTCCCCACATGTATTCGACCGCCCTCTCGGCGGGAGGGGTGTGGCTCATGAGCTGGCGAGCCATTTGAAGCCGGTGGCCGACCTGGTCTAAGCTGCGCTTCGATATCATTTTTCTTAAGCGCGCGACCTTGCGTCGCGGCCTGCTGAGGATGTAACAAGCCGCAGATGGTCCCCGGAACGCGCAGCCGCCTTCCGGTACGCGTAGCGTTTATGATAAAGATGAGAGCTGTAAATCATTGATCTGGCGATAAATTAATTCCAATGAAGCGTTCTATTCATGTGCCTACACTCGTGGTTCTGATCGCTTCCTTGGTCTCTTTACAACCGGCAGCCATAGGACAGACTTCGGCCGGCAGTGCGCCTGCCTTAGGCGTAACGGATCAATATCACGCGATGTTGACCACCTACTGCTTCACCTGCCACAACACACGCGCGAAAATCGGCGGCCTCGCGTTGGACAGCCTGGATCTCCAGGCCGCGGCGGATGACGCACGCACCTGGGAGAAGGCTCTGCGCAAACTGCGCGGACATTTGATGCCGCCGCCGGGCAATCCCCAGCCGCCCCCGAAGGATGTGGATTCGTTCGTTGCCTGGATGGAGAACACGCTCGATTCCCACCCCGCGGGTCCGAAGGCGGGCTATGTGCCCATCCAACGCCTGAACCGCACGGAGTACGCCGCATCGGTGAAAGCTTTGGTGGGTGTGGAGGTCAATCCGAAGGACATCCTGCCCCAGGATATCCAGGTAGAGGGCTTCGACAACATTGCGGACGCTTTGAGCGTCTCCCCCGCATTCCTCGACCAGTACATCACCGCCGCGCGGCACGTTGCGAAACTGGCGATCGGCGATCCCTCCGGCCATGTTTCGAATGTGAAGTACTCCATCGCAGCAAACCAGAACAGCGATGAGCCGTTGCCACCGGGCACGCGCGGCGGCGTGCGGTTCGAGCACAATTTTGCAGCCGACGGCGAGTATCGCATCAATATCGACGACCTTTCATTGGGCTTGTACACCAGCACGGTGGAAAATGAGAGCACGCTGGTGATCATGATTGACGGCAAGATCGTGTTCCGCAAATCCATCGGCGGGCCTGCCGATCTGGCTCTTGCGGATCGCAAAGAAGCTGAGGGACGCGCCGCAATCATGGAACGCTTCGCGAAAATTCCTGTCGAGGTAAAGGCCGGTGTGCACGATGTCGTCGTAACATTCATCGACCGCGCCCATGTGGAATCCGACGAGAACGTTGCCGTCGGCTTCAATGGCATCGGCGTCCTCGGCTTCGGCGATGGCAATAACCGCATGGCGCGCCTGGCCAACGGCATTGAAATCGTCGGACCGTTCAATTCAACTGGTGTGTCTAAGACCGCCAGCCGCGCTCTGATTTTTGTTTGCGACCCCCACGATACAAAGAAGCCAATCGGGGAGCCCGCCTGCGCGAAGCAGATTACGGAGCGCCTGGCGCGACGCGCATTCCGACGGCCGGTGACCGCCGAAGATGTGGGCCGCCTGATGCCGTTTTATGAAGCTGGGCGCGAGGGTGGTGGGAGCTTCGATCAGGGAATCGAGCAGGTAGTGGCGGCCGTACTGGCCAGCCCGGATTTTCTCTACCGCGCGATTCGCGGGCCGAGAGGTACATCTCCCGGCACATTTCCAAACGGCGAGTTTGCTCTCACCGACCTGGAGCTGGCTTCCCGCCTTTCGTTTTTCCTGTGGAATACCGGCCCGGATGAACAACTGCTGACACTCGCGGCGGCGGGCGGCTTAACCAAGCCCGGAGCATTGGAGAAACAGGTGAGGCGCATGCTGGCGGACCCCAAGGCCTCCAGCCTGGTCACCAGTTTTGCGATGAAGTGGCTGAACCTCACCACTCTCGATTCCGTGCAGCCCGATCCGAAATTGTTCCCGGGGTTCAACGAACAATTGCGGCATGATTTCGCGAAGGAAGCGGAAGCTTTCGTTAGCAGCATCCTACTGGAAGACCGGAGCGTGGTGGATCTCCTCACCTCCGACCACACGTTCCTCAATGAAGGGCTGGCTCGCCTCTACGGCGTCTCCGGGGTCGTCGGCCCGCAGTTCCGCGAGGTCACGCTGACCGACAAAGAGCGCGCGGGCCTGCTGGGCAAGGGGGCGGTGCTGCTGCGGACTTCGTATGGCGATCGCACGTCTCCCGTGTTGCGGGGAGCGTGGGTGCTTGACAAGCTTCTGGGCACGCCGCCGACGCCTCCTCCGGCGAACACCGCAACCGACCTTTCTCAGAAGGCAGGCGAGGCGCCCAAGACGGTCCGGGCGCGGCTGGAGCAACACCGCAACAAGGCGAGCTGCAGCCAGTGCCACGGCGTAATCGATCCCACCGGCCTGGCTCTGGAGAATTTCGATGCCATCGGCGAGTGGCGAACCATGGACCGCCAGGCGAACGCTCCTATCGACGCCAAAACGGTGCTGCCGAATGGCGTCCCCATCAACGGTGTTGTGGAACTCACGGCGCAGCTCGTCGAGCGGCCGGCTACGTTCGCCGAAGCGTTTACCGAAAAACTCATGATGTACGCGGTCAACCGGGAGCTGGAATATTTCGATATGCCGCAAGTTCGCGCGGTGGTTCGCGGCGCCGCGAAGGATAACTACAAGTTCTCTTCCATTGTTTTGGGAATCGTCGATACGGATGCGTTTCGAAGGCAGGGTCCGGCAGCCAAATGACGAGTCTGCGTGAAAACTACGATCAACCGCTCCCTTTGGTCACGGCTCAGTATCGACGCACAGGGTTACCGAGCCGCGACCAGAGGGAGCGGTCAATGCGGCCGGTTTAGGAGATCACATGTTCATCACGAAAAAACACATTGCCCGCAGAACGGTATTGAAGGCTGCCGGGGTGAAGTTGGCGCTGCCGTTTCTCGAAGCCATGGTTCCCGCCGCCACGGCGCTGGCCCAAACGGCCGCTGTTCCCAAGATGCGGGCAGCCTTCTTCTACCTTCCCCACGGCGCCATCATGTACAACACGTCGCACGGCCCTGCAATGGATAAGTGGACGCCCAGCGGTTCCGGCGCGGATTTCAAGCTCAGCCCGATCCTCGCTTCGCTCGAGCCCTATAAGAAGTACGTGACGTCTTTCGGCAACTTAGAAAACGCGGCTTCCGCAGGGTCGGTTCATACCTTCAATCCCGCGACGTGGCTCAGCGCCACGCGTCCCGATACCGGCGGTCCCAAGGCGCACATGGCCACGACGCTCGATCAGGTGATCGCCAAGTTCATCGGCCAGGACACCCCGCTGCCCTCTCTGGAACTGGCCTCGGAGACTACCGTGCAAGTGGCGGCGGGCGGTGGCGGTTCGTATACAACTCTGTCTTTCCGCGACGCGGAATCGCCGCTGCCGATGGAGTACAATCCGCGGAAAGTCTTTTTGGAGCTTTTCGGGGAAGGCGACACGCCGCGGGAACGCGCGGCAATTAGCCATCAGACGGGAAGTCTGCTCGATCTGATCATGGACCGCACCAAGAAGCTCCAGGGCGAACTGGGGAGCGGCGACCGTGCCGCTCTCGACGGCTATCTGGACAGTGTTCGCGAGATCGAGCGCCGAACCCAGATGGCAAACTCCAAAAGTCTTTCGGGTTTGAAGATTCCCGATGCTCCGGTAGGGGAACTGGATAAGTTTGACGACCAGGTGAAGTTAATGTTCGACCTGCTGGCTCTCGCGTTTCAGGCCAACCTCACTCGCGTCGCCACATATATCATGGTCGCCGAAGGCACCAACCGCACCTACAACCACATCGGCGTTCCGGATTCGTTCCATCCCGTATCCCACCATGCCAATGATCTGGAAAGAATCAACAAGCTGGTCAAGATCCAGACCTGGCACGTGGAAAAGTTCGCGGAATTTGTGAAGAAGATGGCGGAGACTCCCGACGGTGAAGGAAGTTTGCTCGACCACTCCATCTTCATGTACGGGTCGAACATGAGCAACAGCGACCTGCACAACAATTACCCGGAGCCGAATATTCTGGTTGGCGGGGGCGCCGGCAAGATGAAGCTCGTCGGCCAGCACCTGTTGCTGCCGGAGCGCACACCCATCGCAAATCTCCATCTGACGCTGTTGCAGAAAGTCGGGTTGCAACGCGACAAGTTCGGCGACAGCACCGGCACCATTGCGGGCGTGTAGGATGAAACGTCGAGATCTCCTGAAGAGCTCCGTGGCGGGCGCGCTCGGTCTGTGGGCGTCGCGCAGGGTTTTCGCGCAAAGCCGCCTCACCGACAAGATTGCAGTGGTGGATGCAGGCGGGGCCAATGTGGTCGCTTTATCCACCGGCGACGGGCTGGTGCTGGTGGACAGCGGCGCTCCGAAGAGTTTCACTGCCCCCTCAAAGGTGCAGACACTATTCAACACGCACTATCACACGGATCAGACCGGCAACAACGAAATCTTCGCGGCGGCGGGAGCGAAGATCGTCGCGCACGAACGCACGCGCCAGTGGATGTCGACGGACTACTGGGTTCCGGCCGAAGATCGCTACGAACACGCACGTCCCAAAGCCGCTCGGCCCACCGAGGTTTTCGAAACCTCCGGGTCGTTCAAAGCGGGAGGGGAGCAGATCGATTACGGCTACCTGCCTTTGGCCCACACCAGCGGCGACATCTATGTCTACTTCAGGACTTCGAATGTTCTTGCCGTGGGTGACGTCGCATCGCCCGAGCGCGATCCCGCGCTCGATTATTTCACGGGCGCCTGGATCGGCGGCCGCGTGGACGCGATGGATGTTCTGCTCAAGCTCGCCAATGAACAGACGAAAATCGTGCCCGCGTATGGTCCCGTGATGACCCGAGCCGAGTTTAAAGCCGAACGCGACATGATGGAGGAGGTTCGGGCGCGCCTGTTCAAACAGGTTCGCGAAGCCGACGGTCCCAAGGACATGTTGGAGGAGGGCGTTCTCAACGGTCTGGCCCGAACGTGGAAAGACCCGTACAAGTTCCTGTATGATGCAGCCAAAGGTCTGTGGGCTCATCATGACAAGCTGGATCCCAATGTCGTTTAGGCGGCCGCTGGAAAGGTGGGGCGGTCCCCCCGGACCGCGGCCGACGCCCCCGTCGGCCTCCCTTTTGTCGGACTTGGCGTCCGACGCGGACGAGGGCGTCCGCCCCACCATTCGGTCGATGGCTTCAATCGTTGTCCTTTTCTGCGTCCTTATGCCGGTTTGGGCGCAGGCTCCCAAGGATTCTCTCGCCAATCTAATTCAAGAGGGAAACCGCAAAGCGGCATTCGATCGGATTCGCGCCGGAGCCGATGTGAATGAGGCCCAACCCGATGGTACCCGCCCCATACACTGGGCGGTCTACCGGGTAGATTATGAACTCCTCGACGCGCTGATCGCAAAGAAAGCGAAAGTGGATGTCGCCAATGAGTTCGGATCCACGCCGCTGGCCGAAGCCGCTAAGCTGGCCGATGCCAGGATGGTGAGAGCGCTGCTGGATGCCGGTGCGCGGCCCGACATGCCCAATCAGGACGGCGAGACCGCGTTGATGCTGGCGATCAAGACCGGGGAACTGCCCGTCATCGAAATGCTGATCCAGGCCGGCGCGAATGTCAACGCGAGGGAAACGTTTCACAACCAAACGGCTTTGATGTGGGCGGCCGCGGCGCCGAAAAATGGCGGCGAGATGGTAAAGCTCCTTCTTGCGAAAGACGCCGACGTCAGGCCTCGGGCCCTCTACAGCGATTGGCCGAGCCAGATTACGTCGGAGCCGCGCGCGCAGTATCGTCCAGTGGGCGGCCTGACCGCGCTGCTGTATGCGGCCCGCGGCGGCTGCTATGAGTGCGTGGAAGCGCTGGCGGGTGCTGGCGCCGATGTGAATGTCCCGACTCCGGAAGGAGTCACTCCGCTGATGATCGCGCTGGATAACGACCACAACGAGGTCGCCAAACTGTTGCTCGATCGCGGCGCAAATCCCAACCTCTGGGACTGGTGGGGGCGCACCCCGCTCTACATCGCTGTCGATCGAAGGGCCGCTGTGATCGCCCCCCTGCGAACTGGACTGCTGGGCGAGCGCGTGAACCGCGGTGGCGTAGTTTCCGAGGCGCCTCGCACTTCGGGCCGTCCGCCCGTTTCCAGCATGGACATCATCCACGCCCTGCTGGCCGCCGGCGTCGATCTCAATCCGCAGCTTAATATGCATCGCCCCAGCCGGGGAGGGAACAGCGGACGTTTCGTCGAGGAGTTTCTGAATACGGGATGCACACCTCTGCTGCGCGCCACCATCGCCAACGATGTGGAAGTGGTTCGAGCGCTTCTTGACAAGGGCGCTTCCCCCAACATCGCTGGAATGGGTCTCACACCGTTCCTGGTTGCGGCGGGCGTGGGAATGGGTGGGGGCGGAACCGGCCTGGCCGCTTCAACGAGCGCAGGTGGCCCGGCGAACATGGCAATCATGGACTTGCTCCTCGAACACGGCGCCGATGTGAATGCTCAGGTCACCGGCACGAAAACGTATTCCATGCGGATCTCTCGCGCGCCCTCTTCCACGGAAGGCATGACGGCGCTCCACGTGGCGGCCCAGCGGGGCAGAGCAGATGTGGTGCGTTACCTGCTAGAGAAGGGAGCCAAAACCGATGTGGTCGCTAGCGACGGCCGCAAGCCGATCGATTTGGTAGGCGCCGGCGGTAGGCAACCCGGAGCGGCTCCGGCGCCTCCGGCAGCCCCGGGCGGCCCCGGCGGGGGAGGCGGCGCAGCCAACGCGGCCGAAATTCGCGCCCTTCTGCAGAACGCGGCGCCTCAAAAGGTAACTGGAATTCGCTGACCATACGAAATCGCCCTAGAGGTTTGGCACGAGAACGCTTCGAACGCGAGCGAACGGTCAAACCGTGCATTTTAACGCCACAAGAATTCGACCTGCTGCGTAGCTACGGCCCTGAGTATGGCAACGAGCTCGAATATCTCCCAAATGATTCCCGCCTCGGATATCTCTTCCGAGATGGAGCCTGGGTGCTTCCCGTATACCTCTACAGTTGTTTGCTCTTCGGCTGCAACCTGAACAGCCCCAATCAATCGCTTCTTTAGCATCGAAAATCGCTTCTCCTTTCCTGCAAACCCAGAGACGAGATGAAAGTTCTGTATCGCCAAACTGGCGCGCCACCTTAGAGATAGTTCGGACGGCAAGAAAACTTCAATGGCGCACACTGTTGCGAAAGCAATGAAGGCGATTAAACAGACGACAATCGATTTCAATCGCAGTGTTTCCATCGCTATGCGACTGAGACAACGAGGTGGACGCCAGTACGCAGAGCGCCGTGCTTAGTCGATGGCGCGGCGTTCTTGAAGCGATAATGGATCAATGCCTTCGTCCAACGGCGGCCGCTGGTCTCTCCCACAATACGAGGTACAGGATTCGCGGGTTCTGTCCACGCCGTCGTTGTTGATTTATACAGAGATGATTGAAGCGAATATTACCGCGGCGCTGCGAATGATGAACGGCAATGCGGACCGGTGGCGACCGCACCTGAAGACTGCGAAGCTTGGGTACACGATGTGCCGCCTGGTGGCGCGCGGAATCAAGACGGCGAAATGCGCCACCACCTTGGAACTGGTGGTGGCCATCGAGTCCGGGATGGAGGATGTGGTAGTCGCATTTCCGCTGATGGGTCCGAATGCGGCGCGGGTGCGAGAGATTGCAGCGGCCCACCCGGAGCGGCGGATCTCAACGCTAGTAGAAAGCGCCGATCAAATCGATGAGTGGCGGGCAAGCGCGGTGGGTGTCTTCGTGGATCTCAATTCAGGGCTGGATCGGACAGGGATGGCGGAAGACCACTTCGAGGAAGTTCGCGAGCTTATCGATCAGGTTCAGAAGGCTAGGCTGCGTTTTTGCGGCTTGCATCACTACGATGGGCAGATCAAGAATACCGATCCATCGGCGGCCGCCATGGCTCGCGAGGGTTACTCGCGGCTGGTGGAACTGATTGCGTATCTCAAGCGATCGGGGATCGAGGTGGAGGAAGTGATTACCTCAGGGACGCCGGCGACGCCGCATGCGCTGAACTTCGCGCCGTTTGGCGAAGGGAAGTTCGTGCATCGCGTGTCGCCGGGAACAATTGTCTATCACGACCGAAACAGCCTGAAGGAGTTGCCGGACTATGGATTTGTGCCAGCGGCACTGGTCTTGTCGATGGTGGTAAGCCGTCCACGGGAGAATCGCGTGACCTGCGATGCCGGTCATAAGGCTGTATCGGCGGATGCGGGCGTGCCGAGTTGCGACGTGATGGGGCGGCCCGGGCTGATTGGGCTGAAGCCGAGCGAGGAGCATTTGCCCATCGAGGTGCGGAGCGGCGAAACGCCGCCGCGCGGGGAGTTACTTTATCTGTTGCCCGCGCATGTGTGTCCGACGGTCAATAACTTCGATAAAGCGATTCTGGTGTGCGGCGGTAAGGTGGAAGGCGTTGTACCTGTTACCGCTCGGGGGCACGAGGTATTTGTGACGCGAGCGCCGTAGACCCACCGGGCGCGTCAAGTTTTTTGTGTAAACGGCCAGTTATTTTCTAACCTTGCATCCCTGGTAGACTGAACGGACCTGAGCGTAGGGTAGGGCTCTGCGGAGACGCAACCCGAGCGCCGACTCAGG
>Ga0182024_10002655_pt1 | contig 43926 bp, 45 predicted proteins | sample P32metaG_FD_120480 | JGI IMG/M metagenome (GOLD analysis project Ga0182024, IMG submission 120480) | Permafrost microbial communities from Stordalen Mire, Sweden - P3-2 metaG (Illumina Assembly) | ecosystem: Environmental > Terrestrial > Soil > Wetlands > Permafrost | place: Sweden: Stordalen... | reverse complement strand
CACTGCACCAGTTCGCGATCTACTTCCCCGACCGCGTCGACGTCACGAGTTGACGCGCATGAGATAATGAACACAGACCCCAAGACCAAATCAGTCTCTTACACAGAGCACCAGACACTCCCCGGGCACGTCGACACAGCGGATCGTCACCCACCACCGTCGACCCTCGCGCCGCAGCGTGATCGCCTTCGGCGTTCCCCGAATCGGGCGATGCAAGCGGACCTTGATCGCCCCGACCCCCATGAGATGCAGACGGCGGGTTGCCTCATCCAGGTGCCACCCGGACCGGTCCTCCCACTGCAACGCGTCCCAACGACTCCGAGGCCGAAACCGGGGAAATCCCGGCCGCTGCCCGGCCCGACACCGCCGATAAAAGCCCGCGAACGCCCAATCGAGACGCTTCAGCGTCCCCCGACACACCGTCACCCCCGAAGCGAGGGTCTCGGGGCGAACCCCGCGCAACGACGTGAGCGTCCGGCACTGGTCGAAGTACGACACCGAGCGATGCTCCCAGCGCCACGCCCCCCGACGCTCCTCCAACGCCGCGTTGTACAACTCGCACTGCAACCCCAACAACCCAACCAACACCGCCCGCTGACCAACCGTCGGGCTCACCAAATACCGGAACGAACGACACCGACGCACACCGCCAAGGGTACGAAGGGTGTATGACGCTGAAACTGACCCACTACCCGAAATTGCGCCAGCGCAGCCCGGCCAGCCGGGTGCGCTCCTCGGCGAGGTGCCCGACGGGGCCGACGAACACGTCGTAGGGCTCGAGCTGGACCCGGGCCGCGCGCAGGTGGGCGCCGGCGTCGGGCCGGTCATGCTCAGCGTCGGCGGTGCGGGTGTCGGTCATGGTGCTCTCTTCCGAGGCTGGGGCGAGACGGCGTCCGTTCGGTTGCCCGTCGAGGCGTACGCCTCAAGTCTGGCCGGGCGGCCAGCGCAGCGTCGGTGGCTCCGAGGGCGGGCCCAGGTCCGTGGCGCCGCCCGCCTCGGCGTCCGCTCCGACGGACGGCTCGCGGGCCGCGGGATTTGGTGCTGGAGCGGGCGGGTCCGGGCCGGGCTCGGATGGCGCTGGCTCGGCGGGGGCGCGGGTTGGCCGCAACGCGGCGGAGGACGGGCCGGCCGCGAAGTACGCCACCGCCAGGCCGTACACGACGAAGCACGCCAGCGCGTTCAGGAACGCCAGGCCGATCGTCGCCCCGAACACGATGGGGCTGACCAGGGACCGGCGAATCGATTGCCGAAGGTTCTCGGGGTCGAGTCCCTCGACGAGGAGGTGGGGATGCCGCGACAGGTGCAACCAGATTCCGAGGAAGGCCAGGCCGATGAGCGCCATCGTCGCGCTATAGATCGCGGCGGCGGCATGCGCGTTGCCTCCTCCGCGGCGCGCGTACTCGGCGAGCAGTGCGGTCGGGAAGGGGAGAAAGGCGATACCCAGGAGCAGCAGGAGATTCGTGAACAGCAACCCGCGGTCGATTTCTCGGATCCGCTCGAACATCGAGTGGTGGCTCACCCACATGATGCCGATCACGGCGAAGGACAGCACGTAGGCGGCAAAGGAGGGCCACTGCCCGCCGAGATCATGAATGAGCTGGCCTGGGCGCGCTTGGGGAACCTTGATGTCCAGGACCAGCAGCGTGATCGCGATCGCGATCACACCGTCGCTGAAGACCTCGAGTCGGTCGGTGGTAGTCCCGAAACGCATTCGGCTGCCTTCCTCGGCGCGTCGAGGCGAGTCATTCGCCGGCACCGAAGTGTCGCTCACGGTCGCCTGGCTGACCGTTCCGGGAGACCCGGCACCGAACCTACCGCTACAGGTACTCGTGGCGGACGAGGTGCTCGGTGGCGAACCATCCCGGGAGCGCCGGGAGGTAGAAGTAGATGAGCTGGTTTGCGAGCACGGTCGCCACGGCGACGTCCTTGGGCACCCCGAACGCGACGAGCACCGCGGCGAGACCCACGGTCCCGACGGCGTTGCCACCGCCGGGGATGGGCACGAGCGACGCCACCGTGACGACGCCCACGTTCGCGGCGAGCAGCGGCCAGAACGACACGTGGCCTTCGAACGCCACGAGGCAGGCCTGGAGGCACCAGGTCGCGAGGAGGGTCGCGAGCACGTTTCCGCCGAGCAGGAGCGCAACCTGACGAGGCGACCGCAACGCGCCCATCATCGTGGACGCGGCGCGTCGGACTGGCTCCAGGACGGCTCGGCGGAGCCGGGGGATGCCCGCGACCAGCCCCACCAGGACGCCGACGACCGCGACCACCCCCAGGATGAGCTCAGCGAGCCCGTTCGTCGGCAGCAGCGACAGGTTCACGCGGGTCGGCTCGAGCACGAGTGCGAGCACGAAGAGCACCAGGACGGCGGCCAAGTTGCCCACGGTGCTCAGCAGTCCCCCGGCCGCGATCGCCGAGCTCAACTCGATGCCTTGTCGCTGCAGGAACCGAATCTGCATTCCGAGCCCACCGATTCCCGGCACGGCAAGGTTCGAGAACGACATCCCAACCTGGAGTTCGGTGGTGGGCCAGAACGGGAGCCACGTGGGTACCGTCCCCTCGAGGCCCAGCGCGAAGCCGACGTTCGACGCGAACGACGGGACGAAGGCGACGGCCAGCCAGATCCAGTCGGCCTGCTGCAACGTCGACCACACCATTGACGGGTCGCCGACGGAGTCGAGCAGCACTGCGGCCGCGACCAGCGTCCCGACGGCCATGGCCAGGCTCGTGGCGCTCATGCGCGCCAGCTGCGCGAGCTCGGGTGGCTCGACCCCCAGGGCCGCGCTGCCGGCGGTTCGCAGCTGGGTCAGGCGCCGACGCACCGTGGCGTAGCCACGGCCACGTCGGCCATGGTCCTGCCTGAGTCGGCGTCGGGTTTGGGGCGTGACCACCGAGGGTTGCAGCAGCGGGAACGCGGCGAGGATCTCGGGGGTGCCGAGGACGGCCGCGGCGGCGCGCACGGCCCGCTCGTCCCCGACGAGTTCCGCGGTGGAGGCGAGGAGCTGCGCGACGTCGCCCGCGATGTGGCGCGGGGACTGACTAGACCTCGCGGCGGTGAAGCCGACGAGGTATGGCCCGTCGTCGGTCACGATGACGTGGGCGGCGTCGAGGCGGCCGTGCACGACACGGGCCGCGTGGAGCGCCAGGACCTGCTCCCAGACCTGGCGGAGCAACCCGTCGTCGAAGTGGTCGGGTTCCAGGTTCGCCAGGCGAGTCCCGACGACGGGGCGCTCGACGAGCAGCGCGGCGCGGGGGCCGGCGGTGCCCGCCGCGACCACGAAGGGGACTCGCACGCCATGCTCGCGGGCGACGAGCATGAGGTACGCCTCGTGCTCGACCTGGTGGAGCCGGGTGACGGCGAGGCCCGGCCCGGAGTCCCGATACATCACGAAGCGCCGGAGCTTGGACAGGAACTGCGCGTCGGCCTCGTCGCGGCCGATGACCTTGACTCCCAGCGGCCCCGCCGCATCGCTGGCCGTCATGAGCGTGAATCCGGTCGGCTGCTGGGGGGTGAGGCGCACGTCGCGGGCATCGATCGCGAGCTCGGCGAGCGACCGGCGGACCTGTTCGGCGGTGGGGCGACCCGCGGGTGACGCGAAGACGAGATGCACGGTCGCCGCGACTGCCCAGCCGAGCACCAGGCCCGCGAAGACGTCGTTTGGGTACGCGATCCCGAGAACGAGCGGGGCGAGGGCGCAGCCGGCGATGACGAGGCGCCCGACGCGTCGGGTCGGACGCGTCAAGTAGGGGCCGGCGGCGCGCAGGACCGCGACGAGCACCGCGAGTCGCACCGAGGGGAACGAGGGTGACGTGCCCAGGCGGGTCAGGACCCGCAGGCTGTGGCTCAGGCCACCCCCTTCGATTACGAGCGCGCCGAGGAGACGCCCGAACCCCCACGCCAGGACGCCGGCGACCAGCAGGTCTCGCGCCAGGCGCCAGCGGCGACCGATGAGGGCCGAGGCGACCACGAGGCCAACCGCCCACAACGCGCCGAGCCGGTACAGGTTGCGGAAGACCGGGAGGAGCCAGGTCGGCAGCGTGTTGAAGAAATCGAAGACCGCCTGCTCGGTCGCGGTCGTGCTCCCGGCGTGGCGGGCCGCGAGGAACAGGAGGAGGATCGCGGCGGCGATGCGCAGCCAGTCGCTCGTGCGACGCCGGTAGGGCTCCTCGGATGCGGGCCCGAAGGTCGAGGCGCGAAAGCGTTCGACGCGCTCGTCGACGTGGGCGCGGAGGGATCGCAGCCTGACCACGCCCCACCTTCGCACGACGGCGCACCACCGCGGGCATACCGGGTCGGGTCGGCTGGCCGGATCGGGCCGGCGGCAGGGCCCGACGGGCTGGCCGGGCGATCGTTGGCGGCGCGCGGCGCTGGTGTCCTCGGGGTGTCGCCTCGACCGCGCGTACCCTGAGGCACCCCGGTCGAGGAGGTACCCGATGCTCGCTATCTCGGGCCTGTTGCGGTTCCCAGTCGAGCAGCGCGACGAGATGGTCGGCGTGCTGACCACGCTCGCCGAGCGGACGCGACGCGACGTGGGATGTGTGGAGTACTGGTGGTCCGAGGATCTCTCGGAGCCGGGCGTGTTCCGGTTCTTTGAATGCTGGGAGTCCGAGGAGACCTTCGCCGCCCACCGCAACGCGGCCTATGAGGTCGAGTTCAACGACACGTACTTGACTCGGATCGTGGGCGCGGAGGCACGCCAGTACGACGTGTCCGGCGTGCAGAGCCTGACCGGGTAGTCGCCGACGCCGCAGCCGCGACTGGTCGCCGCCCGCGCCGGCGGACCGTGGCGCGCCCGACCTGGGTTGGTCAGGGCAGATCGAACGCCCGCCAGCGCACCTCGGTGTCGACGACGGCCGGAGCGTCGAGGGGGCCGCGCTCGGTCTCGGCCCACGTGCGGGTCCTGGTTGCGGCGTCGCGGAGCACCGCGGGGGCGACGTCCCAGGTCCAGGACCAATGGCCGGCCTCGAGTCCGTCGATCAGCGTCGCGATGGTCGTGGTGCGGCTCGCGTGCACCACCGGCAACGATCGGCCGCGGGCGCCGAGCTCGCGCAGCTCCCGCTCGACCTCGTCGCTGCCGTGCTCCGCGCCGAGGTGCCCGGCCCGGCTCCCGACCTCCTGTCGGAACCGGGTGCGGACCGCCCGCAGGACGGAGCCTCCAGCGCTGCCACCGCGGCTGCTCAACACCACCCCGCCCGGTCGCACGACGCGGACCAGCTCGTGGAGTGCCTCCCGCCACCCGGGGATGAGGTGAAAGACGTGCGACGCGAGGCCCGCGCCGAAGGAGTCAGTCGGGAACGGCAGGGCAGTGGCGTCGGCCTGGGCGAGCGGGAAGGGCATCGCTCCGCCGGCCTTCTCGATGAGCACCGCCATCATCGCCCGGGCCAGGTCGACGCCCACCATCTCGACGCCCGCCTGGTGGAGCGGCAGCGCGACGCGGCCCGTCCCGACGCCAATCTCCAAGCCGCGACCCCGACCGGTCAGCTCGGCGACGAGGAGGCGGGTGACTTCGGCCACCGCCGGTCCGGGCAGGCCCCGCGTCTGGTCATAGAAGGGGGCAGCGCGCTCGAAGCTCCGGGATCGGGTCGCCACGAACGAGGAGTATGGCTCCCGCGCCTGCCGGCCCGGACTCGGCTGCAGGGAGAGCCGTCCCCACCGCACGCGGTGGTGATCGAGTGGGAGGGGCCTCGCCATCGCCGCCGGGTGCGGTGCGCCGTGGCCCGGCACACCCCGCCCGGCGAACCCGTCGTGCTCCGCTCCACCCGAGGGCGGCGGGAGGTGCAGGCCGGGGCGCCTGGCACCTGGTCAAGGGCGGCGGGGTGGGCGTCGATGGTGACGGTCGGGGGTCAAGGCTGAGGCGGGCGTCACCGGGCAGGATGGGTGGCTCATGGGTGAGCAGGGATGGGTCCGCGCCGGGGCCGCGCTGCTCGCCACGCTGGGTGTGCTGGCGGGCGGCCCCGCCGCGTCCGCCGCGACGCCGGCCAGCCGGGTCCCTCGCGACGGCCCGGCTGGCAACGCCTTCTACGCGCCCCGTCAGGTGTCGCCCGGGCGGCCCGGCGACGTGGTCTGGTCATCGCCGATCATCTCGCCCGCGGGATCCCGAGCCTGGAAGATCCTCTATCACTCCCGCGCGGTGGATGGTCGCGACGTCGTGGTGTCGGGGATCGTCATCACGCCGACCGCCAAGCCGCCGTCGGGCGGCTGGCCGGTGGTGACCTGGGCGCATGGCACCGAGGGCTTGGCGGACGCCTGCGCACCGTCGAAAGCGCTCGACATTGCCTACCGAATCCCCGGAATCCAGAGCTTCATCAAGCAGGGATACGTGGTCGTGGCGACCGACTACCAGGGCTTGGGCACCCCAGGCGAGCATCCCTACCTCGTGGGTGTCAGCGAAGGTCGGGGGGTGCTCGACATCGCGCGAGCGGCCCACGAGATGTCGCCGGCGAATGCGAGCACGAAGGTGCTCGTCTACGGGCACTCCCAGGGTGGGCAAGCGGCGCTCTTCGCCGGCCAGATCGCGGCGACCTACGCGCCGGACCTGCATCTGCTCGGCGTCGCCGCGGTGGCGCCGGTCTCGGACCTCACGGAGCTGCTCCCCGAGGCGACGGCCACGCCGGCCGCGCTCGGGTACGCGGTCATGGCCGCGGTCGGGTTCCACGCCGCGTACCCGGACACCAACCTGGCCAGTGTCCTGACGCCGCTGGCGATCGCCGGACTCGGGTACGTCGATCAGCACTGCGCCGCCGACGTGATCGACCACTACGCCGAGTTCACCCCGAGTCAGATCATCGCCCAGAGCCCGCTCATCGTCCCCGCGTTCGCTGCCCTCTTGCAGCAGAACACGGCCGGCACCGTCGCGACGGCCGCGCCGCTCTTCATCGCTCAGGGCGACCGTGACGAGCTGGTACCGAAACCGACGACCGACCAGTACGTCCAGCGCGCGTGTGGCGTCGGCGACCACATCCTCTATCGGGTCTACCCCGGACAGGACCACATCGGCGCACGCGACGCGTCGGTCAAGGACATCCAGGCCTGGATGGCCGCTCGCGTCGCCGGCCAGCCCGCGCCGTCGACCTGCTGAGCCGCCGACGAGCGGGCCGCGGATTAGGCCGTGGCCCGGACCCGTGTCGGGCCCTCACTCGGCGCGCGCACCATGAGCACCACGCAGGCGTCGCCGATCTGGTGGCGGGCCACGACCGCGAAGCGCAGCCGGCGTTCGTAGAGCCGAATGAGCGATCGGGCCTTGCGGTCGTCGGGAGGGCCTTGGACCGTCAGCGCGAGCGTCACCTGGCTGCCGATGGTGTCGAGCACCTCGGTGGCGAAGCCGATGCCGGCGCCGGGCTCGCGGGCCGCGAACTCGCCGATGAGCACCGCCCCCGGGGCGTCGCGGTGCAGCACCCAGGTGATCCAGACCAGGCGAGCCAAACGTCCTCGGCCGAGCGCGGTGGCCGCCGCGAGCCCAACTGCGGCGACCAGTGCCGGCTTCGGCAGCCGTGGGGCGAGCCAGGCGCCGAGGAGGGCGGCGACCACCAGGGGGCCGGGGCGTGCGCCGCCGACCCCGATGACCGCGGTGCGGTCGCGGTTGGTGATCGCCCGCGTCAGAAAGCGCAGCCGGAGCCAGTTGACGACGTGCAGGAGGGGCTGCGAGCGGGTCGCGGCGCCGTCAGTGGAGAAGCGTTGTGTCACCACCGCGGCCGCCTCCCAGGCGGTACGCGGGCCGATCAGCTCGGCGGCCCCTCCGGTCTGGGCGACGAGATCCTCGATTCGCCCCACCGGCCGAGTCTCGCACGGAGTGTCGGGACGAATGCTGGATGCTGGCCGGCGGCGCGGCGCTCGCGTTAGGACTCGGGCGCGAGATCGCCGAGTCCGGCCGAGCCGACGCCGACCTTCGGGGGCGGGACCACGAACTGCGCGAGGGCCGCGACAGCTTCGACACCGGCGCCGTAGCGTTCCCCGCGCCGTTCGAGCACGCGCAGCAGGGCGCGGACGCAGTCGGGATCGAACTGCGCGCCGGCTTGCCGGCGAAGCTCCGCGAGGGCGTCGTCTTGGGGCATCGCCTGGCGGTAGGCGCGGGTCGAGGTCATCGCGTCGAACGCGTCGGCGACGCGGATGATGCGGCTCTCGAGGGGGGCGTTGATACCGTCGCCGACGATCGCCGTTGCGCACGACGCGAGCGCCTCGATGCGCCGCAGGAGCTGCACGCTGATGTCCTCGTGCTGGCGGACCCGTTCGTATTCCGAGCTGGTCAGACGCCCCGGCTTGTTGAGGAGGCGGTTGGGTACGGTGAGCTTGCCGATGTCGTGCATCAGGGCGGCGTCGTGGAGCCGGCGGAGGCGGCCGGGGGACAAGCCGAGCTCGGCTCCGATGTAGGTCGCGAATCGTGCGACCCGTCCGGCGTGGCCGCCCGTGTAGGGATCCTTCGATTCCAGCGCTTGGACCAGCACGGCCAGCGTGGCCTCGTGCTGCTCGTCGACCGCCAGGTACGAGGCGAACGCTTGGCGGGCGGCCAGGATCGGTGTGATGAACAAAGCGACGATCAGCACACCGTGCGCCTCGTAGAGCCGACCGAGGAAGACGCCCAGGATGGCGAACACGACGATCTCGAAGTCGGCGAAGCCCCACAGGCCGCTGATCTGACGGCGCAAGCTGCCGCCGTCGCGCAGTCGGATCGTGACGCCGAGCAGCGCGACGTCCACGAGCCAGTAGGCGACTGCCGCCGCGACTGCGCCGAGCAGCTCCCAGATCACGCTGTGCTCGGCGCGCGCGACTGCGGAGAACGCGCCGGCGGCGGCGAGCGAGGAGAGGCCGAGTGCACCGATGTTGAAGGCGAGTCGTCGCCAGTCGTGTTGGCGGAGATGCGGCCAGTAGATGCCGCCGGCCATGCCGACCAGGAGCGGTCCGAGCAGCGGGGCGGTGTCTCGGAACACGAACACCGCGGCGAGGGAGATCATCACCGAGCCCGACACCGAGGAGCCGTTCGGGAGGTGGACGATGACGTGCTCCGCGAACGCGCACAGTGCAGCGAGGAGGAGGAGCGGCCCCACCGCGGTCCGCTCTCCGGTGAGCGCGAACACGATGGCGAGAGCCACCGCGACGCTGAACGCCGCGGTGCACCATGTGCTGAGCGCTCGTGAGTACGCGGTCTCGGTGTCCATGTCCACTCGGCGGGCCCCGGGGGCAGGATCCCGGGAAACCTCTGTAGGTATAGGTGTGGGTTGGGTCTACTTCCAGGTCCGGCCGGCCCCACCGGCCAGCACCACAGCTGCGATGCTGGATCCGATGAGCGCGACACGGGCAATGGCTCGCTTGCTCACGCCACACCCCCCCTTCCCTGAGGAGCTGGTGGCGACCTGCGCTAGGTGGTCGCACCGCTATCCGCTCCGCTTGAAGCAGGGGCTGTCACGCCTCTGGATTTTGCGACCCGGGACCCTGCCCTCGAGGCCCGCTTCGGACTCCTTTCCTCACAACGCCAACAAGGTCCCCAAGTCTCACAGTGGGGACACCGAACATCAAACCCGAGAGTGTCGAGAGGGCCACGCTAGGCGCGAAACTCGCCGGGGTGGGCGGCCCCTCGAGCCCGGCGGGCGGCCGCGGCGGATGGCGGGGTGGTCAGCGCCCGGCCGGGATCCTGCCCATCCGGCCGGCCTGGAAGTCGTCGAAGGCCTCGACGATCTCTTGCTTCGTGTTCATCACGAAGGGCCCCTGCCAGACCACGGGCTCCCGGATCGGCGCTCCGCCGAGGAGCAGCACCTCCAGGTTGGGCGACGGGGCGTCTTGGTGGTCACTCGCCCGCACCGTGATCGCGTCGCCGGTTCCGAAGGCGGCCAGTTGGCCGGTGGCGATGGGGCGGCCCTCGGCGCCGACTGTGCCGCGGCCGGCGAGGACGTAGGCGAGGGCGTTGAACGCCGCGGGCCACGGCAGGGTGAGCTCGGCGCCGGGGCTCAGCGTGGCGTGCGCGAGCGCGATGGGGGTGTGGGTCACGCCGGGGCCGGCGTGACCCGCAACGTCACCGGCGATGACGCGCACCAGGGCCCCGCCGTCCTCGGACCGCACCAACGTGACCCGGTTCGCTTGGATGTCCTGGTACCGGGGTGGAACCCGCTTCTCGGCCGCGGGGAGGTTGACCCAGAGCTGGATGCCGTGGAACAGGCCGCCGGTCGCGACGAGCTCCTCGGGTGGCGCCTCGATGTGGAGGATCCCCGCGCCGGCCGTCATCCACTGGGTCGCGCCGTTGGTGATGAGCCCGCCGCCGCCGGTCGAGTCCTGGTGCTCGAAGGTCCCGTCGATCATGTAGGTAACGGTCTCGAAGCCCCGGTGCGGGTGCCACGACGTGCCCTTCGGCTCGCCCGGCGCGTACTCGACTTCCCCCATCTGATCCATGTGGACGAACGGGTCGAGGAGGCGAGGATCGACCCCCGCGAAGGCCCGCCGGACCGGGAACCCGAGCCCTTCGAAGCCCGCGGGTGCGCTGGTGACCGACACCACCGGGCGTGGGGTGGAGTGCTCAGGCGCGGGCGCGGCGGCGACTGGCAGGTCGAGGACGTTGTCGACAGTCACCGCGGGCATCGAACGACCTCCTGGATGGCCGGGCGCCCGAGCCGTCCGCTCAGGTCGCTGGTCGTCTCCGTGTCCAACGCATCGAGGCGGCTACGGCATTCCGCGGCGGCGGTCCTCAGCGCAGGTGCTCGGCGAAGAAGGCCAGCAGGCGGCCCCAGGCGTCGCGGGCCGCGGCCTCGTCGAAGTTAGACGAGCCGTCCCGCATGAATCCGTGACCGGCCTCGGGGTATACGACGACCTGCTCCGGGTGGTGTGCGCGGACCGCGTCGATCGCCGCGGCGGGGATGTACTCGTCGCGGCCGCCGAAGAACAACAGCACCGGGCACGCCGGCTCGCCGAGCTCCTGGGCGATGTGGCCGCCGTAGAACGGGGCGGCGGCGCGCAGCTCCAGATCCGACAGCGCGGCCCGGTAGGTGATGGTCCCGCCGAGGCAGAACCCCGTGACCGCGATCGCCGTCGCGCCGAGCGTGCGCAGGTGCGCGTGGGCCGCGGCCAAGTCGGCGTGCACCTCCTCGGGGCGCAAGGCGCCCATCAGGGTGCCGAAGTCTGCGGCCTCCGAGCCCCCCGACCGGAAGAACAGATCGGGGGCGACCACGGCGTAGCCCTCCCGTCCCAGCCGTTCGCAGAACCGCAGCAGCTGGGGCGACATCCCGTTGCCCTCGTGGGCCACCAGGATGCCGGGCCACGGCGGCGGGCCCGCCGGCGTGACCGTGAAGTAGGGGACGCCAAGATCAGTCATGGGGCTGCTCCCAGGAGCGACGAGTCCGCGCGGCGCGCACCCTAGACCCCGTCGTGCTCAGTCCGGCCGGTCGCGAACGTCCCAGCCGCCGCGCGCCGCACAACACGGCTTGTGATAGAAGCGACCCGTGCGATTTGCCGTGAAGACCTCACCTCAGAACACGACGTGGTCCGACCTGCTGGCGGTGTGGCAGGCCGCCGACGGTCTGGAGTTCTTCGAGTCGGGGTGGACCTTCGATCATTTCTACCCGATCTTCTCGGACTCGCGCGGTCCGTGCCTCGAGGGCTGGGTCACCACGACCGCGCTCGCCCAGGCGACGCGACGGCTGCGGGTCGGCGTGCTCGTCACCGGCATGCCGTACCGGCATCCCGCAGTCCTGGCCAACATGGCGGCCACGCTCGACGTTGTGTCGGACGGTCGCCTCGAGCTCGGGCTCGGGGCGGGCTGGAATCAGGAAGAAGCCGACGCGTACGGGATCGACCTGCACGGGTCGCTCCGGGACCGCTTCGATGCCTTCGACGAGGGCTGCGAAGCCATCATTGGCCTGCTCACGAACGAGACGACGACCCTCGACGGCCGCTACGTGCGCCTGACCGAGGCGCGCTGTGAACCCAAGCCGGTGCAGCGCCCACATCCGCCGATCTGCATTGGCGGCACCGGGGAGCGCCGAACCCTACGCTCGGTGGCCCGCTTCGCGCAGCATTGGAACTTCCCCGGCGGCGACGTGGAGACCTTCCGACACAAACTCGACGTGCTGCGCGAGCACTGCACCACCGTCGGACGAGACCCGGACGAGATCGTCGTCTCCACCCACCTCCGCCTCCCCGAGAACGGCGACGTGGGCCCGCTCGTCGCCACCGCCGAGGAGTTCAACGATGCGGGCGTCGAGCTCGGCGTCGTGAACTTGCCCCCACCCCACCGCCCCGCGGTGCTCGAGCCGGTCGTGAACGCCCTGGCACACCTTCGGTCCTGACTCGCCGGTGCGGGCCGAGCGCCCGCGAACGCCCGACGCCGCCACGCACGCCGGTCAGACCGGGGAACCTCGCCCGGGCCGACCCGCGGCGGTCGACTCACCGGTCGGCGTCGTGGTCTGGGCGCGGTGGCGCGACGGTGTGGCACCCATGCCCACGCTGGCGATCACCGCGCCGACGACGAGACTGAGCATCGACAGGTCGGAGTTCAGGCTGGCCGCGCCGACGACGACGGCGAGCACGAGCAGAATCGCTGCGGTCAGCTCGGGCCGGGCGCGCCGGCGACCCGGTCCCGGCGACTCGGTAGCCGACGGCGCGTGACGCTCGGGTGCCGAGGGCAGGGTGCCCTCCGTCCCGCGCCGCGAACGTCGGCGCGCCGCGACGACGAGCGCGACGGCGCCGAGCACCAGGGCACTCACGACGAGCCACCGCACGACGACAGCCGGGGCGCATCCGCACCCCGCGGTTGCGATCAACCGAGCACCTCACCTCAAGCGGCCGACTGACGCGAGACCGTACCCCACCGGCTCGCCGATCCCGCGCGCGCTCGCCGGCACGACGAGCCGCCGGGCTCGCCGCCGCCGCGCTGGCCCCGCCGCTGGCGAGCTACACCGCGGTGCTGGTCTGCGACACCGCGATCCCGGTGTGGCACGAGTCGTATCGCGAGCTGCCGTTCGCGTTCGTGGGTGGGGCGGCCGCCTCCGCGGGTGCGTGCGCGGTGATCGCGAACCGCGCCGAGGTGGCCGGACCGGCCCGGCGACTCCTGGTGCTGGGCGCCGCGCTCGAGCTGGTGGCCACGCGGCGCATGGAACGCGCGCTGCCCGACCCCGTCGGTGCCCCGTACCGCGTGGGTCGGGCCGGGCGCTGGTCGAAGGTCGCCACCGGGCTCACCGCGACGGGCGCCGGACTGGTGGCGTTGGGTGGTCGGCGACGATCCTGGGGCGTGCTCGGCGGTGCGCTGGTGCTCGGCGGCGCCGCGCTCGAGCGCTTCGTCGTGTTGGAGGCCGGACGGGAATCGGCTCGGGACCCTCGCGCGGTGGTCGTTCCCCAGCGGGCGAGAGTGCAGGACGCGTCGGGCTCGGACCGGGCAACGCAGTGAGCGACGGGCCCGGCCTCGTGGTGCGCGTCGGCCAACCGGCCTTGTCGCGTCGGCGGCTCGACGCGGCGTCAGTAGCCCCGCTGCAGGTTCACCTCGTTCGCCAGCTCGTCTCCGGCCAGGTAGCGCTCCAGGTTGGCGCGGAACAGCTGGTGCAGGTTGGCGAAGAGCGCGGTCGGTGCCGCCGCTGAGTGCGGCGACAGGTAGAGGTTCGGGGCGTCCCAGAGCGGATGGTCGGCGGGGAGCGGCTCGACGCTCGCCACGTCGAGCGCCGCGGCGCGCAACTGACCCGACACTAAGGCGTCGACGAGCGCGGCCTCGTCGACCAGGGAACCGCGGCCCACGTTGCAGAAGAACGATCCTCGGTGCATCGCCGCGAAGGCCGCCCGGTCCATGAGCCCGCTGGTCTCGGGCGTCTCGGGTACGGCCGCGATCACGGCGTCGCACTGGCCGAGCATTGCGTGGAACGCGCCCGGCGGGTAGAGCTCGTCGACGTTCGGGGCCCGGGCACCCGGCGTCGCCGAGCGGCGCGTGGCGAGCACGCGCAGTTCGAAGGCCTTGGCTCGCGCCGCGACCGCCGAGTTGATCGCGCCGAGCCCGAGCAGGCCCAGCGTCTCGCCGGCGAGCTGCCCGCCGTATCGCGGTTCCCAGTGATGACGCTGCTGCGCGTCGTCGAGGGCGCGGAAATGCTTCCATTCCTGCAGCACCCGGGCGAGCGCGAACTCGGAGATGGCGACCGCGTTGGCGCCGGCTGCGGTGGTGAGCCGGATCCCGGCCTCGCCGAGACCGGCCGATTGGAGCTGGCCGGTCCCGGCGCCGACCGCCTGGACCCAGCGCAGCTTCGGGGCGACGCGAGTCACGTCGAAGGGCAAGTCGATCGCCACCACCACGTCGCAGCGTGCGAACGCGGCACGTTGCGCTTCGGTGAGCGGCGGAGCCTGGTCGCGCAGCTGCTCCGCGCCCGGCTTGCCTCGGGCGCTGCGCAGCTCGTGCGGCTCGACGTAGGTCTCCACCACGAGGCTGACCCGCGCGTCGAGCGCGGCGAGCTCACGCAGCTCCGCCTCGAAACGGTCCCGGTCGCCGTACCACTCCGGCGGGTACAGCACGCCGACGGCGATCGACGTCGGGTCGGTGTCCGGGCCACCCGTCATGTCGCAGACCTCCGGTTCGTCACCCGAGCGAGCGGCCGCGGGCGCCGGACCGACGCGGCGTCGACCGCCCGGCGCGCCGCGAGGGCGGGGAGCGTCGTCACCAGCCCCACGGGTACGACTCGTCGGGCCAGGTCACGACCCCGCCCGCTCTCAGGTCGTCCATCTCGGCGCCGGAGTAGCCGAGCTCGTCGAGGATCGCCCGGGTGTCCTCCCCGACCCGCGGGGGTGGCCCGTTGATGTGCCCGGGGGTGTCCGAGAAGTCGATCGTGGTACCGAACTGGCGGAGGCGCCCCAAGATCGGGTGCTCGTAGTCGGCGACCAGGCCGAGTCGCTCCACGTCGGCGTCGAAGAGGAGCGCCTCACCTCCGTTGACCTGACGTGCCACCTCGTTCGGTACGCCCGCATCGTCGAGCGCGTGTGACCACATCACCGCGGTGCGGGTCCGGAAGGCGGCCTCGAGGGCCTCCTCGACCAGGGCGCGGTCCCTCGACGCGTCGACGCCGAGCGTGGCGCACAGCGCCGACCAGCGGTCCTTTCGGATCGCCGCGACTTGAACCCACCCGTCGTTGGTCTCGTAGAGGCGGTACCCGGCATCGAATCCGCGTTGGGCGGCGTCGAGCTTCGGACGAACCGAGGGCGTCCCGTCCTCGTGCACCACCACGTCCGACGCGAAGACGGTTGCACCGTCCATGAGCGAGGTCCACAGTTCCTGGCCCTCGCCGGTGCGCTGACGGTGATACAGCGCCGCGAGCACACCGACCACCGACAGCATCGCGTTCGAGGTGTCGCACATCCCGTAGCGGTAGTAGAGGGGGTCGTGGCCGTGCGGGACCGCGCCCGCCTCGTGCTCGAGCCCGGCGGACGCCTGGTAGAGCGGGTCGAGCCCGCCGAACTCCGACAACGGACCGTTCAGGCCGTACGCGTAGGTGTTGCAGTAGACGACGTCGGCCTTGACGGCGCGGCACGCGTCGTAGTCGAGCCCCAGACGGGTCGCGGTCCCTTTCGTCATGTTGTGGTGGACCGCGTCGGCGGTGCCGACGAGCCGGAGCGCCAGCTCATGTCCGAGCGGGTCCTTCACGTTCAGCGCGATGTCGCGCTTGCCTCGCTGGCAGCCCAGGAACGGCGTCGCCGCCATGCGCATGCCGTCGCCGGCGACCGGTTCGACCTTGATGACCTCCATCCCGAGGTCGCCGAGGATCATGGGCCCGAACGGCCCGGCCAGGTACTGGCCGAAGTCGATGAGGCGCAACCCCTCCAAGGCGTACATCAGCGCCGACCCCCGGTGATCTGGGCGATCTCGTCGGCGGAGTACCCGAGGTCTCCGAACACCTCCGCGTCGTGCTCGCCGACCGCTGGTTGGGGGCCGACGATCGCCCCCGGCGTGCCCAAGAGATGGATTGGCACCCCCATCTGCGTGACCGACCCGAGCTCACGGTCCTCGACGCGCACCGCCATGTCGTTGGCTTGGAGCTGGGGGTGCTCGAACTGCTCCTCGGGCGTCACGACCGCCTCCCCGATCTGGTTGTTCGCGATCAGCTCGGCGACCAGCTCGTCGCGCTTCCAGGCCTTGAACGCCTCGCGGCGCCGCACGTTCATGAGGTTCTGCGCCTCGAGCGGCAGCAGACCCTCGACCTCGGCGGCGGGCAACGCCTCGACGTCGAGGATCTCGTCGAGCGTCTTGGTCGGCGTCTTGCCGCTCATCACCGAGATGTGCACGAACTCGCGGTCCGCGCACTCGAAGATCATCCCCTGGTGAACCCCCGGCGGGTTGGTCTTCGCCATCAGGCCGTAGACCGCGGCGTCCGCCTTCTCGATGTACTGCCAGATCTGGGTCGTGTACAGCAAGACGCCCTGCAGCAGGCTGGTGCGGACGTGCTGACCGCGACCGGTCGACTCGCGGGCGATGAGCGCGGCGAGCACGCCGCTGGCGACCAGGTAGATGGTGCCCATGCTCGGCATCGGCATGGCGAGAAAGATCGGTCCCGGTCGCCAGCCCGGCTGCTCCCATTGCTGACCCGCGGCGGCTTGCACGAGCGCGTCGTAGCCGGCGCGGTCCGCGAAGCGATGCCCCTCAGGCCAGGCCGGCACCGAGCAGTAGACGAGACGGGGGTTCGTCGCCGCGCACGCGGCGTAGCCCACCCCGAGCCGGTCCGCCACGCCGGGTCGGAACGACTCGACGACGACGTCGGCGGTCTCGACGAGGCGATGGAAGGCCCGCTGGCCCGCCTCGGCTTTGAGGTCGACTTGCACCGCTCGCCGCGAGCGGGTCCAGACCTTGTAGCCGTCGTACGAGCGGAACGGGTCGCCCCCGGGCGGCTCGACCTTAAGGGTGTCCGTCCCCTGTTCGGCGAGCAGCAGCACGCCGAGCGCGCCCGCCGCGCCCCAGGTGAGGTCCAGGATCCGAACGCCGTCGAGGGCCCCAGGCACGAGGGGCATCCTTCCACGGGTCGTGGGTCAGTTTCACCCTTCGCGTGCATTCAGTTTTACGTCGGCAGCCCGAAGGCAGTTTCCGACGACACGCGACCTCACCCCTGCGACCTCCGCCTCAGGGCCGCTGGTGGCCAGCGACCCAATCCCGGGACGCCAGCAGCCGCTGCCGAGCCAACGCCGCCTGTCGGACCGGCGCGGTGCGCAGTAGCGTCGGGCGCGCAGCGCGACCAGGAAGGGCACCCCGTGCAGGTCTACGACAAGATTTATATCGGCGGCGAGTGGGTTGAGCCCGACGGGACGGGCACGATCGACGTGGTCTCCGCGCACACCGAGCAGGTCATCGGGACGGTTCCCGACGCCTCGCCGGCCGACATGGACCGGGCCGTCACCGCCGCCCGGACGGCGTTCGACGACGGCCCGTGGCCGCGCATGACCCCCGTCGACCGGGCGGAAGGGATCAAGCGCCTGTCGGGCGCGCTCCAGGCCCGCTCCCAAGATCTCGCCGACACGATCTCCGCCGAGAACGGCTCCCCCAAGTCCTGGTCGCTGATGGGGCAGGTGTTCTCGGCCACGATGGTGCTCGACGCCTACGCCAACTTCGCCTCCAGCTACGGCTGGGAGGATCGGCGCCAGGGTGCGCTCGGATCGCCTGTCCTGGTGCGCCGCGCCCCGGTCGGCGTCGCGGCGGGCATCCTCCCCTGGAACGTCCCCCTCTTTATCGCCGCCTTGAAGCTCGGCCCGGCCATGGCCGCGGGCTGCCCGATCGTCCTCAAGCCGGCACCCGAGACGCCCCTCGACGGCTACCTGCTCGCGGAGGCCGTCGCGGAGGCCGACCTGCCCCCCGGCGCCGTGAACGTCGTCGCGTCCGGTCGGGAGACCGGCGAACACCTCGTCCGCCACCCCGGGATCGACAAGGTGTCGTTCACCGGGTCCACCGCGGTCGGGCGTCACATCGGCGAGATCTGCGGCAGCATGCTCAAGCGCGTCACGCTCGAGCTGGGTGGGAAGTCAGCGGCGATCGTGCTCGACGACGCCAACCTCGACGAGGCGACGCTCGGCAACCTCGTGATGTCGGGCCTCATGAACAACGGCCAGGTATGCGGCGCGCAGAGCCGCGTGCTCGTCTCGAAGGCCCGCTACGCCGAGGTCGTCGAAGCGCTCGGCGCCGCGGTCGGCGCGTTGAAGGTTGGCGACCCGCTCGACGAGGCGGTCCAGGTCGGCCCCCTCGTCGCCGAACGGCAGCGCACCCGCGTCGAGGGGTTCCTCGACGCCGGCAAGGCGGCCGGCGCGCGGGCCGTGGTCGGCGGTGGCCGGCCGGCCGACCAGGCGACCGGCTGGTACATCGAGCCGACCGTGTTCGCGGACGTGAGCAACGACATGAAGATCGCCCGCGAGGAGATCTTCGGCCCCGTGCTCTCGGTCATCCCCTACGGCGACGAGCGGGAAGCCATCGCGATCGCCAACGACTCGGACTACGGACTGTGCGGGTCGGTCTGGACCGCGGACGCCGAGCACGGTGCCGCGGTGGCCGCCCAGGTCCGCACCGGTGTTGTGGCGATCAACTCGTCGATGATCCTCGACTTCAACGCACCGTTCGGGGGGTTCAAGCAGTCGGGCCTCGGCCGGGAGCTCGGCCCCGAAGGGATCGACCCCTACACCGAATACCAGTCGATCATCCTGCCGGCGTCATAACGCCCCGGACACCCGAGCCGCTCTCGACGTGAAGGGGTCCGGGCCGGCGGCTCGGACCTCAGCTGGCGAGCGCCTCGCCCGGGTCCACGCCCGCCATCGACGGGTGACGCAGCTTGGAGAGCACCCGCGCTTCGATCTGACGGACCCGCTCGCGGGTCACGCCGATCGCCAAGCCGACCTCGGCCAGGTCGCGGGGACCGCCACCGTCGAGTCCGTAGCGCAGCTCCACGATGCGGCGCTCACGTTCGTCGAGCACATCGAGCAGGGTCTGGACCACGTGCGCCCGCGCCTCGCGGTCGGCGATGTCGTCCGCGAACGAGCTGTCACCGTCGGCAATCGTGTCGCCCAGCAGCAGGTCGTCGCCGTCGCCGTCGCCGATCGGGGCGTCGACGCTCGCGATCCGGGTCGGGAAACGCCGGACTTCCGCGACCCGATGCGCGTCGACGCCGCTGGCCTTGGCGACCTCGTCGTCGTTGGGGGCCCGGCCCAGGCGCGCCTCGAGGTCATCCGAGACCCGCGCGACGAGCCGGTACGTGTCCTCGGCGTGCGCCGGGAGCCGGATCGAACGGGCCGTGTCGGCATACCCCCGGGTGATCGCCTGACGGATCCACCACGTGGCGTACGTGGAGAACTTGAAGCCCTTGCGGAAGTCGAACTTCTCGACCGCGTGCATGAGGCCGAGGTTCCCGAGCTGGATGAGGTCCCCGAGCGGGAGGCCGGTGCTCTGGTACCGGCGGGCGATGGAGACGACGAGGCGCAGGTTGGCCACGACGAACTCGTCGCGGGCCCGCTGGCCGGCACCGACTGCCTGGTTCAGGCTCCGCCGCTTGGCGGGAGAGAGATGCTCCGGCGAGTCGATGCGATCGAGCGCGCTCAACCCGTCCATCACCAGGCTGCCGAGGCGGGCCTCGTCCTCCTTGGTCAGGAGCTCGTGGCGGCCGATCGCCTCGAGGTACGCCCCGACGGCATCTTGCTGCTCGGCATTGTGCTTACGAAATCGAGTCGCCATGGTCTCTCATACTCCCAGGGTCCTACGACACCAACAACGCTTTCGGATGCCCCGGACGTTCCCATGTGACGTCCGACACACTTATGACTGGATCGCGGCCTCGAGGCGGGCCTGGGCGGCGGCCGCGTAGGCCGGATCGAGCTCGAAGCCGACGAAGCGCCGACCCAGCTCGACCGCCGCCACCCCGGTGGAACCCACGCCCATGAAGGGGTCCAGGACGAGGTCCCCCGGCTGGGAGCCGAGCTCCACGAGACGGCGCAGCACCACGAGGGGCTTCTGCGTGGGGTGCTTGGGGTCCTTGAGGCGCTCGTTTCCCGAACAGATGGGCGATTCGATGAAGTTGTGCATGTCTCGCTGATGCCCGAAGTTCCAGGTGTGGCCGCGGTCCCAGCAGCACACCACGAGCTCGCAGGAATTCAAGAATCCTGCCCGGCGCAGCTTGGGGGCCGGGTTGGTTTTATGCCACACGAGGAACTGGAAGGTGTCGAAGGCAGGATCGAACACCTCGTGCCAGCGGCCCAGCAGGTTGTAGGAGGTGAAGGCGAACAGGTTGCCCTCGGGGGTGAGGACCCGGCGCAGCTCGTCGAGCCAGTCCTTTGGGTCGAAGGTGACCCGGTCCCAGTCGGCGAGGTCGTTGTTGAAGTCCGAGCGCCAGGCCATCTTGATGTTGCCCCGCGAGTAGGGGGACAAGTTGTAGGGCGGATCCATGCAGATCAGGTCGACCGAGTCGTCCGGCAGGGCCCGGATGAGGTCCCGGGCATCGCCCGCCACCGCTTCGTAAGGGCTCCCCGCGGCAGACGGCACCGGCCCATCGAAGCAGATGGACCGCCGGTCGCGGTGACCACCAGCCCCGCGGGCCCGCGGGGTCATACTGGCTCGCTCGTCGACGACTGGAGACGGCGATGCCAGGCGACAGGCGGGGACCGGGTCCGGAGCCGAGGCGCGGCGCGTCCCGATCCCATCCGGCGGCCCCCCGGGCGACCCGCTGATGGCCGAGCAGCCGTCGCTCCTCGACGGCGAGCCGGTCGCCGAGGCGACGCTGGGCGTCGCCGAGCTGAACCAGGCGATCAGCGATGCGCTGCGGGGCAGTTTCCCTGGGCCGACCTGGGTGCGGGGCGAGATCCAGGCGCTGCACGTGTCGCGCAATCAGCACACCTACTTCGAGCTGGTCGAGAAGCACGAGCGCCGCGACCAGGTCCGGGCCACGATCCGCGTCGCGCTCTTCCGAGACGACCGGCCCGCGGTGAACCGTGCCTTGCGCGACGCCGGGCTGCGCCTCGCCGACGGCGTCGAGGTGCGCATCCGGGCCCGCGTGGATTTCTGGCCTCCCGCGGGTCGCCTGCAGCTCGTCATGACCGCGATCGACCCGAACTTCACGATCGGGCGCCTCGCCGCCGACCGAGACCGCATCGTGGCGCTCCTCACCGCCGAGAAGATCCTGGGCCGCAACGCCACCCGAGTGCTCCCACCCGTCCCCCTGCGGGTGGGGCTCGTGACCAGTGGCGGCAGCGCCGCGTACCGAGACTTTCTCCACGAACTCGACGGCAGCGGTCATGCGTTCCGCGTCGTGCACTGCGACGTACGCGTCCAGGGTGCCGCGGCCTCCCGGCGGATCGTCTGGGCGCTCCGCCAGCTGGGCGACTTGGACCTCGACGCGATCGCGATCGTGCGGGGCGGCGGCGCCCGCAGCGACCTCGCAGCGTTCGACTCCGAAATCGTCGCCCGGGCCATCACCGAGATGGCCGTGCCCGTGCTGACCGGGATCGGTCACGAAACCGACCGCACGATCGCCGACGAGGTCGCGCACACCTGCACCAAGACGCCGACCGCGGCCGCCGCGGTCCTCGTCGAGCAGGTCGACCGCTATCTCGAGCGTCTCGGCTTCCTCGCTCACCAGATCTCGGTGCGCTCCCGCAGCGTCGGTGCGCTCGCCCAACGCGAGCTTGCCAGCCTGACCGGTCGGCTCCTGCGGGCAGTGCCGGTGGCGCTCGACCGCGAGCGGCGCGGCCTCCACGAGCGCCGCCGGCGAGTAACCAGCGCCGGTCGCCGCGGCACCCGGGACGCCGCCCACGCGGTCGTCGCCTGCGAAGCCCGTCTGGTGACCACCGGCCGGCGCACGATCCGGGCCCAGACGCTCCGCGTCGACGCGACCGCGGCCCGGCTGCGAGCGCTCGACCCGCGCCGGGTGCTCGAGCGGGGCTACTCGATCACCCGCGACGACCAGGAGCGGATCGTCCGCACGGCGCACGGGGTACACGCCGGGACGCTCCTCGTGACCGAGACTGCCGACGGCGCGCTGCAGAGCCGAGTGGAGGGCCCGTGACCGCCAACCCGTCGGAGCCGGGATACACCGAGGCGATGGTCGAGCTCGAGCGCATCCTCGCCGAGCTCGAAGGCGACGATCTCGACGTTGACGTGCTTGCCGATCGGGTCCAGCGCGCCGCCGAGCTGCTGACGCTCTGTCGCACTCGGATCGCCCGGGCCCAAGAGGGCGTGGACCGCATCGTCACCGACCTCGAGGCGTTCGACCGCTCCGACGACGCCGAGCCCGACGGCGACGACTGAGGACTACGTCGTGGTCGCCACGCCGGACATCACCGCGTCCTCGAATGCCCAGTTGCCCTCGACGTGGCGGTTGCCCTCCACCTGCATGTCGTAGACCCACCAGAACAAGTAGATGCCGCAGGTGAAGAAGCTGGCGACGATTCGGCCCACGTAGTTCTGTTTGCCCTTCACCCGGTAGGGGTCCGGCGCCGGGAGGCTCACCCCGAGGCGGGCGTAGATCTGCGCCAGGTCCGCCTCGACCGCGCACTCGGCCCGGTCGTGGCGGTCGAGGTCGCTGTCGATGAGGATGAAGCCGACCACCTCGACAATCCCCGCGAAGAACAGCTGGATCCCTCCGATGAAGATGTCGAGGAGCAGCCAGATCACCGGGTCGCGAAACTCGGTCGTCAGGGTCCGCAGCGGCTGGAGCGAAGCCGCTACCCGCTCGAAGGCCGGCCGGAGCTCGTCCGCCGCGCCTCGCGCGTTCGCCTGCTCCCACGCGAGCGCGTTGGCCGCGTCGAGGAACTCGAAGCGGCGACGGTTGTGGTCGCGGTCGCGGCGCATGAGTTGATAGAAGAGGAAGAACCCGAAGATCCCGCACGTGATGACGCTCAAGAACAGGTTCAGCCCCGGACCGTGGAACACGTAGTCGCTGTCAGGCCGCTGGCCGTACGCGCTGCGGAGCCGCAGCATCGGGCTCAGCGGCGGCGCCGCCTGCCACGCCGGGATCGGCGGCGGCGGGGGCGGGGGAGGCGGTGTGCTCACGCGGCGACCCTACCCTGGCCCCCGTCCGCCCGACTCCGGGCTCGTCGGTCCGGTCGACGTGACGATGCGGAACGCTGCCCCCGCGCCGGGGGGCGGGTCACCCCGCCGCGGGGGTGCTGCTCGCGCGCTGGCTCCGGTGCCACCGCAGACCACCTTCGAGGGCGGCCAAGATCGTGTCGTTGTCGCGCGAGAGACGATGGTGCACGTAGCGCTCGAGGCCGACCCGACGCATCCACGGGTTGAACGTCTCGTAACTCTCGTGGAAGTGCACCCGGGTTGTTCCATCACCAAGGTCCTCGAGGCTGGTGTGGCCGGTCGCCCGTGACCACAAGGGCTTGCCGATCGCGTCGTAGCGCCACGACTCGGTCGGCTTGACCTCGGTGAGCCACTCCCACGACTGTCCGACGCCGCCCGAGAGCAGGAACCGGGGTACGGGGAACGTGCAATGGCGAACCAGCCCTTCGCCGATCTCGTCGCCCGGGTGCAAGATGTCGATGCGGGTCCGCACGTCGCGTGGTTGGGGCCGGTCAGGCTTGCGGTACCAGAACATGTCCCAGACCTCGTCGCGCGGTGCGTCGAGGTCCACGGTGAACGAGTGGTTCTGCATCGGTGTCGCTCCTCCCGGCCGGGCTGGTCCGCGGAGCGTAGGTCAGCCGTCGGTGTGGGTCCGATCGACGACGTTGCGACGGTGGCGCGACGTGCCGACGCGCCCACACGGAGCCCCGCACGCGGCGGTGCACGGACGGTGCAGCATTCGGCCGGCAGTACGCTCCCGTTGTGGCGGCCGCTCCCTCTGCTCCCGACCCCGTCCCCTCAGAGCCGGTGATCGCGGATTCGCTGCTCGATCTGATCGGCAACACCCCGCTCGTCCGGCTGGGTCGGGTCGGCCGCGACCTGGCGTGCGACCTGGTCGCAAAGGTCGAGCTGTTCAACCCCGGCGGGAGCGTGAAGGACCGTCCCGCGTTGGCCATGATCGACGAGGCGGAGCGCCAGGGTCTGCTCGCCCCCGGGGGCACCATCGTGGAGCCCACCTCGGGCAACACCGGGGTCGGGCTCGCCATCGTGGCGGCCCAACGCGGGTACCAGTGCATCTTCGTCATGTCGGACAAGATGTCGGACGAGAAGGTCGCGCTGCTACGCGCGTACGGCGCCCAGGTCGTGGTCTGCCCGACCGCGGTGCCACCCGAGCATCCCGACTCGTACTACTCGGTCGCTGACCGTCTCACGCGCGAGACACCGAACGCCTTCCGCCCGAACCAGTACTACAACCAGGCGAACCCGGTCGAGCACGAGCGTTCAACCGGCCCCGAGCTCTGGCGTCAGACCGCAGGGCGCGTCACGCACTTCGTCGCCGGCGTCGGGACCGGCGGCACGATCACCGGCGTCGCCCGGTACCTGAAGCGGCAGAATCCCGCCGTCCAGGTCATCGCCGCGGACCCCGAGGGCTCGGTGTTCTCCGGTGGGACCGGTCGCCCCTACCTCGTCGAGGGCGTCGGCGAGGACTTCTGGCCTCCCACCTACGACCCGTCGGTCGTTGACCGAACCATCCGCGTGTCGGACGCGGAGTCGTTCGCTGCTGCTCGACGCGTGACGCGCGAAGAAGGGCTGTTGATCGGCGGGTCGTGCGGCACGGCCGTCCACGCCGCGCTCGTGGTCGGCGCCGAGCTCGGTCCCGACGACCTGGTCGTCGTGCTGCTCCCCGATTCGGGGCGGGGGTACCTCTCCAAGATCTTCAACGACGAGTGGATGACGAGCTTCGGCTTCCTCATCCAGGGTGGAACGACCGCGGGCGACGTGCTGGCCGCCAAGCGGGCCGGCGTCGAGGCCGTCGCTGACCTCGTCGTCATCACCCCCGACGAGCCCGCCCGGCGCGGCTTCGCCATGATGCGAGATCTGGGGGTCAGCCAGCTCGTCGTGAGCGTGACCACCGAGCTGCCCCTCGCCGCGAAAGAGGTGTCGGGCACGCTCAGCGAGCTCGAGCTGATGGACAAGGCGTTCCGCGACGCATCCGTCCTCGACCGTCCCGTCCGGGAGCTCATGGAGCCGGCGATGCCGATGATCGGCGTCGGCGAGACGGTCAGCGACCTCGTCGAACGCCTCGAAGCCGGCACGTCGGTGCTCGTCCTCGACGGCGGCCATCCCATCGGCGTAGTCACCCGCCAGGACGTGCTCGCGTTCCTCGCCGCGCGGGCCCCGGGCTGAACCCGGTGAGCGACGGCTTCGAGACGCGCGCCATTCACGCCGGCCAAGACCCCGACCCGGTCACCGGCGCGGTCGTCACCCCGATCAGCCTCTCGACGACCTTCGCGCAGGCGGGCGTCGGCGACCACCGCGGCTACGAGTACGCCCGAACCTCCAATCCCACCCGACAGGCCCTCGAGACCTGCGTCGCGTCGCTCGAGGGGGCGCGCCACGGCTTTGCCTTCGCCAGCGGGATGGCCGCCGAGGACACGGTGCTGCGGGCCCTCACCGGGCCCGACACGAATGTCCTGCTGCCCCTCGACGCGTACGGCGGAACGTTCCGCCTCGTCGCCCGCGTGCTCGCCGACACCGGCGGGCTGCACTGGAGCGCCGGGGACCTCACCTCCCCGGCCACGCTCGGCGACGCCTGGCGCGACGAGACCGCGGTGGTGTGGCTCGAGACGCCCACCAACCCGCTCCTGTCGTGCATCGACATCGCCGCGATCGCCGCGGTCGCGCACGAGCGGGGTGCCAAGGTCGTCGTCGACAACACGTTCGCGACCCCGTACCTCCAGCGGCCGCTCGAGTTCGGTGCCGATGTCGTCGTGCACTCGACCACGAAGTACATCGGCGGCCACTCCGACGTGGTCGGCGGGTTCGTCGCCGTCGCCGACGACGAGCTGGCCGAGCGCGTCCGGTTCCTCCAGAACGCGGTCGGCGCCGTGCCGTCACCGTTCGACTGCTACCTCATCCTGCGGGGCGTCAAGACCCTCGCGGTGCGGATGGACCGGCACTGCCACAGCGCCCGGGCGGTCGCCGCGCTCCTCCACGAGCATCCGGCCGTGGCGCGCGTCCTGTACCCGGGGCTCGCGGCCCATCCGGGGCACGACGCGGCGCGACGCCAGATGCGCGACTTCGGCGGCATGGTGAGCTTCCTCGCCCGCGGCGGAGAAGAGGCCGCGCTCGCGATGGTGAGTGCGACGCGACTCTTCACGCTCGGCGAGTCACTCGGGGCGGTCGAGAGCCTGATCGAGCACCCGGCCCGCATGACGCACGCCTCGGTTGCGGGCTCGCCGCTGGCGGTCGACCCGGCACTGGTGCGGCTCTCGGTCGGGCTCGAGACCCTCGACGACCTGCTCGAGGATCTCCGTGCCGCCCTGGACCAGGGGGCCTGAGGCCCGATTCGAGCGTCAGGCGTGCTGGCCGGTGAGGCGGCGCTGCTTGAACTGGGCCTTGATGAAGTCGCGATTCATGAGGGCGATGAAGTCGATCGAGATGTCCTTCGGGCACGCGACCTCGCACTCCCCGTGCAGCGTGCACGAGCCGAACCAGCGCTCCATCTCGGTGACCATGTTGACGACCCGCTCCCAGCGTTCGGGCTGACCCTGGGGGAGCAGGTTCAGGTGCTGAACCTTGGCGGCGGTGAAGAGCTGGGCGGCGCCGTTCGGGCAGGCCGCCACGCATGCGCCGCATCCGATGCACGCCGCCGCGTCCATCGCGGTGTCGCTCACGGCCTTGGGGACGAGGATCAGGTTGCCGTCCGGGGCGCTGCCCGTCGGTGCGCTGATGTAGCCGCCGGCCTCGATGATCCGATCGAACGCGGTCCGGTCGACGCAGAGGTCTTTGATGATCGGAAACGCGGCGGCGCGCCAGGGCTCCACCGTGATGTGTGCCCCATCCTGGAACTTGCGCATGTGCAGCTGGCAGGTTGCGGTCCCGCGCTCGGGGCCGTGGGCTCGACCGTTGATCATCATCGAGCATGATCCGCAGATTCCCTCGCGGCAGTCGTGGTCGAACGCGATGGGTTCCTTGCCGTCGGCGATGAGCGCCTCGTTGAGGATGTCGAACAGCTCGAGGAAGGACATGTCGGGGCTCACGTCGTCGACATGATGGGTCTCGAAACCGCCCCGTGCGTTGGGGCCGGACTGGCGCCACACCGTGAGGGTGATCTTCACCGTGGATCCTGTCCCGGCCTACTTGTAGGACCGTTGGGCAAGGTGGACACTCTCGAACTCGAGCGGCTCTTTGTGCAGTGCGGGTCTTGCGTTGTCGCCGGTGTACTCCCAGGCTGCCGCGTACGCGAAGTGCTCGTCGTCTCGGAGCGCCTCGCCGTCCTCGGTCTGGTGCTCCAAGCGGAAGTGGCCGCCGCAGCTCTCCTCGCGGTGCAAGGCGTCACGGCACAGCAGCTCGCCGAACTCGAGGAAGTCCTCGACCCGGCCTGCCTTCTCGAGGGACTGGTTGAGCGACTCGCCGTCGCCCAGGACCCGGACGTCTTTGTGGAACTCGTCGCGAAGCGTCGGGATCTCGGTGAGCGCCTTCTCGAGGGTCTCGCGGCTGCGAGCCATCCCGCAGTTCTCCCAGAGCACCTTGCCGAGCTCGCGGTGGAAGTAGTCGACCGAATGGCTGCCGTTGACCCCGAGCAGCGCCCCGACCCGTTCGCTGACCTCGGCTTCGGCATCGAGGAAGGCCTGATGGTTGGTCGGGAGTGGGTCGGTGCCCAGCAGCGGGGCGAGGTAGTCGCCGATCGTCGCCGGCAGCACGAAGTACCCGTCGGCGAGCCCTTGCATGAGGGCGCTCGCCCCGAGGCGGTTCGCGCCGTGATCGGAGAAGTTGGCCTCGCCGAGCGCGTACAGCCCGGGCACCGTGGTCTGGAGGTTGTAGTCGACCCACAGTCCGCCCATCGCGTAGTGGACCGCGGGGTAGATCCGCATCGGGACCCGGTAGGGGTCCTCGCCGGTGATGCGCTCGTACATCTGGATGAGGTTGCCGTAGCGCTCCTCGATCACGTCGCGGCCCAGCCGGTTGATCGCCTCGGACAGGTCGAGGTAGACGCCGTTCTTGAGGGGCCCGACGCCACGTTCGGCGTCGACCTCGCGCTTGGCGGCGCGCGACGCCACGTCACGGGGCACGAGGTTCCCGAACGCGGGATAGCGCCGCTCGAGGAAGTAGTCGCGCTCTCCCTCGGGGATCTGGTCCGGTGATCGCTGGTCTCCGAACTCCCTCGGGACCCAGATCCGCCCGTCGTTGCGCAGCGATTCGCTCATCAGCGTGAGCTTGGACTGGAAGTCGTCGCTCGCCGGGATACACGTCGGGTGGATCTGGGTGAAGCACGGGTTCGCCATCAGCGCGCCCCGCCGGTGCGCGCGCCAGATCGCGGAGGCGTTCGAATTCTTCGCGTTCGTCGAGAGGTAGAAGACGTTCCCGTAGCCGCCGGTCGCCAGCACGACGGCGTGCCCGGCGTGGGACACCACGTCGCCGGTGATGAGGTCGCGGGTCACTACGCCCACGGCGCGGCCGTCGTTGATCACCACGTCGAGCATCTCAGTGCGGCGGTACAAGGTCACCGTGCCGAGATGGATCTGGCGAAGCAGCGCTTGATACGCGCCGAGGAGCAGCTGTTGACCGGTCTGACCGCGGGCGTAGAAGGTGCGAGAGACCTGCGCGCCGCCGAACGACCGGTTGTCGAGCAGACCGCCGTACTCGCGAGCGAAGGGCACACCTTGGGCGACGCACTGGTCGATGATGTTGACGCTGACCTGCGCGAGGCGGTGGACGTTCGCCTCCCGGGATCGAAAGTCGCCGCCCTTCACCGTGTCGTAGAACAGCCGGTAGATGCTGTCCCCGTCGTTGCGGTAGTTCTTGGCCGCGTTGATGCCGCCCTGGGCAGCGATGCTGTGCGCCCGGCGGGGCGTGTCGTGGAAGGTGATCATCGTCACCTCGAAGCCGAGCTCACCGAGCGTCGCCGCCGCGGACGCGCCGGCGAGGCCGCTGCCGACCACGATGACGCGAAACTTGCGACGGTTCGACGGGTTCACGAGCTTCACCGAGAACTTGTGGTGGTCCCACTTCTCCGCGAGGGGCCCGTCGGGGATGTGGGCGTCCAGGTTGAACTCGGTCATCGGGACACCACCCCGGTCGTGATCAGCAGCGGCATGCTCACGTTGCCGACCATGATCAGCCCCGCAAAGCCCGTCGCGAAGTATCGCTTCCACCGGTTGTAGCGGGGGTTGTTCACGCCCAGGCTCTGGAACATCGACCACGCGCCGTGGAAGATGTGGAACGCGAGCGCGATGTTGGCGATGATGTAGAAGATCGCGACCGGCACGCGCTGAAAGCTGTAGAAGAGGTTGTCGTACGGGTCGCCGCGCACGAAGTGGGGGTTCGCTACGCCCCAGGTCAGGTCGGCCAGGTGGAAGATGACGAAGAGGGCGACGATGATGCCCGTCCACCGCATGGTGCGCGAGGCGTAGTTGGCCGACGCGTAGTCCCGCTTGGATTGGTAGCGCTCCGGTCGGGCCCGCCGGTTCATCCGGGTCAGCTGCACGGCGGCGACAATGTGGATGACGAACGCAGCGGTCAGGCCCGTGCGCAGGCCCCAGAGCAGGACGGTGCGGGGCAGTGCCGGCTCCCCAAGCGTGCGGAGCCACGCGGCGTACGTGTTGATCTCGTTCTTGCCGAGGAAGACCTTGAGGTTGCCGATCATGTGGGCGAGCACGTAGGTCAACAGCACGATGCCGCTCACCGCCATGGCCCACTTCTTGCCGATCGCGGAGCGCCAGAACTGGAGGGGGAACGGGACCTGGCGCTGGCCGGGGACCGGGGCGCCGGTCGAGCGCAGCAGCCGGTCCGCAGCGTCGGCGTCCTCGTTCTGGTCCTCGGTTGAGGGGACGCCGTCGAGCCTGGTCATGGTCTCCTCCGTGCTCGGCCCGACGCTAGCCCCGCGGGTAGATCGCAGGCCGACTCCGGGCTGACCCGGCCGACCGGGGTGTCGCTGAGTCGTGGCGCACCGGTCGGCTCCGGTGTGCTCGACGCGGGGCCATGCCCGACACGGGGTCGGCGGGCGCGCCGTGGTGCCGCCTCGTGGCGCGTCCGAGCGCGCCGGCGATCCGCGCCGCATGGGGCCGTGTCGGCGTGCGCTCGCATGGCGCGACTTAGCGCCGTGTTGGCCGAAAAGACCCGAAGACCCCGCTGGTACGCTGCCGCGCACCCCCACGTCCCCGTCGTCAGAGGCTTCACATGACCCGGCCCGGCACCCTCGGTGAGCTTCGATCGAGCGGCTGGTTGTCGCGGCCCGTCAAGCACGAGGTCCGCGACAACGTGATCCGTCGCATCGCGGACGGCAAGCCGATCGTTGATGGTGTCGTCGGGTACGACAACACCGTCTTGCCCCAGCTCGAGAACGCGTTCCTCGCCGCGCACGACGTGATCCTGCTCGGCGAACGGGGCCAAGCCAAGACGCGCATGATCCGCTCGCTCGTGGAGCTGCTCGACGAGTGGATGCCGGTCGTCGCGGGCAGCGAGATCAACGACGACCCGTACAGCCCGGTGTCCCACCACGCCCGGGTGCTCGTCGCCGAGCGCGGCGACGAGACGCCGATCGAGTGGGTGCACCGCTCGCGTCGGTTCGGCGAGAAGCTGGCGACCCCGGACACGTCGATCGCTGACCTCATCGGCGAAGTGGACCCCATCAAGGTCGCGGAAGGCCGCTACCTCTCCGACGAGCTCACGATTCACTACGGGCTCGTGCCGCGCACGAACCGGGGGATCTTTTCCATCAACGAGCTCCCCGACCTCGCGGAGCGGATCCAGGTCGGTTTGCTGAACGTCCTCGAGGAACGCGACGTGCAGATCCGCGGCTACAAGATCCGCCTCCCACTCGATCTCATGCTGGTGGCCTCGGCGAACCCCGAGGACTACACGAACCGGGGCCGGATCATCACGCCGCTGAAGGACCGCTTCGGGGCCCAGATCCGAACCCATTACCCCCTCGACGTCGAGATCGAGATGGACGTCGTCGAGCAGGAGGCAACCCCGGTGCAGGCCGACGGCCTCGCCGTCTCGGTGCCCCCGTTCATGACCGAGATCGTGGCCGAGATCAGCCAGCAGGCCCGCCGCTCACCCCACGTCAACCAGCACTCCGGTGTTTCGGTGCGCCTCTCGATCACGAACTACGAGACCCTGGTCGCCAACGCGACGCGGCGGGCCTTGCGGGGCGGGGAGCACGAGGTCGTCCCCCGGGTCTCGGACCTCGAGGCGCTCGTGTCGAGCACCGCCGGCAAGCTCGAGTTCGACACCGTCGAGGACGGCCGCGAGGAGCAGGTCCTCGACCGGATCGTGAAGTCGGCCACCCTCGACACGTTCCGGGCCCGCTGTCGCCCCGAGCAGCTCACCGAGGTCGTCGCCGCCTTCGAGAACGGTCTGGTGGTCAACACCGGCGCCGACATCGGATCGGCCGAGTACGCCAACCTGTTGCCTCAGCTGCCCGGGCTGCGCGACACCCTGACTGAGCTCGAGGTGGGGGAGACGCCCGCCGCCGTCGCGTCCGCGCTGGAGTTCGTCCTCGAAGGCCTGCATCTCTCCAAGCGGCTGAACAAGGACGCGGTCGGCGCTCGGGCCACGTACCGCGGCCGCGGCTGAGGAGTCGTCCGCCCTAGTCGGGCGGTACGTTGAAGAGGCCGCACTTGTTCGACGCGTAGCGGTTGACGTTGTTGACCGCCCGCTCGACGGCGGGGTTGTCGCGCAGATGCGGGTCCGTGCCGACCTTCCGGAGCGAGGTCAGGAACGTTTGCGCGTCGGCTCGTACCGAGGAGGGCGCGTTCGCGGCCATCTGCTCGACGATCGAGATCTGCTTCGCGACGTTGATCTTGCCGACCGTCTGCTCATGATCGAGCTCGCCCTCGTAGCGGTTCGCCGCATCGCAGAACGCCTTCGGGGGCGCCGCCTTCGACGCGCTGCTGCAACCCGCGGCGAGGAGCGCCAACGCGACCAGGGCGACACCGACCCAGCGAGACGACACGGGCGCCATTGTGGCCCCCGCCTCCCGGCGGGCAGGGATCGGTGCGCGAGAAGCCCTGGCTCGCCCGGGGGCGGCGATCCCGCCCCCGCGGCTGGGCGGCCGGGTGAGGCGATACGGTGGCGCGGTGTTCGGTCGTCACCGGGTTCGCGAAGCGCGCGGGTTTCGCTATTCGGCGTGGGACGGCACGCAAAAGGGCTTTGACCTCGATGCGGACGCTCTCCTCGACGAGATGACCGACGACCTCCTGTACCACGGGGACCTGCACGCCTCAATGCGCCGCTTGCTCCAGCAGGGCATGAAGGACCGCAACGGCGAAGACCTGATGGGTCTGCGGGAGATGATCAAGAAGCTGCGCGACCAGCGCCGCGAGATGCTCGACCGCTACGACCTCGGTGGTGTCTACGAAGACATTGCCGAACAGCTGCGCGAGATCGTCGATCAAGAGCGCGAAGGAATCGAGCGGCGGGTCGACGAGGCCCGCCAATCGGGCGACCAGCGCCGCCAGGAGATCGTCGACGAGGTCGCGCAGCAGCGCCGTGAGCAGCTCGACTCGCTCCCGCCGGACCTGGCCGGCAAGGTCAACGAGCTCCAGGCCCACGACTGGATGGACGACGGTGCCCGGCAGCGCTTCGAAGAGCTGATGGACACGCTGCGTGAGCAGCTGATGCAGAGCTACTTCAACCAGATGTCCGAGGGCATGCAGAACCTCTCTCCTGAGCGCATGGCGCGCATGAAGGACATGCTGAACGAGCTCAACCAGATGCTCGAGCAGCGCGAACGGGGCGAGCAGCCCGACTTCGACGGGTTCATGTCCCGCTTTGGTGATTTCTTCCCCGGCAATCCCAAGAATCTCGACGAGCTGCTCGAGCAGATGGCCCAGTCCATGGCCCAGATGCAGCAGCTGTTGAACTCGATGACGCCCGAGCAGCGGGCCCAGCTCCAGTCGCTCTCCGAATCGCTGCTCGAGGACATGGACTTGCGCTGGCAGGTCGACCAGCTGTCCCGCAATCTGCAGGCGGCGTTCCCCAACATGGGCTGGGAGCGCTCCCAGCAGTTCCGGGGCAACGACCCGCTCTCGATGGGCCAGATGCCCGGCCTCCTCGACGCCCTCGGCGACATGGACGACCTCGAGCACCTGCTCCGCCAGGCCACCCAGCCCGGCGAGCTGGCCGAGGTCGACCTCGATCGAGCCCGGGAGCTTCTCGGTGACGACGCGGCCCGGTCCCTCGAGCGGCTCGCCGAGCTGGCCCGCATGCTCGAAGAGGCGGGTCTCATCGAGCAGCGCGAGGGCCGACTCGAGCTCACGCCGCGGGGCATCCGGGCCATCGGCCAAAAGGCCCTCGGTGACCTGTTCCGCAAGCTCATGAAGGACCGCGCCGGCAAGCACGAGGTCGAGCGCACCGGCGCCGGCCAGGACCCCGCCTACGAGCACAAGCCCTACGAGTGGGGCGACCCGTTCCATCTCAACGTCGAGGAGACGGTCAAGAACGCCATCTGGCGACAAGGGTCGGGGACGCCGGTGCGCTTGGCGCCCGAGGACTTCGAGGTGGAGCGCACCGAGCTGACGACCCGCAGCGCCACCGTGCTGCTCCTCGACGTGTCGCTCAGCATGCCGATGCGCGACAACTTCTTGTCGGCCAAGAAGGTCGCGATGGCGCTCCACGCGCTCATCACCAGCCAGTTCCCCCGCGACTACTTCGGCCTGGTCAGCTTCGGGCGCGTCGCCCGCGAGGTCGCACCCGAGCGTCTCCCCGAGATGAGCTGGGACTTCGAGTGGGGCACGAACATGCAGCACGCGCTGCTGCTCGCCCGGCGGATGCTCAGCCGCCAGATCGGCACGAAGCAGGTGATCATGGTCACCGACGGCGAGCCCACCGCCCACATCGAGGGCGGCGAGGCGTACTTCCAGTACCCGCCCTCTCCGGTCACCATCGAGGAGACACTCAAAGAGGTCATGCGCTGCACGCGCGATGGGATCCGGATCAACACGTTCATGCTCGACGAGACCTTCTATCTGCGCAGCTTCGTCGAGCGGATGATGAAGGTGAACAAGGGTCGGGCGTTCTTCACCACGCCCGACTCGCTCGGCGACTACGTCCTCGTCGACTTCCTCGAGCAGCGACGCCAGCAGCGACGCGCCAGCTGACGAATCGTCACAGACGCGCCGCGTAGGCGGTCCGGGTGCCTTCGTCGAAGCAGACGAAGCGGACCAGCTCGACGGCGCTCGGCATCGCTCGAACGGTGGCGACCGCGACGTCGGTGGCCGCCGCCAGCGGGTACCCGAAAATCCCGGTGCTGATCGCCGGGAAGGCGACCGAGCGGACGCCGAGGCCGTCGGCGACCTCGAGGGACCGTCGGTAGGCCGACGCCAGCCGCTCCGGTTCGCCCCGGTCGCCACCGGCCCAGACCGGTCCGACGGTGTGGATGATCCAGGCGGCAGGGAGGGCGAAGCCGGGGGTGGCCTTGGCGTCGCCGGTGGCGCAGCCGCCGAGCGCGGCGCAGGCCTCCTCGAGGCCGGGCCCCGCCGCCCGGAAGATCGCACCGCAGACCCCGCCGCCGGGGGCGAGTCCCGAGTTCGCGGCGTTGACGATCGCGTCGAGCGTCTCGGTCGTGATGTCGCCTCGGACCGCCTCGAGCCGTGTCACCGCCCAAATCTAGGCAGAAATCCCGCGCCAAACTGGACGAAACCCGACAAAAGCCACGGGGCGTGGAAAGTTCCGCTTGCGTCACTGCCCCGGCGCCATTCAGAGTATCACTGATGGAATTCCATCGATGTGATTTCGAGGGGATGCCGGTGCAGGTTCAGGATTTCATGCAGCTGGTGCGGGGGGTACCCGCCGAGGGTGAGGGACGCCGCTGGCAGGAGCGGGCGAACTGCCTCGGGGTCGACCCCGACTTGTTCTTCCCGGAGCGGGGGGCGTCGACCCGAGAGGCCAAGGGGGTCTGTCGAGGCTGCGAGGTGCGCTCGGAGTGTCTCGAGTACGCCCTCGACCACGGTGAGAAGTTTGGCATCTGGGGTGGCCTCTCGGAGCGTGAGCGGCGCCGGGTCCGGCGCCAGCGGGCGCTCGAGCGGCGCAATCTCGCCTCGGCCTAAGCCAGGTCTAGCCCCGGGCCGCCGCCAGACGGTCCTCGATGGTCCGGGACGGGTCGAGGCCGCTCCAGGCTCGGAACGCGGCGCTGCACCGGGCGACCTCGCTCGCCGGGAGGAGCCCTACCCACTCGACCCGCTCAACGGCCCCGCCGGCGGTCTCAGCCCGCTCGCGCACGGCGGAGCAGGCAGCTTCGACGCCGGTGGCGGCCAAGTCGGTGACATTCATCGAGACCTGAGCCCGGGCGGCGGACGGGAGCGAGAACCCCAGTGCCCGCACGCCGCCCAGCCCGCCGTCGCGGCCGCGGACCTCGGCGGCGATCGAGCGGGCCAGGGCCGCGTCGTCGCGGTCGAGCCAGCAGTTCACGGCGACCAGCGGCGCCCGGGCGCCCACGGCGGTGGCGCCCAGCCGCGGATGGGCGGCGGGCGGGCCGACGTCCGGGGCCCGCCCGGTGAAGGCGCCCCGGCGCAGCTCGGGGAGCGAGCGGTGCTCCGGGTCGGCGTCGCCATAGAAGAAGACCGGGACCTGCAGCGACTCGGCCAGCCAGGTCCCGAAGGTTCGGGCCGCGTCGGCGGCGACCGGGCCGGGCTCGTCGAGGGCCACGAACGGCACCACGTCGAGCGCGCCGAGGCGGGGATGAACTCCGCGGTGCGCCCGCAAGTCGACGTGGGCGGCGACTGCCGCCGCGAGGCCGGCGACGGCAACCGCGGCGTCGCGGTCGCCGGGGCCCGCGAGGGTGAAGACCGAGCGGTGATGGTCGGGATCGGTGTGCAGGTCGAGCAGCGCCGGTCCGCAGGCGGCGGCCAGCGTCTCGAGCAGCCCCGAGTCCCGCCCCTCGGCGACGTTCGCGACGCACTCGAGCACGAGCGCTCACGCTAGGGCCCAGGCGGATCGAGTGACTCGAACACCAATAGGGTGACCGCGATGCGGACCGGCTTGGCGTTGCCGCAGTACGACTACTCGGTGCCGGGCGAATCGCCGCTGCGCTTCGAGACCCTCGCCGACCATGCCCGGCGTGGTGACGCCCTGGGGTTCGACTCACTGTGGCTCTCGGACCATCTCTTCTTGGACCTCGCCAAGTACGGGGGTGGCCCCACCCGGTACGGGGCCTTCGAGCCGATCGCCACCCTCGGCGCCCTGGCCGGGATCGTGACCCGGGCCCGCCTGGGCACCCTCGTGCTGTGCGAGGCGCTGCGACACCCCGCAGTGCTCGCCAAGGCGCTGGCGACCCTCGATCGGCTCACCGGCGGTCGCCTCGACGTCGGGCTCGGGGCCGGCTGGTACGAGCCCGAGTACGCGGCCATCGGGATCGACATGCCGCGCCCCGGCGTGCGGATCGAGCGCCTGCGCGAGGCAACCGAAATCGTCACCGGGCTGCTCAGCGGGGAGCCGCTCACCTACGAAGGAACCCACTACCGCGTCCACCACGCGCTCCTCGATCCGCCGGCCCTGCAAGTCCCGCACCCGCCAGTGTTCATCGGCGGCAAAGGCGACCGGGTGCTGCGCACCGCCGCGTCGAGCGCGGACGGCTGGAACACCTGCTGGGTCTGGACACCCGACGCGTACCAGGAGCGGCTGGCGGTCCTCGAGGCGGCCTGCGAGGAGGCCGACCGCGACCCCGCGCAGGTCTGGCGCTCGGTCGGGCTGTACGCCTTGGCCGGCGAGGACGAGCGCGACCTCGACCGGCGATTCGAGCGGCTGCGCGCCGCGACACCCGCCGGGGTGCTCGACGGCGTCACGTTGGCCGACTGGCGGGTCGGCCGCCTGGTCGGGACCGTCGAGCAGGTGCGGGAGCAGCGCGAGCAATGGGCCGCCCTCGGGGTCGAGACCATCGTGCTGGGCGTCGGGGCAGTCCCGTTCCAGGTCGGCGCCCTCGACGACGTCGAGCTCCTCGCCGAGGCGCTCGTCAGCGCCGACGGGGGCCACGGGTAGGGTGACCCGGCCCGCCCGCAGATCGCGAGGTCCTCGTGTCGTTCGGACCGGCCCCGCTGCTCATCGCCCTGGTCGTGATCGTGGTGCTGCTGGCCGCGCCGGGGCCGGCCCGGCGGGCCTGGACCCGTCGGCGGGCACGACGGTCCGCCTCCGGGGACGGCGAAGGCCCGCCGTCCTAGTCCGGGAGGCCCGGCAGCTGGCCCGGGCCGGGAACCGGGCTTGCCGGTCGCGTCGTTCTAGCTGATGGCCGACCGCGTCCCCACCTGGGAAGAGGTAGCTCGCGACTACGGGGGCTTCCTCTACAGCGTGGCGTACCGATTGGCCGGCAACCAAGACGACGCGCAGGACCTCGTCCAAGAGGCGCTCATTCGGGTCCGCCGTGGCCTGGAGCGCTACGAGCCGGGGTCCCTGGAAGGCTGGCTGGCCCGGATCGTGACGAACGTCTTCCTCGACGAGGTGCGTCGGCGGCGCCGACGCCCTGCCGACGCGCTCCCGGACGACCCCGGGCGCGTGCTGCCCCCCACGCCCGGCGCCGACGAGGCGAGCCAGCAGCTCTCCACCGAGGTCCAGGTCGCGCTTGCCTCGATCCCCGAGGAGTTCCGGGTGCCGGTCGTGCTCTGCGACGTCGCGGACCAGTCCTACGAGCACATCGCGACGACGCTCGGGGTGCCGGTCGGTACCGTGCGATCCCGGATCCACCGCGGCCGCCGATTGTTGCGGACCGCGCTCACCGAGGAAGAGGCGCGGTGACGCCCCCCGAGCTGTCCGAGGACCTCCTGTCCGCCTATCTCGACGACGAGCTCGACGCCGAGACGCGGGTCGCGCTCGACGAGCGGCTCGCCGCCTCGAGCGAGTGGCGGACCGTGCTGGCCGAGGTGCGAGCCGCACGCGACGCGGTGCGGGCCTTGCCCCGCCTGAACCTCGCGCCCGACGCCTGGGACCGCCTCGTCCAGGCGGTCGCGGCCGACGCGCCCCCGCCGGGCCGGGCCGGGCCGGCTCGGGCGCTGCTCAGGCTGCGCCGCGGCGCGGCGAGTCGACCGGTCCGCTGGGTCGGCGCCGCGGCGGCCGCGGCGGCTGTCGTCGTGGCGGCCCTGGTGCTCCCCACCCCGGCGCGGATCACGCCCAAGGTGGCGACCTTCAACAACGAGCAGTCGGCGCGGGCATCGGTCGCCGGCGACCCGGTGAGCGCCCTGGCCGGAGTCGGCCTCATGCACGGACTCGGCCGGTGAACTGGGTGCGCTGGCCCGCGCTGGGGCTCGCCATGCTGGGGGTGGGGGTCATCGTCGGTCTGGGTCCACCCGCCCCGGCGCAGCCGTCCTCGAACGACGCCGAGACGCTGCTGCACACGGCGACGACCGCGGCGACGCATCTCTCCTACTCCGGGGTCCTCACCGTCGAGTGGAGCGACCGTGGCCAGATGCACCAGGCCGAGACGAGCGCCCGCATCGTCGACGGCGTCGTCGAAGTCGGTGAGGGCGCGCAGACCGCGCTGTCCCGCGGCGGGCAGCGTTGGGTCGGCTCGGCCGGCAACTGGGCGCTGATGCTTGGACCCGACGTCCCTGCCGCGACCCCGCCGCGCCCCGACGCGAACTGGAACCTGCAAACCCAACCGGGCCCGGTCATCGCCGGGCAGCCGACGACCGACGTCGTCGTGTCCGACCGTCGAACCGGGACGGCCCGAGCGCGCTATTTCATCGACCGGACCACCGGGGCGCTGCTCCGCCGGGAAGTCCTCGATCCGAGCGGCCACCTGGTCCGCGAGGTCAGCTTCGACCAGCTCGTCGCGCTCGGGTCGGTCGCGCCGCCCCCGCCGCCATCGCACGCCCGACGGGCCGAGCCGTCCAAGCTCGGCTCCGTGCCCGGCGGCTACGACGCGCCCAGCACCCTCGGGCGCGGGTACCGGCTGCTCGGGCGCTACCGCCAGCCCGACGGGACCGTCCAGGTCTTCTACGGCGACGGGCTCTTCACGCTCTCCCTCTTCGAGCAGCGGGGCACGCTCGACTGGGGCTCCGTACCGAGCGGCGCGACCCGCCGGGTGGACGGCGTGGCCGCTCGCCTGGTCGCGACGCCCACGACGAGCGCGGTGGTCTGGGACGCGCGGGGGGTCGTCATCACCTGCGTGTCGGACGCCCCACCCGACCAGGTCATGCTCGCCGTGCAGAGCCTCGTCGACAACGCCAGCTCCTCCAGCGTCGCCCACGACATCGCCCACTTCGTGCTCGGACCGTTCGGCTGGAACTGACCACCCCGTAACCGCCCGGTCGGCACGCGTACCGTGGCGACATGACGAACACTGCTGTTGTGGCCCGACCGCGCGTCGCGATCACGCTCGCCGCGATCGGGGGCTGGGTCGACGCGGTGGGGTTCCTCGTGCTCTTCGGTCTCTTCACCGCGCATCTCAGTGGCAACACCGACCGGCTCGGTGTCGCCCTCGGTCAAGGTGAGCTGGCCACCGCGCTCACCTACGCCGTACCGCTCGTCGTCTTCTTCGGCGGCGTGGTCCTTGGCGTCGCGTACATCACGGGACGGCCCGACCACCGGCCGCGAGGCCTCGGCGGCCTCCTCGCGCTCGAGGCCGCCCTGTTGGCGGTGTTCATGGGTGCCGGCACCCTGCTGCGCAACGCGGGCGACCTCACGCCGCACTCGCTGGCCTACTACGGGCTTGCGGTCGCCGCCGTGGGGGCGATGGGACTGCAAACCGCTGCGCTGCGACACGCGGCCGGGGTTCCGGTCCACACGACGTTCATCACCGGGATGGTGTCGAGCCTGGCTGAGGAACTCGTCGCCGTCCGGACCGGCGGCCCGGACGCGGGGCGTCGCGCCCGCGTGCACGGTGGCCTGGTCGGCGCATACCTCATCGGCGCGGTGGGCGGCTCCGCGCTCGAAGGGGCGTGGGCGCTGTGGGCGCTGACCGTTCCCCTCGCCGTGCTCGGGGTGCTGATCGTGACGGTCGGGAGCGCCGCCGCGTTGTAGCCGCCGCGCCCCGGAGCCGGCTCAGCGCCGCGCGGTGATCCGACGCTGACGCAGGATTCGGCGCCGTTCTCGTTCCGAGCAGCCGCCCCAGACCCCGTGGTCGATCCGGAACTCGAGCGCGTACTCGAGGCATTCGGATTGCACCGGGCATTCGGCGCACACGTGACGGGCCCGCTCCACGCCGACCCCGTCGGAGGGGAAGAACGCACCGGGCGCCGCCTCGCGGCAGCGGGCGCGCAGCATCCACGACGGGGTGTGGTGATCGGGGCGGGGGAGGAGTTCGTCCATGACTGTGAAACGGAGCCTGGCTAGACGGGGTTCCCGGCCCACGCTAGAGGCTCGACCGCCTGGCTGTCGCACATTCCTGAGACCCTGCTCAGGTTGGCCGGCCCCGACGCGGCACTCGCCATCCCGCATGAGCCTGGCCTGGACCGCTCGAGGCCCCCGCGCGGAGTCGAGGCGACCGTCATCGCTGCCGAAGGTAGCCCGGAAGGCCCGAGCCGCCCGGACCCTGGCCTCCCCGACCCGCCCGCCGACGACACCGCACCCGACGCCTGGCCCGTCGAACCAGGCCAGCCCCGCTGGCGAGTCCGAGCCCGACCAGACCCTGGCGGGCGGATCCGAACCGGGGGCCCCACCGGGGAGCTCCCGGCCAGCGCGGGCGACAGAGCCGACGGGGACGCGACTCGGGGGACGCCGAACCCCCCGTGCCTGGCCTCGCCGGCCGTCGTCGGGCTTGCCCACGGTGCGGTGATCACCCAGGTCACCGCGGCACGCCCGCGGGCCTGCGCAACAACGACGTGATCGTCAAGATCGATCAGATGCCGATCACCGACCCGGCGGACGTGCAGACCGCAGTGCGCTCACACCAACCCGGTGACACGGTCACGATCAGCTTCGTGCGCGGCGGACAACACCAAAGCGCCACCGCGAAGCTCACGACCCGTCCCGACTCCGGGTCGTCGCGACACGGGCACGCGCCCGGCCCAGGCGCGCCACCGAGGAGGTGGCAGCCCGAGGGCCCCTGCGGCTCGTCGACCCGCGGCTACCGTGCCCGCCACGTCGACCACCACCGAACGGGCGCTGCTCCGCCGCGGGCTGTGTCTTGAGTACACGACGCTCGGCTGGAACGTCGCCGCGATCGCGTTCCTCGCCGCGGCTGCCGTGGCGGCTCGGTCGGTCGCGCTCGCCGGGTTCGCACTCGACTCCGGCATCGAAATCTTTGCGTCGGTCGTGGTGGTCTGGCAGCTCAAGGGCACCGCGACTCCTGAACGCGAGCACCGGGCGGTCCGGCTGATCGGACTCGCATTCTTGGCTCTGGCGCTCTACCTGGTCGCTCAGACCGCGGCGACCCTGGCCGCCGGCATCCGTCCGGACTCGTCGCCCTTCGGGATCGGTCTGCTCGCCGCCACCACCGCCGTGATGTTCAGCCTCGCCGCCGGGAAGGCGCGCACCGGTCGGGCGCTCGGCAATCAGACGCTCCAGGCCGAGGCGAACGTCACGATGATCGACGGCACACTCGCCGCCGCGATCCTGACCGGCCTGGTCCTCAACACCGCGTTCGGGTGGTGGTGGGCCGACCTCGTGGGAGGAGCCGTGATCATCGGGTTGGGATTCCGCGAGGGCGCGCACGCGGTGCGAACCTCGAAGTGACCGCCACCCGCCCAGCGGAACGCGCCCGACCGCCGGGTAGGGTGAGCGGATGGCGATGAACCAGCCCGGCCTTGAACAGCTGCCGCCCCAGGGGCACGTGAAACTTCTGTACCTCGGCCCGGTCGCGCCCCACTGGGAAGTGCACGGGGTCTTTGGCGACAACCGCGTCATCGACGAGTTCCGCCAGCGGGCGTTGGCCCGCCTGCAGCTGTTGCCGCCGCACGACCCCCAGTTCCGGCGCAATCGCGAACGGGTGAACCGAGACGCCGAGCGCGAGCGGCTCATGATCGAATGGGACCTCGGCTACCCCGAGGACGACGCCGCGACCTAGTCCGACCGGCTCAAGCGTCGGCGCCCGGGCTGTAGTCCTCGGTGTCCCCGGCCCCGTGGAGGCCGGTGACGATGAAGACGACCCGGTCGGCCACGTTCACCGCGTGGTCGGCGATCCGCTCGTAGTGGCGTCCGACCAGCGCGAGCTGGATCGACTCGAGGAGCCGGCCCTCGTCGACCGGACCCTCCCGGTTCATGATGTAGCGAAAGAGGCTCTTGGTCAGGTCGTCCATCAGGTCGTCCATGTCGAACAGCGCCGCGGCCCGCGACGGGTCGCTGTCGGCGAACGAATCGATGGCGATGCGAATCTCGTTGGCCGCCTGCTCGCCCATCCGGGCGATGGTCCCCCGCAGCTTCGGGTCGATGCTGTGCGGATACAGCTGGCGGGTGGCCTTTACGACGCTCTTCATGAGGTCGCCGCTGCGTTCGAGCTCGTGGCCGATGCGCAACACGGCGAGGATCGTGCGCAGGTCGCCGGCCATCGGCTGCTGGCGGGCCAGGAGCACGAAGCAGTGGTCCTCGATGGCGTAGGCGAGCTCGTCGATCGCCGCGTCCTGCTCCACCACGCGCTCCGCCGCCCCGAGGTCGGCGTCGAGTAAGGCCTGGGTACCGCCCGCGATCGCCTCGGTGACCAGGGCGCCGAGCCGGATCACGTCCGCCCGCAGGTCCTGGAGCTCCTCGCCGAAGAACTTGCGGGTCTCCTCAGCGGTCGGTTCGGGGGCCATGGTGTCCATCCTTCCATCTTGGCGCCGTCCGGAGATCCACGCCGGGGAGGCCCGCTGCCGTCACCGCACGTTCATCTTTCCTTCGCGCGCTCGACACGTCGTCGTCGGCGGCGCGCCAGACATGATCCGTACGCTCACGTCGTGTTCACCAACGTTCACGAGGAGGACCTCCGATCATGATTCTTCGCACGCGGCTCCTACGACGAGCCGTCGTCTCGACGCTGACGCTCGGGCTGGTCGCGGCCGGCTCGGCCGGGCTCGCCGGCGCAGCCACCGTCCAGAAGGGCCAGCCGAAGCTTCCGACCGCCACCCTGAACGGCTCGGGCTCGACGCTCACCGAGGCCTTCCTCCAGCAGGTCATCGCCGAGTTCAAGACGGCTCAGCCCAACATCACCGTGAACTACGGGGCCGGCGGCTCGGGCAAGGGCCGGCAGGACTTCGTCGCCGGGGTCGACCAGTTCGGGGCTTCCGACGCGCCCTACGGGGCAGGCCAGGCGCTACCGACCATGCCGTTCGACTACATCCCGACCATCGTCTCCCCCGTGGCGGTGACGTTCAACGTCTCGGGCGTGAAAAGCCTGAAGCTCGACGCCCCCACGATCGCGGGGATCTTCGACGGGACGACCACGACGTGGAACGACCCGACGATCAAGGCGCTGAACCCGAAGGTCAACCTGCCAAGCCAGAAGATCACCATCTGTCGGCGCTCGGACAGCTCGGGCACCACGCAGAACTTCACCACCTACCTGCAGGTGGCCGCCGGAGCCAAGTGGACCCTCGGTGAGGGCCCGACCGTGAACTGGCCGGCTAGCTCGGTCGGGAACAACGGCAACACCGCGGTGGCGTCGTGCGTCAAGACCACCGCCGGTGGCGTGGGCTACAACGACTTCTCCGACGCCCAGGCCGCGGCGTTGAAGATGGCGTCGGTGAAGAACGCGTCGGGCGTCTACATCGCCCCGACCATCGCGACCGCGACCGCGGCGCTGGTCGGCGTGAAGCTGGCCCCCAACCTGACCTACGACCCGCTGAACACCAAGAACAAGGGCGGGTACCCGATCACGTCGCCGACGTGGCTGCTCGTCTACTCGACGCAGCCGAGCGCCGCGGTCGGCAACGCGGTGAAGGCGTTCCTCACCTACATCGAGGACAACAGCACCAAGCTCGCCCCGCAAGTGGGCTACGCCGCGGTGCCGTCCTCGTTCCAGAAGGCCGCCCTCTCGGCGATCGCCAAGATCCAGGTCGGCTGACCGCTAGGCCCGGGAGGGGCGGGAGACTTTCCCCCGCCCGCCCCT
>Ga0182024_10002654_pt1 | contig 43940 bp, 59 predicted proteins | sample P32metaG_FD_120480 | JGI IMG/M metagenome (GOLD analysis project Ga0182024, IMG submission 120480) | Permafrost microbial communities from Stordalen Mire, Sweden - P3-2 metaG (Illumina Assembly) | ecosystem: Environmental > Terrestrial > Soil > Wetlands > Permafrost | place: Sweden: Stordalen... | reverse complement strand
TCCGTTCCGCGCCAGCCAAAGCCCCTGGAGAAAGAACACCAAAAGCATTCCCGTTCATCTCTTCCTTTTTCTTTCTCGCCCTGCTCATTAATTAAGAGTACTACTGCTGTCTCAGAGATGTTGACACGGAGGGGCATTGCCTCCGACATACATTTGCCAGCCGATTGGTGATGGCCGGGGTAGATCTCCGCACCGTGCAGGAATTAGTGGGGCACAAGACCATATCAATGACGGTACGTTATTCCCATCTCGCCCCGAAGCACACCTTGGCCGCTGTCGAACTGCTGACGGGAAGCACTTCAGGAGCTCTAACTGACACCAAAAGTAGCACCAAGGCTGCTGAGCAATCTCATGCCGAAGTGGCATATATCCACTAAGTCTTTTCAGTGTAGTATGTTGTGAAGGTGCGGGCCCGTAGCTCAGCTGGTTAGAGCAGTGGACTCATAATCCAATAACGGGGGTTGCAGGGACGTGCGGGGCAACGTAAACATAAGAAAACACACAAACCCGGGTTGCGCCAGCACCCAGGAAATTGCACCCCGCGGGCACCTACATGGCACCAGGAGCCGGCGCCAGCGTCCCGCGTCCCACCGCCGTCCCGGGACACCCCAGGGACACGGGACAGAATTATTCCGCCTTCCCACCCGAGTCCCGAATCGTGAGCTGTACCACCGAGATCCGCTTCCCGGCGACACCAGGCCGCCGGCGGATCGCATGGAGCGCCCGGGTAGCAGCCACCGCCAGATCCCCGGCAGGAACCGTCACCGTCTGCCAGGCGGAGTGAGCCGGCTTCACTTCCGGAAAGAAAGCGGTCACGGTGAACACTTTCATGGGCACATCCTTTTCCCCCGCAAAAAACAAAACCCGCCCGCGGCCGGAGTCCTCGTAACCCAGGCCGCGCGCGGGGCGCCGTTCTATTCTCCGCCATCTTCGCCAGCGACCCTGGTCCCTTGGGTTTTCTCTCCCGCAGAGCCGGGTCAGAAAAAATGGCAGAATTAAAAACCGAGTCTAGCCCTTTCGCGCGGTTTGCGCGGTAGTACTCAGGACGATTACTTTTTGTCCGGCGATGCCGCCCACGCGAGGCACCCCACCCAACCGATGACCGTCCAACCAAAAAATAGGTTCACGATCGCGATCGAATTCGCCGTTCGTTTCTTCCTGCCCAGGACCGCTGGAACGAAGTACAGAATTATCAACGCTACTGCGATCAGTCCGTAACCTGTCATGTCATGCTCCCTTTTTGCGTCCGCGATTTTTTGATGCTAGTGAGTCGGAAACTTTTCGTTCAACGCTTGAACCGTAAGTCGGATTTCCGAGATCCGCTTCCCAGCGAACAGATGCTCCAGAGCTTCCGAATGGCGGATCTCGCGATACCCGCGGGCCGCGGCTGCATCGAAGGTGGTCGCCTCCACCATCGTGATCTGGCATTGGTCCGCCGAGTCCATTTCAGGGAAGACCGCGGTCACGATGAAGGTCCTCATGCTGGCACCGCCATCAAGCCGGCGAAGAGCTTCTCGTCCAGATCCCGCTGCAGTTTGCGGTTCGCCTGGTTGGCGGTTGCGAACGCGCGGACCGCTGCGAGGGCGCCCATGTAGGCGTCGCCGATCAACTCGCTGGCTAGGAACCTTTGTTCGGGGAGCTGGAAATCGGGTAAAATCTGGTTAGCTAACACGGTGAATCACCTCACTTTGTTGGTTAGCCTCGCATCAGTGTTTCTAGCACTGGTGCGGGGCGCTTTCTTTCTGCACCCCATCTTCCCATCCGGAACCGACCCAACCAATGGTACTTGCGTACCATGAAGTTACGAGCTAGTCCGAAGGGGCGCCGGTGACCTTTGGGATTTCAGCGCCTAACACCGGGTTCCCGCGGGCGATGTCGAGGCGATCGCGGCGCCGAACGGTCCGCTTCTCCGGAGGGGCATGACCTGCGCAGCGCCGGACGCGGATCCCGGCCAGGCTCCGCACACACCCGCATTCGCGAGTGAGTAAGCCCAGGGGGTGAGGCGCCGAAAGTTTGGGAGGATTCAAATCGGCGCCCCGTTTTTCAAACGCGCCCCGACTCGTGGATCGGGGCGATGGCAACTTTAGACCTTCATGCGTGCAAACTATACCGCTATTTCTTACAGTGTCCAGACCCGCAGGTCACCGCAATTCCGGCCGCCAGGCCGAACCCGATGAACTCCGCGCCCTTTTTGGTGCGCTTCCAGAACGTCCCGCCGGCGAGCTCCTGCTTGTACGCGTCGCGTTCTTTCGAGACTGCGGAGAGCTTTTCGCCGGCCGCCTTTTCCTTCGCCGCTTCGTCGAGCCGGACCGCCTGACATTCCGACAGCCCGGTCTTGTCCAGCTCGCACTCCGCCATCTGGTCACGGAGCGCCGGCAGATCCGCCTGGGGGATTTCGATTTCCGCCGCGGGGAGAGGGTTGGCGGCCGTCGGCGCCGGGATCCCGATCGATTCCCCGGGCGCCAGGCGCGCCTGGATATACTTGTCTATCTGCGCGGGAGTTTTCGCCGCGGCCGTTTCCGTCCGGATGTTTTGCTCGAGGGTCGCTTCCGCGGCATCGCGCGCATCGATCTTCCCCTGCAGCGCCTTCACCTGGTCGCCGGCCACCTGGGCCACCTTCGCGTTTTGTTGGACCGTGGCCTCGGCCGTCTCGCGAGCCTCGCGCTGCGCGCGCCAGGACTTCACGCCAAACCACAAGCCCGCGATCACCACCAGCACCGCCAGGAATTCAAGATGGGTTCGGGTTAGCATTGTCGTTCCCCTTATTCGGGTCGCACACCTGCGCCCGGTTTTTCCACGCGTTCAAACCGTACAGCGATGCGCCCGCGGTAATGATGCTGGACAATCCCAGGAGCTGCCCGCCGTCCGGCATCTGGTGAGTTTTCACCACGAAAAAAACAAAGCAAAAACAAGCCGAGCCAATCACCGCGAGCATGCCGATGCGCGAGCTCGATGCGCTGCCGTCATCTTCGGAAACCGCACTGACGTGCCAGTGCAGAATTTTCGTCAGGAGGGGCATCACCCGGCTGGAGTACGGAAACACAATCAGAGCTTCGCTTTGATTTCCGCGAGTACCGAGGTCACCGCGCGCTTGGCCGTCGCCTCATCCGCGGTCAATGCGGAATCGAGCCGGGCCCGCCAGGACTTCAGGTCGATTTCTAACGCCGCTTTCTTCACTCCAATCCACGCCTTCAATGCGTAACCGATCGCCACACCCGTGAACCCGGACGCCACCATGAAGAAAATAATCCGCATCTTCGTTTTCCCCCTTCAGATTTTTACTTCACGAAAAGCAGCTTCAACAATTCGACCACCGCGATGCTCAGGAACCCGGCCGCCGAGCTCGCCGCCCACGCCTTCCACTTCCAGCTCTCCATCGAACGGATCTTCCCGTGCGCAGCGCGAATATCCCCCTCGAGTTTTTCCTTCTCCCTTTTTTGCGCGTCCTCGAGCCGATGGACTACGTCCCAAAGTAACAGCCGTTCCGTTTTCCATTTGCCATCCGAAACCGAGAGGAGATCCGCCACCCCACTAGGGTGACCCCGATTCCCGGCCGCCGCTATGGAACTGGCGCGAACTTGACACCCATTGCCAACCGATGAATGGCATCGGAACCCAGAACCAGGCGCCCCGGAGCTCCGCGCCAGCGTCCCCAACGCAAAACCGAGGGTCCGGTGGTTAGAACCTACTGGGAGCAGGATCGCTCATATTGGCTCCTAGCGCGTTTTGGGAGGGGCAAACCGGGGCCAAATGGGTGCCAAATGGGGTCAGATCGGGGTCGAACCGTCAATTACGGGGTTTTACCGGATCGCGCCCATGAACCAGAGCACCAGGATGATCACCAGGACGGTGCCCACCACCCCGAGGCCTCCGCCAGTTCCCCACCGCCGGTACCCGAAACCACCACCCCCGAAAAGCAGGAGCAAAATTATCAAGAGCACCAGCATCCGCGGATCCCCCTTCAGGCGATGATGAAATAGGCCTCATACACGTTCACCACGCAACTGCCCGCGGTCGCGTCCGCCTTGGAATCGACGAACACCCCAAACTGAAGTCCGGAGATATCCGTGCTGGTTGGCAACGACGTGTCGACCGTGACCTTCACCACCGGGCCCTGATCCGTGATTTGGGTGTAGTACCAATCGAACCCGCCGGCCGCGTTCGCCAGGTAGAGCATCACCTGCGGCATGGTCGTCGAGTTTCCGTTCGTCAACGCCAACGCATAAGCATCCGCCGCGCTGTTCTGGGTCGCGCTGATCAGGTCGCTGATCGTTATTTCGTAAGTGCAGCGGAACGTGATCGACGCCGGCGCCGCCGGACCCTTCGTAAACGCGCCGTTCATGGGATTCCGGTACTGGGCCTGGGCCTGCGAATAACCGGACGTCGCGCCCGACGGCGCCGCGAACCCCGCGAACATCGCCGGGTTCCCGTCCGTAACGTTGTTCGGATTCGCGATCGTGCCCGGCACGTTTGCGAATGTCCACTTGGTCGAAAATTGATAATTCCCCGTCGGCCCTGCCGGAACCACCGGAGGCGGAAGCAACGGCGGAGGCGGAGCCGGCGCCACCGGACCGACCGCGCCACTCATCACCGTTTGAAACGTCTGCGGATAAAAACTTTGCAACCCCGCCGCATTCAGCGTGTACAGATCGATCTCCACGAGCTGCGTCATATCCGGGTTGTCGAGCGCCCGCTGCGCTGCCGTAAAAGCGTATGAGGGGAAGTAGGAAACGTCGGAATGCATCACCACCCCGCCGACTTTCACCACCACCAGCCAGGACGTCCCCTCGCTAGGAATATTCGGCGCGTCCTGCGCCACCACCAGGCCCGTCGGGGTTTGCGTCAACCGATTCCTTCCGACCCATGAAAAAAACAGATCGCCGGCCGCGGGATTCGGAACCACCCCCCACGCGCCGCCCTGAATCAAAAGATTTCCCGGCGGGTAGGGCCGCGCGAACCGGGAGTTGGTCACCAGCGCGAGCTCCGACGCCGTCGCGATCGGGAACGTGAGCGAGCCGTTGCTGGGGAGCAATTTCGCGTGGAAGGATAAGTCCACGGCCTCCGGTACCGCCTTGGTCAACGGCGCTCCCCCGTCGAAAAAGAAAACCGGCGCGCCGGCCGCATGAGCCGCGGGAACCGTATCGAACACTCCCCGAATCGCGGGAGAGAACGTCAAGGTGCCATCGCCGTTATCGACATAGCCCTGGTACGCAATGATTTCCTCATCGATCAGCGCGAGGAAAGATCCCGCGTCCAACTGCGCCGCGGTTCCGCCCGTTGGCAAAACTGTTTCATCCACGGTCCCGGTCACCGTGAAACCCACGGTATCGGTCGCGAGGGTTCCGATCGGGTATGCCGCGTTGAGGGTCGCGCCGGGAACGAACTGCGCCAACGGTTCGCTCTCCTCGTACGTCCCGACACTTAGCCAGATTTGAAACGACGTGCAGATTTGATCGCCGCGGACCGCGAGCGCCATCTCCCAGATCCCGGCCTCGAGGCCCAGGAGCACCATCAGGTGGTAGGGGAGCTCGAGGAGCGTCTGCAGCGCCGGCGCCGGCGGAGCTCCCGCCGGGTTAATCCATCCCGACACGGGCGGGGAGATGAACGCCGCGTCCGCCACTCCGAAAATATCCTCCACCGCGTCGATGGTGATTTTTCCGGAGCGGACCTCCCCATACCCGATGTGGGTGACCCGGAAAATCATCCCGGCGATCCCGAGCGGGAGCCAGGTGAAAATAAAAACGCCGCCCATGCGGAAATTCCACGCGTTGCGGTTCACCTCGACCTTGAGCTTGCCCAACGGGAACGCGAACGTGCTCAGGACGCGCGCGAGCACCTGCTGCGCGGTCGCGGAATTCGAAAGTGATTTGTAATCGACCGATTCGGAGCGGACCTCCTGGGTCACCGCGATATTTGCGGGGTCGTAAGCCTGCACCGATCGCACATTGAAATCGGAATTCTTATCGACATAACTCAGCACGATGTGGTTGGTGGTTTCCTGCCAGGAGCCGCGCTGGTAGTCCACCTTCCCGACGATCGCCGAAGTGTCCAGCGTCACCAGGTCGGCCACCACGTAGTCGGCCCGGGCGAGCTTGATCTCCCAGAGCGCGGTTTGCGGATCGGAATAGACCACGCCGTCGATGTGCCGAAGGATATCCGCGACCAGGGTGTCCGCGGCATCCGGAGTATCGAACTGCACAGCCACTCCCAGGCCTTCCGCCGCGAGCGTCGCCGCCACCGCTTGCCAGGTCGCCGCGTTGAATTTTGCCGGAAGGATCCCCAGGCCGAAATCGGGATCGGTCATGAAGTCATATATGGCCAGCGCGCCGTTCGCGTCGCCGGCGAGATTGGAAACACCCGGGCCCTGCAGGAACGGATCCGGAGTACGCCGGATGATGTACTCCATCTCTTTTGGGTAGTTCTGCGTTCCGATATAGCAGCCTTCCAGAACTGCGTAGCAGATTTTTTTGTAGGACGGGGCGAGATGGGAATGGAGCGTGGTGAAAGTGAACGCGTCCCCGATCCCGTACTGCGTCGAGCCGGTGGTCACCGTGGCGTTAAATTCCGCGGAAGAAAAAGCCTGGTCCGCCCAACATGCATACGAGCCGTCCGGATTCGCCGCGCTCGCGGTGATATTTCCCGAGACAGACCCGGTGACCTGAAACTTCATTTTTTGAAACGTCGAGTGCTCCGCGTTCGCATCGATGCCGATAGCCGTGATCGTGATCGTCTCGGCTTTCGCGAACGCGCCGCCGGACATATCGGTGAGCGTTCCATTTCCCACGCCGGTGTAGGTATAGGCGAGCCCGGTGAACGGGGTCAGGATCCGCCCCTGCTTCGAGGTCAGGTACGCGTTCGGCTGCTGCGTCTGGAGCCCGCGATAAAAATCGATGATCCCGGTGAACCCGCCCTGGCCACCGTACAGATTGATCCCGCCGAACAGCGTCGCGGCCGTACAGGTGAGCTGGTGATAATCCTCGGAACCGTTCCCGTTGTATTGGATCGCGTCGGTGTAGGCAACCGACTTTTTGTCCGCGTTGATCTGGATGAGCTCGTCGACGACACCCCAGCACAGCGCGTACTGAACCCCGATGAAATACCGAAACCCCACCAGGGTCGAGGAGAAGGAGATGATCGAGGCGCTCTGCTTGATCGGAACGACTTTCAGGTCGCCCCACCAGACTGTGTTTCCGCCTTTGATTTTGACCGTGCCATACACCACCGGGATCGCGCGCCCTTCTTGCGCGGTCGGGTAATCGAAATCGCCGAGGCCTCCGGCCGCGGGCTTCTGCGTCTTCGGCTTGAGCAGCTCGCCGATGACCGTGGTCGCGACATAGAGAAGTAGAACAAGCCAGAACACTAGGTGGGCCTCCGCCTGTTCCTCGCTTGCTCTGACTTCGTAGCCCACCTGCAATTTTTGGACGAATAATCTCCGTCATTGTTCGGCCAACGGTCCAACGAATGCCGCCGACTCGGGCACCTGCCCATGTCGGCGAAAAATGCCGCGAAGGATCGCCGCCAACGCGCGCAGATACGAATTCCCCGGCCGCCGTAATCTTTCCACGCCGGGGTTCTCCGATTCGTGCATCGCTGAATCATTCCCTTCCACGAATGGTGCTCACGCGTATCGGACATGCCGTGTGTTTTTCGGCCCGCCCCGAACCTCCGGCAACCGCAACTCTTCGAGTTGCCCCGCACTAAATTATGGCCGCTGACCTTCGCGGACCGGCCGCAAGCACATTTGCAAAGCCATACAGACCTTGAGTTTTGGGGGGTTTCTTGGACAACGTGAGAAAACCGGATTACTCGCAAAATCCCGAACCGCCTCCCCTTTAACTGTAGCCTGCCCCGATTCTGATTTCCTTTCGTGCCCGGCATCGCCGAACTCCTTTAGGTGATCGAATCCGAAAACGGATTCACAAGTGGGATGAGATCGAACGCCAGGAGATGGTCGACGTTGTTGTAAAACACGCAAGCGGTGAACGTGCCCTGGCACCCGGCCTTCCCCACACACGCATCCCCGACCTCGAGGTCCGCGATTCCCGCGCTGAGAGTGATCACATCCCCCACCTGCGCGACGATTGCCCGCATGTCGTTCCCGCGAATAAAATAGCCGGCCACCAGGGGCGCGGAGAGCGCCGCGAACGCCGGAACGGTGATCTCGGTCCCGTCTGCGGAGATCGCGCTCACCACCCCGGGGAACGTGGGCACAACTTTGGTGCAGCCGGAGTCCCCGAAAATATGCGCACACACCGACTGGTAGAGAATCCGCGGAATTTTGTTTTGGAGTTTGTACTGGTCGGAATTGCAAACGAGCTCGGCCTGGTCGGTGAACCTTCCGCTCGCGACCGTTCCAGAAAAAACCACGAAGATCTCGTCGTCGCCCAGGTGCCCGGCGAAAATCGTGATATCGATCTGCGACGTTGGCAGGTAGGGAATGAACAGGGCCGCGATCGGATGGCTCGCCGGGAGGTACACCTTCGTTTGCCCGCTCGAGACTTCGCTCGACATGTCGACCTCATCGCGGGAAACCGTGGTGGGTTGGTAGGTGTTCCCCTCGTATTCGATCGCCACATCACACGAGGTCACCGCGTAGTTGACCCCGACACCCTGAAATAAATACAGCTCGAACGGCTTCGAGCCGGCCACACTCGATTCCAGCAAAGTATAGGTCACGAGGGGATCTCCTGTGGCAGCTCCTGGATCCCGAGCGCGGTCTCCGCGTATTCCGTGGATTCCCACTTGATTGTGACAACGTCGGCCGACTGCCGGCCGAACGTGAGAAACGAAACCATCGTGGTCGCCGCCGGCGCCGCGGCGCCCAGGGGAGCACCGAGCGTCAACGTCTCGGTTCCGTTTCCGTTATTCACCGCGCCGGTCACTTCCACGTAAGCATTCGGAGCTCCGGTTCTCGAGATGAGCGCGAGGTACCGCCGCGCGATAGTCGGAAAGAAGAACCGAGCATAATTCACGAAACTGATCACCAGGAACGCCGCCCCGCTCGAGGCGTCCTCGTTCAGCACCAGATCCTGATCCCAGGTCGGACACCAGAACGGGTTGAGCTGCCCGTACCGGGCCAGGACGAACGCGCGGAACGCGGTGATCTTCGCGTGGGTATCAATCCACCACGGCAGCTCGTGGTCCACAACCGGCACGCCGCTGTGGTCGATCACCGTCAACGGGCCAGGCCCGGGGTCGAGCGTATCCATCGTCCGATCGTATTCCCGCTTTAACCCGTTAACCCAATTCGGGGGAACTTCCAAAACGTCGAACGATTTAAACTGGGTGAGCGCGGCGGCCGGCAGCGGACCGATCTGCTGCGCCTCCCCCTCGAACGCGACATCCAACTGGTCGCTCCCGCTCCAATTTCTCCCCACCGACAATTTCTTAGGCATCCGCGCCAGGAACCCGGGAACCACGAACGCGCCGGCGGCCCATGCAGACTGCGTGGGAGCGGTGAAGGATAAAGAGCCCGGCTCGATCGCGGCGACGGTCAGCGCCTCGAAAGTGAATTCATCCGTCCAGATGATCGCAACCCCGCCCACCGCGAACAGCCGGTCAACCGTGTTCACCTCCACGCTAAACTGCCCGGCCGAAACCGGCGCCGTGAGGGGTTGCGCCTCCTGCCAGAACGGAACACAAAAAGGTTGGTGCTGCCATCCCCAGATCAGGGACTCGAGGCCCGCGGCATTCCGAGCTGTCAACGTCAACGCGCGAAACTTTAAACCGCGCCTGGAAAGCGTCCGGAGGCCTCGCCTCTGTTCCGAGTCGTCGTACATTTTCATGACGTCGGTGAGATACGAGATGGTCTCCTCGATTCCTTCCGCCCAATCCGGCGCCACACTGAACACCAGGATCCTCGAGCCCGTAACCCGCAGATCCGTACCGCTGATTCCCGTGAAAACAAAATCGATGTCCTCGGCGATCGCGACATCGCCCGCGCTCGGAACCGCCACTTCGAAAATGACCGAACCCTTCGGCCCGATCACCAGGGGAAAAGTGAACGGGTTAGTGACCGTCAACCCGCCCTGGCCCGTAATCGCGATCGCGGTCAGGCTCTCCGAAGCATCGTGGTGTGTGTTCCAGACCTCAACGGGGAAGGTGGTCGAGCTCAACACGAATTCGAGGTTTGATACCCGCGGGGTGACGATGATTTTCTCGAATAACTGCCCGCCGAACATCAGCAGGAGCGCGGCCGCTTTGGTTGCCGTCACCACTACGCTCGCGCCCGGGCCCGCGCTGGTCGCCGCGAGCGGTCCGCTCATTTTCGACAGGGGGAAACCGCCCGCGGTGAGTACCGCGTTGGTGATCGTCGCGACGGTGCCCTTGGCGCTTATGCGGCCGGGAAAAGCGAGGATTTGCGCGACACTCACTCTCTACAACCACCTGCGCTGATTTCTATTTTGCTGTGATCTGGTCGCCCAACGACAATTTTGTGGAGTGTAGTTCCCGTCGTTTTCTCGACGGTCCAGCGAATGCCTACGACTGGGCCTCCGTCCCATGTTCTTGAAGAATGCCGCGAAGGATTTGCGCCAGCGGACGCAAACCCTGATTCCCCGACCTCCGTAATTTTCCCACGACTTATCTTTGCGATTCGTACACCTAGCGATCATGCCACACCACGCTTGGTATTCTGGCGAGTGGCGCATCCCATGAATTAGGTTTCCAGGTCTGCCGCAGCCGCAGCTCCTCGAATCACCTCGCACCAGACTGTAGCCAGCTACGGTCTGGGAGCTACCGCACGCACACTTGCAAAGCCATATTGTGCGCCCGCTCTCAACATGATGAAGCCGTGCCACAGACCACTTGCCAAAACGCCGACCTTTGAGCTGCAGTCTCGCTCGCATTTGGAGTTCTCCTTACTCGGTAATGACACTAAACATCGGGAACACCGTGTAGGTCGTGGCGCCCAACACGTAAGTGCTCCCCGGGGAGTAGCCCTGGCCAACCCCGCTGCAGACGAAAACAAGGGGCAGGGATCCCAGCATCGAATAGCCGGCGCCAACCCCGTCGCGCTGGACGTAGAAAGGAATCGGCAAGAGGTTCGCGCGGCCGTCGATTGCACTGACCTGCTCCGCCTGGAAATCGCCAGGTTCCCCATAGGTTTCGTAGTACGAAGGGAACTGGGTGTGCTGCACGGTGAACAACCCACCGACAGGCCCGGCGCCGTTTTTCCCGGTGTACCCGTTCTGGTCGGTGGTGGTATCGCTTCCACAGATCCATTTCCCGACGAACGAATCAACGTCTGCGCGGACAAACCAGGTCGCGCCGGCATACGGGTCGTTGGTGCAGCCCGGGCAATTCGCGGTGATCGTGGACGCGTCGCCAGGCTGGCCGGTCGCCTGGTGGCAGTTGCACCCATCCCACACCCCGAAAAAATACGCGCCGCCGGTGTACGCGCCAACCTTCGAAAGCGACACTCCGAAACCAAGGTGATTGAAAATGCCTGAGGAATTCTCGACCACCACCACCACGTTGTCGCCCGCGGTATCGGTAAAAAACCAATAGTTCGGAATCGCCGCCGCGGTTAACCGCATCCCAACGCCGACGGGTTTGGTTGGGGTCGCGGACTCGAGCGGCGCACCGGTGACCTGGTTGTTCCACGCGTTCGCGGAAGTGAAAGCGCTCCCGAGGTAAAGGCAAACGGAATAGCCGTTTGCGCCGCCGTTGTCCTGAAACGGCTCCGGTTCATTCACCTGAGCCCGCAGATGAGCGAACACCCCGCCGCGATCGATATGCGCCCGCCACCCGACCCCGTCGACCTCGGTCATGTCGGAATTCCAGCCGTTCGCGGTCAGAAACGTGTTGAGCTGCTGCAGCAAATCGACGGGCCCGGTCGCACTTCCATTTAGAGTCGGCATGCCTAAGCCTCTTTGAGCGCAAAGTAGTTCGTCTGCGAAGTGCGAAAAATATTGGGAACGACGAAAAAATTCACCCCGCCGACCGTCAAGATGTTCCCGGCACCGTTCCCAAAGCCCGTGACGGCAAAAATCCCGTCGAGCTCGCCATAAACATTGGGCGTTGAATCGTGCAAAACAATCGGGAGCAACGTATAAGTCCCGTCGAGGTTCGTCTGCCAGTTAGCCGCCTGGTCGTTTCCGAAATTGCCATACGGCCAGATTTTTCCAACCGCAGCGCCGGGGGGCGAGACGACTGATGGTTTGAACCCCGGCCAGCTCCCGTCGGGCTTGCGCATCCGGAGCTGGCTGCCGTATGGGTTCAAGAGCGCGCCCGAACAAATCGGGAAATTCGCGATCTCGTTCCCGTTGTAGCTCCAGCGCCAGCGCGCGTCGGTCGCCACCGGCTCCGGAACCACGTCCCACGCCATCGAGCCGCCCACTAGGAGCGGGTAGGGGAACGCGCCAGGGGCAACGTAGGTCGACAGGTATCCGAGGTAGCAGACCACGTACACCGTCGAAACCTGGGCCAGAATGATCGCCCGGCGCCCGGTCGCATAAAAACGGTACGGTATAGACGCATTCCACAGATTCAAAACCGGCGAGGAGCTCCCCGCAGCGTTTACGTACCCTTCCTGGGCTTCGAACGCGAGCGCCGCGTCATAGGACAGGAACCCGCCGAGCCTCCAATTGTAATAATCCGCGGGAACGTTAGAGAACGGTTTCGCACCGATGATCAGGGGATCCGCCGGCGAGCCGAGCGAGCCTGGCGCGCTCCAGATGTACTCCGGTGCGGCCGTCCGGAGCGCGGTCCACGCCATGCCGCCGGACAGCCCGGTAACAAACGTGTGAAATTGCGCCAGGAGATCGAGGTAGCTTGACGCCGTTCCGGTCTGGGTCGCCATTAACTGCTCCTGCCGATAGCCTTCGCCGCGCTTTTCGGGTTGTTCGCAAGATGGTTGATCACCACTTTACCGCCCGCGCGCGAGGCCATGTGCTTCACCACCAGCCCTTCCTCCAAACCGATCTGCATGTGGACGTGCGCCGGGCTGGATCCCGCGCCGGTTCCCGCCACCAGGCCGCCCTCCGCGAAGCGCGCCGGAGCCGCCATCGTGATCGGCGCCGAAATGCTCAACCCCCGGTTCATCGCATGCAGCGCGGTCACCCCGATCGCGCGCACCGCGGCCGTCCGCAGCACGAATTCGCCAGGGGTCAACATCGCGTGGACCGAATCCGAGCTGCCCCTTCCCGGGACCTGCCCGCCGCCGGCCATCCCACCGGAGGCCGCGGAGGCCATCTCTTCCTGGGTCGCCGCCTCCTCTAACTGAATCGCCGCCAGGCTGAGCGCCGCGGCCGCGGTCATCAACCCGGAACTCGAGACACCCAGCGCCGTCGCGCCCGTCACAATTCCCGTCCCGCTCGCGCTCACCGCGATTCCGGAGGTCTTCAACGCCAACGCGGCCGCCTGCAACGGAAGTGCCTGCGCCGTTCCCGCCGCCTGCGCCTCCGCAATTTTCGGAGCGCCGCCAGCGACCTCCGAGGTCTTGTGAAACGCCGCCATCAGCTTCTGGGTGGCGATCTGAATCAGCATGTGCGTAACCATTTTTTGAATCGAGGAAACGATGGAGTCCGCGAGTCCGGCGAACGCCTGCTGCATGTTCCGCGCGTGCTCGATCCCCGAATCGAAAAATTGTTCCAGCGGGCCCGTGAGTCCGGACTCGATTCCTTTTTTTAGCGTCGCCATCTGCTGCTCCGCCTGGTTCGCGTCCAATCCCACCTGATCCAGCGCCCTTCCAAAATCCAGCGCCGCCTGTTTGTCCGCTTCGTTCCCCGACGCGATCGCCGCCGCTAGTTCCGCCTGCTGGATCGCTCGCAGGCCCGGCAATCTTTTTGCTTCTTCCGCGCGAATCAATTGCTGGCCCTGAACCTCGAAAATCTGGCCGCTTTTTACTTTCAGCTCGATTTCCGCGCGCGCATCGTCAAGAGCCTTCATCGCGGTTTCGCCCTGGACGCGCGTCTCGTTGTAGGTCGCAACGGCCGTTATGAGCTCGTCGTATTTCGCCAGTTTCGCCGCTGAATCGTCCTTCGTCGCATTTGGCGCCGACGCAAGAAGCGTCGCGTATTCCTCTCGTTTCGCCGCGGCCTCTGCTTTCGCGCCTATTGTCGTCTGACCCTGCAGGTCAGAGATCTCCTTCGTATACCCCGCTAATTTGAGCGCCTGCTCGACCGTCGCTTTCCTCCGGGACTCATCCTCCTCGGTCATCTTCGCCGCGGTCTGCGAGCTGGTGAGGGTAATTTTAGCGGTCAGCTCCGCGATCGCTTGGGTCGCGCGAGCTGCCGTCTCCTGCTCCTTCGCCGCCTGCGCCTGATACGCCATCTGTTCCGGGGCCAGCATTCCCGGTTTCCCTGCTTCGCGGGTATCTCGAGCGGCCTCGAGGTTCGCCCTGGTCCGCGTCGCTTGTTGGATTGCGATCTGCTCCTTTAAGGCGGCGATCTCCTGGACGCCCGCGCGTTCGAGCTCCGATTTCCGCGACGCGTAGTATTCGGTGAGCGTGATGATCCCACGGTCAAAACTGCTCTTATCAATCGCCTCACGCTGCGATGCTTCGGATTTCAGCAGCTCCAGCCCCGACGTGATCGCTTTAACCTGCGAGCTCTGCGCTAGCGCGTACTTTGCGTCGTTTTGCTCCTGTTTTTTCAGCGCCGCCTGTTCCGCAGATTGATCCACGAGCCCCGGGTCCTTCCCCGTCGGGACCTTTGCCTTGGCCTCACGTGCCGCTTGGGCGGCCTGGTTTCGCGCGTCCGCATTTTGGAGTTGACCTTCTATCGCCGCCTCGCGCGCGTCGAAATCCGCATTGATTCGCTGCTCGTCCGCGAATTCGCTTTGCTCGTAAGCGGTGCCCGCAGCCTTGAGTCCCTGAGTGACGAGATTCTTCATCTCCACCATCAGGTTCATGACGTGGGCGCCAATCAGCGCAGCGTTGCGGCCCAGCGTATCCGCCGCACCCATTGCGACTTCAACGATAAATTTGAAAACCGAGCCCGCGATTGCGCCGAGCGATTTAAAACCGTCGCCACCCTTCCCGGCGACGCTGGCGACTAGAGCGTTCGCGACATCGGTCAACGCCGGCAGGAAACCGTTCTCGAATTGTTGGGTGACGCCTTCCGCGGATTCCTTGAGAGATTTGAGCGCCCCCTCCGTCGCGAGGAGGTCCTGGGCGGTCTGGGTCGAAAGCAGTGTGCCCATCTCTTCCGCCTGCTGCTTCACCCGGTCGAATCCGTCGCCGGCCAGTTCTTGAAACGCCAGTAAGAGAGATTCCGCGCCATCGCCCAACAACTTGTTCGCCGCCGCAACCTTCTGGGCACCCGGCGGCATCGAGGCCAGGGTGTCGGTCACCTTCCGGAGCTTCTGATCGAAATTGAGCCCGATGAAGTCCTTCGCGGACAATCCGATCAGCGCGAGCGCTTTCGCGCTTCGCTGGTTCCCCTGCTCCGACTGGGTCACCACCAGCGCCAGCTTATCGATACCGCTCTTCATCGCGTCGACGTCGCCGCCGGCGTTCTTGGTCGCCTGGGCATACACCGACAAAGTCTCCGCGGAGATCCCGGTGACCTGAGCCAGCTTCGCGATTTTTACGCCACTATCGAAAACCTGTTTTCCGAACGCCGCGAACTGCTCGATCGCCAGGACCGAAATGAGGCCCTGCATCGCGCCCTTGAGGTCGGTGGTGCTGCCCGCAACTTCGGCTTGTTTGTCTTTCAGAGCGGTGAGGTTGGCCGTGAGGTTCTTTATGGCGGCAGCGACCCCTTGGTCTTCTGCCGTTATCTGTATCTTTATTTCAGGGGCATCAGGCACGCTTGTTCCTCCGCTGCTGATTTATCCGCTGCTCCGATGCAGTAGCCCACCTACAATTGCCCGGTCGGTAATCGCCGTCGTTGTTCCGCCGGTCCAGTGAGAGCCCCCGCGGGCGCAACCCCATATCGCGATAGAACGCTAGAAAGGAATTCGCCCATCGAGCGCAGACGCGAATCCCGCGCCCTCCGTAATTCCGAAACCCACCGCTTCGCGGGTTTCGGCACCGATCGAGCATCTGCCCCCAGCACCTATAGATAGGAGTTTTGCTCATCCCATGGGTCGTGTTGCGGACGTTTGGAATGGCAGCTCTCAGACAGCCGCAACTCTTAGAGATCCCGTTTGGTAGGGTTGAGGCCTCTACAGTCCGCCGGGTTCCGCAGGCGCACCGCGCGCGATAATAGGAATGGGTGCCCCGCACTCCAGCGAAAGAGAGCACCTTCCATTTCCCAAATCTCTTACCTTCGAGTCGTTGTCGTCTCATAAGGCTGTGCATCCTACCTCAGAATGCTCGGGATGTCCGGTGGCCTCCCGGGATGCTTTCGATGCGGAGCGGTGAGCGCCCAGACGATCATTTCGACGTGGTAGTTCTCGCGCGCGCTGGCTCGGAGGTATTCGACGAACGCGAGGAACAAGTCCCGCAACGGCCAGTTGACTACCCGGTCGATTCGCTCTGCGTCGTGGCCGGCAACTTGTCGGATGATTCCGCCAAAAGTTCCGAGGTCGCAACTGCCTCGCTCACGGTAGCGGGGGCCGTTTCGTTCTGGCTTAAAGATTTCGGGGAAGTCGTCCGTGATACTTCCGCGAGTAAAAAAAAATCAGCCACCAATCCGACCAGCGCGCTCCGCATGATGGTTTTTTCCCCGACGTCGGTTATGTCGTCGAAGATTTTCGCGTTCCGACCCGCCTCGTCCCTGCTCCACTTCTTTTCTGACTCGGTCAGGACGCCGGCGAGCACGTTCGACGCGTAACCACTGCCCAGAATCTTCTGCAGGAGAGCGATGGCGTTCGACTCCGGCTTGACCCCCGACGCCAGATTGAGAAGAACATCCGTCGCGCCCGCCTGGCCCAGCCAATACAGGAGGTAGTTGTCCTGCGCCGCCGTCAGGTTCTGCTTGACGCCAAAGAACTGCCGCCCGTCCAGCGTGAAAGTTTCGTCCGCCATTTTTTTGTTCTCCCCGCCGGCGGCCTGCAACTGCGCAGGCCGCCGCGCGGTGGAAGTTTTTACTTCAGGAACGTCGCGTGACCGAACGGCTCGGTCGGGTGAGCAACCGAATCGTCCAGCACCAGGCCGTCCATCGACCAGTTCCCATACTCGTCCGCGATGAACTGGATCGTTCCGGTCGGCGACAGATTCAGCTTCCAGATATCGAGGCCGATTTTCTGTCCGTCCGTTGGATCCGGGGAAAACTTCAAAGCGCCCGTCAACTGCGGCTTCGTTCCCATAGCCACGACGTCCTGTGAGCCCACCACGGTGTGGTAGGTGATCGTCGTCGCGGAACCGTCAACCGCAGACGTGGTGACGGGGAAATAAAACGCGCCCGATTCGGTGTCCACGCAGAGGTAGTCCGTTCCCTCCACCAGCACCGTGACGCCGTTAGTCAGCACCGGCGGAGTCGCGGTGTTGTCGATGTTCATTTTTTGGGTGTAGAAAAAACGGCCTGCGTGGGTCGCCGTCGCCGAAACCAACTGCTCGGCGGTGACGGTGGCCGCCGCGGTGGACACTATGGTTTTGGACCCGCCCATCAGCGCCAGCGCCATCACGTCGCTTTTGAAATCGGTGCCCTCGATGGTCATTTTGATTTGCCGCTTTTTCAGCGCGGTCGCGATCAGCGCCGCGTTCGCGTTGATGCTTCCGTACTGCTCGGCGATATCGTCTTTGGTTTCTGCGCCGAATTTCGTGGCGTTCCCAACCGCCATAAACCCGGTGGGGAGCCCGTTCGCGTCGAACTGATCGAACATGACGAGCCCTTTACCGAGCATCGGTACGTACTCCAAGGGATAAACCAGAGGTTGCATTTTTTCGCTCCTTTTTTAGTGGCTCGAGCTCGGGTCGGTCCTGCTCGTCCGGTACTTGACGGTGAAATGAATCGCCGCCGCCGCTAACACCGTGTCGCCTTCTTTCGAGGTCCAGCTCGTCTTTCCTTCTGAGACGCCGTTCGCCAGACCACCGAATTTCTCATTATTCAAAATCTGCCAGAGCACCCATGCGATAACCGGATCGAGTGCAGCATCCGGAGGCGTGGTCTGGGATCCCTGCGCGCGGCATTCCACCTTCAGCGTCAACGCGCGCTCGGTCAACGGGGCATCGCGCCTGGATCCGATCGGCGACGGCTCCTCGTCCTCGGAATACAGCAGGACCGCGGGCAACCGGTCCGCCTCGAGGGGCCGCGTTCGCTCCCGGTGAACCGCGAGCCCGGGAACCGGCGCCGGGCCCGCCGAGCTGCTGCTGTACAAACTCGGCGACGCGGCGCCGGCGAGGAGATACCCGCAGGCCGCTAGAATAATTTGTTCGCGGATCGTCAACTGATTGCCTCATTCACTACCGCGCCGAACCAGATCACGCCGGGATTCACCCCCGCCGGCGGCGCCAGCCCCGGCTTTATCACAAGGGAATCGCCCGCCGCCAAAAACCAGTAAGTAGGACCCGCCGAATTGTTTTGCAGAAGTCCAACCGTCTGCGCCGCAGACGGATTAAATGTTCCGCCGAATTGAACCGTAACTCCGCCGATCACCGCTTGCACCGCAGGAGTCATATTTCCGCTCGCCACATAATTTGCAAGGAAACCGATTTCAGCGCCCGCCTGCAGTCCGCCGCCCGCAGAGATCATCGCCCCGCCCGCCGGTGCCGTGTACACCGTCGTATACGCGTTCGTCGGGATAACCATTTTTACAAATCGAATCTGGGAATTGCTGTCGAACTCGATCGCCCCGCCGAAAAAATTCGCTGCCGCGGTCGCTGACAACACAAGCGAATCTCCCGGCTCCAAAATCAGATAGCTCACAAGACCTAAACTCACTTGCCCGCCGTTGTTACCTACGCCCTTTATTCCTAGGTCGTAAAAATTTCCGCTTGCGTCGAACAATTCGATGCCCACCGACATAGTGGCGCTCGAATTCAGCGGAAAAACGATAAACGGATAGGTGGGTACGAGACACCGCCGATTTGCGGGACACGTATACAAAACCTTCGTGAAAATCGCACCTACCGCCGTATCGCCGGAATGCGTTGAACCCCCCGACAGATAACACGTCAACGTTCCGGACGATCCGCCCGCGCCCGTCAACCCAACTATGACTTGACCACTTGCTAAATTGTTCCCGTTCGTTGTCATCCCCGCGATACAGACCACTTGCCCGATCGCAGGCGACGCTCCCGAAACAAGCGTCCAAGTGTACGTATTGAACGGAGTCGCAAACGTCACGCCCGATATGCTAAGAACCGTATTCGGCGCGCCTAGCAAAATCGTTCCCGTTCCCGTATCGCCCGAATGTGTTACTCCCGTTCCCGCCAGATCGACCGTCAACGTTCCCGACGATCCGCCCGCGCCCGTGATCGCCATGATTAAAAGGGATGGCGCGTTGTTCCCCGCGTTGAACATTCCGGTGATGGTAATTATCTGCCCCAACGTCGGAGAAGGCCCCGAAACCAATGCCCACGTATACGTGTTTTGAAACAACGGAGTAGGAGCAAACGTAACCGCCGAAAGACTTAGGACCGTTGGAACACTCTGCGGAACGGGGAATTGAAAATTCCAGGGAATCGGTTTCGCGTTTCGCAACACCGCGGTTCCGGACGCGCCCACAGAAAACGCCGCTGCCGCAACCGCTCTGTCGCAATACGCCGACGTCGCAAGATTCGTTGACGCATCGAGCGCCGCCGCGGTCGGCGCCTTCGGCGTTCCCGTGAACACCGGCGACGCAATCGGCGCCAACCCCGACTCCGCCGCCTCCGCCCGCGCCACTTCCGCCGCGATGTTCGTGCTATTCGTGGCGATGTTTGTTGCGTTCGCCGCCTCCGCCGCCGCCGCGCGCGTCGTTTCCGCGGCCTCCGCCGCCTCCGCTCGCGTCCGCTCCGTGACGATCCCCGCCGCGTTCGCTACAATCGCCGTGGCGTTCGTTGACTCCGCCGCCGTCGCTCTCGCCGTCTCCGTCGCAACCGCCGCCGCGTTCCCCGCTTCCGCCGTCTCCGCCCTTCCCGTTTCGACCGCAACCGCCGCCGCCACTCCCGCAGGCGTCGCAAGCGCCGACTCGGCCGCTTCCGCGCGCTCCGTCTCCGCCAGGATCGCCGCCGCGTTCGTCGCCAGGGACGCTGTCATCGTTGCGCCAAAATTTGGATTGTCGTTCAGCGCCGCATCGATTTCCCCCAACGTGTCCAGCAGAGCAGGCGCCGAATTGACTAACGCCGCAACCGCCGCCGTCGCGAATCCTTCCGCCGCCACTTCCACCGCCGACTCGGCCGCTTCCGCGCGCGTGACTTCCGCCGCAATCGCCGCCGCTAGAATCGTTTCTTCCGCTTCCGCTCTCGCCGTCTCCACGGAAACCGCGCTCGCGTCCACCGCTTCCGCCGCCGCCGCCCGGGCCGTCTCCACCGCAACCGCCGCCGTCACCGACACGAGCGACGCCGCCAGCGCCTCGGCCGCCAACGCCCGCGTGCGCTCCGCCGCGGTCGCCGCCGCTAGCCCGCTCTCCGCGGCCTCCGCCCTGGCCGTCTCTGCTACCACCGCCGCCTCAACCACCGTAGCTATCTCCGCCGCGAGCGCTCCTTCCGCCGTTTCCGCGCGCGTGACTTCCGTCGCCAATCCTTCCGCGCCAACCACCACCACCGGCTCAATTCCCGTTCCCGTTCCAATCCACAACTCCGACACGTCGGTGCAGAACAGCAGTTCGCCCAGCGACGCGGCCGCCGGCAGCGCCGACTTCAAACCCCGCCGAATTTTGATCGTGGTGCTCAACTAAAAACTCCCGCCGTCGATTTCCTCTTCCGGTGCATCGGGGAACCCGCCGCCGTCGTACAGCGTAGCTGCGGTCCCTAGAAAAACTTTGGTGAGCGCGCCGTCGTCTATTCGCATCCGGTCGCGGACCGTGTAATCGATTCCGTTCAGGAGCACCGCGTCATCGATTGAAATATTCGGGAACGCGGAGGTCTGGATGATCGCGGAGGTGACGGGCATGACGGTGACACCGTCCTGCCCGTCAGAATTGAACGCCTGGTCCTGCGCGTCCACCAGCGCGATGCCCGCAATTCCAGCGATGGTGATCGGGGAACCAAAACGCCCGATCATCGCTGGAATGTCGGAATCAGCGAATGGTGACATCCGCTACTTGATGACGCCCGCGTTCTTGTCGTCCGCATCGTTGCCACGGGTAGCCGCGGCGCCAGCGGGTTCCCCGCCTTGCTGCCCACCCTGCTGTCCGGATCCGCTGGCCGGGCCCGCGGTACCGGGCGCCGGAGCTTTCGGAGCGACGTTGGTCGAGATGTAACCCTTCGCGAGCAAATCCTTCGCCTGGGCCGCATCGTCGAGCTGGAAAATATCGCCGGGACCCACTGCTGGTCGATCTTTCCCAAACGAAATATTCTGCAGAGCGCGGTACTTCTGGCCCGTCGTTCCCGGTTTCCCCGTTGGTCTTGCTGGATCGGTCATGTCGGTGTCCTCTTTTTTTTTGAATTTGAAAAAAACTGCCGCCGGCTCCTGCCAGAGCCGGCGGTTCACAGCCTGGAGCGATTACGAGTGCGCGTTTTCAAACAGGAACCCGAGGTCGGGCGCGAGAATTAATTCTTTTACCGATTCCCCGACCCGGACCCGAACTCCGCCACGCATGCCGAGATCCTGGTCGATGATTCGGCCGGCGTACCGCTCTTCGAACTGCGCCGTCAAACCGAAAGACATTCCCTGGTCGGCCGTGGCCAGTGAATTCCGGTAGATCAGCGCCGCCATGTTTCCCCACACACGCTGCAGGGTCACCGGCTGGCCCGGCTTTGCAATGTTGAGCCATCCGCGCCCGACATAGACCGCGTCGAGCCCGAACAGCGTCGCGAGAAACTGGACGGGAACGATTCCACTGTCGCCCAGGTTTCCATAAAACGCTTTCAGGATGGCGGGGTTCGTCTGCAGCGCGGTCGCTACCGAGTTTCCCAGCACCATGATGTTCGGCCGCATGAGCATCGAATCGAGAGCCGACGTGATGTCCTCGATCGGGGTCGAGCTGGTCGCGTTATCCCACGGGTAGGTGAGCACTTCCTTGTGCGCCGAATCGTAGCCGCCAACACTGAACACCAGGCTCGCCGCGCGGACTTCCCGGTCGAGCAAGATGAGGTCGGTGGTTAATTCGACACCGCGGGACTCCGGGTCGTAGCCCGTCCCAACCGCGTTCAACACATCGATCTGCGGAATGGGATTGTCGAGCGCGTAGTCGACCGTCGACGCGGTCAGCGCCGTGGCTCCGAATTCAACTTGGTTCACCTTCGACGTGCGCCCGACTTTGGTGTCGGGAACGGTGAACTGGTCGCCTTGCGGATAAGCGAGGTAGCGAAACAATTGCTTTCCCACCGGCACCCGCGGGAGAACGTTGTCAGCGATCAGACTGACGTTCTTATAGTTCAGCGCGATGCTGGTGAGATACGGTAGTACTGGAATTGGTGAATTCACAATCAGCCATCCTTACTGCGAGATTTTTCGAGCCGCCATGCGCGCTTCAAGCGAGCACGGGCAGAAGTTTTTTAGTGCCCGAAGTGCAGATCCACGGGAATGACGTCGCCGGCGGCCGCCGACTCGAACGCGGTACCGCACACCCGCCCAGGGGTGACCCAGGTGACGGCGTTCCCGTTCGCATCGGACATCACAAAATCCCCACGGTTTATCGCGCCGGCGCCCGACTGCACGTCCGCGATTCCCTCGACGCAGACGTCCAACCGATCGCCCAAAAGCGGATCGCAAAACTGATCCGTGACTCCGATCGAGGCGTCCGCGCCCGCGGCCGATGGAACGACCTCGCCCGATGCGGCGCCAAACTTCACGAACGTCCTGGCGTTGATCGGGACCGAGCCCGCGGTATAACTTTTCTTGAGAATTGGATTCGACACTGAACCGCTCCTTCAAATCGAGATTTTTACAGCAGCACCTGGTGCGTAGAAAAAACGGGGCCCGTCCTACTACCGCATGGGAATCCCCGCCCTGACGTAAACGAACTGCGTCGCTTCCGTCATGGTGATTGGGTTGCCGCCCGCGTGTTGCTGGCCGTGGTAGGTCTTCGCTTCCGCCGCCATCTTCACGCCCAGAGCCGCCTGCTCCTGCGGGGTTTTCGGCAGCTTCGCCTTGGCGATTTCTTCCTCGGTCGCGACAGCTTCGACCGCGGCCGGAGCGTCCTTGCGGATCTCCGTGAGCTTCGCAGCGTTCTTCGCCTTCTCCGCCTGCAGGACCTTCACCGCGGCCTCAGATCCGGTGGTCTTCCCGTCGAATTTCAGATCCGCGATTAGCTTCTCGTGGCCCGGCATAAGCTGAGCCTCGACCGCCTGTATACGCTCACGTTCCGCCGTTGCGCCGGAGGCCTGCCCCTTCGCGAAAAAAGCATCTTCGATCGCTTTAAATTCAGGGGCGAGCTGCGCGCGCAAATCGGGCGTGAGTACAACTGGTTCTTTTGGGTCGCTCATTTGATCCTCTCTAGTCGTTCGCCTGCGAATTGGGCAACCGCCCGTTGAAAGTTTTTTGCTGCTTTCTGGTTTAGGGAACGCACCAGCGAGGCCTGCGTGGAAACACCGTCCACCAGGCCTGCCTTCACCGCCTGCTTCCCCAAGAAAACTTTTCCGTCGCCCATTTTTTCGGCGACTTTGTCGGCGCTCACCCCGCGGTTCCGCGCAACCCCGTCGATGAACGTGGCGTATACCTGGTCGACCATTTCCTGAATCGATGCGCGGCCTTCCTGGGACAGTGGCTCGTGCGCCGAGGCCACGCGTTTATATTTGCCCGCGGTGATCTCGGTCACCTTCACGCCGGCAGCGTGCTCGGCCTGGGAGTAGTCCTCGTGGGTCGCCACCACACCGATGGAGCCGACCTTCGTGGAGTTATCCGCGGCGAACACCTGGTCCGCCGCGGAACCAATCCAGTAGGCCGCGGACCCCATCAGTCCGTCGGCCAACGCAACGATTGGTTTCTTTCCGCGCGCCGCGAAGATCTGGTCCGCCAGAGGTTCGGTGCCGTCCACCGTCCCGCCAGGCGAATCGATCGCCAGCAGAATCGATTTCACGTTGGGATCCTCCAACGCTAACTGGATGTCCCGGCCGATGATCTGGGTCGAGGCGCCGCCGGAGATCGAGGAAAACAAATTCATTTTTTTGCCCAGGACACCGTCGATCTCGATGATCGCGGTGGTCCCGTCCAGCGCGTAAGCGACGTGGCTGCTGTTCGGCTGCCGGATTTTGAGAGCCAGGCTTTCGAGATCGATCTTCTCGCCGCGCAGGTGGGTCGCGTAGATCGCCTGGATCTCGAGGAACTTTTCCGGAACGATTGCCCAAGGGGCATTCATGACGTCAATTAGTCTCATTGTCGCCGTCTCCCGATTCCTGATTTGGCGGAGCTGGGACCGTGCCAGGCTTCGCTGTTTGGCCCGGCTCTGTCGGCTTCGCGGTGGTCGGCCCGACGGGCGCCGGGTTCTCCGACCCCTTCGGGCCCAAAGGTTTGATCGGCTGGATCGCTTCCGCCTCGAGGCCGCCTTTGACCCGCGCTTCTTTCTCGCGGACTTGTTGCTCGTGAACCACTTCCCAATCGACGCCGCGGAGCTCCATCGTTTCGGATTTCAGATCCGAGACACCGACCTGCAGCCGGAGCTCGCAGGCCTGGATTTCCTTGAGCGGATCGATCTGCAGGGGAGCGTCGCCAACCCAGGAGCAAGCAAGGTACGCGCGCCGGATCATCGGGTCGTCGAAAAAACCAGGCGCGCTGATGCGGCCGCTGGCGACCGCCTCGCACATCCACGCCTCATACACCGGGTTGCAAAACTGCGTCGACATAAAATCGCGCCGGAGTTTAAACATCTGCCAGGCCTGCAGGAGCGCTGCTCGAGCTGCGGAATAGCTCGCGGTGAAATGTTTCACCAGGACCTCATAGGGCAGGCCGATCGCAACACCGACCCCGCGGAGAATTGAGGTCACGAACGGATCGAACGCGGTATTCGGGCGCCCGGGGTTCGCGAACGAAACCTTTTCACCAGGCACCAGGTCGATGATCGACCCGTTGCCCATCCCGATTTGATTTTTCGAGTTGTCGAGAAGGCGGGTGCCGGCCACTCCGGTGTTGGACCCGGTCGGAAGCGGGAGCCCTTCTCCATCGAGGCCGGTCCCTGATTCCGTTTCAACGAAAACGGTGAACATCGCGGAAACAACCGAGGCCATGAGCTCGGCCTCGGAGTAGCGGTCGAGCTGCTTAAGCTGCTCGACCACCGGGGCGAGAATCGGAACGCCGCGGTTCTGGCCAGGCCGCGATCGCTCGAACATGTGCAGGACGTTCCGCATCCCGGTTTTGGATCCGAACGCGGGCACGCGGTTCCATTTGATCGCCCCGACAGCGACATCCCCGGGGTGCTGCGTGGAAATGTGGTAGGCAACCGGCGCGCCGGTGGGGTTCACCTCCACGCCGGCGACGATTCGGTTCCCGGCGCCCGCGCCGTTGAGCCCTGGAGCGAGCTGCTGCCCGTATACGTTGGGCACACCGCCGGGCACGGCCACAATTCCGAACGCGCCCGGCGTGCCGATGCGGTCGGCCTCGATTAGCTGGATCTGCAGCGAATACGGGCTGGTCTTCGCGCCGCCGGCCATTGGGAGCAGCGCGAAGCAATCCCCTGACTCCAACGTGGAACGGAACGCGAGCGCCTGTAAACCGTAAAAATTCTGGGTGCGGGTGACATCGCACTCCGGACTCTCGCACCAGCACCGGAACTCCCGCTCGACGGTTTGCACCCACTCCGCGGCATCGTCGGGCTTTATTTTCAGGAACGCCGCGTCGGGCTGCGCCATCAGCGACAACCCGGAGCCGATCACGTTCGTCGCGATCGTCCCCACGGATCCGGTGGCCATCGGGGAGTTTCGTATCAGGTCCCGCGAGCGCGCCCGCAGGGTGAACAAATCGTAAACGGTGTCAACGTCGGCGCTCTGGGCCGTGGTGAACCAGGACCGCGTGGAAGTTTTGTCATAGCGGCCGCCGATGTAGCCACCGACGATGGCCATCATCGCCCGCTGTTTCAGTCGCTGGGCTGCCCACCTCGGCGAGACGTATTCGATGGCGCGCTCGAGCAACGTCGGATCCGGCAGCTTGGTGGTTTCCATTTAATTAGAGGTAATCCAAGGGAACTGCCCGACGCACGCGCACACCGCCGCGCGGCGAGTTGGACAGGCGGTCAACGAGCTGCTGATAGAACGTGATCCGCTCGGCGACGTGCCCGAGGTCGGCGGCCCGGTACGCGCGGCCTTGAACTGAATATTCCTGTCCGGTGGTGGAAATTTGCGCTTCCGCGGCGAGCCATAAGGTGAGCTGGGCCTGGGCTTGCGCCAGGGAAATCGCGGGTGCGGGGAATGGCATCGGCCCTGAGACTATCGCGACAGCCGGGCAGACGCCAAGGAATTTGACAACCAACGCGCGTCAATGACACTACGTGAATGCGTTTGGAGTCCACCTAGACGGGCCAACCAGGTTTTCTAGCCGACGCCTGGGTTCCGGATCCCGCGGTTTTTCGGAGCCTCCACGGCCTCGCCGGCTTTCCCCGCGTTCAACAATTCCGCCCGGGCCTTCAGCTCCCGCAACGTTTGCTGCCCGAAAGAATAGAGGCACGCGAGCGAATAGACCTCGAGGTCGAGCGCCTCGTTGCGCGTCCGGATTTTTTGGTATTCGCGCACGGCGCCGCGGTTCTTCCGGTACCGGCGGACCGCTTTCTCCGAAGTGAGCTGCTCGAGGTACTCGTTGGTGACCCAATCCGGAAGGTGCATATAAGCGGGCCCGGGCGCCGGGACTTTCATCCGCGCGAAGATTCGGTCCTTCGCGGTATCGGTGCCGATGAACCAGAGCCGGACCTTGTAGGAGTTGTTGGTGGATGATTTCCCCAGGATCTCCTTTCCGGATTCGCTCGAGCCCTTGATCGCCCAGACCCGGCGCCCCTGGCGCGCCCGGGCGAAACGGTATACCGAATCCGCGTGACTACCGCCGGAATCCACCATCGTCGCGCGGATCCGCAGGACCGCCCCGGATTCGTGGGTGAACGGGCGGAGTAGGAACTCGTCGAGCTCGAGCCAGACCGCGTCCTGGCCGGGGTCGCCGAAAAATTGTTGGTAATCGATTAGCCAGGACTCCTCGCCGGCGCCCCAGCCTTTCACCACCGCCTCGAGGCGGTCGCCCTGGACGTCGACCGCCGCGGTCAGGATCCCCACGCCGCGGGGAACTTCCGCCAGGTATTTCTCGACGCGGTTCCGGAGCGCGGACGGCGCCACCGCCTCCGCGTCCTCCTCGTAGGTTTCGGCCAGGCGCAGGTTGATGAACGCTTTCAATTTCTCGGGGTTCCGTTCGCGCGCGGTCGCCTCGTGCCATTCATCCGCGAGCTGCGCCCAGAGATCCCGCCACGGGGAGTACAGCGCGTTGATGTGAAACCCCACGATGGGCCGCTCCGGATATTTTGCAATCCACGTCCCGGCGTTGAGCATCTGCTGCTTGTACCGTTCCGGAATCCGGCCATTGCAGTTCTCACAGATGTACGCCACCGATTCGGGCACGATGGACCCGTCCGGCCGGACTTCATAGGTGAGACGGTACATCCCGGGCGGGTCGCCTTCCTTCTCGGGTTCGTCGCGCCAGCGGAGCGTCTGCGGGTGTTTACAGAACGGGCATGGAACGTAGAACCGCCGCTGGTCGGATTTTTTATAGGCCGCCTCGATCGGGGAAACCCCTTTCGGTTTCGCCGGCGTGGATCCTTTGACGATTTTGTAATCGGCGAACGAATCGGTCCGCCGCGTCCCGATGGCCAGCGGGTCACCCTCCCCATCCACATCTATCGGGTATGCGTCTACTTCATCGAACAAAACTACAGGGACCGCATCCGAGCGGAGGCCTGCGCCGGAGTTTGCGCCGGTGAGTTTCAGGAACCCGCCGGGAAATTCCTTCAACGCAAGGGTGTTCCCGGCGCGCCGCGTGGTCACCGGGCGGATCTTCGCGGACAGCGCCGGCGTCGCGTCGATCATGGGGGTGATTTTTTTCTTGCCGTAGTCCTTGGCGTTCTCGATGGTGGGCTGCACCATCATCATCGGACGTGCATCCGCGCACACGTAGTAGCCCACGATATTGTTTAGGACCGCTTCGGAGTAGCCGATCTGCGTCGGCTTCATCACCACCACTTCGTGGACGTTGGGATCCAGAATCACGTCCATCATTTCGACCTGGAACACCTCCGGCCGGAACGGGCCCGGGCGCGCGGTGGTTCCCTTGGGCATAATCCGGTTCTGGATCGCCCACTCGGACACGGTGATATCGGGGGGAGGGTCGAAAAGCGAATAGACGCGCGCGGCTTGCGCGGCGAGGTTAGCTGGGTTGCTTTGCTGCAGTTCCATCGGCGCCCGCCTTTGCTAGATAGGCGAGCGCTTCCTTCAGCGCCTTCTCGATTTTAGCCTGGATCATTACCCGGGAAGTTTCGCCCACCAGGTCCGGGGCCACGCGCGCACCGATGGCCATGATCCGCGCTTTGGTCGTGAGCACCAGGTCGCTCATGATTTTTTCACTTTCCGCGATTAGGATGACGTCGCCTCGCTCCTTCGCGAACTGCAATTCCTTCAGGTTGGCGTCCACCGTGAGCAACCGGACCCGTTGGTCTTTTTCGCCGGCGTAGCCGCCGTCCAGCGTGGGCACGGATTTTTTTTCGAGCGCGGCCTGCAGGTAGCAGATGTACCAATACATGCATTTGATCGGATCGTATTGTCCCTTCCCTTCTTTCGGGAGGCCTTCCTTCACGAGCTGGTAAACGCGAGCCTCGGAAAGATGGAGCGCCTGCGATAACCGTTCTGCGTTGACCGTCGCCATTTATCTTTTAGCCCTTCGGCCGGTGACCGTCTCCCACCGTTTCACAATCACATCGCAGTACTTCGGGTCGAGCTCGCAGAGGTACGCGGTCCGCCGCAATTTTTCGCAGGACACCAGCGTCGACCCGGAGCCGGCGAACCCATCGAAAACGATATCGCCCTTTTTCGTGGAATTTTTTAGAAACTTGTCGATCAGCGCAATCGGTTTCATGGTCGGGTGCTCGAGACTCCGGGTCGGCCGTTTGATTTTGGAAACCGTCGTGGGAACTTCGGTCACCGAAAGTTTCTCGCCATCGATCTCGAACCACTGATCGCCCAGGTGCAGGCGCCACCGCTTCCCGCCGTCGATCGGAGTGAGCGGGGCCTCCAGCATGAACTCCGACATGGTGGTGGATTTCCGGTCGCCGTACCATTTGTGCGCGCCCGTGGGCTTCCAGCCGTACAGAATCGGCTCGTGCTGCCATTGGTAATCGGAGCGACCCATCACCATAGAGTCCTTCGCCCAGATCAGACAGCCGGCGAGCTTGAACCCGGCCTCCTCGAACGTGCTCCGGAATTTCAAACCCTCGGTATCCGCATGGCACACATAGATGGAGCCGCCATCCTTCAGCACCCGGAACATGACCTGGAACGCGCGGAGTAGGAACTGCCGGAACTTATCGCCGTCCTGGCGATCGTTGTCGATGGTGAGCGCGTCTTTCGTTTTGCCGACATAGCCCACGTTGTAAGGCGGGTCGGTAAACACCGCATCCGCGAGCTTCCCCACGAAAAGTTTCTCGATGGCGAACGGGTCGGTCGAGTCGCCGCAGACCAAACGGTGCGCGCCGAGCTCAATGAGCGCGCCGCGCGTGGTGATCGGCTTCGCGGGGAGCGACGGGGCATCGTCCTCATCGGCGCCAGGAAGCAAACCGCCCGAATCCGTTTTCAGCAGCGAGGAGATCTCGTCCGGGTCGAACCCGGTGACGGTCAGGTTGAACCCCAGCTTCGACAAATCGCCGAGCTCGAGCGCCAGGAGCTCCGGATCCCAGGTCGCCTCTTCGCCCGCGCGGTTATCCGCGAGCCGATACGCTTTGACCTGCGCCGGCGTGAGCTCGTCGGCCACCAGCACCGGGACCTCGGTGAGGCCCAGGCGGAGCGCCGCCAGCAAACGGGTGTGGCCGACGATGATGACCCGGTCCTTGTCCACCACGATGGGCTGCTTGAAACCGAATTCCTGAATGGAGGCGGCGACTTTGGCGATCGCGTCCTCGTTGCGGCGAGGGTTCTGCTTGTACGGGAATATTTTGTCGACGCTGAGCGTCTGGATTTTCACGGGGCCCGCCTCCGCCGGTACTATAGTCAAGTCCGTTCAAAAAGTTTAGTCGCAGGACAATAATCGACCGCGCCGTCACCCTCGACGGCCACCTTCCGCGAAAGGACCCGCGAAAAAAAAGAGTCACACAAAAAACACAACAACGTGGCCGGTTTCCTACCGCGCGCACGAACGAACGAACGCGCAACACATTGACACCTATCGACATAACGATGGAACCGGCCTATGCGTACTTCAGCATGCGAGCGAGCACTAGGTGCGGGTAGACGGGATCGGAACCGCCGTTGTACCGCAGGAGCGCGGCAGGCGGGTCGTTGTTCACCTCGGCCATGCAGCGCGCCAGCTTGCGACACCCGAACTCGAGGCCGGTTTCCGGATCACACAACCCGGTCAGGAACCGCCCAGTGTACCCGAGCTCGCGAGCCGTCTGACCCATCACCTGCATAAACCCAAAACTCATCGCGAGAGTCAGATCTTCGGTGGATGGCATCGATGGATTTGCGGGTTTTATATAACGGGTTTCAAAAGCGGGTTCAAAGCGCGTAGCATTTGGATCCCAATCTTCTAAGCCGGCAGGAATAACAGCATTCCGTTTTCCACTTTCCTGCTCGCACACCGCACACACCAGCGAAGAACTGACTCCGTGACGAACGCCGTACACATGAGCGAGGTTCACGTAAACGGTGTTCTGCACAGCTCGCGGAATCCACATCAATGGCGGATATATCGGCACAGGTTCTCCTTGTGCGCCAATACCAGGTTCCGGTTCCGGCGGGCGTCGCCCTACTGGTGCAACCCAGCGAGGCAGCCAATAAAACGACTTGCCATCCATTTCTACCTCGCTGGTTTCTGCTGAGCGATTTCGTTCGCATACTCTTGCCAGAAAATCGGATTGAAGCGCGCGCTCACGATATCACTCATCACCTGGATCAGACTTATCCGCTTTTTCAACGGCGCGCTTGGTTCAAAAGCATAGATCAGAACCGTTGCACCCGGATCGTTCCCGGGAGCAACCCGTTCAAAAACGCCAACACCGGGAACCACGTAAGTGTGCTGCAGACCGCGAATCGATTGATCGGTCGCGGTGGTCGAGAGCTGCAGCTTCGTATATTGCAGCGCGCGAACCACCGCATCCGAAAACGTGGGCCGCGCCGGCGAACCCGTGATCGGAACCGCGATTCCGGAACCGTTATCCGGTTCCTTCGTTCCGCCTTCTTCGAAAATCCCCAGGAGCAACGGAGATCCCTGCACCGCGGTATCGATTCCCACGATGGCCGTGAGATTCGAGACTCGGGAATACTGCAGGATTTTCAGGCGGGTCAGAATGAAGTTTTTTCGGATTTGGAAGTGCGCTGAGATTTCCGCTCTGCCGGCATCGACCATTTCCTTAGCGACGCGAGTGATCGCGTTGTTGGTCGCGTACGGAATTTTTCGGATGGCCTGAGCCGTGACCTTGAGCGCCAGGCTGATATCGATATCGACGCTGGTGTTCATGGAAACAAATTTCCGGTTTTCGGGATCGCCTTTTTGGCAGGCGCGTTCCGTTTCTTCATTTCCTCGCCCCGCGGACAGTAGCGAAAATGCGTATCCAGAACCCAATCCAATTCCGCGCGGACCTCGAGGGGATGAATTTTGCCGGTATCCGGAGAGCGCCAGAACTCGATCGGGGTTCCGCACAGCTTACACGGCCGCGATTCGCCTTCAACCCACCGGCGCTTTTTCAAATCCAAACGGCTCGCGGGTAACGTCATCGTCGCCGGTCCTTGCGATTGCACCGCTGACACCGATTCCCGGGAAACTGGCGATCGTGGAAACCGAAAAAACAGAGCAGGAACCCGGCGATGCGCGCGCGAATCTTCAATTCGGTCCGTACTCGGAAACGGAGCTGCCGCCTTGCTCCTGCCAGCGCCGAACCATGAACAGCAGCGCGGCGCCGCTATCGCACCAGGCTTCGTGGTTCGCGATCAGCAGAGCCGCGTGCATCGAACGGAGAAGAAAACAGCAGGCCGACCACCGGACAGATTCGGGAGCCGAATCCATGCCGATGACGGTTTCCTTAAACGGGAGGTTTTCGTCGAGCTCACTCGCCCGCTCGACGATCCTGGGGTCGTTCTCGAGCGCTTTAATCATCGGGAAAATCTTTTCGGCGAGCACCGCGGTCCTCCTTCTGCCGGCGGAGCTCCGCGAGCTCAGCCAGGAATTCCGGCGAGGTTATCCTGCGAGCCAGTCTCAGCGCCAGCACCACCACCAGGAAGCAACCGAACAGAGTGAAATAGTCCGTCGCCTCGAGAGGTCGGTCGCCGAGCATCCCGAAAATAAAACGAGCCAGCAGGCCACACACCACAAGCCAAAAGTAGTCTGATCCGCGCATCGTCGCCACTCCCTATTTTGAATTTGCAGACAATGGGTTATGCCGAAGCTCTTCGCATTCAGCACACATCGTGGTTTTTTGGTTCGGTTTGCGGGGCTGCGAAACCCAGAACTCGTGACCACACTCCAACTTCAGGAGCCACCGTCCTTTTTCGGTCGATGATTTTTCAACCCCGACGATTGTCTTCGCGGTTTTCATTTTTTCCTCGCTCGGACCCGGATCCACCTGAGCAGCTTGCGGATCCGCTTCCGGATCGATGCTATTTTCGCCTGAACCACCGACGCTGCCTTTCGTCCCATTGCCGTTCGCGCCTCACTCTCCGGCGATATTCGATCAACCACAGAACCACCGGGATGCAGTAAATCCCTGCCAGCAGGAGCCACTCGGATCCGCTCACGAGCCGTTGCTCCTTCCGCAGATCGGGCAAAACGCCGGAGCGCGCATGCCTTCGGCCAGGAGATCCTCGTCGGACTCGTACACGAAAATCGTGCTGCAGGCGGAACACTTAAATTCGGGAAATGCGCAATTCCGCGAGGTGACCCCGATCTTCGAAATCTCCGTTTCTCGATGGTTTTTGGTCATTGGTTTCTTGATAAACTGAAAGGACCGTCATGGACACACGCGCCCGATTGCTGGCCGTAAAGAACCGTCTCCGTTTGTGCGCTGCGGAGCTGCGCCTGCAGCCGGAGTACTTCCAGGGAACGGTTTTGCTCGAGCTCTGCGCCGGCGATATCGCCACGGTCCTCGAGGAGCTTTTTCCCACGGCCGACCTGGACGTGTACCGTGGTCCGCTGGTTTTTCCGCATCAAAACCGTCTCCGGCCTGGGGATTCGACCGCTGTTTGAGTACTTCTCCTCAGACTTACTCCTAACGGGTTTCCAACTAGCCGCAAAATCAAAAACTTAGACCCCACCGGGGTGACATTTTTGTCCGGGGGGGGGTGACATTTTTGTCCGGCCCAGAACTACTGGACCCCACAGCTTTTCCGCTGGTTTTGCACAAGGTTTCCCAGAGGAAATGCACCGCGGAGCGGGCGCCGGGAAAAGCGATAGCTGGGCGGAGCTCGGCCATTTTTTTTGATTCAGAATTCGCACCCGCATCCCACCCGGAGCAGCCACCACTTCGACGCGCGCGAGATCCTGCAGCCGTCCCATCCACCGCTGCAGCGTCTTCCGGCATACCGAGATTTTCATCCGGCCGCAGATCCACTTGTAGGTAATCGGCCGTCCGTAATTGACCCGGCCGCGGGCATCGGTCTGGCAGTGGGTTAGGAACTCGTCGAGGTAGGAGGCCTTCCCGAGCTCACGCGCGAGCGAGGAGCGCGCGGGATCGATCGCCACGTAGCGAAACTTAAGTTTCATCTGCAGGTCGCTCTTCGCAGCGCCCGTTGGTTTTCGGCGAGCTCGGTCTGGAACCATTCGTTCACGTCGGTCGCCGACCACGCAATCAGCACCAGCGCGCCGCGGCGATGTTTGGACATCAGGAACTCGAGCTGCTCGGCGCTCGGTTTTCCCGCGCGCCGAATCAGGCTCCCGTCAGAATTTATCCACGCCGGCGCCTTGATTTCGATGTACAGCGCGCGGCCGTCCGGCGCGAGCGTCGCTTCCACATCCGCGAACCCGGCCGGAATTGCGGATCCGGTTTTTACGTTTTGGATTCCCGCGAGCGCGACGCCGGCGCTCTTCGCGGCCGCCATCATCCGGCCGCGCGCTCGTCGGCCGCCGGCATCGATCGCACACGCGTCGACCCCGTAGGAGCGAAGCAAGGTGATCACGTCGGCCTGCACGCGCGCCTCGTTCGCCTGGGAGTAGAGATACAGCCGGGTGTACCGCGCGCTGTTGAACTCCACCGGGAACGGATACTCGGTCAAAACCCACCAAAAGGATTCGCCGCCGGCATCGCCAGCAATGCGGCGAGGGGAATCGCTCCAACGCAAGCGACATTCGAGCACAGCGTCCGGCCGGTATCGAGCCAGGCGCACGCCACCACGCGAACGCCGTCCTCGGTGGACAGGCAAGGATGGTCTTCGGTACATCCGCACACCCGGCACCGCCCTGGTTTAATGGGAAACATTTTTTCTATCCTCCAAAATATCCGGCATGCCGCCAACGTCCGGATCCGCGAACAGCCGCATGATCTCCACGAGCTCAGGGAACGCGGCCGCGAGCGCCTGCGCTTTCGCGCGAATCTGCCGCAAGGTTGTCGCGGTGGCAGTGTAGTCGCCCTGGTCCGTCCGGATGCACAGCGCCACTTCTCCCCGCAGACCCGGAACATAGGCTAGCGAAACGGATGTCAGTTTTTCAGGCATGCGCGCTTCTCCTTTTTGCTTTCTCCAAAACCACGGGCTGCACAACCGGGCGCCGGGCCCACACCAGGTGGAAATAATTACAGGCGGAACATCGCTCCGGACAGAACTGGACGTCGGCGCCGTGCTGGCGGAGAAACACCGAGGTTTCCGCGGCGATGCCCAGACTCACGAACCTTTGCCGCCGGTGGCAGGTGGGAGTAGTCCGGATTTTCATGAGTGCCTCGGGCAAAAATCTTTATCGGGGCCAACGGAGCTCGCGCACCCGCCACAGATCGGGTTGTCGCAGGTGAGCTCGGCGCCGGCGATGGTCGTCGCCAGGATTTTGTCGCAGAGTTTAGTGCTCGGTTCGCCGCAAAAACGGCATTTCGGCAGCCGCCGCATCTTCCCGCACACGATCGCCACCATCCCATCCGCCAGCTTGACCCGCGAACATGGCATCAGCGCCTCCACTACCCGTTGACCTTTCGACCGCATAGCACGTCTCCCGAACACAGAGCCTCTCCCCAAACTCGGTACGCTGCACCAGCACCCGAAAAACTTTAACCGTGACTCCCCGCTCACGGTTCACCTGGGTTTGCCGGCCACGAAAATTTCCGGATGGAACCAGCCGGTCCAGTCCTCGAGCTCGAGCATCCCGTCTTTATTGATCGCCGCGATTTTGAAACTGGGGCGCTCGAGCGCCTCGTGAGCGAAGCGAACCCACTGCCCGACCTTCCACGCCGAGGCCGTCTTCACTTTTTTTCGGGGCATTCATCGCCTCCCTTCACTCCAGAAGTTTTTTGAAACACCGACCGTGGAACGCGGCCTGCTGCAGGGTCTTGCCGTTTCCCACATTCCGCCAGAGCATGATCGGGACCTGGTCCTCGCAGAGCTCGCAGCCCAGGCACTCCTCCCGATGAACCCACCAGCGCGGATCGTCTGCGCTAACTCCGATCGGCCTGGCGCAGAGCGCGCACACGCACGATGGACTCGCGCACCCGGCGTCTCCACAAGAACCGTCGGACCACCGGATCTCGAACGACCGTTCATTTAGCCGCGCCGGCATCTCGGTCCTTTGCTCGGGCAATTTCGGCCAGTTGATACGAGCCGAGCGGAGCGAATAGCATCCCCTCGCTGTAGATCCTGCGGTCACACGCGAGCGACGTCTGGAAGTTCAAGAGCCGGACGGTTTCGTGGTGAGATTCCGGCCGCGGCACCAGGGGAAGACCGTCGTACTGGGAAACCGCGAACCCGGCCGCCTCGAGCTCCGCGGATATCTGCACCGTCCATTCCGCGAGCGTCACATCACACCGCCTTTCCGGTGTGCTTCCTCGGTGAAATAATCGGCATTGCAAACCTGGCAGCCCCAGATCTTGAAACGGCGATTGCTCAAGGCCTCGAGCTCCCTGCCGCAACTGCAGCAAACGGGAGCCTCGATACGGATTGCGGTCCCCAGAGTGTGAAACTCCTCGAGGCGTTTAACCCGTTCCCCGAGCTCGGTGCAGATTTTGATCGTTAGGGCGTGGATTTTCCGGTAGAGGTACCACAGACACAACTCGAAAATCAGAAAACCTAGAACCGCGAGAACCCCGAGAAGTTTCTCCATCACTTTTTGCCTCCTGGGGCCTTAGATTTTGAAAAAAAAATTCCCGAACTACGGTGACGGCGGCGAGGACGAAAGAACCCGTGGAGGAGAGAGTGAGAATGAACTCGCCGGGTGCACACTTTAGTGTTCATTCCTCGCGGACCTCCAGCGCCGAGAACCGATCCGGATTGCAATTGCGGCACGCCCAGATTTTCAGGCGGCCGGATCGGGGCAAAAGCTCCAGAATCCGGTCACAAGAGGAACAGCAACCGAAGGGACCTGGCGTCGAACGTAAGTAGAGAACCCGGTCCAGCGCGTCGTCGAGGCCTATCACCAACGCGAGGAAACTGTCGGGCTCTTTGAGATAGCAGCGCTTGATGTAATCGGGCTGGTAGATTTCATAGACGCGCTCGATGATCCTGCGCGCGGCGGCCGACAGGAGCGACACCGCGCGGTCGCGCTCCGCTGCAAATTCAGAGGTCGACCCCGCTGGATAACAGCGCGGGCAACGCGTGTAGATCATCCCGGGTTCGGGATGGATGTCGAGGTCTGAGCCGCAATCAGGACAGATACGTTTCTTGCTCTCCGGGGGAGCTGCAGTATTGCCAGTTTCCCGGCCCCAGGGAGGGTTCTGGCGGGGGCCTGGATCGCCGCCGGAGCCGGGTTGGCCGGTAGTCGGCCTGGGGGGTTGATCGGTCATTTTGCCTCCTCTTCCACAGGACCCGTAGTCCTGCGTGTAAAACCGTGCGTTTTAACCGGCCCGTTATGTAGAGCGTAGAGGCCGTTTTTGACGTTTTCGTTCCAAAACCCGTCTGGTGCCACTCCTGGTGCCAGGATTTTCGAGGGGCCCAGGACGGCTGGACCCCCCTTTTTTTAGACCTCCTCGCCCACCGCATACTTCCGACCCTCCGTCTCCGCCGGAGCCGCATGCCCCAGCGCGGCCGCCACCGCATCCCACGCCGCGCGTTCCGTCGGCGCCAGGTTCTCGTACCGGGCCGACGCATGGGATCCGTGCATCGATTGCGTGTAAGCCTCGTACGCCTTCTTTGCTTGGACGTTCATTTTTTTTCTGCCTCCTTCGCCCCCTCGTCTGAGGGGGGAACTTTTCCGGCGGCGACGGCGGGCCGCGAGCTCGAGGAGCACCTCGAGCGGACCGCACTCCCAAAGTCCCAAGCGCCCGATCGCCGGGATCGGCGCCGCGAACTTCTGGACGTCGCGGATGAACCACGCATAACGCCCGTCTTCGAAGTTTCCGAAATCCCACTCGTTCAGCCGCTCTTCGATAAATGGTGGGCGGCCGAGAAGGAGCTCGATCGCGCCCGGCCGGAACGGAGTACGTAGGCACCCGATTAACTCCACGGTGCAAAGCAGCGCGCCCCGCGGGATCCGCTCCGGCTCGTACCCGAACATGAAACACTGCCCGCGCATGATCGATCGCGCCGCGTGGATCGCGAACCGCTCGCCCATCAGCGACAGCGGAGGCGCCCAGGACCTGGTCTCGATCGTTTTGCGGCCGTCGCACATCAGCGAGGCCCACGGCTGCGTGAGTGAAAGTGCTTTCATCGGCGCCGTCCTCCCGATGCCCTGGCCACCGCGCGCAGGAGCCGCGCCAGCGGGAGCTGCATCCGGCTGATCTGGTACGGCTGCAGCAACCGCCCGAAACCCTCGAGCTCGCCGCCGAACCGACGCAGAAATTTCGCGGCCTTGTTGAAAGCCCAATCGAGCCGGACCCGGGAATCTTCGTATGGCCTCACGCGGTTCGCTCCCCAATGAGTTCTGTGGCGGGCTGCCGTGCGCATCCGAACGCCTCTTTAATCACCGTCGTCGTTGGCCGGTGAACCACCTACATCGCCTCGAGCTGGTCGATGATTCCCTGCAGGCGATCGCGCTCCGCGGTGAGCTCTGCGATCGCGATCGCGAAGCGCGCGTTCCCGTTCAAAGCCCGCGGCTTGACACCGCGCACTGGGTACAGAACGGCGGTTCTTTTTTAGCCACTGTCGTCTCCTCTTTCGCGTCTTCCGTCTCTTCGACCCGCGCGATCGTCTCGCGGATTTGCGGTATCGTCCCGGGCGCGCCGCCAGGACGAAAACATTCATCGCAGATCGGGCCCACCTTCGGCACCATACGGTGGGCTTTGCGATCGGGATGGTTGACGCACACCGGGTCGCTCACGGCAGCGTCACCTTGTCGCAATCCACACACCGGAAAATAAGGTCGAGCGTGGTCCCGACGTCCTTCAATTTTTCCAGCCGATGGTTGGTCATGGCGTCACAGTAGCTGCACTTCCGCTCCTCGATTTCACCTGGCGCCCGGTACTCGAGGCGCATCTCCTCGAACAGCGTCGCCAGAACCCCGACCCACTCCTCGATCGGCCGCGAGCGCAAATCGTGCGTAACCACGTTCGCCAGGACCTCCGCCGGCATTTCCCTGAGCGTGTTGTACTGCCGGTTATAGCGATCGTTCGAGCCCATCGGAATCCACCTCACCGCCGCCACCGATACCCGCACCGACAAACGTGGGAGCCAACGTGCAGGATCCCCCGCGTACACCGATGCACGATGGCGAATTTATTCCTGCGCCACGAACGGCAGATCACCGCGCGGTAAATCCAGCTTCGTCGACCTTCGACTCCCACATTCATCCGTTCATTTTTTCCACGGCCGCGGCGCGATGGTCCCGAGACAGGTGCGCATAGCGCATGGTCATCACGATCGATTTGTGACCCAGGAGCTCCTGCACCGTCCGGATATCGACGCGCCGCATCACCAGGCGCGAGGCGAACGTATGCCGGAGGTCGTGCCAGTGAAAATCTTTCACGCCGGCTTTCTTGAGCGCGTCTTCAAACCAGCGCCGCCAATCCCGCTGGGGCGTTCCGTGGTGGCCGGTGGAGACGAATTCTTCGGCGCCGGTATGCCCCTGCAGGACCCGCAGCGCCTTGATCGCGGTTTTGCCGGCCACGACGTGCCGGCGCCCGGTTTTTCCGCGCACGGTCAGGATCCCGCGCTCGAGGTCGACATCCTTCCACTTCAAACCGTATTGCTCCCCGCGCCGCATTCCGGTGTGCAGCGCCAGGTCGAACTCGGCCGCGTGCTCCGCAGACAGGTGCTTGCGCACCGCGGCCTCTTCGGAGTCCTTCATCCACCGCAGGCGCGATTCGTTTTCGCGGTACCGCTTCACCCGGTTAACCGGGTTCATGGCGATACGGCCGGCGCGCACCGCAAAAGAAAAAATCGACCCGATCAGGGAACGGTACCGATTGGTGGTGGACGTCGACACCGAACGGCGGAGCTGCGCCAGGGTTTCCTCGATGCGATCGGGGGTGAGGCGATCGGCCGGCACATGGCCGATGTAGGGCAGGAGTTTTTCCAGGCGCCGGCGGTCGGTAATGTAGGAGAGAGGAGCGAGCCTCAATTTTTTCTGCGCCAGTGCCGCGGCCGCCAGGTCGCGGAACGTGAGGCGCGCTCCCTTGGTCGGCGCGATGAACCGCCCGTCTCTCACCTCCATTCGCCGGCGAGCCACCAGGTCCATCGCCTGGGTGCGGCGCCCCGCTTTCTCCCGGTGCCGATCTCCATCGGCATCGATGTAGGACACCCACCAGGTGCCGGACCGCGGCGGCCTCTCGAAAATCCCGGGAATCTTTGCCACGTCGCGCCCCTTACGAGATCACCGGAACCGTGCCGAACTTCGGCTGCAGCCACGCCTTGATGGCGGAAACGGCGCCGAGCTTCCAGCGGCCGCCGTCGCCTTCGAACAGCGCGAGGTTCACCGAGTCCGAGCCGATGCGCGCGCGGAAAACAAACCGCGACATCACCTGGTCGATCTCCGCGAACGTCCGCCACGGCGCGAGGTTCACAATGGGGCGGAGCACCTTCTCAGATTTAAGAACCACGCCGGACTTGGTCGCCACGCGTTGTGCGATGCCGTCGTCCTCGTTCGATTGCACCTGCTCGGCACTGATGGAGCTGGCGATTTTGAGAACGTAGTCGAGGTCCTGCGCGTCGTCGATAAGCAAGCGCTGGAACGAGGCCTGCACCTGGATGATGAAACTCTCCGGATCCATGAACCGGCCGAACGGAAAAGCCTGGCACTCCGGGTGCTTGGCAACGGCCCACTCGCGCCGTCGGCCCCAGTAGTCGGACATGCGCGACACGAGCCCCACCCTCGTCGGCGATTCAATCCACACCAGCATGTCGCCGCCGTCGTCCAGTTTCCCGTTGTACAGATCCACCAAGCCCTGCAGCGTCGAGCAATCGAGCGGTGGGGGAATCGGCGGAGTGATCAGGATCAGATGTTTGTCGGAGTACGTGAGATCGCCTTCCTCGTGGATGTTCGGCACGGCGAGCGACAGAATTCTGTCAACAAATTCCTTCAACATTGGCGACCCCTCCCTGGAGTCAATTAAAATTGACGGCCGTTCCAGACCTTTTAGTAGCCGCGTTCCAACTGGTCCGCGCAACTGTCGCATTGGTAGCCGCGAGCGCGGTCGGCTCGAGTGAGACGGTTTTTCGCGCCGCAGTTTGGGCACGGCAAATTGCGCGGGTTCTTTTTCGTTGCGGCTCGAAGTGCGGAATTTCCGCCGGGGTCGGCGAAACCGACTCCATCGATGAGGTCGCCATCGTCCGGTTCGTATTGCATTTGGACCCTCCTTACATCACGTCGTTTGCGGCCGCCTTCTTCGCGTCGAAAAGCACCGACTGCTTGGGATCGTGCGGCACAGCTACCAGGCCCAGACCTTTTCGCTGCAGGAACACGGTGCCCTTCACGGCCACCACCGGAACCGTCTTGGATTTGCACGCGAAGGTAATGTGCGCGCCGGAGCGGTCCTCGAACGGCTCGATGGTGAACTCCAGCGTGATTTTGCGTTTCGCTTCCGGGTCGGTGTTCACGTCGGCGATGTTCGCCAGCACACTCGCAAACTCGCGCTGGAAAACTTCCTCGATCGCGCCACCGCAAAGATTTTGTAGACTGACTTCCTCTTGCCTGGGTTCGTTCATCCCTTTCCTCACTTTTAGATTGCTAAGCGGACTTGGAGATGGCGTTCGCCGGCGCCGGCTTCGCAGGCGCGAAGTGCCGGGTCGACTTGCCGTTGATTTGCGGGGGGAAGATGCGCCCGATATCGGAGCGCGCCAGTTTCTCGATCTCGCTCTTGGGGATGAGCACCCGGCTCCCGATGCGGCGAACGCGGAGCCGCGCGCTCAGGATGAGCTGGTCGATCGAACTCACCGACAGCGCCAGCGCCGCGGAAGCCTCCTTCCGCGAATACAGCATTTTGTCTTTGTCGGTGATCATGCCGCCTCTCCGCTTTGCCGCGCGAGATAGAAGTCGATCGCCTCGCGAACGATGAACGCAAACGAGCGCTTCTGTTCTTTTGCCAGCGCGCGAATTTTGCTGCACTTCCGCGTCTCGATTTGGACCGCCACTCCCTCGAGCCGCGTGGGCCGTCGTTTCCGTTTCAGGTTGGTCATTTTTTGCTGAACTCCACCAGCAACCACTTCCTACCATCGATACCTATTGACTAGCAATGATTTCCTTGTAACACTCCCCCCCATTGATATTCAATGACTCTCAGTGACAAGTACCTGTGCATGGATGTGGATTTGTGGAAAACCAAAACTGAGAGGGGCCTTATAAAAAGTCCTAGAAAAGACGTCCAGCTTTCGTTTCGGGTTGACGCGGCATTTGCCACGCGCGTCGACGCCGCAGCCGATGACGAAGATCTGGCGCCAGCCGATTTCATTCGGAAGCTAGCCAAGTGGGCGCTCAGTGCCTACGACACCATCGGATCACTTCACGCTTTGCGGGCGATGGAACTGGCCCCGTCACGCGCGTCGCTGATCGAATCGGCCGCAGAGACTGACCGCCGCGTCCAGAAAAAACGCCGCTCGATCACGGGCGGACACACACAGAACAAACAGGTCTAGGGGAGGTCGGTCGTGAATCTGCCGCGAAACCACCATCACCAGAAGCTCGTGTTCATGGGCGAACAAAAAATTGTGGTCATGAAGGGTCTAGCTTGGAGAAGGAAAATCCTAATTACTCAGGAAGATTTGGCCGAACTCGCCCTCCTGCGAGAAGCCAAACGCCAGGCCGACCTCGCCCTCCGTGAAAAAAGAGAATGGTTTCTGCAGCGCCTGCAGGCCGGGGCGCAGGTAGAGCCAGGAATTCGCACCGTACAATTAAAACAAAGCGGTCTCCGGCTGGCAGTCCACTAAGGCAAAGGTTCGACGTGCGCGGAGTATTTGAAAAACCGAAGGGTTCTGGCGTCTGGTGGATAAACTACCAGGACGCAGCCGGCGCGCGTCACCGCGAAAAAGTGGGACGCGAATCGGTCGCCGTCGAGGCCTACTACCAGCGACGCCAGGAAATCCGCGAAGGGAAATTCCAGGCGCCGCGGACCGCGTCGCACGGGCCCACCTTTCGCGAGCTCGCGAGCTCCCGAATGCAGCATAAGCGGACCCGGATCCGGCCGAAGTCCTACCGCGCTGATGAGATCCGCCTCGAGCCGCTGCTCACCTTGTACGGGGATCTTCCCGCGGCCTCCATCACCGCGGTCACCATTTCCCAGATGCTCGCCGGCCTCGTTGAGATGGGCCGCGCCACCGGAACCGCGAACCGCTACCGTTCCCTGCTCAGCAGCGTCTTCGCGCACGGGGTCGAGGCCGGCTCGATTCAGGTGAACCCGGTGGCCAAGGTGGAACGATACCGGGAGAGCCCAGGCCGGATCCGTTTTCTCACCGACAAGGAAGAACCACGGCTGCGGAAATCAATTTGCAAGATTCACCCCACTGGCCTGGCGGAGTTTGAGCTCGCGCTGAACACCGGGATGCGCCGCGGCGAACAGTATGCGCTGCGCTGGTCGGACGTCGACGTCGAGCACCAGACCCTGATCGTTCCGGAATCCGGTAAAACCGGGAGCCGGCATATTCCCCTGAACCGTACCGCGCTAGCAGCGATCGCGCGGCTCCGCCGCCAGACGGCCGGCGCGCCGTTCGTTTGTCCCGATCGCGGAGCCGAGGAGCAGCGCGACTTCCGCCGGTGGTTCGAGGCGGCCTGCGCGGAAGCGAAGATTTTGGATTTCACCTGGCATGACCTGCGGCATACCTTCGGGTCGCGCCTGGCTATGGCCGGAGCCGACGTGCGCAGCATTCAGGAGCTGATGGGCCACAAGGGGATCCAGACCACGTTGCGCTACATGCATTTGTCGCGCGGGCACCTACACTCCGCGGTCGACACCCTGGTAAAAGAGAGGCCGAAAAAAGCGGGCGCCTGGCACCTACATGGCACCAGAGCAAAAACACGGAATGCCAGAATCGTCGCAATTGCCTAGTTTTGTACAAGTTGGGCCCGTAGCTCAGCTGGTTAGAGCAGTGGACTCATAATCCGTTGGTCCCAGGTTCGAATCCTGGCGGGCCCACCAACTGTTTTCAACGACTTAACGTCTTCCTGAGGATTGCCTGGTTTCGGTGGACTGAACCCTTAACTTGAGACACTCGGATAAGGCACACTTTGCAGCGAAAGGAGCTGCGAGTGGCAAAGAGACGAGTGGGAAGATACTCGAAAGAATTCCGGCGGATGGCGGTCGAGCGG